>Ga0207771_100180_pt1 | contig 44333 bp, 37 predicted proteins | sample A23M2SouthBayCA_2_FD_187731 | JGI IMG/M metagenome (GOLD analysis project Ga0207771, IMG submission 187731) | Aerobic enrichment media microbial communities from Eden Landing Ponds, California, USA - A23 M2 (2) (SPAdes) | ecosystem: Environmental > Aquatic > Marine > Unclassified | place... | reverse complement strand
TCGACGTTGGGGCCGAAGGCAACGGCGGCGCGTTCGCCTACGCACCGCCGGCCGTCGTCGTCTCCACAGGGACCGAGGTCCGCTGGAACTGGACCGGTGAGGGGAACCCGCACAACGTCGAGGCACTCCCTGCAGAACAGATCGGCGAGTCCGACTACGAGTTCAGCTCCGGCGAGGCAGTCGGCGGAACTGGGGTCCAGTACACCCGAACGCTCGACGAGACCGGGATCGTGCTGTATCACTGCGAGCCACACTTCTCGCTCGGCATGAAAGGCGCGATTGCCGTCGAGTGAGAGGGTGCCGACCCCAGCGAGATCCCCCCAACGACGGTAGCCAATTGATATAGCGACATGTGATTTATCAGTCCACTCTCAACCACTATCCGCCTCGGGCCTGTGCGGACTGTCAACATATCTGGTAAATCTGGTTCTCGTACACGGTCCTGACGCGGTCGCCCCATTCGTGGGTGTAGGTGTCGATTACGTCTTGTGCAACGTCGCCTCGTAGGTACTTGACGATGCCACGGTCGCCCGTCCGATCCCGGAGATGTGTGGTAAAAAAGTGCCTGAAATAGTGCGGCGTCACGTTCGCAGCAGCACCGCCACCGTCCTGGTACCAGCCGTGATCTCTCGCGTGTTGCTCGACGATATGATGCACCATATCCGGTGTCAGACGCGTCCCCCAATCACCGCTCGTCGAGGTAAACAGCGGTCCAGCACTCGACTGTGGATCTGGCCGGATGGCGAGCCACTGTTCGAGGACAGTCGCCAGTTCGTCGTCGATGGGAATCGTCGTCGCTCGCTTGCGTTTGTTGGCCGCCGAGCGCTCCTCTCCGTTGACGACCGTCCCGACCGCTGGCTTGGCCGAGACGAACAACGAATTCGATCGACCGTCTAGCTGGACGCGCACCCGATCTGGCGCTGCGAGTTTGCTCTCCGAGAGCTGTATGTCACGGAGATCGAGATTGCACAGTTCACCGGCTCGCATCCCCGTCTTGAGGAGTGTGACGACCACCGCACGCTCCAACGGATGGGTGATGTCGGCGACGAACGACCGCATCTCGGGTACCGAAATTTCCCGTCGCTGTGGATCCGTATCGATCGTTTCGTCCATCTCTTCCATGACCAGCGACATGGGGTTTTGGTCGAACGTACCGACCTGGTTCATGTACGCGTAAAAACGGTGCAGATACGAGGCATACGTCGCGACGGTCGACTCGCTCTGCTGGTCACGGAGGCTATGGACGTAGGCCATACAGTCTCGATGTGTTGCCCCATCCAGCCCGATCGGCCGCGCGCCACGCTGGAGAAACGATTCGAACCGCCGCAACACCCGTTCGTAATACGCGCGTGTTCGATCCGTCTTTCCGTGGTAGGTAATGTCGTCGAGAAAATAGCCGATCGGATCCTCGTTAGCGTCGGTCTCGTCTGTCCTCGAACTCATCGCCGAACGTACCCCCCATCACGGCCACTGTACCGAATCTCGTCACGAGCTTGCAGTTCTTGCAGTGTCTCGTCCAACTGCGCTTCGACATCGTCAGTGACTGCCTCGACGAGTTCGTCCCAGTCGTAGGAAGTACCGTCTGCAAGGATCGAGAGAACACGGTCTTCGAGCCGTTGACCCTGGGGGTCAGCGTCGGAATGATGGTCTCCGCCGCCTTTCTCTGCTTCGTCGGTCTCGATTGCTGTCTCCGGGCCTGTAAACCCCCGTCTTCCCGACTGGACCATCGACCTGACGAACTCACTCAGACTCATGTCTAGTTCGTCGGCGTGGGTACTCCACTCTTCTTTCTGATATGTCGGGACGTACGTCTGCACTCGTGCCCGAGAGGTGTCGAGTGCATCCTCGGTTGCCATGTTCGTTCGCTTGGGTTCCAGCTACATCAAACTAACTCACACTCACGGATAAAAGACCTTATTTGTGAGATTGATGCTGTAGATCCCAACTGAGAGCATTATTTATCCGTATATCTAATATCAGAAATTCCTATTTTAGTTACTTGCACGGATATAATTCGTTGCTTGTCAGCAGTCAGAATCTGGTCTGCAAGCAGGAGTGAGGGTAGTGGGTATCGGCACTATCCGAACGAGCAGTCAAATTCGAGTTACTGTTTTCAGACAGTTCTATGGGCTGGATGGGCCAGTCATCCGAGCGAGTCGCTGCTGCGTTTCTCACTGGCGCTCGATGGGTCACCTCATTTAGCTCTCGTTCAGCCCAGTCGACAATCTTCAACACTCAACAGAGAGTGCGGACTATGTACGTCGACGGCCTGTTCGTACTCGAAGGCGTTTCGATGAGATGGGAGAGCGCCGACTGCGGTCTCTACATCGTGTGATCGCGCGATCGTTCCAATTGAACTGATCGACACACCAGTTGCACTGCGAGTGCGACCGGGTTGGAGTGCGTTCACTGGCTGCGATCGGTCTCGATGTGGTACGTTCCGCCTCTCCCACCATTGCATGCCTGCACCATATCGTGACCCAATCGCAAGACCGATGTGCTCGGTCGGCGACTGCAGTGGGCAAGCAGGAAGGCAATCACAGCGTCCCCGTCAGTCGTCGGCACAGTCCTGGCACCTAAAGACGTACGACAGTCAATACCACCATCGTCTGTCCACACGATCGCTGGCCGTTCTCGTCCCAATTGCCGCTCCGTTCAATTGGTACTATATCGACCGAAAGCGCCAGCGACTCGTCCTATCAGTTCCCTCATTCGGGACAGCATCGTTTGCAGAGACGGGGCAGGCAGGGCTTTCGACACACTGCCAAGCGAGGGCTTTGATGTCTCACTGACGGGCGTCACTGTGACATGGATAGCTGACGACGAGTCGACTGATTGTCCGGGAGAGACGTACGACATCTCGATTGCATCGCCCGTGCTTTTTTTCGGCCGTGTGGTGCTCCCTACGGATAGTCTTCGTTGCCTATCGAGGAGCTTCCCTACAGCACCTCGTGGACATATCTCGAAGCAAATGCTCGTCGTCTGGCCGCCGTGCGATCGTTGCGATTACGTCACTGCCCACTCACTGCGAGGGCCGCGGCAATCGAAGCGGTGAACGCGCTGCACACGTGGTGGCTCGTGAGTGGCCCACGACAGCAGTACGGCCGTCAAATGTATTATTTAAATTATGGCTGTACCCTCACACTTCACCACGGCGGTCTGTCGTCAACATATAAACGGCATATAGCTATACAAATTCTGAGGGCGCTTGATTCTCAGTTTGGAGGTGATCTAATTTTTGGGCTGAATCTCTCTCGGCTCGGGGACGCTCCCCGGCATCGCTGCACCGGCGCTTTTCGGGGCAGCTATTGACCGTAGCGGGTACGCTCTCCCTTCCAGACACTGGGTGTCGCCGCCCGTACTTTCGTGAGATCGAACTCACACAGACCAGCCGCGCGCCAGCGACGGCGTCCTTCAATCGATCCAGGTCGACGTGGCCAGCGTCCGTTTCGAGGACAGGTTCAGATCGTGTTCGTGTTCGAGGGCGTTCCAGGGACGACGGCAGTGGGATGTTCGAGGTCGGTTCGACGACGGTGTCGCCGCTGTTCCACTGGATTGCATTTGCAATCCGACTCACCCCATCACCGGTGCTCTGGGTGAGGGCGATCGCTTCCGGGTGAGCGTTCAGGAAGTCCGCAACGTCTCGCCGCGTCTCGTCGAACGCCTCGTAGACCGGTTGGTACATGCCCTCCGCTGTCGGTGACTCGTAGCCGTGGTGTTCCAGGAACGCCTGCATCGATTCGACGACATCGACGCTACTCGGGCTACTCGAACCCGTATTCAGGTACGTTGCCTCGGTCGCCGCTGGGATAGTCGCTCTGAACTCGTCGAGATCCATCGTTTCGATGTTGGGTGTCTTCGAACACTCGGAGGGGAAATCAGTCGTCGGGATGGAACTCGTCGAACAGGGCAACGACGCGCTGTTCGATGTCGTCTCGAATCGTCCGGACCTGGTCCATCTCCTGTCCATCCGGGTCGTCGAGCGCCCAGTCGCGGATATCGACCGACTCCGCATCGAGTTCGAGCGTCGAACAGCCCATTGTCGCGACGATATCACACGATTCGAGTTCGGCTGTCGAGACTTCCTCTGGCGTCCGGTCGGAGAGGTCGAACCCTTCCTCACCCATCACGTCGACGACTTCCTCGTGAACGTGGTCGGCCGGATGCGTGCCACCGGTGATGATCTCGACGCTGTCTTCGAGATCGCGTCGTTCTCGCTCTCGTTCGGCGAACGCCGTCGACATCTGACTGCGGCCAGCGTTCTGTACACACACGAACGCGAACGTCGTCGTCGAATCAGTAGACATGGCTACTCGATTCAGTGGTGCAGTCTTTAGCGCTCGTATGTGTACTATAGGCCCCACTGTAGCACTCAATAGAGCCGGCCAGTCGCCTCGCGTGGGACCGTCTCATCTGCGAGACCCGTCGACTGAGAATCGATGGCTCGAAACGCAGCGGTCTCTCGTACGGAGGGAGAGCACACTGTCGATCTACGGAAGACGGTCGGACCGATCAGTCGTCGTCTTCGTCCGTGGTTCGGGTTGTCTGAGATGGGCCACCGGAGAAGACGAACTCGTGTTCGGCCTCGGTTTCGAAGCGGTCGAGGATATCGCCCAGCGGTCGAGCGTAGCGTTTGAGCTGTTGGGCCCGCGAGGAAACTTCGTTGAGTTCCGCGGCCTGTTCCTCCGCGGCACCGGCGACAGTCTCGGATTCGGCCATCATCTGCTCGCTGGTGTCGGCGGCTTGTTGCAGCTGTGTCGCGACGGTGCGGAACTGGGTGAGGGGGTCTTCGAGGTCGACATCGGCGTGGTCCTGTTCGAAGCCCTCCAGCGTCTCGACGAGTGTGTCGAGATCCTCGGAGATCTGCTGTAGTTGATCTTTCTGCTCGTAGGCGTCGTCCGAGATCTTTTGGACCGACTCGGCGACTTGCTCGGATGCGTCTCTGACAGATTCAGCGCTCTGGAGGACGACATCACCGGACTCTGCGACCTCTTCGGAGAAGCTCTTGAGTTGGCCGGTCGTCTTTTCGAGTTCTTCGATCATTCGGTTGAACTCGGCGGCGATCGTGTCCATCGCCTCGTTCTCGCCGTCTTGCTCCATCCGAGTCGTCATGTCGCCGCCTGCAGTCTGCTCCATTGCGATCGAGAACTCCGTCGCCTTCTCCTGGAGGTAATTCGTCATCTCCATGGCTTCGGCGCGTGAGACTTCCGCTTCCTTGCGGGCACGCTCTGCATCGTCGATCTGATTTTTGAGCGCGTCGCGCATGTCCGCGAAGCCGTCGTAGAGTTGCCCGATGTTGTCGATCCGAGCCGATGCGAGTGTGACATCGAGGTTCCCTTCACGCATCTCCTCGGTCTTTCGATTCAGTCCATCGATAGACGCTGCGGTGTTCCAGCCGAGGATTGCACCGACACCACCGATGAGGACGACCATCCCGACCGTCGCGATCAGCCCGTACTGCTGGATGTTCTCGACGAATCCGAACACCGCAGAGGACGGCGCGTGGGTCAGGACGACCCAGTCGGTCCCTTCGACTGGTGCGTAGCCGACCGTGTACTGTTCGTCGATCAATTCGGCGTTGCCGGGCATCGAGGTCTCGACGGCAGCGTCCTCTATCGAATCGCGGTAGGAGTTCGCATCGTCGACGGTCTGGCCGACCGGATAGGTGTTGAACACCAGCGGATCACGGGGGCTGTCGCTTGCGCCCTCCGCCTGATCGATCAACACGCGGTCGTCGCTGCCGACGACCAGCGTGAACTGTTGGGCGTTCCCACCGGTACCGCGGAGACTCGATGCGATCTCTTCGATACCGTACTCGACGACGAGCAGTCGGTTCTGTGAGGCGGCGACCGGGCTGATGAATCCGATCGTCGGCTCCCGACTCTCACTGTCGTAGTAGACACTCGAAACAGTCACCCGTGTCGCATCGTCGAGCGAGACATCTGCCGTCCAGTCCAAATTGACCCGTTTCACGTTCGTGTCGGCATCCACTTTCGTGCTGGCGAGAACGGTCGTCTCTGACGGCGCACGCTCGAGTAAGTGCATGTTCTTGGCGTCGGCCGGCAATCGCGAGCGTTCGTTCTCCAGCGCGAGGTTCAGATCACCCTCGTCGGACGCCCAGCGGTCCTGATTCGAGAGCAATTTCGTCGAAAGTCGGTTCTGGTTCACCCACTGTTCGACGAGATTACTCTTCTGGAGGGCGGTGTTCTCGTACTGTTCCTCGACGTTTTGCTGTGTCTGCGTTCGGACCTCGTCGGTCGCGGCGACACCGATCAGACCCACCGACGCCGCGAGGACGATGAAGACAAGCCCGAACTTCAGCGCGAAACTTCGACGCACGAAGTCTGGCGTGATCGTCTGGACGATACTCTCCGACGGTGTCTCTGCGTCACTCATCGTGGCCCACCGCTGCTGTCCTGTTGGGTTGTGAATGGCTCGTCGTCACGCCGAGAGCCATCTCCTTCCCACTCTTCCCTCACTGACATAGCTGTGTGTGCTATATTTGCAACCATAAGCCTTTGGAGTGTGTCACCCTTTGTGAACGAACTGTCGTCGGAAAGCAGCGACTCGGCCAGTTCGTCGGGATTTATAGTACGGGCGGGTTCAGGTTCTCGCATGACCGATCTCGTCACCTTCGGAGAAACGATGTTACGGCTGTCGCCACCCGGCGACGAGCGTATCGAGACCGCCGATGAGTATGTCGTCCGCGCGGCCGGCGCAGAGAGCAACGTCGCCGTGGCGGCACAGCGACTCGGTCTCGATTCGACCTGGGTGTCCAAGCTTCCCGACTCGCCGGTCGGCCGGCGCGTGACTGCAGAGCTCGCCAGCCACGGCGTCGAGACGGATATCGTCTGGGCGGCTGACGGCCGACAGGGAACCTACTATCTGGAATCCGGCGAGGCACCGCGAGGAAACAACGTCATCTACGACCGGGCCGATGCCGCCGTGACGACGGCGACACCCCAAGAGCTACCGGTCGATCTGATCGAGCGCGCCGACGCGTTCCATACGACCGGTATCACGCCCGCCCTCTCGGAGACGCTCGAAGCGACGACGGCGACGCTGCTCGATCGCGCGTCGGCAGCCGACACCCTGACGACGTTCGATCTCAATTACCGCTCGAAGCTGTGGTCGCCCGCAGAAGCGAAGGCGACGCTCGAAACGCTGTTTACCGACGTGGACGTGCTCGTCGTCGCCCAGCGTGACGCCGAGAACGTCCTCGATCGAACTGGCGACGGCGAGGCGATCGCTCGCGGCCTGGCCGACGACTTCGACTTCGAAGTGACGGTGCTGACGCGCGGGACGGACCCGGCACTGGCAGTGGCGGACGGGACTGTCTACGACCAACCGACGTTCGACGCGACGAGCGCCCATCCCGTCGGGACCGGCGATTCCTTCGTCGGTGGCTTCCTCTCGCAGTACGTCGAGGGGGCAACGGTCCCCGCGGCACTCGAATACGCTGCTGCGACCGCGGCACTCAAGCGCTCGATCCCCGGCGACATCGCCGTCGTCACGCCCCAGGAAATCGAGCGCGTCATCGAGGGTGGCACGGCAGACATTTCGCGGTAATCACCCGCACGCGACGGCACTATTTCGTCCGGTCGATAACCTTCTTATCCCCTCGCTGGGTAGGATCTGCTATGATTGTACGTTCCGTTTTTTCGACGGATGGAGGCCTGAAAACCGATGCGTAGCGCAAAGATCGTCTGCACGCTCGGCCCAGCGACGGAGTCGGTCGACCAGATCCGCAGTCTGGCACAGGCAGGCATGTCCGTGGCGCGGTTGAACGCGAGTCACGGGTCGCCGGAGCATCGCCGCGAGATGATCGACCGAATCCGCGAGGTCGACGCGACGACCGACCGCCCCGTCGCTGCGATGCTCGACATGCCCGGTCCGGAGGTTCGAACGGCCCCGATCCGGGAGGAGATCGTTCTCGAAACGGGGACGACCGTGGAGTTCGTCGAGTCCGACGAGGCGACCAGCGAGCGGGTGGGACTGTCGCTGTCGATCACCGAAGTCGAACCCGGTGATCGGGTCCTGCTCGACGACGGTCGGATCGAGACCACGGTCGAGCGCATCGAGGGCGAGTCCGTGTTCGCCCTGGTCGAAAGCGGCGGTCCCCTCGGTGCTCGGAAAGGGGTCAACGTCCCCGGCGTCGATCTCGATCTGCCGGCGATCACCGACAACGATCGCCAGGAACTCGACGTGGCCGCCGAGAAGGAACCGGACTTCGTCGCGGCGTCGTTTGTCCGCTCCGGCGAGGATATCTACGAGATCGAATCAGAGATGGAGCAACGCGGTATCGATATCCCGATCATCGCCAAGATCGAACGCGCCGGTGCGGTCGAGAACCTCGATTCGATCATCGACGCCGCCTATGGTGTCATGGTGGCCCGTGGCGATCTCGGCGTCGAATGCCCGCTCGAAGACGTACCGATCATCCAGAAGCGAATCATCCGAAAGTGCGGGGAGGCAGGTGTGCCGGTCATCACGGCGACCGAGATGCTGGACTCGATGATCCACGAGCGCCGCCCGACCCGCGCCGAGGCCTCCGACGTTGCCAACGCCGTTCTCGACGGCACCGATGCCGTGATGCTGTCGGGCGAGACGGCGATCGGCGATCATCCGGTTCGCGTCGTCGAAACGATGGATCGAATCGTCAGAGATGTCGAATCGGCACCGGAGTACGACGAGAACCGCGAACAGCGCGTTCCCGCTGCCGGCGACACACGAACTGACGCACTGGCCCGGTCGGCCCGGTTCCTCGCTCGGGACATCGGAGCGTCGGCGGTCGTCGCCGCCTCCGAGTCGGGATACACGGCGCTCAAATCGGCGAAATATCGCCCGTCCATCCCGATCGTCGCCTCGACACCGAGCGATCGCGTCCGACGCCAGCTGGCGCTTTCCTGGGGCACGATCCCCGTGTCGACCGAGTACACCACACGAGGGGCTGACGCGATCATCCAGAACGCGGTACAGGCCGCACTCGACACCGAGGCCGCCGACGGCGGCGACACGGTCGTCGTCCTCTCGGGGATGATGACCGAACTGGAGGGGCTGAACACCGCGAACATGCTCAAAGTCCACGTCGCCGCCGAGCGCATCGCGAACGGCCGTTCGGTCGTCGACGGGCTTGTGTCGGGACCGGTCTATCACGTCGCAGACGGTGACCTTTCGGGCGTGCCAAGTGGCGCGATCATCGCCGTGCCGGCGGACTTCGAAGGCGAGTTCGAGGGCGATATCGAAGATGTCGGCGGTATCATCGACGCGCACGCTGGCATGACCAGTTACGCGGCGATCGTCGCCCGCGAACTCTCGATCCCGATGATCTCGGACACGGACTTGCCGGCACTCGACGACGGCGCGGCCGTGACCCTCGATGCGGAACGCGGAATCGTCTACGAGGACACGACCGACGCCGAACGGTCGGACTAATACGACCAGCTGTAAGTCTGTGAAGCATTTCGCGACCCCGGGGTCGCGAATATCTTGAAACAGTGACAGCCGGCAGTATAAGCGGTCTCCCGAACGCCGTCGATTCTTCCCGTGCCGTCGGCGAATATGTGCAGTTAAGTATCGAAGGGTCCACCGACACAATATCATGGCCGCATACGCTGGGGTCGATCTCGGCGCGACAAACATCAGTGCCGTCATCGGCGACGAGTCTGCCCACGAACTCGGTTCTGCCACGCGGGCGACACCGCGCGGCCCGAACGGGATCGCCGTCACCGAGGCGATTCTCGACTGTCTCCGGGCCGCCTGTAACGATGCCGACGTGTCCCCGAGTTCGATCGTCGCTGCCGGGATCGGTTCCATCGGACCGCTAGATCTGGCTGAAGGGGTCGTCGAAAACCCGGCGAACCTCCCGGACACGATCGATCGGATTCCCCTCACCGGGCCGGTCGAAAACCTGATCGACTCCACGCAGATCTACTTGCACAACGACACCACTGCCGGCGTCATCGGCGAGCGGTACTTCTCCGATCGGAATCCCGACGACATGGTGTATCTGACCATCTCCTCGGGGATCGGGGCCGGCGTCGCCGTCGATGGCAACATCATCGGTGGGTGGGACGGCAACGCGGGCGAAGTCGGCCACATGACTCTCGATCCCGCTGGCGTGATGACGTGTGGCTGTGGCTCTGACGGCCACTGGGAAGCCTACTGTTCCGGCAACAACATCCCACACTACGCCATGCAGTTACACAACGAGGACGGCGTCGAAACCTCACTACCGACCGAGACGGGTGATTTCGACGCCGCAGATGTGTTCGATCACGCACGGGAAGGCGACGACTTCGCCGAGTACGTCATCGGTGAGGTCGGCCACCTCAACGCCATCGGTGTCGCAAACATCGTGCAGGCGTACGCGCCGTTGGTCATCTACGTCGGTGGTGCAGTGGCGTTGAACAACCCGGACGCGATCCTCGACCCGATCCGTGAGGAGATCTCCGAGATGGTGCTTGGCAATCTCCCGGACGTGAAGTTGACGACGCTCGGCGACGACATCGTCGTGATGGGAGCGCTTGCGTCGGCACTGACCGACGGGACCGGCAAGCGATAGGATTAGTCTCTCGCCCAGTCCGTGGCCCGCGCGACCGCGTCGTCCCAGCGCTTGTATCGATTGGCGGCGACGATCAGTTCCGAAGCGACCGGCCGCCAGCCTAGCGATCGAGATCGTACAGTCGCCGGAACACGGTCGGAGGAAAGCGGAGTTCGACGCGACTCGGCGGCCGCCCCTTCCCGCTCTGGTCGTCCGACTGAACGCGTTCGACGATACCGACTTCGGCCATCTCGTAGAGGAACCGCTTGACGGTCCCCGCAGAGAGGTCGACCGTCGGCTTCGACGCGATCGCTTCGGTCGTCTCGGTGACCGATTCTCGATCCGCCGGGTCCAGATCGACGAGTTCTCTGAGGACGGCTTGCTTGTTCGCCGGCAGTGCGAGGACGCGACCAAGCGACACTGACGGTTCGGGAATCTCGGTGATCGCCGCCTCGACATCGTCGGCGAGGACTCTGGTTCGCTCGTCGCGCATCGCACGATCGGCGGCGATAAAGAGCGCCGCCAGCGCGTCGTGGGCGTTCCCGTCGGCCCACTGCGCGATCCTGCGTGCGAGTTCGTGTTTCAGTGCCTGTGGTGCAAGTCCCTCCGAGGCGCGTGTCATCAACACGTCGACGAGCATCTGGCGTCGGTAGGGTTCGACCGTGATCGCGGTGGCAGTGTACTCCGTGAGTGCGATGTCCTCGGGTCGCTGCCTGCCGATGGCGAGCCAGCTTACGTTACTGGGCAGGCCGGCGAACAACTCGATCAACTCCGTCGCGTCCGTGCTGTTTGGCTCGCCGACGTGATCGATGGCGATGACGACACCCGTTCGGGACTCCCCGAGCAGTTCGTGGAGGCGAGCGCGGACCTCCGAGGTGCTGATGCCGTGTTCCGGGACCGATTCGTCGACGAGGGCATCGAGGACGTGATGATAGAACGCGAAGCGACTCGTCGTCGTTCGCATGTCGACGTAGGCAAATCCCGGTGCGGCCGGTGTCGCCGCGCGGGTGCTCGTGTGGATCACTGGTCGCTGTTCGGTCGACAGGCGTTCGAGACGTGCGAACAGCGCGGTCACGATGGCGGACTTCCCAGCGCCGAACGGACCGGAGAGGTAGGCGTTGGGCGGGAGGCGACCGTCGAACACCGGATCGAGGTGATCGAGCAATCGCTCGAAGACGGGACCCCTGTCTGACGGGTCGTCGATGTGGGCAACGGGAGACAGTGATTCGTAGTCCTGCACCAGTCGCGGGCCTTCGTCTCTGCGCTGTCGCCGTTTTATACGCGCGTCGATATCCATATGGGATCCAGAGCTGTGTTGTCGTTCGTTCCGGCTACACCAATAAAAGAATCGGGGTTAGCGGCGCAGGCAGCCCATTTCAGGGGACCACCGTCTCGTCCGAGAGACCGGTTCTTCGAGCGGACGACTGTCGTCTCAGAGCGGGACCAGAGCCTATCGCCACCGGTGACCCGGCAGCGCGATCGGTCCCGGTCGACGATACCGTGCCAGTGTCCTCGATCAGTATCCATAGTGACTCTCTCAGCGTCGAAATGGAGGGAGTGTCAGACTACAGCAACTCCAGTGCTGGGACCCACGAAGAACTGTCGAACACGCCAGCGATTGCGAGGACGACCACGGTGAACGTGGCGACGACAATCGCCGCCGCGGGCGGGTCGAAGTGCGTGTCCGAGTGGGCGTAGAAGATGCGCTGGACGACTTCACCGACCAGTGCACCGTAGACACCGAACAGGCCACCGACCAGCAACGCGATGATCGCGGCCGTCCCCGTCGGGTCCGCGTAGACGGCCAGTGCCGCCGTGCTCGCCGGCAGCGTCATGTGATGCGTGACGGGTATCTTCTCGACGCCGAGGTTGAGGAACGTCAGGCTGGCGGCGGAGATACCGAATCCGAGGAACGCACTCCCCGTCTCCAGTGCGATGAAACCGCCGAGCAGACCGGCCACGAGACCGATCATGGCGACGTTGCCCCACTTGTACTGATGGGGCAGCCACGGCTCGACGGCCAGTCGCTTCGACGCGTAACCGCCATCGGTCGCCACGTCGTCACCGCTGCCGTCGGTCGCCATCCGCATCTCGCCTTTCTCGAAGGGAGACATATCGAGGATGTTTCGACTCCCGGCACCGATCAGCGGGTAGCCAAAGACGATCCGGTGAAGCGCCGCCGACACGACCACCATGATCGCGATGGGGTCCCACGGCAGTGCAGCACCGCCGGAGATAGCGGTCCCGACGGCACCGATGATCCCGAAGAGACCACCGACGGCGAGCACGTCCGGTCGCGTGCCAAGCGCGTAGGCGATATCCTTCGCGGGATGGTAACCGCCTTCCTCGGGTTCGGGCATCACGCCCTCTTTTTTCGCTGCGTAGGCGGCCGCTGCTGCGCCTCCTGCGAAGGCGACGTGTGGGCCAAAGACCGGGCCGAAGGCGATGGCACCCGTGACACCGGTCGCACCGAGTTCGCCGATTTCACCGGCGAGAATGTTCTGTCGCAAGATCGCGACGGCCTCGCCAGCGATAACCATGAAGCCCGTGAAACAGAACGCGGGCAGTGCACCGATCGCCGCACCGAAGGCACCGCCTGCGAACGCCGCGATGAGCAGGAACACGAGATCGGTCACGCTCATGCCGATGACCGGGAGTTGCAGGACGATGTCCAGCATCGATTACTCCTCCTGTGCCCAGTCGAGTGAGCGCTCGACGGCGTCGTCCCAGCGACTGTACATCTTGTCGGCGTGACTCGCCGCCATCTCCGGCTCGAACTCTCGGTCGATCTGCCAGTTGTCGCGGAGTTCGTCGATGGTGTCCCAGTAGCCGACCGCGAGACCGGCCGCGTAGGCCGACCCGAGCGCAGTCGTCTCGTCGACCTGCGGGCGAGCGATGTCGGTCTGGATGATGTCGGACTGCAGTTGACAGAGGAAGTTGTTCTTGACCGCTCCGCCGTCGACCCGCAGTGATGTCGTCTCGACATCGGAGTCTGCTTCCATCGCTTCGGCGATGTCTCTGGTCTGGTAGGCGATCGATTCCAACGTCGCCCGGACGATGTGTTCCTTGCGCGTGCCACGGGTCATCCCGACGATAGTCCCGCGTGCGCGGCCGTCCCAGTGAGGTGCGCCGAGACCGGTGAAGGCAGGGACCATGTAGACACCGTCCGTCGACTCGACGGAACTGGCCAGTTCGGCGGTCTGGGCGGCGTTGGTGATGAGGTCGACGTCTTCGAGCCACTCGATTGCCGCGCCCGTGATAAAGATCGATCCTTCCAGTGCGTACTGGACCGGTTCGCCGGACATCTGGAACCCGATCGTCGTGAGCAGCCCGTGATCGGAGGTGACGGCTTCGTCACCGGTGTTCATCAGGTAGAACGAACCCGTCCCGTAGGTGTTCTTGGCGTCACCCGCGTCGAAACAGGTCTGTCCGAACAGGGCGGCCTGCTGATCGCCGAGCGCACCGGCGACCGGGACCTCGGCCCCGAGGAAGCCGTCTGGATCGGTGGTACCGTAGGTCTTTTCGTCGGACGACGGCCGGACCTCTGGCAACATCGCCTCGGGAACGTCGAACTCTTCGAGGAGATCCGGGTCCCACGTCAGCCCCTCGATATCGTACAGCATCGTCCGCGAGGCGTTGGTCACGTCCGTGATGTGGTTGCCCGTCAGATTGTAGATCAGCCACGCGTCGATCGTCCCCATCAGGAGTTCGCCGTCGCGTGCTCGGTCGCGGAGGTCACGCGTGCGAGAACTCTCCAGTTTGAGCGGCTCGGCGTTGTCGAGGATCCACTCGGTCTTGGTCGCCGAGAAGTACGCGTCGGCTTCCAGTCCGGTCTTCTCCCGGATCATCTCGACCTTGCCTTCGTCCTCCAGTTCTTCGACGCGGTCGGTCGTCCGGCGGTCCTGCCAGACCAGCGCGTTGTGGACCGGCCGACCCGAGTCCTTGTCCCAGACGATCGTCGTCTCGCGCTGGTTCGTGATCCCGATCGCTTCGAGCTGGGTCGCATCGAGGTCGGCGTCGTCAAGCCCGGCGTCGACGACGGATTTCGTGTTCTCCCAGATTTCGATCGGGTCGTGCTCGACCCAACCGGGGTTGGGATAGATCTGTTCGTGCTGTTCGTAGGCGTTCGCGACGACCTGCCCGCTGTGGTCGAACACCATGAAGCGGGTCCCGGTCGTCCCCTGATCGATTGCGCCAACGTATGTGTCTGCCATATTCGGGTTCTCCAACGGGCGGTAGTTTATGCTGAGTACCGCCTTGCTGGTAAACAACATAGGCAATCATTATAAATGTTACTGAGGGCAACCCACCGCCGGTAAATAGAACGGTCGTTCACGGCCACGTGTAATCCTTGCCGACCGGGGAAACACCCACCGAACGGCTTCTTGCCCACTCTCGAACGTTTGTCTCGGTATTGGTACTGTCGGCAGTCACGCCAATCGAATTTTCACGTGACCGAGTTCGCATTTTTCGAGACACCGGCGTCGTCACTACTGGCCAGTCAGGCAATTGGCGATCGATCGATATCGACGAGATGGTCGAACATCGGAATGCAGGTCGTCGTACACCGGTCGAAACAACTGTGAAGATCAGTCTCGTTGCGTGCTTCGGACGGTCCCTCTCCCAGCACTCCTGTCGCTGAAGGGAAGAGTAACTGCCGTCGCCAGCACGATGATAAATATAATAATCTTCGATACCGGGCGTATCGGTAGATTTGTCTAATCTACGGACACAGCGGATATATTGGTTCAAGACAGATGTCTTGTACTCTTCAGAAAAGGCGTCGTACGATGGTTTCACTGCACGACGAGACCGACACGTGGGATTTTTCACGATCGTTGTATGAATTTATCACCACCACTGTCTTGTCGATGAAGTAAAGTGGATGGGGTCCGAACCAGTTCGAATAGAGATGGCATCGACACCACGAATCGTCGTCATCGGGGGCGGCTCGACCGGTGCTGGCGTCGCACGCGACCTCGCGATGCGGGGCGCAGACGTGACGCTGGTCGAGCAGGGCAACCTCACACACGGCACGACCGGCCGGATGCACGGATTGCTCCACAGCGGCGGCCGGTACGCTGTCTCCGACCAGAAGAGTGCACGGGAGTGCATCGAGGAGAATCGGGTGTTGCGCGACATCGCCAGCCACTGCGTCGAGATGACCGGTGGCATGTTCGTCAAGCGGCCCGAGGACACAGAAGAGTACTTCGAAGAGAAGCTACAGGGCTGTCAAGACTGTGACATCCCGGCGGACGTAATCTCCGGCAAGCGCGCACGCGAGCGTGAACCGTATCTGGCGAAAGACATCGACAAGGCGATCAGCGTGCCCGACGGCGCGGTCGATCCCTTCCGTCTGGTCGTCGCGAACGCGGCAAGCGCACAGGAACATGGTGCACGGATCGAGACCCACACCAAAGTGACCGACCTGGTCGTCGAGCGCGGCGAGGTCGTGGGCGTCGAGGTCGAACACGGCGCAAAATCGGGCGAGCGTGTCCACGGCGTCCAGTCGGGTAGCGAGGTGATCCGCGCCGACCACGTCGTCAATGCCACGGGTGCGTGGGCCGGTCGGATCGGCGACATGGCGGGTCTCGACGTGGAAGTGCGGCCCTCGAAGGGCGTCATGACGATCATGAACGTCCGACAGGTCGACACCGTCATCAACCGCTGTCGGCCCAAGGGCGACGCCGACATCATCGTCCCCCACGAGACCACGGCGATTCTGGGGACGACCGACGAGGAAGTCGAAGACCCCGAGGACTACCCCGAAGAACAGTGGGAGGTCGATCAGATGATCGAAACGCTCTCGGAACTGGTGCCGATGCTCGCCGACGCCCGTTCGATCCGCTCCTTCTGGGGTGTCCGGCCGCTGTACGAACCCCCGGAAGTCGGCAGCGAGGACCCGACGGACATCACGCGGGACTACTTCCTGCTCGACCACGAGGAACGCGATGGCCTGCCGGGGATGACCTCCATCGTCGGCGGGAAGTTCACGACCTACCGGATGATGGGCGAGGAGATCGCGGACCACATCGTCGCGAAATTCGGCATGAACACCGACTGCCGGACCGCAGACGTTCCCCTGCCGGGGAGCGAGGACTTCAGCGTCCTCCGTGACTACATGGACGAGTTCGGCCTGCGCTCGCCGATCGGTCGCCGGAGCGTCGAACGCCTCGGCTCTCGGGCTGACGAGGTGCTGAAGACCGACGCGCCCAATCCGGTCCTCTGTGAATGTGAGGGTGTCACGCGCGCGGAGGTCCGTGACGCCATCGCCCAGTCGGGGGCAGACCTCAACGCGACCCGGATTCGGACGCGCGCCTCGATGGGGAACTGTCAGGGCGGGTTCTGTGTCCACCGACTCGCCACTGAACTCCATCCAGAGTACGACGAGGCGACCGTTCGGGACTCGTGGGACGATCTGCTCCAGGAGCGCTGGAAGGGGCAGCGTCACGCGCTGTGGGGTACTCAACTCCAGCAGGCGATGATCAACTACGCCCTGCACGCCACCACACAGAACCGGGATCAGGATCCGGCAACACACGGTGCCATCGACTTCGCAGCGTTCGACAGTGGCCCGGACGGCGAGCGGGCGGCCGAACCACGACGGGAGGCGGCAGATGGCGATTGAGTCGGACGTGCTGGTCATCGGCGGCGGGCTTGCAGGAGTGACGAGCGCGCTCGCGGCCGCTCGTGAAGGGGCAAGTGTCCGTCTGGTCACCTACAAACAGAGTTCCCTGCGCCAGGCCTCCGGTCTCGTCGACCTGCTCGGCTACGTCGACGACGAAGCCGTCGTCGACCCATACGACGCGATGGACAAACTCCACGACGAGCACCCGTACCGCCTCCTCGGACGCGACACCGTTCGCGACGGGATGGCGCTGTTCGACGACGCCGTGGCGGGCTACTACGGCGAGCACACCGACGCGAACGCGCTATTGCCGACCCACGGCGGGACTGTCAAACCGACCGCGAGATACCCCGCCGGTGCCGCTGCCGGCATCGCGACCGACGACCGGTCGACGCTGCTGGTCGGCTTCGAGACGCTGGCGGACTTCGATGCCCCGCTTGCGGCGACGCATCTCGACGCAGCAGGCGCGCCCTTCGCGACCGACGGCGTCACGATCAGTTTCCCGGGTGACCTGCGCGCTGACGCGAAGGTGACACGCTACGCCAAACTGCTGGATCAGGACAGCGACGTGGCCGTCGGCGGCAGGATCGTGGGCGCGCGGACTGCGCTGGCCGACCGCGTCAAAGCACACCTCGACGGACACGAACGGGTCGGTTTCCCGGCAGTCCTCGGCGACGACCACACCGAAACCGTGCGGGCCACGCTGGAAGCCGAACTGGGTGCGGCCGTCTTCGAGGTGCCGATGGGACCCCCGTCACTGCCGGGCCTGCGACTGGAAGACCGTCTGTTCGAGGCCCTCGACGAGGCCGGCGCGAACTTCGAGGCCGGCAACCCCGTCGTCGGCTTCGAAGGCGAGGATCACATCGACCACGTCCTCGTCGACCGCAAGGGCGCGACGGTGCCCTACAGCGCCGACCAGTACGTGCTTGCGACCGGTGGTCTCGTCAGCAAAGGCGTCGAGAGCACGCGCGCGGGCGTCACCGAACCGATCTTCGACTGTCACGTGCCACACCCGGCGGATCGGTACGACTGGTTCGAGGACGGCGTCTTCGACGACCATGCTTTCGCCCGCTTCGGCGTGGACGTGGGACCGGATCTTCGACCGCGTGACCCACAGGGCGAAGTCGAGTTCGACAATCTCAGAGCAGCGGGTGCGACGCTCGGAGGCTACGACTTCGCCGCCGAGAAATCGGGGAGCGGGGTTTCGATCGCGACAGGCTACGCGGCAGGGACGCACGCAGTGGAGGATCTGACATGAGTGACTCAGCAGACACGCCGACAGACGACACGTTCGAACCGACGGAACCGAACACGGGCGAGGACTTCGAACCGGTGCAGGTGTTTCCCGACGAGGGGACGATGGACCTGCGACCCGGCGCGGACTCCTGTACGAAGTGCTCGACCTGCGACACCAACTGCCCGGTCGCGGAAGTCGACGACAGCTTCCCGGGACCGAAGTTCCAGGGGCCGGAACAGTGGCGGCTCAAGCAGACCGACGAGGGCGAGGAGTTCGGGATCGACGACTCGATCATGGACTGCTCGAACTGCATGCGCTGTGACGACGCGTGTCCGTCGGGCGTCCCGTTGAGTCAGATGCACAACGAGGCCCGCGGCGAGTACGTCGACGAGGAGATGAGCAAGCTCTCCGTCGAGTACTGGCGCAATCGAATCCTCGCGAACTACCGGACATCGGCGTGGTTCGCCAGCAAGGTCCCGCGACTCGCCAACGCCGCGATGAACTTCGGGCCAGCGCGGTGGGTCATGGAGAAGACGATGGGGATCACCAGCGAACGGGAGTTCCCCGCGTTCGCGACAGAGACGTTCCGTGAGTGGTGGGCCGCCCGCGGCGGGGCAGCGACCTCACGCGAACATGCACGCGAGGCGCGCGAACGGATGGGCGAGTCTCGGGATGCCGACAAACGAGTCGCCTACTTCCACGGCTGTTACAGCAACTACAACACCCCCGAGGTCGCCAAGTCCCTCGTCGCCACCTACGAACACTTCGGCTACGAGATCGTCGTGCCCGAGCAGCGCTGTTCGGGGACGCCGATGTTCGCAAACGGAATGCTCGACGACGCGCGACGCGGTGCCGAGGTGAACGTCTCGTCGTTTGCCGATCTCGTCGAGCAGGGCTACGACGCTATCGCCTCGTGTACCTCGTGCTCGATGGCGCTCCGTCAGGAGTACCCCGAACTGTTCGACATCGACGGCATCGAGGACGTGGCCGAACATACCTTCGAGGCCGTCGAGTACCTTCGCATCCACGAGGATCTCGAAGGAGAACTCGCCGGATCGAGCGTCGACTTCCCGGATCTCGCCTACCACGCGCCGTGTCACGCCCGCAATCAGGGTCTCGAACGGCAGGCTGTCGAACTGTTCCGTGATCTGGACGGGGTCGCCATCGAGGACGTGGGTGAATCCTGCTCCGGTATTTCGGGGACCTACGGCTGGAAAGCCGAGAAATACGAGAAGTCGATGGCGATCGGCGAGGAGATGTTCGAGCACATGGACGCGGTCGAACCAGAAACCGGTCTCACCGAGTGTCCCACCTGCTCGATGCAGATGGAACACGGCAGCGGCTACGAGATCCGCCACCCGCTCGAAGTGATCGACGCGGCGATCGCCGAGGAGTGACTCGCCCAATGAGCAGTCTCGTCTGCGAGGAGCGAGTCACTCCGACGAGTGGTTATTCCGCGCCGCGGACGAACGTAACGGGGCACGGCGATTCGAGCAGGACGTGCTGGGCGGTCGAACCGAACACGGCCTTTCCGGTCGGCGAGCGTCGACGGCCGCCGACGATGACGTGATCGGCCGATTCTTCGGTCGCGATATCGACGATACGTGCCCCGTGTTCGCCGACACGCCCCGTGATTCGATGATCGATACCTGCGTCTGTCAGTGCCTGCTCGACATCACGAACGATCGCGAGACGCTTGGTCACGTCGTCGACTTCGGCGTCGGCAGCGTCGTCGAAATCGAGACGTTTCGTCGCTTCCTCGTACTCCTCGGGAGTGAACACGTGCGCGAGGACGACCGTCGCATCCGACGGACCAGCGATGTCCGTCACCGCCTCGCTGAGTTCGTCGATTCGTGTCTCGTCGTTTGGACCGAGCGCCAGCAGTACTGTTTCCAGTGCCATAGCAGACCCCTCACATCGATGACTCAAAAAACATGTGGTAGTTTACAACTTCAGTAGTATCGATTTTTGCCACAGTCTGAGCGATAGGTGTTCGTGCTGTCGTCGCTCAGTTAGCGCGAGCTAAAGATACAAATAACTGTGTGCGTATACCAAGACGAATGGTCTCTGGCCCGGAGCTATACGCGATCGTCCTGATTCTCGCGGTCGCACCTGCACTCTGGGTCGCACGGTTGAGCTGGCAGAAACGCGATCGGGTCGCGGGGCGCTGGCTCACGCTCTTGCTGGTGAGTATGGCTGGCTGGTCACTGTGCTGGGCCGGGACGATCCTCTTCGAGAGCCTCACGTTGACACTTGCGAGTGCGAATCTCGTCTTGTTGTGTGCGAACGTGGCGAGTGCCGGCTGGCTCATGGTGACGGTCGAGTACAGCAATCGAAAACGCTATCCGAACATCGTCCTCGGCCCGTTTCTCGTGATGCCCGTGGTGACCCAGGCACTCGCGTGGACGAACCCGTTGCATCAGTCTCTCTGGGGACCGGCGACCCTCGTCGACGCGCGTGGCGTGCTGTACGCGGACCAACAGCTCTGGTTTTTCGTGCACGCGGTGTACAGCTTCGGCCTCATCTTTGCCGGACTGGTGTTACTCGTCCGTAGTTTGTTCCGGTTCGACGGGATCTATCGACGCCAAACGGCCGTCCTGCTCGTCGGTGCAGCCATCCCGTGTGCGACCAGCCTCGTCTTTACCGCCGGCCTGCTCCCGGTGCCGTACCTTAATCCGACGCCGATCGCGTTCATCGTCGGCGCGTCGATCTTCGGCTGGGGTCTCTATCGCTACCGGCTCTTCGAGATCGTCCCGATCGCTCGCCGGACGGCCTACGACGTGATGGACGAAGCCGTCATCACCGTCGACGATCGCGGGGCGGTCGCCGACGTGAACGTGGCCGCACGAGAGATGTTCGAACTCGACGAGGACCCGGTCGATCGACCAGTCACGGACGTTCTCGGGATCTATCCTGCCGTCGTCGAGGCCTACCGCGCGGGACGAACGAGTGAGACGATCGCGATCGAGACCGGCACCGACTACGAATATCTCACGCTGGATCAGAAGGCGATCATCAACGGTGACCGGAGCATCGGCACCGTCCTCGTGTTCAAAAACGTCACCGCGCTCAAGCGCCACGAAAACGAGCTTGAACTGCTCAAGCAGGTGTTTGGACGCGTGTTTCGGCACGATCTCAGCAACGATCTCAACGTCATCCGTGCCCGCGGGGAACTGCTCGCTCACGAGTCGGCAGCGGCAGAGACCGAACACGCGCGGACGGTCATCGACAAGTGTGACGACATCATCGAGACGAGCAAGAAGGCTCGCGCCATCGAGACCCTGGTCGAGGCAGACCGCCCGAGACACCACGTCGAAATCGGCCAGGTCGTCTCGGACGCGGTGGCGTGGGCGAGAGAACGCTATCCACACGCTTCGATCACCGTCGAGACACCGGATCGAGTGTGGGCCTACGCCGACGGCAAGCTAGAACTGGCGGTCAGGAGCGTCATCGAGAACGGGATCGTCCACAACGACGGCAAAGCACCGGCGCTTACCATCGAGATTCGACGGACCGAAACGGCCGTCACGATCAGTGTCGAGGACGACGGTCCCGGGATCAATCCCGAAGAAACAGAAATTCTCGAAACGCGCGAGATCAATCAGTTACAACACAGCAGTGGACTCGGACTCTGGCTCCTGTACTGGGCTGTTCGGAACTCGGAGGGAGACGTCGAGATCACGAACACCGGGTCGGGTGCGCTGGTCGTGATGACACTCGAACGGGTTCGTGACCCTTCGACGACGGACTGACTGCCCGCGAGTGCGTCAGCCGTCGATCACGTCGAACCCCCAGCCATAGAGGATCGTCCCACAGGAACACTCGGTTTCGAACCCGCAGACGGGACACTGCCGACCGAGGGGTGTTGCATCCTCGAAGCGGCCGAGTCGTTCGGTCCCTGGGTACTGTTCGGCGATTTTGACGTTGCCGGGGTTGTCCGACCGATCCCACAGCATCGCGACGACCGGGGGATGCTGTGCGAGATACGCCATCCCGTGCGTAGTGAGCGCGCGGCCGATACCCCGACGCTGGTGCTCTGGGTGGACCGCCGAGAGCTTGAACACACCGAGTGGGAAGTGGCTGGGTTCGACGATCGTGTCCGCGAACAGGCGATCGATCGGCACGACAGACCGCTCGGCAAAGGCCGACTGGGTGTAGACGCCAGTCAGTGCGAACCCCTGAATCGATTGGCTTCGGGTGAGCGTCGTCGATCGCGTGACCTCGACGACGCCGTCGTCTTCGACATACACGTAGAGATGTCGGTCGTCGGGATCGACGTACTCCGTCACCAGTTCGGCAACGTCGGCGAGATAGGACGGTCCCATCACGCGCTCGGCGATGCCGAGGACCTGTGCACCGATATGCTCGCCAGCCGCGAACTGATCGAGTCTGTCGGCGAGCCGACGGTATGCGCCCGGCCGATCGGACGCGCGCGTGACCAGCCCGGTGCCCTGATCGGAGACGACATAGGAACTGTCAGCGCTGTAACCATCGACCGATTCGGTGCGTGCGATCCACCCGGTCGACTCGTCGCTCGCTGTGACTCGCGTGATCTCCTCGTCGTCGGCCATCACGTCGAGCACTTCGGCGACGTGCTCGCGGGGTGCGCCAACGGTCTCCGTGATAGTCGCCGTGGTCACGGTGTCGGTACCCGCCGCCCGAATCGCCCCGCGGATCGCGCCCGCAAGCAGCGGACGTGCGGTGTCCTGATTTCGGTTCGTGCCGGTGGCAGTGTCATCTGTCGACATGACACATCGAATGGCGCTCGGCAGCGCTATCGCTGTTGGGTCGACAGTACAAATATTGAGAATAGAGGGGCGCGAAGCGGCGTTATCCGGTGTTTTTCATCCCGGCAGCGATCCCTTGCACGGTCAGGCGCAGCGTCCGTCGCTCGGTCTCCGTGAGGTGGCTCTGGGCAAGCAGTCGGACCTGCAGCAGGTTCAGTGGGTCGACGTAGGGGTTCCGACGGTCGAGGTTCTGTTCGAGCCAGTCACGCTTGAGCAGGCTGTCCTGTCCGGAGATCTGTTTCACGAGGGACACTGTGTCCTCGTACTCCTGTTTGATGTCCGGGAAGATGCGCTGGCGGAGGTCGTCATCGGCGAGGGCGGCGTACTGCTCGGCGATGTCGAAGTCGGTCCGCGCGAGCGCGAGAGATGCGTTGTCCAGTTTCGTGCGGAAGAAGGGCCACTCCTGATACATCTCCTGTAGCGTCTCGATGTCGCCGCCGTCGTCGAGGTAGGCCTGTAGTCCCGTGGCGATGGAGTACCAGCCAGGGATGATACAGCGGGCCTGGGTCCAGGAGAACACCCACGGGATGGCACGCAGGTCGTCGACACTGCGGTCTTCGGACCGCGATGCCGGGCGCGACCCCATGTTGAGGTTCTCGATGACGGTAATCGGCGTCGCCTGCTCGAAGAAGTCGACGAAGCCGTCAGTGCCAAGCAGTGACTCGTACTTCTTGCGAGCGGCCTCGGAAGCGGTCTCCATGGCTTGTTCCCACGCGTCCGGGATCTCCTCGATCGGTTCTTCGAGGGCGTTGTAGCGAGCGCGCACCTGCGCGTTGAGCATCTGCTCTAAGTTGCGCTCGGCGATGTTCTCGTTGGCGTACTTCTCGGCGATGGCCTCACCCTGCTCGGTGAACTTGATCTGGCCCGTGACAGTCTCGTTTGGCAGCGCCAGCATCGCGTCGTTCATCGGGCCGCCACCGCGAGAGATAGAGCCACCCCGGCCGTGGAACAGGCGCATGTCCACGTCGAAGTCGTTCGTGATGTTGGCGAGTCGCTTCTGATTTCGGTACAGCGACCAGTTGGCAGCCAGGTAGCCGTTCTCCTTGTTCGAGTCCGAATAGCCGAGCATGATCTCCTGGACGCCGTTGCGAGCCGCCAGCGCCTTCTCGTAGGCGTCGTTCTCGAACAGCGTGCCCATGATACGGCGGGCACCGTCGAGTGCGTACTTCGATTCGAGCAGCGGGACGACGTCGAGTCCACAGTAGCCCGGCAGGTCGACGATACCGGCCTGATCGCCGAGGAAGAGGACTTCGAGCACGTGGCTCGCTTCCTCACACCAGCTAATCGCGTAGGTGTCGATGGCGTCGACGCCGAACTCGCGTTGCCAGTCGGCCAGTTTGCGGAAGCGACGGATGACTCGCGCGGAGTCGTCGGTCAGCCCGTCGGTGTCTTCCATGTCGACGATCTGTCCCTCCTGCAGGATGGCTTCGGTGAGGAACTCGACGCGTTCGTCCTCGTCCATCGCGGCGTAGTCGATGCCCTCGTCGTCGACGGTCTCGGCGATGGCATCGGTGTGCATCTTGCGGTGGTCGCGCATGTCCAGCCCGGCGAGGGTAAAGCCGAATGTGTCGACTTTACGGATGAGGGGGTCTACGTGGGCCTTCGCGATCACGTCGGCGTCGTTGGCACGGAGATCGTCGGCGATAGTTCGCAGGTCAGCCAGCAGATCCGTCGAGTCGGAGTAGCCACCGGAGCGAACGTCGCCGACACGCAGGACGGCTTCCCGCATGAGCTTGAGCTTCTGGCGGTACGGTTCGTCGGGATAGCGTTCCTCGGCCTCGTCGGCGACGCCCGGCAGCGCCTCCTTGTGGGCGGCGAGCCGTTCGTCGAAGGCGTCGGTGGTGTCGATGTTACTCGCGTCCTGACTCAACACGCCGGAGAGTTCTTTCAGACGGTCGCGGTACAGCGGCAGGACGACGTTGCGCTGGCGTTCGAGTGTCTCCTCGGTGATCTCCGGTGTGACGAAGGGGTTGCCGTCGCGGTCGGAGCCAGCCCACGAGCGGAACTCGTAGAGCTTCGGTACGTCGATGTGCTCGTCGTACTCGTCGCCGATAGCGTCTTCGAGTTCGTCGTACACTTGATCGATGACCTCGAAGAGGACGTTCTCGATGTACCACTGGACGTTGAGCGCCTCGTCGGTGACCTCGGGACGACGGTCACGAACCTGCGGGGTCTGCCAGAGGCTCGTGACTTCTGCGGCGAGGTCGTCCTCGATGTGTTCCTGCTCGCGGTCGGTCAGTCGGACCTCGTCGAGTTCTTCGAGGTCGGTGGCGACCGAGCGCAGTTTCGCCTTGACCGTCTTTCGACGGGCTTCGGTGGGGTGGGCGGTGAACGTCGGTTCGATGAGCACGTCGTCGAGGACACCTTCGAGCGTCTCGGCGTCGGCACCGCGCTCGGAGAGTGTTTCGACGGCCTCGGCGACGCTGTCTGCGAGCGTCCCCTCCTGACTCCCTTCCCGAATCTCGCGGACGCGCTGCCGTTCTTCGGCGAGATTGATGAGTTCGAAGTAGGTCGTAAACGCCCGAGCGACGATGTCCTGCATGTCCGGCGAGAGCCGGTCGAGGGTCTGCTCGACATCGGCCCGGTCGTCGGCGTCGCCGCGCCGGTAATCGATCGACGACGTTCGGATCTGTTCGACAGTCTCGAACGCGTCGGTCGACGACTGTGCCTCGAGTACTTCGCCGAGAAGTTCACCGAGTTCGCGCACGTCCTCGTTGATTTCCCTGGCGTGTAAATTCATACCAGTGGCTGCACAGTGGAGTCCTAAAACTCTAGCGAAAGGCAAAATTTGTGTCGGCGGACAGTGATTATTTCCAAATCGTCGTTGCTGAAAGACCGTGATCGATGTGAGGGTTTACACGTGAACGTCAATGTTGATAGGACATCACGAATAATTGATGCTATGCCGATCGCCGCAAACGACGGTGTCGATCTGTCCTACGATCTCGAAGGACCGGGTGATGCGGAGACGATCGCGTTCGTCGAGGGATTGAGTTACGGAACCTGGATGTGGCGCTGGCAACGCGAGGCGCTCCGCGAGGAGTACCAGACGTTGGTGTGGGACAATCGAGGCACTGGCGATTCCGACGAACCTGAGGGACCGTATTCGACCGAACAGATGGCTGCGGACTTCGAAGCCGTGCTCGCCGACGCCGGTGTCGAGTCGGCACACGTCGTCGGTGCGAGCCTCGGCGGGATGATCGCCCAGCAGTACGCGCTCGACTACGACCGGGCGACATCGCTGTCGCTGCTGGCGACAACACCCGGTGGCGAGGACGCACTGCCGATCCCCGACGACACCCAGCAGCGGATGCTCGACGTGCCCCCGGAGTACGACCGGGCGGCGTCGATCCGCTACAAGATGCGCCCTGCGGTCTCGGAGTCGTTCTGGGAGAACAACCCCGACGTGATCGATCAGATCGTCGAGTGGCGACTGGCGACCGACCCGTCCGAACAGGCCTACGAGTGGCAGAGCGCCGCTGCCATCACGTTCGACGCGAGCGACCGCCTCGGCGAGATCGAAGTGCCGACGCTGATCCTCCACGGCACCGCCGACAGGGTCGTGCCCTTCGAGAACGCGACGCTGCTCGAAGCAGGGATTCCCGACGCACGCCTCGAACTGGTCGACGGTGGCTCACACCTGTTCTTCATCGAACGTGCCGACACGGTCAACGAACACCTGCAACACTTTTTCGACGATGTCTGAGCACGGGCCACAGGATTGGGTCGGCGACTGGAGCGCCCGGCGAGCCACGCTGTCGCCCGACCGCGTCGGTCTCGTCGACACGACGACCGACCGGGAGTACACGTATCGCGACCTCGACCGACGGGCAAATCGCTGTGCGCGATTGCTCGCCGAACACGACGTGACGCGTTCGGGAGGCGAACACGACGTACGAGGCGGGAACGATGCGGGCGCACGCGTGGCCATCGTCTCTCGGAATCGCCCGGCGTTCGTCGACCTGTTCTTCGCGACGGGCAAGACCGGCGGCGTGCTCGCACCGCTCTCCCATCGCCTCGCACCGCCGGAACTGGCCGAACTGCTCGACGACGTGGCTCCGGAGTTGCTGGTCGTCGAAGCGCCGTTCGCCGAATCGGTTCGGACGGCCATCGACGAGTGCGATGTGGACTGCCCGGTCATCTCGCTCCCGGTCGAAGACGAGACCGTCGAAACGCCAGCGTCGTGGAATCCCTACGAGACGGTGCTCCCCGACGACGACACCGCCTTCGACGGGCCAGCACTCGATCCGAGCGATCCACACCTCTTTTTGCACACCGGTGGCTCGACGGGCACGCCAAAAGAGACCGTCATCAGCCACGAGGCGATCGTCTGGAACGCGACCAACACCGTCACGGCGTGGGGGCTTCGCGCCGACGACGTGACGCCGCTTACCTTCCCGATGTTTCATACCGGCGGCTGGAACGTCCTGACGGTCCCGCTCTTTCACATGGGTGGGACCGTCGCCATTGCACGCGAGTTCGATTCCGGCGAGGTCCTCGGACTGATCGAAGAGCGCTCGGCGACGCTCCTCGTGGCCGTGCCCGCAGTCCTACGGATGATGGTCGAGCACGACGAGTGGGCGGCGACCGACGTGTCGACGCTCCGTTTCGCGAAGTCCGGTGGCGGTCCCTGTCGCGAGTCGGTCCTCTCGGCGTGGTGGGATCGCGGAATCGAGCTCTCGCAGGGGTACGGCCTGACCGAGAGCGGGCCGAACAACTTCGCGATGCCCGACGACTGGCCCCGCGAGAAGGCATCGACCGTGGGTGTACCCAATCTCCACGTCGACGTGCGGATCGTCGACGACGATGGGACCGAACTGCCATCTGGCGAGGTCGGCGAACTCGAAATCAGATCGCCCCACAGCGCCACGGGCTACTGGCACCGACCCGAGGCGACCGAAGGGACCTTCAGTCCCGACGGCTGGGTGTCGACGGGCGACCTCGCCCGGATCGACGAAGACGGCTACGTGAGTATCGAAGGCCGGAAGAAGAACATGTACGTCAGCGGCGGCGAGAACGTCTTTCCGGCGGAAGTCGAGGACGCCATCGCAGACCATCCGACGGTCTCGGACGTGGTCGTCGTCCCGGTCGACGACGAGCGATGGGGGCAGGTGGGGAAAGCAGTCGTCGTCGGTGACGACTCGCTGACGCTCGATGCGCTCACCGAGTTTCTCGACGGGCGACTCGCTCGGTTCAAGCGACCCCGAGCGCTCGCGTTCGTCGACGAACTCCCACGCAGTGGCCCGGACAAGATCGACCGTGACGCGGTGGCCGCGACGTTCGGATCGTCAGCGAACTCATCCCGGGAGCGGTAGTGAACACTTACTGCCTTCGTGGGCGGAAGTTTTTATCATCGTATAGTGAGACAGTTGGACCGGTGACCGTTCCATGATCGAACTGTCGATGGACGTAGAGCAGTACGACTGCCCGTTCATCGATACGACGGCCGATCACGGCGTGAGCTTCTCGGCCGTTCACTGGGATTTCGACCGCCGGACGCGTGAGTTGGAGACGCGGATGGTCGTCGAGGCGACAGATCGCGAAGCACTGGGGAACGGTCTCTCGACGTTGCGCGATCACGGGAACATGAACGACTACTCGCTCGTCGCTCGGCGGGACAACGTCGCGCAGATCAAGACCGTCATCGCCGAGACCGACGCGATGGGGACGATCAGGGCCAATGACGGCTTCATCACCGGTCCATTCTACATCGAAGACGGCAGCGAAGTGTGGCACGTCGGTTTCGATACCGGCGACCGCGCCGACCTGGCACTCTCTGAACTCGATCGAAACAACGAGTACGACGTGGTCGAGCGAACGGATACGAGCCTCCCGGAGATGAACAGCCTCGTGCAAAACGCCGGTGCGGCGATGACGCTCATCGAGGGGTGTCAGGACCTCTCAGAGACCGAACGGGAGACGCTCGAAGCCGCCGTCTCCAGTGGCTACTTCGAGACACCCCGGAACGCGACGCTGGGACATCTCGCAGACGAGTTCGACGTATCCAAGCCCGCCGTCTCGAAGAATTTGCGGCGCGGCCAGCGCAAGATGATCCAGCGCGTCATCGACGTACTGAACGACATCGAATGAGGCGGCGTCTCGTACGTGCGTTCCGTCGATCACCGAGACGGCACGCCAAATCCACACGAGTGGGGCGTCGACTCGACTGACTGATTTTGCCCCTCGTTAACATGTAAACCTCGACGGTTTTGTCGATGGCGGGTGTGTGATTATTCGTTATGGACCGGACTGTCACACGACGGCGTGCGATCAAGACGCTGGGCGCGACGGGTGTCGTCGCACTCGCTGGCTGTTCCCAGGACGGCGGGAGCGGCGATGGCGGAACCGACGACGGTGGAACGGACACGCAGGCCGATCAACAGGAGACGGGAAGCGGTGAGTCAGGCACCGCCACTGACGGCGGATCGACGACGCAGTCGGTCTCGGGTAGCCTGAAGATCGGTGTCCTCCAGCCACTGTCGGGGAACCTCGCGTACTACGGTCAGCAGGGACTGTGGGGCTTCCTCTCCGGGCTGGCGTACAAGGGAGACACCGATCCGCCGTCGGATGTCGGCACTGGCTCGACGACGATGTCGGTCGGTGATGTGGAGTACGAACTCGTCGTGCGCGACACGGAGTTCACCGCCGACGCGGCCCAATCCGCCGCGACAGATCTCGTCAGTAACGAGAACGTCGATATGCTCGCAGGCTGTTCGTCCTCGGGGGCCGCCTCGCGAGTCATCACGAACGTGGTCAAGGCCGCGTCGGTGCCGATCATGGTCGGCCCGGCCGCCTCGGCCGGGATCACGTCCGACAGTGAGACCTGCGACGACCTCGTCTATCGCGCCAGCGAGAACACCGCGATGGACGCCCGTTCTGGCGGTCGCTACGTCGCCAACGAGACCGACGTGACGAAGGTGTACCTGTTCGGCGCGGACTACAGCTTCGGTCGCGCCGTCGTCAACAATTACCGCTCCGTGCTGGAAGCCGAGGGCATCGAGATCGTCGGCGAACGGTTCGTCAACCGCGGCTACTCCGAGTGGGGTGGCCTGCTCGACAACGCCGAACAGGCCGGTGCCGAGGGGATCGTCGGCGGCTTCACCGTCGCGACGCTGCCGAATCTCTTCAGCACGTTCCTCTCGGGTGACTACTCCTACCGGGCGTTCGGTGGCTTCGCGACCCGGATCACCAACTCCGTCGTCGGCCAGACCATGCAGCGCGTGCTGGGCGATCCCCTGACCATGGAGAAGATCGAGAACTCGAATCTGGGGCCGTTCACCACGCGATACCACTGGAATCAGTACGACAACGAGATCAACGACGCCTTCATCGACAGCTACACCAGCGCCTACGGCGTCGTCCCGGACCTGTTCACCTCGGGTGCCTTCACCGGCGCGTCGGCGATCCAGCAGGCCATCCAGGAAGGCGGGTCGACCGATCCCGACGACATCACCGGTGCGCTCAAGGGCATGACGGTCACGGACACGCCGAAAGGCGAGGGTGCCTACACCTTCCAGGAGTACAACAATCAGGCTCGCTCGGAGATGACCGTCGCGAACCCCATCCCGACACAAGACGAGTGGGCGGATAGCTGGGACTCGCTGATCCAGCCCGGCGAGCCACTGGCGCGCATCTCCGGCGACCAGGTGACGATTCCGGCCGACAGCGACGACATGAACTGCTCGTTGTAACATGCTCAGAACGCGGGGGTTAACGAAGCGGTTCGGTGGTATCACTGCGGTCGACGAGGTCGACTTCGAACTCGAAGACGAACTCTGCTCGCTCATCGGTCCCAACGGTGCGGGCAAGACGACGTTCTTCGATCTGCTGACCGGCGCACAGGAGCCGACCAGCGGCCGGGTCGAACTACAGCGAGACGGCGAGTGGATCGATCTGACCGAACGACCGCCCGACGAGATTGCCGGTCTCGGCCTGCACCGGTCATATCAGATCACGAACGTCTTCCCGACCTCGACGGTCCTTGAGAACGTCCGGGTCGCCGTCCAGGCCCATAGCGACCACGCGGCGACGTTCTGGCGGACGGCCGACGACTACGAGTCGGATCTCGCGGCGGCGCGGTCGATCATCGACCGGGTCGGTCTCACCGATCGAGCAGAGGATCTGGCCCAGAACCTCAGCCACGGCGCGAGCCGTCAGCTAGAGGTCGCGATCGCGCTGGCCGGCGATCCCGACGTGCTCTTGCTTGACGAACCCAACGCGGGTGTGAGTTCCGAGAGCGTCGACGACATCATCGCGCTGATCGAGGACGTGGCCGAGGACCACGCGGTCCTGCTGGTCGAACACAACATGGACATCGTCATGGAAGTGTCCGACCGCGTCGTCGTTCTCAATCAGGGGTCGGTAATCGCCGACGGCGAGCCATCTGAGGTCCGAGCAGATCCCAGCGTCCAGGAGGCGTATCTGGGCGGCTACGAGACGGGCGATGCAGGCGACGGAGCGAGCGACGGGAACGGTCCCGATGGCTCCGACGAATCGACGGAGGGGGTGGCCTGAGGTGGCCTTGCTCGACGTCGACGACATCGAGAGTTACTACGGCGAGAGCCACATCCTCGAAGGCGTCTCGCTGTCGGTCGAGCGCGGCGAAGTGGTCGCGTTGATGGGGCGCAACGGCGTCGGCAAGACGACGACGCTCCGGTCGATCCTCCAGTTGACCCCGCCGCGTTCCGGCAGCGTCCGCTACGACGGGACCGAACTCGTCGGCCTGCGGACCCACGAGGTCGCCGAGATGGGTGTCGGCTGGATTCCCGAAGATCGACGGATCTTCTCACAGCTAACCGTCGAGGAGAACCTCCGGGTGTCGGTGCCCGATGGCTCGGACGTGGCCGACGCGCTGTCGGTCGCCTTCGAGACGTTCCCGATCCTCGACGAGCGACGTGAGCAGGCCGCCGGGACGCTGTCGGGCGGCCAACAGCAGATGCTCGCACTCGGCCGTGGACTCGTCGGCGACAACGATCTCCTGCTCGTCGACGAACCGAGCGAGGGACTAGCCCCCCAGATCGTCGCCGACGTTGCCGATGCCCTGGCGGCGACGGCGAGTGAGACCACGATGTTGCTCGTCGAGCAGAACCTCCCGCTGGCGCTGGATCTGGCCGATCGGTTCTACGTCCTCGACAACGGTCGCGTCGTCGACGACGGCGACGCGGACGCGGTGTCTGCCGACGACGAACGGCTCAGGAGGTATCTGTCCGCATGACGACCGTCCTCGACGCCGCGATGGCACTGTTGCTCCAGACGGGCTTTGTCGACGGACTGATCGAGTTCGTCCAGCCCGACGTGCTCGTGGAAGTCGTCGTCCGTGGACTCGCGAAATCGGCAATCTACATCATGATCGCCGCCGGCCTGACGCTCATCTTCGGCCTGCTGGGCGTGTTGAACTTCGCCCACGGCGCGCTGACGATGATCGGCGCGTATCTCGGTGGCGTCGTGATGGTGCTGACGGTCGGCTCGGGCACCGGTCCCTGGGCACGCCTCGCGCTCTTTTTCGTGGCGATGGCGGTCGTCTTCGGCCTGCTGGCGGCGCTTGGCGGGTCGATCGAGATCGCACTGATCCGCCCGCTGTACGACCGGGCACCGATCTACCAGATCCTGCTGACCTTCGGCGTGACGCTGATCCTCGAAGAACTGGTGCGGATCGTCGTCCAGTTCTACGGGCTGCAACCGATCGCCGAGTGGCAGGAGGCGCTCGGGACCATTCCCGTGTTCCTCGACACGAGCCACTCGCTGGGACCGATCTCGGTCCGCGGGCTGGCACTGTTCGAGATCCTGCTCGGCGTTCTCACCGTGGCAGCCATCTGGGGTTTCCTCACGCACACACGGTATGGCCTGTTCATCCGGGCCGGCAGCGAGGACAGCGAGATGGCCGAAGCGCTGGGCATCGACGTGCGCCGCGTGTTCACGGTGGTGTTCGCACTCGGGGCCGGCATCGCCGGGATCGCTGGCACGCTCTTGATGTGGGATCAGGTCTGGGGTGCGAGCGTCCCACTGGCCGCCGACGCCCTGCTGCCGGCGTTCGTCGTCGTCATCATCGGCGGTCTCGGGACGTTCCGGGGCACCGTGGTCGGCGGCCTGATCGTCGGGCTAGTCGACGCGACGACGACGTGGTGGTTCCAGAACGTCGTCGTCACGTGGACGTGGCTTCCCGAAGTCGCCATCTTCCTCATCCTCGTGGTGGCACTGATCGTGCGTCCACAGGGAATCTACGGCGTCGAGGAGGTGGGGGGCCATTAGCTCCGCGACCGAGATCAGGCAGCGCCTGCAGACCAGCTGGCCGATCGAGTCGGTCCAGCGCCAGCAGGTGTATCTGGTCGTGATCGCCCTGCTCGCTGCCTATCCCGGCTTTTACCACCTCCTGACGCAGTCGGGGCTGTCCAGCGAGACGGTGGCGCTGTTGCCCCGCATGGAGACGATGGTCGCGGTGCTGTACTTCGCGCTGTTTGCGATGTCGTTCGACTTCATCAGCGGGTACACCGGCTACCTCTCTTTCGGGCACGCCGCCTTCTACGGTACCGGCGCGTACACGGTCCTCCTGATCGCCAACGGCAAGGTTCCCCTCCTCGGAGCGGAGACCCCCTTCGTCGCCGCACTGTTGGTCGGTGCCGTCCTCGCGACGCTGCTGGCCGTCGGGATCGGTCTGGTCTCTTTTCGCCTGACCGGCGTCTACTTCGCGATGATTACGCTGGGCTTCGCGCAGGTGCTGTACGTCTTCGTCCGCGATTGGGACTACGTCAGCACGAATCCGCGAGACGGGATCGCTCTCAGTGGAGGACGCGGGTTCGAACTCGGCGTTCCCTTCGTCGATCAACTGACGGTCAAACTCGGGACGCTGACCGGAGACACGCTGACGCTGCTTGGCCATACGCTCGGCACGACGACGGTGTCGTTCTACGCCGTCGGTCTCGTCGTCCTCCTGTGCTATCTGGCGATGCAGCGGATCGTCCACTCGCCCTTTGGCCGCGTGATGATCGCGATTCGGGAGAACGAGGAGCGCGCCGAGGCGATCGGCTACGACACGTTCCGCTACAAACTCGGCGCGTTCGCGATCAGTGGCTTCTTCGGGGGCGTCGGTGGCGGGCTACTCGCCGGCTTCAAGCGTTCCGTGACACCGGAGACCGGATTCTACTTCCTGACGAGTGGTGACGCGCTGCTGGCGAGCATCATCGGGGGCTTCGGGACGCTGGCCGGTCCCCTCTGGGGCCACCTGTTCGACGAGTCCGTCCGGGAGTTCCTCTCGAAGCAGGGCCAGGGCGGCGGCCTGTTACCCTACCTCGAATCGACGTTGAGCGAGGGCTTTCTCGCGACGGAACTGTACGGCGGGCTGACCGTCGAGGGGTTCATCACGGCCGCGCTGAACGGCCACGCCAGCCTCTACGTCGGGATCGTCTTCGTGCTGTTCGTGCTGTACGTCCCCGACGGTCTCGTCGGGACGGTGCGGGACCGCCTCGGTGGCCCGGTCGCCGATCGATTACCCGAACGGCTCTGGGGTGACCGATGACAGTTCACCTCACTGGTCTCGGTCTCGCACTCCCCGAGGAGACGATCACCGGGGCAACAATCGCAGACCGGTCGGGCATCCCCGAATCGGTCGTGACCGAGAAGATGGGTGTCCGCCAGAAGCACGTCGCCGGGTCTGATGAACAGCCCAGCGACCTCTGCGTGTCGGCTGCACGGGACGCACTCGACGACGCTGGCGTCGATCCCGAGACGATCAATCTGGTTCGCTACCACGGCAGCGAACTGAAAGACCACGTCGTCTGGAGTCTCGCCGCCGACGTGGCCGACCGAGTCGGTGCCACGAACGCCTACGCCAGCGAGAGCTACGCCCTCTGTGCCGGGGCACCGATCGCCCTGCGAGAGACGAAAGCGCAGATCGAGACCGACGGCATCGAGCGCGCCCTCCTCGTCAGCGCAAGCCGCGAGGAGGATCTCGTCGACTACGACGATCCCGACACCTCCTTCATGTTCAACTTCGGGAGCGGCGCGAGCGCGATGGTGCTGGAAGCCGACGCCGACGATCGGGCACTGGCGACGGTCCGGGAGAGCGCAGCCCTTACCGACGGCAGTTTCTCGCGCGACGTGATCGTCCCAGCGGGCGGAACCGAACAGCCCCCGTCGAGAGCGACCGTCGAGCAGGGACTGCACTCGCTTCGAGTCCCCGACCACGAGTCGATGAAAGCAAGACTCGCCGAGGTGAGCCTGTCGAACTTCCGCACCGTCGCCGAGGACGCCCTCGAACGATCGGGCTACGACAGCGAGAGCGTCGACTTCGCCGCGATCACCCACATGAAGCGGTCGTTCCACGACCACCTTTGTGACCAGTTCGGGCTGGGAGCGCGCCAGCACCTGTATCTCGACGAGTACGGACACGTCCAGAGCGTCGATCAGGCCATCGCGACCAGCGAGGCGCGCGAGCGCGGCTGGCTCGATGCCGGCGACGTGGTCCTCTTTCTGGCCGCTGGCACGGGCTACACGTGGGCGGCGACGGTCCTGCAGTGGCTGTAGCCGGCGGTGACGGTGGGTTATCTCTCGCCGTTCAGGTCGGGAACGTCGAGATCGAGACGGCCGTCGAGGGTGTAGTCGGTCCCGGCGAGACCGCTCTCTGCGATCTCGATTTCCGCGTCGATCGCGACCGTCGTCGACGGGTTCGACCGGGGATCGACGAGGAGCGTGATCGTGCTGATTGTCTCGTCTCGCAGGTCGTCCAGATCGGTGATCTCGACGACTGCACCGGAGTGCTGGCGATCCACCGAGAGCGTGATCTCGGGCGGTGGCGAACTGTCGCCCTGAACAGGTGCGGCGAGTGCGACCGTCTCCCGGCCCGCGTTCGTCTCCGAGGGCATCCAGACGGTGAGCCGGATCGACTGGACTGTCGTTCCCGTGCGGTGCCAGAGTTCAGTATCGAGGTGGATCAGCCCATTCGAGACGCTGCCGTCGGCACCGAACGATCCGATCTCTTCGCCCCCTGACGAGAAGTGTACACTCCGTCTGCTTGGACTGTCAGTGTGGACGCTCGGCTCTGTGAGCGTCTCCGAGCCACCGAGACCGCTGCACCCTGCCGTCGCGATGGCTCCTGCACTGGCGAGTGCGCCGAGATACGACCGGCGATCCATACTGGATCAAGATATCGAGTATATAAAGCACCGGTGGAGACTTCGACGGGATTTTTACTGTCAGCGACGCGTGTTGTCGACGGTTCGCCGTGTCACACACTTATTTCGGTCGCGGGCGAGACCCCGGACATGGAACTCGATTCGTACTTCGACGATTTCCTGCAGCGAGATTGGCAAGAAGCGACCTCGGGGAACGTTCGCTTCGCGATGATCGGCCTTGGCTGGTGGACCCGCGACTACGCCATCCCGGCGACCCAGGCGTCCGATCTCTGTGAGACCACGACCGTGGTCAGTTCCTCGACCGAGAAGGCCGAGACCTTCGCCGCGGAGTTCGAGACGGTCGAGACGGCCCTGACCTACGACGAGTTCGTCGACGGCGAGGGCACCGACGACTACGACGCCGTCTACATCGCCACGCCGAACGCCCTCCATCTCCCCTACGTCGAGGCCGCCGCCGAGTACGGCAAGGACGTGCTCTGTGAGAAGCCCATGGAAGCCAGCGTCGAGCGCGCCGAGGCAATCGCCGACGCCGCCGACGACATCACCCTGATGGTCGCCTACCGGATGCACACCGACCCCGCCGTGCGTCGGATGCGCGAACTCGTCGCCGATGGCTTCATCGGGGAACCGACTCACGTCCACGGCCACATGTCCCAGCCACTCCTGGAGATGATCCCCGATCCCGACCAGTGGCGTCTGAACCCCGATCTGGCAGGCGCGGGCGCGTCGATCACCGACCTCGGCGTCTACCCGATCAACACGACGCGGTTCGTTCTCGACCGGGACCCGGTTGCAGTCCAGTCGGCGATGTACGCCGAAAGCGAGGGCTTCGAGGATGTGCCGGACGAACGGGCGGCCACGACCATCGTCTACGAGGACGACGTGCTCGCGTCGATCTCGGCCAGCCAGAACAGCTACAAGGACGGCTTCCTGCGGATCACCGGCACCGAGGGCCAGCTCGTGCTCGAACCGGCTTTCCTCAAGCCCTCCGGACTCACACTCTCACGGAACGGCATGGACGTGACCCACGATCTGCCGGAGTTCGGCGAGACCCAGCAGATGCAAGCCGAGTTCGACTACTTCTGTGACTGTCTCATCTCCGACCGCCAGCCAGTCGCCGACGGCGAACACGGCGTCGTCGACATGCGCGTCATCGAGGCGGCCGTCGAATCGGCCGAGACCGGCGAACGCGTCGAACTCTGAGAGAAGACCGATAGCTCGGACACCTATGTCGTCGTGATCTCGACGACGGACTGCGTCTCCGAGACATCGACGACAGTCGATCGAACGTATTCGTCGCCGACCGAGAGCATCACGTCGTCACCTTCGCTGAGCCCGTCTTGCGCACCCTCGTCGACGAGTACGGTGTACCCGTTGACTCGCTGCGAGGGCGTCGCAACACGAGGAGCAACGCTCATTCTCGCTCACTGAGCCGAGTCCACATTGAATGTTACGACCGGCTTACGGAGTCGTGTCCTATAGTAGCCATTGAACGGCAGGGCAGCACCCATCAAAACGAGGACGGTCGTCGTCACGAGTGCTTTCCGCCCGACTGGGACCCATTGACGCAGTCGGCGACGTCGCCGTCCCATAGTCCATCTCATGCGAGACTCCCGGCCCATATTTTGCTGTCGTTTATACGATCAGACAAACAGCTGTGCAGACTCGCTGTGCTCTTTATAAGTGCACAAGCATTAATATCGTTTCATTACGATATACCGAGAGCGTGTTCGCTCGATGACAGAGACGTTTTACGATGTCCTCGGTGTCGATCCCGACGCGACGACGAGCGAGATCGAGACCGCGTATCGCGAGCGGATCAAGGAGACACATCCCGACCGCAACGACGACGCGGACGCCGACGAAGCGACCCAGCGGGTGCTCGAAGCGCGCACCGTCCTCTCCGACGAGGACGAGCGCCGACGGTACGATCGGCTCGGTCACGACGCCTACGTCGGCAACGAGACCGACACGGCGGGGACGGACGCCGATTCGTCGTCGACTGACGGTGCGGCCGCCCGCGCAGCGCGTGCCGCTGGCTGGGGTGATACCGCGTCGAGCGGATCGAGTCAATCGACTGCCGCGGGCACCAACGCGGGCCCGTACGAACGACGCCAGCGCGAGCGCGCGGCCAGCGAACGGGTACACCGGGAGCGAACGCAGTCGACACGGTCGCGGGCGAGCGCACGGACGAACGCCGACACCGACACGTCCCGCCGACCCAGTGGGGCGACTGCGTCGACGGGCGGCGGTGGATCGACGCGCGATCGGAACCGGCGCGAACAGATCTACGACGCGGGTGCCTGGAGCGCCAGCACGGAGTACAACGTCCGCAAAAACGTCGATTCAGGTGTCCACCCGCTGCGGTTGTTGTTCTCTGGGACATCGCTGTCACTGCTCGTGCTCACGTTCTTTCTCTATCCGGTGATGCTGTTCTCGACGGTGTTTCCCGACTTCTCGGTCGTCGTCAACGTCACCGTTGGTCTGTGTACGCTCTTTTTGATCGGCTATCTCCAGTCTCAGCCGTCGGTCGGGGTCCTCGTGTTCGGGACGTGGAGTCTGCTCGTGCCGCTGGGACTGTTCGCCTTCTCCGTCGACCCGCTGGGACTGGTCGGCGTCGTCGCACTCGCGGGTGCGTGGCTCCCGTTTGGCTTCTCGCTGTTGACGCTGTGGGTCCTCAGACTCTAACGCGACGCTGTGACGCGATCGTGGACCTGTTCTCTGTGGCGGTGACTGCGCTCGCTATCGAACTGACACTCGATGAGCTGTGTCCCGTCGCTCTCGACAGAGGATGCGACGGTCTCCGCCAGTGTCTCTCGGTCCTCGACAGGCTCGTAATCCAGATCGTACAGCGCACTCGTCGGTTCGAAGTCGAGTCCGTGCGGTGTCCGAAACTGCTGGGTGAAGGGCGGATCGAACGATTCGATCGGGAGCTTGTGGAAGATACCGCCACCGTCGTTGTTGACCAGCACGATGGTCGCGTCCACGTCACAGCGCCCCACCGCGAGCAAGCCGTTCATGTCGTGGTAGTAGGCCAGATCACCCGTCAGCAAGACGAGCGGATCGTCGGTGCCGCTCCCGGCACCGAGGGCCGTCGAGGTGATGCCATCGATACCGCTTGCCCCGCGATTGCCAAGCACACGAACGTCTGCCTCACGGGGGCGGCCAAAGCGGTCGAGATCACGGATCGGCATACTGTTCGAGACGAACAGCGTCGACGGGTCCGGGACCGTCTCGGCCACCGTCGCGGCGACGCTCCCCTCGAAGAACTGCTCGTCGGTAGCATCCGCGACGAGATCCCAGTAGCGTCGCTCTGCATCGACGAACCGGGCGGTCCAGTCCGTCCTCGATTCGTCGAGACGCGCTGCGACGGCGGTCGCGGTCGCCGTCGGATCGGCGACGAGCAGGTCGGTCGCGTGGAACTCGGCTTCACGCCACTCGCCGGCCGGATCGACGACGAACTGACGCGCCCCAGAGTCGCGGAGCCAGTGACGGAGCGTCTTCGAAGTCGGCGAGGCACCGAAGCGAACGACGACATCCGGGACCGGCCAGCCGTCGGCATCAAGATACGAGTCGTAGCCGCCACAGATCGGGCGGTCGACGACGTGTTCGCCGAAGCGATGCCCTGAGAGCGGGTCCGCGAGCACCGGGAAGCCAGTCGCATCACTGAGCGCGGCCAGTGACTCGCGGTCCGGCACCGGCGCGTTCGCGGGACCGGTGACGATCAGGCCGCGGTCGTGTGGTGCCAGCGTGTCGGCCACTCGCTCGACGGTGGCTTCGTCCGGTGTGAGCGTCCCGTGAGTCGTCCGCACCATCGGCCCGTCCCGTCCCGTGACGGCGACCGGATCGCGTTCGATGAGGTTCTCGGGGACCGCGCCCTCGACAGGCGTCGGCTCCAGCGGTTTCGACATCGGCACGTTCAGATGGACCGGCCCGGCCGGGGTCGCCGTCGCCGTCTCGACCGATCGACAGATCGTGGTGCGCAGCGACCGCAGACGGCGTGTTTGGGCCGCTGGCTCGGGCAGTGTTCGATACTGCCGGACGGCGTCGCCGTAGAGCTTCTCTTGATCGATCGTCTGGTTCGCGCCGCTGTCGTGCAGTTCTCTCGGCCGGTCTGCTGTCAGGAGCACCATCGGGACACGGGACTGGCTGGCTTCGATGACTGCCGGGTGGAAGTTCGCCGCTGCGGTCCCAGAGGTGCAGATCAGCGGCGTCGGTCGACCGGTTCTCCGTGCCCGTCCCAGCGCAAAGTAGGCAGCGGCACGCTCGTCCAGATGGGAGTAGACGCGCATCTCTGGGTGCTGTGCGACCGCGACCGTCAGTGGCGTCGACCGACTCCCCGGGGCAACACAGACGGCGTCGATGCCGCTCGCGAGTAGTTCTTCAACGATGACACGGCCCCAGAGCGCGTTCTCGTTCGGGTCTGTCACACCGTCTCAACTCCAGTTCGCCGTGAGGTCGTCGCTCGACCGGCGTCGCTCATGAACCGAGCTATGAATGGGGAACGCTTGAGAGTGACTATCGACGCCGTCTCGGCCACACGTAGACACTGGCATCGCACCAACGGCCCGTCTCAGCCCCACGATCCGCCAATCGTCGATAGCGACTGTGTGCCGCCCAGATTTTCATAATCGTGTACAATCATTGTGAAAGCGGAAACCAATTCTTTCGTTTCCGACGTTTATATTCTCAAGTTCGACAGCTGGCCCCGCCAGATTTATATGGGGGTCTATCGAACCGTCGTACGTTCCGATGCCACAGGTAGAGATAACGATCCCAGAACACCTCGAAATGCAGATCGCACAGCTCGTCGAAGCCGGCGAGTTTCTCAACCGCGAGGAAGCGATCGAGGACCTCCTCTCGACCGGTATCAAAGCGTACAAGACGAGTGGACCGATCGACGAGGAGGACGAACCGGGTCTCGAGGACGACGGGATGATGGGCCACGACGACGAGTACGTCTTCTAGCGCACACGCTCAGACGACGAACCAGCGATCTGGTAGCCGTTCACAAGCAATTCTTATACTATTGGCACCACCTACTAGTGCCAAGATGCACAAAGACGAACTGCTCGAGCTACACGAACAGATGGTGACGATCATGCGATTCTTCCGCGACGACATGGACAGTGTCGATTCCGAACTGTTCGACGCCTACGGCGAACTCGACGTGCGGCCGTCGGACGTTCACAAGTCCAAGAGCGAACACAAACACGCCGTCTTCGTCCTCGGGAACTCGCTCGCGACCGCCATGAGCGAAGACGAGTTCTCCGACGCCGGCCGCGTCGGCAAACGGATGAAAGAACTGGCCGAAGACGCAGAGAGCAAGCTGTAACCTGTGATTATTCGTCGCGCTCGAGTTCGGTGAACATCTCCGGGTCAGTTCTGAACTTCAATACGTTGTGGATCACGGAGTTGCGGATGTTCTGGACGACGCTGCCGTGTCGCTTGTAGAAGTCGTGGATCCACCGTGATTCGGCCTTCCGGCTCTGGAACATCATCACGGACTTCCACTGATATTCGCCATCCGAGAGGAAGTAGAACATCGTATGCCGGTCGTCTCGGATCGCTTCCATCGCCGCTCGCCATCCGTCCTCGAAGTGTTCGGGATTGAATTTGAACTCGAACAGTGCGAAATTGAAATACTCTTCGTTGGGAACGATGGCTTCACGGAACACCCCGTGTTGGCGCATCTTTCGAATCGATTCACTGACCGTGACGTGAGAGACGGAGATGTCGTGCTTCTCTTCGAGGAGTTCAGCCAACTCACGCGAGGAGAGTTGCGGGTCATCTGAAAGTTCCCGTAAGATCAGCACATCGCGTTCCTTGAAGTCCCAATCCGGGGATGCGTCAGTTGTCATAGGCGTAGTTGTCGTTTATCCGTCTTGTGTGTTCCCATCCACTGGTACTGCACTGTGCGCGATCAATGACCACCGTCTCGGCGTCAGCAATCGAGACGAGCGACCGCTATCGTGTGGCCGGCAGCTAGCGCCCTTCGAAGGCAGGTTCGCGACCGTCGACGAACGCCGCCGCTCCCTCCTCGTGGTCCGCTGTCCCGAACGCGACGCCCTGTGCATTGGCCTCTCGGGCGGTCGCGGCGTCGAACGAGTCAGAGCGATGGTTCAGCAGTCGCTTCGATGCGGACAGTGCGACGGTCGGCCCGCCAGCGATCGTCTCGGCCATATTGGCGACCCCGGCGTCGAACGAATCCGTCTCGAACACCCGCGTGAAGAGACCCAGGTCGCGAGCGCGGTCGGCATCGATCAGTTCGCCGGTAAAGACCAGTTCTTTGGCCGTGTTGAGACCGACCAGCCGCGGGAGCAGGTGGGAGACGCCGGAGTCGATCGAGAGACCGACGCGCCGGAACCCGAAACTGATCTTCGCCGCCGGACTCGCCAGTTGGAGATCGCAGGCGATGGCGAGACCGGCCCCGGCACCGAACGCCGGGCCGTCGATCTTTGCGACGGTCGGTAAGCGACACTCGTAGACGCGCCGGATCGCGCGGTTGACCGCGCCGACGACGAGTTCGACGCGTTCGGCCGGTGAAACGTCTCCTTCGATGCTTTCGAGCATCGCGTGTACGTCGCCGCCGGCACAGAAGGCATCACCCTCGCTCTGGAGGACGACACAGCGGGCCGCACTGTCTTCTGCGGTGTCGATGGCCGCGACCAGTTCGTCTGCAGCGGGTGCAGAGATGGCGTTCCGTGCGTCGGGGCGGTTCAGCGTGATCCGTGCGATCTCCTCGTCGATGTCGACGAGCACCTGTCGATCGGACATGGTCTCCATCGAGGGCCACGACCACCAAAAGCGTTGGTCAGCGTTCGGCGGTGGCGATCGGCTCGGGATCGAACGGTCCCGTGTGACCGGGTCCCACCAGCCACAACAATGTAGGGAGTCCATTGACGTACACGGAACGAGACCCTGACGTATGCGCCTCCACTGGCATCGCCGTGATCTTCGGGCAGCCGACAACGCGGGGCTGGCCGCAGCGACGGCCGACGATACCGCGGTCCCGGTGTTCGTGTTCGACGATGACATCCTCGCGCACGCGGCCCCGCCGCGTGTCGCGTTCATGCTCGACGCCCTCGCCTCGCTCAGGGAATGGTATCGCGCTCGCGGCAGCGACCTCGTGATCGCGCGCGGAGATCCGACGGCAGTCCTCCCCGAACTGGCCGAGGAGTACGACGCCGACGCCGTGACGTGGGGTGAAGCCTACTCGGGCCTCGGGATCGAGCGGGACATGGCGGTCCGGCAGGCTCTCGACGACGCGGACGTTGGACGGGACGCCGTCGTTGACACCGTCTTGCACCGGCCCGGCGAGATCACGACCAACGACGGCGATCCCTACGCCGTATTCACGTACTTCGGCCGCAAATGGCAGGACCGTGAGAAAGACGACCCGTGCGACGAACCCGACGCAGACACACTCGCCGACGTGACTGGCGATCCGTTGCCGACGGTCGCTGATCTGGGCTTCGAGGAACCGTCAGCGACGGTGCCACCGGGCAGTACCGACGCTGCCCGCGACCTGCTCGACACCTTTTGCGAGCAGTCGATCTATCGCTACGAAGAGCGCAGAGACTACCCCGCCGACGAGTGCACGTCTCGGCTTTCAGCCCATCTGAAGTTCGGCACGATCGGTATCAGGGAAGTGTACGAGCGGACCGTCGAAGCGGCCCAGAACGCCGCCGACGACAACGCCCGCGAATCAGTCGAGGAGTTCCAGTCACAGCTCGCGTGGCGCGAGTTCTACACGCAGGTGCTCTTTGCCAACCGATCGGTCGTCACCGAGAACTACAAGTCGTACGCCAATCCGATCCAGTGGCGCGAGGACCCCGACGCGTTGCAGGCCTGGAAAGACGGCGAGACCGGTTATCCCATCGTCGACGCCGGGATGCGACAGCTTCGCGAAGAGGCGTTCATGCACAACCGCGTGCGGATGATCGTCGCCTCGTTCCTCACCAAGGACCTGCTGATCGACTGGCGGGCGGGCTACGAGTGGTTCAAAGAA
>Ga0207771_100174_pt1 | contig 44900 bp, 48 predicted proteins | sample A23M2SouthBayCA_2_FD_187731 | JGI IMG/M metagenome (GOLD analysis project Ga0207771, IMG submission 187731) | Aerobic enrichment media microbial communities from Eden Landing Ponds, California, USA - A23 M2 (2) (SPAdes) | ecosystem: Environmental > Aquatic > Marine > Unclassified | place... | reverse complement strand
ACCGTGTGCTCCACCCACACCAGTCATTCCATGCACCGATCCTGTCGAATACTGACCTCGCCACCGCCGTGAACTATCCGTCTTCGCCCCTCTCTCGCTTGTATTTTCCATATCCTCCGAACCTGTGGCGCTGCGAATGCCGTTGAATCCGTGCATCGGATCTGCCGGTCTCAGGGAGAATCGGCTGGACCCACCGACCGAATCGGCGGTCCCATAGCCAATTCTTCGGTGGGAAGTGAGCGTCGTTCGGATCGAACGGAAGATGTCGGCCGAACGAGACAGTGATGCCGCCGATATTGGTCGCAAACATCTGGACCGTCTCGTGGTCCTCGTCCGGCGGCGGTCCGACCAGCGTCGTTTCGGCACTCCCGTTGGTAACACCGTGTTTCACCGGTTCGGACACTGCGTGTTCGTGTTTGACTGTCACTTGTTTGGTCCCGTCAACGTTCTCGTTCATGCGCGCGATGAACCGCGTCGAGTGGTTACGTTCCGAGTTGAAGCGACACTAGCAGTACTTCCGAGGTTTAGCGATAGATCGGTGCCAAAATCGGAGAAGGGTTACGGTAATTTTTTGGTTTGATACAGTAATTTCTACCCATGCCACCAGATGGATACAGTACCATCACCGTCTCGGAGGATGTGATCGAGCAACTCACGGTTGTGATGGCCGAATATGGCTGTGACAGCCTCGCCGACGCTGTTGAGACGGCCTCGACGATCGCACTCGAACGAAACGAAGCCGAGTTGGCGCAGATTCTCGCAGATCAGCTGGAAAAGTGACACTCTATGAATACAAATTACCGTATATTTGAGATATATTACTGTAAATCTGCCCGTCAAATCACGCTGATCGGCGATTGAACCTCGGAAGTACTGCTAGTTCCTGTTCACTCGTCATTGGCGTTCGCACAGCGGTTGTACAGCCACCACGGGGTATCGAGGACTATAGCCAGTACAACTGCAACCCCGAGTCCCGTCAAGAACCCCTCGGTGAAATGAAACGCGAGGAAGAGTGTGATACCGCTCACGATAACTCTGGTCGCCCGGCTCAGATGCCAATCGAGAAGGGCAGTTCGAAGCACCGTCATCACTTACTGTGGGGGGATTCATCCGCAGGGTGTTCGTCTTCGGTCGTGACCTCGAGGAAAACCTCTTCGAGCGTGCGTTCTCCATCGATCTCTCCGTATGCTGTGAGTTCGCCGGGTGGACCGTCCGCGACGAGGTCGCCATCGGAGAGGATGCCGACGTTGGTCGCGATCTCCTCGACGACGGGGAGGAGATGCGTCGAGAGGAACACGGTGGTGTCCGCCGCAGCCAGGTTCGTGATGGTCTCACGGACTGTTCGGGCGGCGCGCGGATCGAGCCCTGACGTCGGTTCGTCGAGAAAGACCACGTCGGGGTCGTGCATGATCGCCTGGATCAGTCCGGTCTTCTGTCGCATCCCTTTCGAGTACGTGGCGATCCGTTCGTCGGCAACACCGGCCAATTCGAATCGGGCAAGGAGTGTCTCGATCCGATCGTTGATGGCAGCTGGAGTCATGTTCCGGAGCCCGCCGTGGTATTCGAGTTGTTCGCGGGCAGTGAATTCCTCGTGGATCGGCGGTGATTCGGGCAGGTATCCGATGTGTTTGATGAGTGCCTCGCGGTCAGTGATCGATGTCCCCGCGACACGTCCGGTGCCACTGGTCGGTGGCAGTAACCCCGTCAGCATCCGGATTGTCGTCGTTTTTCCTGCCCCGTTCGGGCCGAGAAACCCGTACACTGCTCCCCGTTCGACGGTGAGATCGAGGCCGTCGACGGCCGTTGTCTCGCTGTACGTCTTCGTCAGGCTGTCCGTATTGATCGCGGGTTGCGTATCCGCTCCGGTAGTGGCTTTTTGTTCGTTCGATTCCAGCGTGTCGTTAGCGTTGTTTGTCATTGCGGAAATCACCCGAGCTGATAGTCTCTAAACCGCCGTACTGCAATCCTTGCGGCGGTTCTCGTGGTGGCTACGGTGAGTACGAGCGCGAGGAGAAGTGACCCGAGCTGGATGCCGGCGGTCGACACCCCGAGAGCCGCGATGCGCTCGGAGACGGGTCGAGCGGTCCCCACGAAGGCCGGGACACTGGCGAGCGCCGCGAGGGCGAGAACCAGTCCGTGACGGAGGAACGCCGTCGCGCCCAGTTCCCCGTAAATCGGGGTGTCCGTGAAGAAAAAGGGAACTGGAGCGTATTCTACCCGTTCGACGCCCAGTCCGACCATGGTTGCGACAGAGGCGGTACACGCACAGATGGCACTGCCGAGGAACACGGTCAGGAACGTCCGTGCGACCCCAACGGAGCCGACGATCCCGAGCGGGACGATGGCGAGGGCGACAAGCGGGACACCGACCACTGTTGCAGCGAGGAGCAATCCGCCGACGAACTGTCGCCCGGTAACTGACGTGAACAGCATGGGCAATGCGCGATATTCGGTCCCGATCGGATCCGAGCCGAAGGCGACACCAGTAACGAGGCCGAGCGTGACCGCGAAATACACCAGTAGCACGGTCTTCCCACCGGCGAGGGCGACCAGCGGAAATCCAACGGCGCCCATAAACAGGAGCGCATACCCCGTGGACAGGAGCCCCCGTGGAACCCGCCGTTCTATCAGCCATCGCTCCCGAGCGACGGTGTACGTGGCACGCGGGACGCGTTCACCGACGACTCGCTCTACCACCCCTGTTTTGAGCAGTGAATGTGACCCACCAGCCCCTGTCGAACTGGCGGAATCACGCTCCCAGACGCGGCGAGCAAGCGTCGTCGTCGCGGCCGCGAAGACCGGTATTGCGGTGCCGAGGAGAGCGAACGCACCCAGAGTGTGACGGGTCGAACCGACCGAATCGTCGAGAATTCCGACGAACGCCACGTCCACGAACCACGCCAGCGGCGACGCACCGAAGAGTCCGGTCAACGGAGCGACCGACAGCGACAGTTCCTGCAGGAGCATCGCTCCGATCACGAGCGGGATCCAGCCGAACACGACGAGGAGGTCTCTGTAGTATCGTGCTCGGACGAGTCGGAGAGCGACGAGGCGGGCTGCGAGTCTGCTGGTGGTCCCGAGTGTCGCTGCGAACACAGCCATGCACGCTATCGCGAGGGTGAGCGTGAGCACGACTGTCGGCGATCGGAGTCCGACGGCGGTCCCGACGACGATTCCGAACGTCGGCACGGCGAGCGTGGCGAGCAGGCGTGTGTAGACGAATCCCAGCAGACCGAGAGAAGCCGTTCTGGCGGGGACAGTCGTCAACAGCAGGTCCGGGTTCAGCCGCTCGAATCGAACGTGTGTGTACTTCGAGCTGCGCCAGACCATCCACAGGAACGCGCCGCTCACAGCGAGACCCAACAGGTCATCCGGAAACGGCTGTCCCGCGGTGATGTCACGTCCCAGTGAATATCCGAGCCATCCGAGCCCGCTGGCGATTCCGAGGAGGGCGACGAGTAAGACAGGCTGTCCCGTCAACGGGGTTCCGAATTCACGACGGTGGCGTGTCCACTCTGCACGGGTGATTTTCGTCGCCCGCCGGATGTCTGTGGGTATGCGAGTTAGCCAGGACATCGTATCTACGAGGCTCTCATTCAGTGGAATCGGTCGTTAGATTCGCCCGCCTCCGGAACCGCCGAACCGATCTCCGATCCCGCGAGTGGACGCCGACGTGTTACCGCCGAACGCACCGAAGTCCATGTCGTCGAAGAACTCCGGTGCGGTGCGCTCGGTCGCGTAGACGTACAACGCCGTCTTGGCGACACCACTGAGCGCTTTCCCGACCAGCAGGCCGAAGACGAATCCGGAGCCACCGATCACTACCGCCGCCAGCAGTTGGATCCCCGTTCCAGCGGTCACGACGAACGTGAGGGCCCCGAGCCCGAGGCCGGCGAGCGCCAGCAGGAACGAGAAGACGTCGATCGTTGCCATCGCGCCGATGGACTCTCCCCACGTGTTTTTGAACGTGGTAGCGCTCTCCGAGAACATCTCCGTGAGAGACGGGTCACGGAAGACGATGACGGGGACGACGAAGTAGGTCATCACGCTCCACGCCACCGCGAAGACGCCGGCGAGGATCTGCGCCACGAGGTTGTCCTCTGATTCGATGATGCGGATGATCACGCCGACGACCGCGGCGACCACCGACCAGGCTAACAGCGGTAGTTTCCGCTGCCAGGCGGCGGCGAGCGCGCCACGGATCGACGGCTCCTCGCCCTGGAAGACAGTCCGAGTCGCTGCGACGAGGGCCGCTGTAAAAAACGACGCGACAAACGTCTCGACGAGATAGGCGACGAATAATGCGCCGTACAGTACCACCCCGGAATCCTGAACGGAGTCCGTGAGGAGCAGGCTCCCGAACAGTGTTACGATGAACGCGATACCGGAGATCCCGCCGATGAGCGGGAACACCAACAGTTTCGGATGGGCTCTGAGCACGCGGCCGCTCCGGCGTGCCATCCCGAATCCGATTTTGAGGCGACTGAACACTCTCATACTGGAAGTGCGCCCTCCCATGGCATTGACAGCTATGCTCTTGTTCTGAGCCAGCAACAGGCCCGAAATCTTTTCACTCGGAATGGCTCAGAGAAGGTGGCAAGCACCCGCGGCCAGGCCGTGGAGAACGTCAAGTAACGCTCACAGAACAGATACCAAGCTGATCGTCGACAGCGATCTCAGCGACAGCGTTGTCGTATGTGATGCGTATCGTGGCGTGGGATGGGTCATCAGAACCGACTCGACCGGTTACGTCTGGGAGTACTTGCTCCGTTGCTCGCATACTACTCGATTCACTGATCGGGATTCCCAGTTCGAGCAACGCGTTCGTCACTTGTGGTTCGAACTGGAGTGCGCTGACGATATCCACGGTGACGAACCACGAACACGTCTCACATGTCATCTCCGCAGTCGGTGTCGATTCCTCGTCGAGTCGTTCGCGCGGGACTGTCAGACTGGTGATGCCGGCACACGACGGACACTGCCCCGTCCGGGCCAGCCCAACGTGATGCATCATCCGGTCGTAGAGTGCTTCGTAGACGCCGTCACCCTCGCGAACGGCGAGCCCGTTCTTCGGAAACCGGTAGGTCAGTCCCCAGAACAGATCACACGAGGGGCACTCGACAGTGAGGAACTCCTGTTCGTACTGCCCTCGCAGTCCGGACGCACAGTTCGGACATGACTCGTCGATCTCGAACTCGACCGGTACCGACTCTGTCGGTCGGTTCGCCATGACGGCCTCGTAGAGCGCGATAGCGCTCGCAGTCGGGACGTACCCGCCCTCAACCTCTTCCACGTAGACACCCCGGAGTTTCTCCAGGTGATAGTTGAATTTACCGCTATCTTCCATATCCGTTGCCGTCATCAGCTCCGCGTACGAGAGCGTACGCTGCTCTCGCACCTCTGAGAGTGAATCCGGATCGACTGGTGTGTACCTGTCGAAGAACGCACGCAGAATGGCGAGTCTGATCTCGTGGCCGAGCAACGCGAACGCCTCTTCTGACGCTGTTCCCTCCTGTTCGCCGTTGGTCATGTGGTACGGTTGATCCGAGGATCCATTGAATGCTCTCCTCCACGATGTGTGTGGGTTGTTCTTGTGAAGTTGCGCTCACAGAACGCTTACGTCACCAAACGCCCATTTCTTGCCTGATGACCGAAGTGTCAAATACCACTGATACGCAGTCGTTCGGATCGCGGCTCCGCGACCGTATCGGCTCTATTAGCCCGTTTTCCCTGACGATGCTGGGATTCATCGGGATTCTCGGGGATCTGTTCACCCAATTGGCTATACTCAAGTTGTTCCACCTGTTCTGGTTCTTCGTACTGTGGCCGTTCGTCTCGATGCTGGTCGGCGACAGGGGGTCAGATGGATCTGGGGGCGACGATGCGGGACCCCGTGACTGGCTCGAAATGGACGATGGATGGCGAGGGCACGTCGCCTTTCTCGTCGGAATTCCACTATCGTTTTTCAACCCACTCTCGTTTCGGCAGGACGCGATGCAAGCACTGGGGAGCATCGTTGCCATCGTCAGACACCGCGGCTCCCTGCCTGGTCCGGAATCACACACGCAGTCGGCGAGGTACCGGTTACCCGTCGACGGAACCTGGACAGTCGTCAACGGGAGCCCGATCAAAGAGTACTCCCACTCGTGGTTCCCAGCGACCCAGCGGTACGCCTACGACTTCGTAATTACCGACGATGATGGGCGTAGTCACCCTGCGGAGACGGATACGAGTATCGAGAACTACTACTGCTACGACCAGCCCGTCCTCGCACCCGCCGACGGTGTCGTCGTCAACGTTCACGACGGCGAGCCGGAACTCGGGCGTGCAGGAGGATTCTCCCATCCACTCAAGCACAGTTTCACCGGAAATATGGTCACGATTCGCCACGCCGAGGGTGAGTATAGCAGTCTCGCTCACCTCGTCCCTGGCAGCATAGCGGTCGAACCGGGTGAACACGTCGAACGAGGGGAACAAGTCGGCCGGTGTGGTCATTCTGGAAACTCCGCAGAGCCACACCTCCACTTCCAGCTGCAGGACCACCCGACGTTCGAGGTTTCGGCGGGGTTGCCGGTCAGATTCGACGACGTAGACGTGGATACACCGGGTGTCGATGTTGGTGAAACGACTGAGTGGACGGAACCGGACGGCCCTGGCCGCTACATTCATGCTGGCCAGCGGGTATCGCATACCGTCGAGGGTGCGGAGTATCGAGTTGACGACACAGTTGACCCTAACGAACGGACGGTCACCTCGGGCCTCAGCCGCGTCCGGATGCTCGGACGAGTTGCCACAGGGTTCTCCGTCGGTGGATTCGTCACCGTTCTCGCAGGGATTGTCGTACCGTCGCTACTGACGATCGCGCTCGGGCTTGCGGGACTCGCGGGCCTTGGATTAGTGTATCAGGTCGGACGGCAACTGCTGGACGGAAACCGAGTCCGCCTCGGGGCTGTTGGCACAATCGGTGGTGTCGCCGCGGCGGCGACAGTGGTCGGTGTACTCGCCTCGACGAACATGCTCCCGGAGGTTGATTCCTCTCCGCTCGGGACGGGAGTGTTCCTGACTGGTTTCTTGTTGTACATCGCCGTCTGGGAATACGGGCGACGAGGCCGGTTTCGAGATATCGTTCCGGCAATCAATGGGGCGACCGATCAATGAGCACGATCCCGCCCCCCGATTCGTCCCGTTGAGAGTCAGTGCTATGATGTGGCTCTCAGGAAGTGTCTGCCGCGGTGTGCGTCGAAAGATGGTGGTGCTGACAAGTGATGAGCTAGATCGGAAGTCCCGAATTTCACCTTGTAATGGTGGGATTCGGCGTAGTGGTGATCGTACTCGGAGTACGCAGTTACTCTCGCAATACTCTCTCGCAGTCAGAACTGATGGTTGTGCTGCTCGGAGCCATCGCCTGGATCGCCTACTCGATCGCCGACGCTGCAGCATTCCTATCCGTTCCAGACTTCATCTCCAGTCTGTTATCCGGAAGTATGTCACTCCTGTTCATTTCGCTGTTCTTCTACTGGGGGTATACGCGACGAGGGGGCGAAGGTGATTGATGACACTGAACCGAAGAACGACTGGGGGATGTGAGATGCAGTACTGTCGCGTCCAGGACCCGACGCAACGGTGGCTGGCACGTATTGATCTGTCCTGTGGCAATGTGGTGGGTGACTGATGTCGATATTCGGTACACTCGCCCTCATCTTTGTCCCAGGGCTCGTCGTCACGGTTCTCTGGAGTCCGATCCTCCTCATCGGTCGATTCCGGGCGCTCTTCGCGCGACTGCCTCCGATACGTTCGACAATTGTGAACTATTGTCTCGTTTCACTGGCTCTCTCGATTCCGTTCGTCGTCGGCACTACGATTGTCTTCACGACGACCAGTACCGAGGGAGCGGACCTGTCGAACACATTGCTGAACATGGCAGTTCTGCTCGCAGCCACCTACGGAATTGTGCTTCCGCTCGCTGCGGGTTTCGGACTCCCCCGGTTGGGAATTGACTGGGACCCGACCGGCTACGGTCCCGGGACGTGGCTGCTACTCGTCGGTGCAGTACTCTGGTACATTGTCGTGTTCGTCGTCCCTCTGGCGTTCTTCGCGTTCGTTCTCGCGCTTCCCACGGGATGAAATGTAATCAGCACGGACGATCCGCTCCTGAATGGCCCCATTAAACAAGTAGGGAATCGAAAAGATCCCCTGTGTGTGAATAGTATCTGAGGGACGGATATGGTTGAAGCGGTGAGTACTATTTTCGGGATAATTCTACTTGCTAGCTCTTTGTGGTTGGGCTACCGAGCCATCACCGCCGGGATACTCTACCGATCGGTGTCGGCATCCGAAGACGAGAGCCCATCAACGCTCGTCGGTGGCGAGACCATCGCCATAGAGGGGACGGTAACCGTCAGGGACTCGCCGCCACTAAGCAACTCTTTCCCGATCGATGAGGCGAAGCCGATCGGTGCGTACGTGTGGCGGCTCAAGGAATCCGAGCCCCACAACTACAATCTTGATGCCGAAGAGCCCGGGGCGGATATGAATCTGATCACGTATGCATCCGGGATCGAGTCCGGGACGTTTTCCGTCGACGACGGTCGGTGCGAGATTCGTATCGATACAGGCTGGTTGGCCGAGACCCACGACAGCGCCGATATCACAGCAGTGTCTCCGGATTGGACGGTATCGACCTTTCTGTCGAAGCGCACCTGGAGATCGCCGTACATCCATCTGGAGGATCACTGGGTCGTCAACCCCGTTGCCGATGTGGAGGGTATCTTCGGTGCAGATGCGGACGTCGAGAGCCGAGACGACGAGTATTTTGAGGCGAGAGCCATCCTCGACGGTGAGATGCTGGCCGTCTGCGGGGAAGTCATGGTCGATCAGGGCACCCCCGTGCTCCGGGGAAGCGACGAGACACCGCTAGTACTCTCTGATCAAGGATTTGATGAATTCAGCAGTAGTCTTCGCCGGCAGCTCCTAAAGTACGGACTGGCCTCGGGTGGGTTTGCAATTATCGCCAGCCTCACGCTGGCAAACGGACTGGGGATTGTATGAGATGCGCCGCTGTCGGTCACAGGGACTCGTCTCATCGCATGAGACAGTGCAACCGGCTTCTTTACGATACCACTCAAACCGACAGATATGCTCGAAGCTGGAGCACTTGCCATCGAATGGCTCGCAACTGGTGTGTTCGTCGCGGTCCTCGGTGCGCTCATCAAGTTCGCGGGCTGGACGTGGTTGCTGGCCGGGTATAACGAATCGACCTCCTCGGCGTCCGACGACGTTGTTCAGGACGTGGGTGGGAACGCGATCCTCCGCGTCGGTATCGCCCTCGTTGTGGTCGGCGTCGTCGCGTCTGTGACGAGCCCACCGTCGTTTATCGGCGTCGTGGTCGGTGGGGTGATAGTGGTGGAGGTTGCACGCCTGATATATCGTCTGAACAGCATTTCACTGTCACAGACTGCCTGACGTGTGGAGAACGGTTCTGTTCAACCAGGCGTTCACTTCGGTGCAACAATGTCCATACAGGCGACCTGGTCGGTCGGACTGACGAAGAAACCGCCGTCGGTCGTGTTCAGTCGGACTTCGTCGTCGGGCGTGGTCACCTCGGCGCTCCGGTAGACGTAGTCGGGGCCGGTGAGGTCGAGGGCGGGCGCCCAGACGGGCGTCGTGAGGAGGGCGATACCGACCGCGAGGAGGGCCTGCGAGCGCCGGTCCATGTTCGAGTGGCGCAGCGACCGACACATCAACGTGTCGGCTCATCTGTTCGTTGTCCGTCCACACTCCGCACTGGCGTCAATCGTTAGCGTCGACGACGTGGTGGGGGCCGAGCGGCCCGTGTTCGGGACAGGTGCCGACGATCGGCGTCGAATTGAGACAGCAGTGGCGGCTCCCGGTCGCGACCAGTCCCGTCGAGAGTTCGGCCCCACAGAGTCGACAGTGGGGCGTGGTCTCGGCCATACCGCTATCTGGAACCGGAGCGTCGTAAGTCCACGTCCTCGGCGGCGGCGGACAGAACTTTGGTGGTGTCGGTCCGATAGCCGACGATGGTGACGCGCGGAGCACTCGGACGGATCGGTATCGTACTCGCCGGCGCCGTCGTCGCGACGGCCGTCGGGGTGGGACTGTTCGCGCTCGTGCCCCTGTACACGTCACTCGGCGTGCTCGAAGTACTGCTCGTGGTACTGGTGGCGACGACGGGTGTCGGGATGGCCAGTCGGTTCGCCGGGAGTGCCTTCCCCGGCTACGACGTCGCGGAGGTCGAGATCGACGACGCGATCACGCGGGACGGCGACGGCGGACCCGGCCCGATCGGCGGTGGCGCGGTCTCGGCCGACGACGTGGTCGAACAGATCGAGCGCGCGGACGACGACGACAACGTCGAGGCGCTGGTCGTGAAACTGAACACGCCGGGCGGTGCGGTGGTTCCCAGCGAAGACATCCGCCGGGCAGCCGCGGCGTTCGACGGCCCGACGGTCGCCTACGCGGAGGACATGGCAGCCAGTGGCGGCTACTGGATCGCCAGCGGCTGTGACACGTTCCACGCCCGAGAAGGCAGCGTCGTCGGCAGTATCGGCGTCAACGGCACCCAGTTCGGCCTCACGGACCTGGCCGAGAAGGCCGGCGTCGACTACCGACGGTTCGTCGCCGGCGAGTACAAGGACACGCCCTCCTCCTGGCGCGACCTCTCCGAGGACGAGGTCGCCTACTTCCAGGGCTTTCTCGACGACTACTACGACCTGTTCGTCGAGACGGTCGTCGAGGGTCGGGAGATGGACCCCGAGTTCGTCAGGGACACCGAGGCCCGCATCTACCTCGGTCACGAAGCCGCCGAGAAGGGCCTCGTCGACACCGTCGGCCCGCGCGAGGAGATGGAAGACCGCCTGGCCGAGCGCATCGGCGTCGACGAGATCACCGTCGAGGCGTTCGAACCCGACCGGGGACTCTCCGACCGGGTCAGTCTCGGGGCACAGTCCGTCGCGCGAGCCTTCGGTGCCGGCGTCGCGAGCGCCGTCGTGGAAGACGACGAACCCGTGCGCGCGCGACTGTAAGTAGATACGACAGCGGAGTTCGGGGCGAAGACGACGACGAATTGCGAGGAGAATCAAGCGACGTCGATGTTCGCGGAGTCGTCGACGCGGTCGAAGACGACTTCGAGGATACCGTTGTTGTACGAGGCCGAGGCGGAGTGTTCGTCGACGGTGGCGGGGAGCTGGACGCGCTCGTGGTACTCGCGGGTGGCGCCCGCGGCGTCGAGCGTGAGCACGTTCCCGTCACATTTCAGGTCGATAGACTCACGATCCACCCCGGGGACGTCGGCGACGACGCGCAACGTCTCGGCTTCCTCGTAGACGTCGAGGTGGACGTCGGCGCCGGCAGGTTCGGTCGCCGGGCCGCTCTCGACGTTCACGTTCGCGCCGTCCATCATGTCGTTCATCATCCGCTCGATCTCCCGGAAGAAGTCGTCGAAGGGGTCGTCGCGGTCGTCACGTCGCATATCCGCCTGTTAGGCGATGGCGGGCAAAAACCTTCGCACCGCGGTATCGATCGCGAGATCCCAGAGTATTTGCCGCCAGTGGCCGATCCGAGTGACGTGCGACTCGTTCAGGTGACGATCCCGACGGGCAAGCGCGAAACAGTCTGTCGGGCCCTCGACGACGAGGGCGTCGATTACGTCCTCGCCGACGAGACGAGCGGCCGCGAGTACGCCGCCATCGCTTACGTCCCACTTCCCACGAACGCCGTCGAACCCGTTCTGGAGACGCTGCGTGAGGCGGGTATCGACGAGTCGACCTACACCGTGGTGCTGGACGCCCGGACGGTCGTCTCCCGGGACTTCGAGGCCATAGAAGAGCGCTACGCCGAAGAGGAAGACGCCGACCGGATCGCCCGCGAGGAACTCGTCGCCGCCGCGCGTGATCTGGTCCCCTCCCTGCCGAACTACGTGATCCTGACCGTCGTGAGTGCGGTCATCGCCACCGCAGGTCTGCTGCTCGACTCCCCAGCGGTGGTCGTCGGGTCGATGGTGATCGCGCCACTGATCGGCCCGGCGATGACAGCAAGTGTCGGCACCGTCGTCGTCGACGACGAACTGTTCGGTCGCGGCGTCAAACTCCAGGTGCTGGGCGTCCTGTTGTCGGTAGCCAGCGCGGCCGTCTTCGCCTGGTTCGTGCGGACTGTCAATCTGATACCGCCCTTTACCGACGTGACCCAGATACCGCAGGTCCGCGAGCGACTCTCGCCCGATTTCCTCTCGCTGGCGGTCGCGGTGGGTGCCGGCATCGCGGGCTCGCTCTCGCTGACGACCGGCGTCTCTTCGGCGCTCGTGGGCGTGATGATCGCCGTCGCGCTCATCCCGCCCGCGGCGACGGTCGGCATCGGTATCGCCTGGGGTCGGCCGATGGTCTCGCTCGGGTCGGGCGTGCTCGTCATGGTGAACATCCTCTCTATCAACCTCGCGTCGCTCGTCGTCTTGCGCTACAGCGGCTACCGGCCCATCCGCTGGTTCCAGCTCGACGAGGCCCGCGGCGCCACGATACGCCGGGTCGGCATCCTGGCCGTCGCGATCGTCCTCCTCTCGGCGTTTCTCGGTGGTGTCACCTACGATTCCTTCCAGGCGGCGACGACCGAGGAGCGGATCCAGGAAGCCACGGAGGGCGTGATCGCCGAGCGGACGGAGGCGCAGTTGCTCTCGCTGGAGGTCGAACGAAGCAACGACGTCGTCTTCCGGAACCCCGAAGCGGTCGTCGTGACCGTCGGCGTCGAGAACGGTGACCCGCCGGCCCTGGCCGACGCCATCGACACCGCGATCGAGGACGTCACTGGTCGCGAGATCCAGACCGAGGTGCGTTACATCCGCGTCGCCAGCGCCTGACCGAGGTGCCCCACGTCCGCGTCGCCAGCACCCGAGCCGTGACACCGAGAAGCGTCCGACGGTCAAAGGCCAGTTTGAGCCTACGTGACCGCTATTTATACGGAGGTCGTCAGAGAGCCTGTATGCGAACACGAATCGCACTCGCCGGGACCGCGGTAGTCGCGGCACTGCTGGTGACTGCAGGTATCGCCGGCGCGTTGACGACGAGTAACGTGTCCGGCCCGGCACAGGTACAGGATCAGGCGTCGATGAGCGACACCGTCACGGTCAGTGGCAGCGGGTCGGTCCAGGCCTCGGCCGACAAGGCGGTCGTCCGCGTCGCGGTGCTTTCCGCCGGTGACGACATCGGGACGGTCCGGACCGACCTCTCCGAGAACGCCACTTCGATGCGCCAGGCACTCGAGGACACTGGGATCGACAGCAGCCAGATCCGGACGAACTACTACGACATCTCTTCGCAGTCCCGCTACGGCGGCCCGCAGGGCGAAGAGCCCGAGTATCAGGCAGTTCACTCCTTTACGGTGACCGTCGAGGACCCCGACGACGTCGGGGCAGTCATCGACACCGCCGTCAGTAACGGTGCCAGCGAAGTCGACGGCGTCGAGTTCACCCTCTCGTCGGACCGACGCGAAGAACTCCGCCAGGACGCTCTGGAAGCAGCCATGGAGAACGCACGCAGCGAGGCGAGCACCGTCACCGGTGTCGAAGACCTCCGGATCTCCGGCGTCGACCGGATCAGCACCACCAACTACGACAGTCGACCGTACGCGGTCGAGACGGCCGCCCTCGCGTCCGGTGACGCCGGCGGTACCTCGATCAACAGCGGCCCGGTCACCGTCAGCGCCTCCGTCACCGTCGTCTACGAGACGAGCGGCTGACGAACCCCCCGGATCGACCACGACCCCCCTGACGCTCGACCCTCCCTCACACTCGTTCCCCGCTGACGCTCGGTTCTCCGTACACGCTCTCCCCGCTGACGCTCGAACCTTCCTCTCACACGCTCTCCCCGCTGACGCTCGGTTCTCCGTACACACTCTTCCACACAGACACTCGATCGAGCATCCCGCTGACGGAGACTCCGCCCGGATTCAGTTGTGCCGCTCTCGAAGCGGCCGACAAGACAGTGGTATTCGTCGACGGGTTTCTCGCGGCCGTCGGCCGTTCACCCGTCGAAGGGCAGGTCGGGTTCGTAGCCGACAGCCTCGATAGCCGCCAGGAGGACGGCCTCGACGTTCTCGCCTTCGGTGACGCTCATGTAGTGGTCCGCTTCGACCTCGCGCGAGCGGTCGGCCTTGTTGCAGACGGTGAGGACGGGGACGTCGAAGCGTGCGGCGACGGCGTCCCGGAGCGCGAGCTGTGCGTCGAGGGGGTAGCCACACTCCCCGCTGGCGTCGACGAGAACGAGCACGCAGTCGGCGAGGTGTTCCAGCGCGCTCACGGCCTGTGACTCGACGTCGTTGCGCTCCTCGGCGGGCCGGTCGAGCAGTCCGGGCGTGTCGACCAGCTGGTAGCGGATGTGCTCGTGTTCGTAGTGACCCACGCGGATCTCGGTCGTCGTGAACGGATACGAGGCGGTCTCGTTGCTGGCGTTCGTGACGCGATTGACGAACGAGGACTTCCCGACGTTGGGGTAGCCGGCGACGACGATGACCGGTTCGTCGGGGTCGATGTCCGGGAGCGTCTTCAGCGCGTCGCGGGCGGCGCCGACCGCGGCGAGGTCGTCTTCGACCTCCTCGACGATGTCCGCGATGCGCGCGAACGCCTGCTTGCGGAGTTTGACCGCGACGTCGACGTCGTCGAAGAAACGGCCCTGATACTCGTCGTGGATCTCGTCGATCTTGCGGCTCGCCCAGCCGATTTCGGAGAGGTGCTGGCGGATCGCGTCCACGCCGCCCAGGTCGATGTCCGCGTCCTCGATAGTGTGAGAGGCTATGACGGCATCGGCGAGTTCGCGGTAGAACGGGTCGAGCCGGTCGAAGTCCGGCCAGTCGGTGACGACGTTCTCCAGGTTGTCGGAGACGATGTTGGTCGCGGTCTGGAGCATCGACGTCTGTGCGTCGAAGCCCTGTTTCGCGCGCCCGGCCCGCGCGGCCCGCGAGAACGCCTTGTCCAGCAGCTCCTCGGCCGTCGGCGTCGTCGGCAGAGCCTCGAACGGGTGGGGCATTGGGCCCTCGTAACCGGGCCGAGCGTATAAGGCCGTCCGTTCGCACCCGCCCGCCCACGAACTCGAACGACGAACTGACCCCGACCTACTCGGCTGGACTCGCCTGTCCGGCCTCGCTCGCGTCCTCGTCGCCGCCGTCGTCCGTCTCCCCCGACGCTGTCCGCCCTTCGATCCGTCGTTCGGCCAGGTCGCGGTCCTCGGGGTAGCCGACGTCGACGCGCCAGCCGTCCATGCGGATGGCGTCGATGGTCCGGCCCGAGTGAAGCAGGAGGTCGATCGCGTCGCTGATCTCGTACTCGTCGCGGTCGGAAGGCTGGACGAGGTGACAGGCGTGGAAGATAGCCGGCGTGAACGTGTAGAAGCCAGTCATCACGAGGTTCGACGGCGGTTCGTCGGGTTTCTCGACGACTTCGACGATCTCGCCGTACTTGTTGGTGTCACAGACGCCGTACCTGCTGGCTTCGTCCCAGTCGACTTCTTCGACGAGGAAGGCAGCGTCGGCACGGGACTCGCGCTGGCGGTTGACGACGTCGGCGAGGTTCGCCTCGAAGACGTTGTCACCGAGCATCACCATGAAGTCGTCGTCGATATGCTCCTCGGCGGTCAGCAGCGCGTGGGCGATCCCTTTCGGTTCGCGCTGGTGGGTGTAGGTGATCGGGACGTCCTGGAACTCGTCGTCGTAGTGGCTGACGATCTTCTCTTTCTTGTAGCCGACGACGACGACCAGTTCGTCTGCACCGAGTTCGACCAGGTCCTCGAAGCAGTGGGTGAGGATCGGCTTGCCGGCGACCTCGACCATCCCTTTCGGTTTGTCCTCGGTGAGCGGGCGGAGTCGCGTCCCCTCACCGGCGGCGATGACGACTGCTTTCATGGCACTCTCTCGACGGGCGCGCGGTAAAACTCTTGTCGACCCGCTGTCTCCCGGTCGGCTCCCGTCGGTCCGGTGTCAGCCCGCTCCGGTACCACTCCGGTCGAGCGACCGCGTCAGGACCCAACACGGACGCTCGTTCCGTTCCGGACCGACGATTCGGGGACGGTCACCGTCCCCGCCGCGGTCTCGTTCTCGTTTTCGACCCCTCTCCGGACCTCGTACTCGCCGGGGTAGGGGACGACGACCTCGTAGGTGCCGTTCTGCCAGGTCCGTACGCGCTGGCGATAGCGAAACGAGTCGTTGGGGATGTCGACGTCCGTCCGCACCTCGACGGTGGCGTTGGGGGGCGCCTGGCCGGTCACTCGCGCGCCCGGAACGAGGACGAATACCTTGTTGTCCCGGTTCGCACTCGTGTAGACGGCTCTGTAGTGTGAGACCGCCTCGTACCCCTGCCAGCGACTGCCGTAGGTGACGTAGAGGCGTTCCTGCATCGGGTTCTCCTGGCGCGGGAGCGGTTCGAGGACGACGAACCCGGTCCGGTTACGGAGTCGCTCGTACCATGCTTCGGGCCGGTCAGACGAGACGAATCTCGTATAATTGGACTGGGCGTAGCTGTAATTCTCGGCCCAACCGCTGACGAAGTAGTTGAACATCCGGTTGTTGCCCCACCGGCTGAAGACGTACTTATCAGAATCCGACCATCCACGTTCGTCGGCGTACTCGGCCATCCACGTCGCTGTCTCGTAGTTCTCATGCGAGACCACGCCGCCGGTCACCTTTCCCGGGAGGTACGCGCCACTCGCTGCGACGAGCACGACGACGACCAGCCCAACGGCCAGTCCAGACCGCGCGGTGAGGGCGTCGGTATCGAACCACGCTCCTCCGGGTCGGGCGTCGTCGGGCGTGGAAGCAGACTGCTCGTCGTCGGAAGCGGAGTCAGAGCGGAGCAGCGCCGGGAGCGACGTGAGGTCGTACCTGGCCGCCCACCAAACGACGCCCGTCGCGGCGAACAGCGCGACGAACGGGGCGAACTGACCGGCAAACCGCGACTGGACGAGCGAGAGGGCGAAAAAATACCAGCCGTAGACGCAGACGACGAGCCAGCGCCGGTCGTCGGCGAGCGTCCGCACGACGCCCCAGACCATGACCGGGAGCGCGACGAAGTGTGCCAGCCCGAACAGTTCCACGCCCAGCAGTTCGTCGGGGGCGAACGCCGACCCAGTCTCGCTTATCCCGCCGGTTCCGAGCAGGAAGCTCACACCACCGAGGAACTGTCCGAGAACACCACTGACGAGGGTGCTCACGACGACGAGTCCGACGACCGGGACCGCGAGTTCGGCGGCGGCGAATCGTTGTGCGGACAGCCCGCGCCTGTCGACGAGTTCGCCGGCGGCCGCGAGCGCCACGGTACCCCCCGCCAGCAGCGTCGGGACGACGACCACGACGACCGACTGCCACCCGAGCAGGAAGTGGACGCCCAGCGAGAGCACTGCCCCGAGGCCGAGCCCCGCAGCGACCGGTCGCGTCGTCTGCCACGGCGAGCGTCCCTCTGCAACATCCAGCGGGACGCTCACGGCCAACACCACCGCGACCGGCACGAGCACGAGCGGTGCGCCCTCCCAGGCGAGCGTCAGGCCGGCGACCGACACGCCGAGAGCGACGGCAGCGCGCCGGACCGCCCGTCGGGACGGGTCGTCACGGGCGACGAGCCACGCGAGAGTCAGTGCGGTCGCCAGCACCCACACGTAGTCGAACGCGTGGTGGTCGGCGAATCCGACGACTGTCCGCAACGCGTTGGCCGGTAGGAGCGCGATCAACACCGCCGCGCCGACGCCGATCCGGCGGTCTTCGAGGACGTACGCACCGATACCGTAGACCAGCGCGCCGCTGCAGAGCGCGGCGACGACAGGATACCACGCCATGACGACCGCGGCGACGTCGGGACTCCCACCCAGGAGCGTCGACACCAGCCACATCGTCGCCACGAACAGCGGTTCGCCCCCGCCAGAGTTCAGCGGCGCGGAGATATCCGCGAGTGTCCCCAGTGCGAACGGGCTGGACGACCGCGCGAGCAGTCCCTCGACCCAGTACGCGTAGAAGTACGGGTCGTTCGCCACGAAGACGACGGTCCCGTCCCTGAACACCCCTCCATACGGGAGCGCTCGTGCCACCACGAACAGTATCCCGACGATGAGTGCGACTACGGGGCCGCGAAGGCCGGTTCCCGTCGGAATCGTCGGTGACCATCGCTCCCCGCCCTCGTCGCCACGTGTCATCTCGGCTCCGTGTGCCGTCTCGGCGTCGTTTTCGCCACCCGTCGGCGCCGTCTCCGACCTGGACTCCTCGCCAGCGGCGTCGTCTGCGTCACGCCCGTCGCTGCGCTCGTGACTCGCGATCGCGTTCCGGACCGCCTCACGGTCGGCGACCTGGTAACCCTCGCCCGCGTCTTCGACGATCCCCCGCCCGACGATCTCGCCGAAGACGCCCGAGTCGACGGGGACGTCGTCGAACTCCCACTCGTCGGTCTCCTCGTCGACCGCGAGGACCGCCGCCAGTCCGTCGGCCAGGTCAGGGCGGTCCGCGAGGAGGTCGGCGATCTCCCGTTCGTCGACCATCTACCGGGGGGAAGCGCTCCGGGGTGGAAAGTCATTCCGGTCGACTGTCTGTCCCGGCCGACCGCCGCCAGTCGAGGACGAAGACGGCCCCTGCGACGACGAGCGTGACGCCAAGCACCCGCGGGTCCGAGGTGAGATAGAGGTTCGGCGAAGGCGGTCCCCACCACGTGAGCGGGTAGAGGAGCGTACCCGCGCGCCCGTCGATCGAGAGACGGAGTCCGTCGACGACCAGCGAGGTGACGCCACCGGCGACGAGAAACCCCCAGGCCTGTCGGCGATACTCGTCGCCGAACAGGAGCGCGATTATTCCCGCGACTAGGACGACACCACCCAGCGTGCTGAACGGGGCGTAGGAGAACGGGAGTCCGGTCACCTCCTCGACGGTCCGGGGGGCGACGACGATACTCACTTTCGAGAGGTCCGGGATCGCCGCGCCGCCCATCGCGACGACGACCCACCGGCCGGTCACGGCGTCGACTCGCCAGCCCGCCAGCGTGAACAGGGCGTACGCCGCGAGGACGTGCGAGAGCAGGTCAGCCATCCTCGCGCACCTCGAAGGCGAGTCGGCTAGCGTCGAGTCGCCACTCGCGGAAGAAGACCACGAGTATCAACACGGCGCCGACGGCCGAGACGGCGTACTTGTACGGTTCGGACCACGAGTGCGGGTTGACCGGCAGGACGCGCTCGGCGATGATCGTCCGGTCGGCGGCCAGTGTGCCGATCACCTGGACTGATCCGCCGGGAGGGACCGTCCGGTCGGCGCCGCGAACCGTGAGCGTCCCGAACGACTCCCAGTTGCGAAGGACGACCGCCATGGTCGCGTCCGCCCCGTCGGTCGCACTGGTCGCACTCGTCACGTCCGTCGCGTTCGTCCCGCCGGACCCGCCCGCGGTGTCGCTTCCCCCGCTGGACTCGTTCGCAGTCACTGGGCGGACGATGCCAGATATCTGGACGGTTTCACCAACGTGGTCGTCGTAGGAGAGGGCGATCTCCTCGTTGTCCGGGTATCGCTGGTGGCTGTCGGCGGTCGCACCGTAGTGAACGAAGAGGCCGAGCAGCGCCACGACCAGGGCACAACCCAGCAGTAGTCGCCTCCCCTGCACGTCGTCGGATGGCCCGGCGGGTCGGTTAGGCGTTTCGGTGGCGATCCGACAGTCGTAATTCCCGCCCCGGCGAGTGACTGGGTATGCGCCAGTTCGTCGTCGTCGGCCACGACACCCCGACGACTCCCGATTTCGCGCTCGACGACCTCGCCGGCGGCGCCGGCCGCCTCGACGTCCTCTGTCGGTGTGTCTCGGCCGCCCTGTTTCTCTCCCACGACCTCCGCGAGGACGTCCGGGTCCACCTCGTGCTCGGCGACGCCATCACCGTCGTCTTCGACGGTGCGACCGTCCGCCGGCTCAACCCCGACGAGCGCTCGACCGCCGCGCTGGTCCGTGGGGCGCTCGAAGACCGCGAGGAAGCCATCGGTCACGAACCCGTCGAGACCAGCCCCGGCGTCTCGCTGTACCGACTGGGATTCGAAGCGACCCTCGAACGCCTCGCCGAGGATGGCACCGTCGTCCAGCTCCACGAAAACGGCGACCCCGTCGTCGACCGGTCGGTGCCCGAGGATCCGGTGTTCGTGCTCTCGGACCACCACGAGTTCACCGACGACGAGGCAACACTCCTGGAGGACGTCGCCGACGAACGGGTCCGCCTCGGCCCGCGGGCGCTCCACGCGAACCACGCCATCACGGTCGCACACAACTACCTCGACACCGAAGGGTTCGAGCGGTACTGACCGCGGTTGGACGGGCGGTGCTGAGAGTTCGGAAGCGGTGAACTCCCCCTGCCTACTTCGCTCGCCTGACGGCTCGCTTCGTTGAGGCAAGGGCTTCCAAGTCGGCTCGCAAGCGTACCGTGGCAGAGGCTTGGTCAGCACCGCTCGGTTCGAGCGCAGGTTCACAGACTGCGCCGAGACTGGATAGTGGGCACGCGATGTCCTTACCCAGTCCTTTCTTTGCGATATTCGTCGCACCGTTCTTATCCGCATTGTCGTCCAACCCGCACTCATGGCACAGGTGTTGGCCCTGTCCCTTACGGGTCGTCGCTTCCTGCTCGCCACACCGCCAACAGGTCTGACTCGTCAGATACTCGTTCACGGACTTCACCGCGATGCCCGCGAACGTCGCTTTATACTCGATGTAGTTCTTGAGCGTGTGGTGTGGCATCGAGTGGAGCCGACGATTCATCTCCGCTCCGAGGTCTTGATTCTGGATGCCTTCGAGGTTCCCGACCACGATGAGCGCGGTGCGCTCTTTGGCTTCCTCCACGATAGCGCGAGAAATCTTGTGGAGGCGGTCGTTCACTTGACGGTACTCCTTCAGCTTGACTGACTGGAGCGTGTCGTAGGCTCCCTTCTCTTGGAGGCGAGTGCGAAGGTCGTGATGGTGACGGCGGATACGGCGAATCTCTCTGCCGTAGAACTCGGTGTTACGGGAGGGCAACGCCACCGACGTTGCCACCCATCGAACACCGAAGTCCACGCCGATAACACCATCGTACTCCTCGCTGACTTCCACTTCTTGCCGAACCGTCAGGTGCGCGTAGTAGTCGCCGTTCTCCCGAACGATTTTTGAGTCTTTCACCTCGGCCTCGTCAGGAATCTCGTCGTGCGGTTGAATCGGGACGTTCACGCCACCCCAGACCTGCGAGACGGGGAGTTTCAGCCACCAGTCCGTCAGGTCGGTATCGTGCTGTTCCACGTTTACGCCAACGTCGAACACGTCGTTGCGGATGAACCACGGGTAGTCGTGGTCGTCACGCAGGTTGTCGGTGTCCACGTAGGCGTCGGCGCATTGCTTCGTGGCCGAGTAGAGGTCTGCGTCTTCGTCACCACGAATATATCGCTGGAACGCCTCGTACTCGTGGTTGATCGCCTCACGTTTCGACTGCGTAAGGTCGTCGGTGAGGATTTTCGCCACGACCGTCTTCTCGGCAGTCTGCTTCATTTGTCGTCACGCTCCCGCTGATTCTCGACGTATTCGTTCAGCACGTCTAGCGATACTTGACCTGTGCTGATGAGGCAGTACGAGTCTGCCCAGAACGAGTCGCCCCACAGTTTGTCCTCGATGTGGTCGCCGTATTCGTTGCGAATGCGTCGAGCAGACGCGCCTTTGAGGACGTTGATGAATTTCGCAAGGTCGGTTGTGGGAGTGGTTTTGAACAGGAGGTGAACGTGGTCGCGGTCGGCTTCGAGGTTTTTGATTTCGACGCCGTAGTTATCGGCGAACCCACTCACGACCTCGCGGAAGAAATCTCGGAGTTCTTCGTTGAACACCTCGCGTCGGTATTTCACGACATGGACGAGGGGGTAGTGCAGGGAGTATGTCGAGTGCGCTCCCGTATCGAGGTCGTATTCCATTGGGTTCACTTATACTATCAACAGACTTCCACATAATCATTTGGTTAGGATATGTGATTTCGTGGATAGCCTAATCTCGTGTCGGCTGTATCCCCGCCCTACTGCGCGACTCGGTCGCTTCGCTCCCTGCGTTGCTCCTTGAGGATGGGGACTTAGCCTCGCAAGAGTTAAAACCGGTCAGCGTCTTCGTTCGAGTGCTACCACTGCGGGCCGGTGGGGTAGCTTGGTATCCTTCGGCCTTCGGGTGGCCGTAACCGCGATTCAAATTCGCGCCGGCCCACTTTCATCCCGCAAACAACACCGTGAGCACCGCGTAGCGTGTGCGAGCGGCCGCATCTGGACCGATCCGACCGATCGCCTCGCTCTTGTCCACGGAGCCACGAGACCGGATATGGACCGCGAGGCTGGGAGGGCGAGTACGGACCCCGAACAGGCGGACGCAGTGTCGGTGACGGTCTACGGCCGGGAACACTGCCATCTCTGTGACGAGGCGGTCGAGACGCTCGAGGACGCGGCCGCGGCTGTCGACGTCCCGGTCGCGATCTCCGAAGTCGACGTCGACGCCGACCCGGACCTGCGAGAGGAATACGGCGACCGCGTGCCGTACGTCCTCGTCGACGACCGGCCGGCGTTCAAGTTCCGCGTCGATCCCGACGACGCACGGCGGCGACTCCGCGAAGCCGGCGACTGACAGGGGCGCCGTTCGGGGCAGGATCCGGCGGACGGCATCCAAAACAGTATACCGGGCCCGCTCCGAGTGCGAGCCAGCATGGACGAACGGTTCTCGCGACGGGCGGTTCTCCGCACCGCCGCGGTGGCAGGGGCGGTCGGCGCGGGGTCGATAGCGGGGTGTTCGCTCCCGCGGCCGTCGGTCACCGGCGACCAGGTCGAGATCGGTGGCGATTCGCCCGCGACGACCGCGACGACACAGTTCCGCGGCGGCCTCCGCCGGCAGGGCGTCTATCCCGACGCGACCGTCCCGACGGACGTCGAGACCGCCTGGACGGTCCCCGAGGTGAACACGGGCGACCACACGGCGGCGAAAGCCAGCGCCGTCGCGCTCCCGGGCGGCGACCTACTCGTCCCCGGCGACACGGGTGACCTGCACCGCGTCACGCCCGGCGGCGAGGTGGTCTGGACGGCCGACGTCACCGACGCGACGCGGGGCATCCACGGGACGCCCGCCGTCGCCAACGGCGCGGCCTACATCGGCGCCTACGACGGCGCGCTCTCGGCCATCGACGTCGAGACCGGCGACCGCTACTGGCGCGCGGCGCTGGGCGACGCCATCGGTTCCAGTCCCGGCTACTACGACGGCACCGTCTACATCGCGGTCGAGTACAACGACCCCAGCGGCGCGATGTTCGCGGTCGACGCCGTCGACGGGAGCGTCGAGTGGGACGACCAGCGCCCGACCGACCACCCCCACTCCACCTGTGCGATCGACCGCGACGCCGGCCGCCTCGTCGTCGGTTCCAACGACGGGAAACTATACGCCTGGTCCTACCCCGACCTAGAGTTCGAGTGGACGTTCGACACCGACGGGGCGATCAAGGGCCCGGTCGCCATCGCCGACGGCGGCGCTTTCTTCGGCTCCTGGGACGAACACGTCTATCGCGTCGCCCTCGACGACGGGAGCGAAGACTGGCATTTCGAGACGGGGAACCTCGTGATGACCGGCCCCTCGGTCGAACCGTCGACCGGCACCGTCTACGTCGGGAGCCACGACGACAACCTCTACGCGCTCGACCTGGCCAGCGGCGAGGAACGCTGGCGGTTCGGGACCGAGGGACGGCTCATCGGTTGTCCGACCGTCACGGCCGAGCACGTCCTCGCCGGGTCACACGACACCCGCCTCTACTGTGTCGAGAAGGACTCTGGTGAGGGTGTCTGGCAGGTCGACGCCGCAGGGAGTGTTTCGAGTACACCGCTCGTCGAGGAAGGTGCCGTCTACTTCACCGACCGCGCCTCCGACGACTACGTCGCCGACGGCGAGGGTGAGACCGGCAAGTTCCGCAAGCTCGTCGCCGCCGAGTGACGTGGGTCGCCTTTCGTCCCGACCGGAGGGTGCACGCCGCGGGCAGTCGTTCGGACGGGCGAACGTGACGGTCTCTCGGGCTACTCCGTATCGGACTGCGATCCGGAACCGGTCCACAGTCGGAGCGCGATACCGACGACCGCGACCGTCACTGCCGAGACGAGTATCTGGACGACTCCACCGCCGAGCGCGGCTGTCGTCCCGCCGGCGACCGTCCCCCCGACGGCACCGGTCGCTGCCGGGGCGGCGACGAGACAGCAGAGACTCAGTACGCCGCCGAGTCCGAGGAGCGACCATCGACGTGTCGCGTCCGATCCGTCTGCTTGGTCTGCCCGAGTGTCTGTCATCGTCTGTGTCCTATCGGTCGAGGTCGTGCCAGGAGAGCCGGGGCGACCGGGCGGCGGCGACCTGGTCGATCCGGCGGGCAGCGGTCCGTTTCGGTGCCGCGGCCACCGTGGCTTCGTCCTCGCCGGCGACGGCGTCGAACGCGGCCGCGAGGTCGTCGAGCGAGTCCTTGCTCTCGACCTCGGTCGGTTCGGTCATGAGCGCCTCGTCGACCGTCTCGGGCCACTTCGTCGTCGGCGGGTGGACCCCGTAGTCGAGCATCCGCTTTGCCACGTCCGCGGCGTCGGCGTCACCGGCGCTCGCGACGAACTCGTGGTGGAACGGCCCGTAGGGAACCTCGTAGTCGATCTGGCTCGCGAGGTAGTTGGCGTTGAGAACCGCTTTCGCACTCGCGTCCCGGAGTCCCGGGTCGCCCAGGCGGGCGATGTAGGCGTAGGCTTTCAGACAGACCGGCCAGTTACCCTGGAACCCGTGGACCTTGCCGATCGTGTCCTCGGGTTCGGCGAGTTCGAAGTCGCCACCCTCCCGATCGGACGCTTTCCGGACGTGCGGGGTCGGCAGGAAGGGAGCGAGTTCGTCGGTGACGCCGACCGGTCCCGCGCCCGGTCCGCCGCCGCCGTGGGGCGTCGCGAACGTCTTGTGGACGTTGTAGTGCATCACGTCGAAGCCCATATCACCGGGACGGGCCCGGCCCAGCAGGGCGTTGAGGTTCGCGCCGTCGTAGTAGAGCAGCCCGCCGGCGTCGTGGACGATTTCGGCGATCTCTTCGATGTCGCGCTCGAAGAGCCCGAGCGTGTTGGGGTTGGTCAGCATCAGCGCGGCGGTGTCGGGACCGACCGCGGCCCGCAGGGCATCGAGGTCGACGCGGCCGTCGTCGGCGCTCGGGAGTTCCACCACGTCGAAGCCGACCATCGCCGCCGTCGCGAAGTTCGTCCCGTGTGCCGATTCGGGGACGACCACCTCGGTGCGTTCCTCGCCGTTTGCCTCGTGGTAGGCACGGGCGATCTGGATGCCGGTGAACTCCCCGGCGGCACCCGCGGGAGGCTGGAGCGTCACTGCGTCCATCCCGCCGATACGTGCGAGATAGTCCTGCAGCCCGTGCATGACGCCCAGGACACCCTGCACAGTTCTGGCCGAGCGGTCCGGGTGGACGGCCGCCGACGGCCGTCGGGCCAGGTCCTCGGTGAACTTGGGGTTGTACTTCATCGTACACGAGCCAAGCGGGAAGGGACCGCTCTCGACGCCGTAGTTCATCTCCGAGAGACGGACGTAGTGCCGTGCCACCGTCGGTTCGGCCAGCCCCGGCAACTCCAGGGAGTCGCGAGTCAGGTTGTCGGGAAGGGGACTGTCGGTTTCACCGTCGTCGGTATCGTCTCTATCCCCGTCCCCGCCGATCGCGACGGTCGTGCTGTCTTTCTCCGAGAGGAGCGGTTCGTAGACACCGTCCTGGGACCAGCGCGCCTGGTCGTACGTGCTGTACTCGCGCGGGGGATGGGCGTGGTCCGTCCCCGTGCGGTCGTCACCGGTCGGTTCGTCGTCGCCTTCCGGGCCGCCGTCGGTCGGGTCGTCGCTCATCTCAGGCCACCTCCGCCATCGCGGCGACGAAGCCGTCGACTGCGTGTGCGTTCGCGTCGGTGACACAGACCTGGATGTGGTGTTCGTCGACGACGTGGACGGCGTAGCCCTCCGCTTCGAGGTCGCTCGCGACGGCCGCCGCGGGCTGGTCGGTGTGGGCCAGAAACTCCCGGAAGTGGTGGCGGTCGTTGACCGGTGCCTGGATGCCGCTGATCTCGGTCAACCGGGCCGCGAGATCCCGCGGGAGACGAACGCACTCCTCGGCGAGGTCGACGAGGCCGTCGGGCCCCAGCAGCGCGGCGTGGACGGCCGCCCGAAGTGCGAGCCAGGCCTGGTTGGTGCAGATGTTGCTCGTCGCGCGCTCCTTGCGGATGTGCTGTTCGCGCGTCTGGAGCGTGAGCGTGTAGGCCCGCCGGTCGGTGGCGTCCTCGGCCACGCCGACGAGTCGGCCGGGTACCTGCCGGAGGTACTCCTCGCGCGTGACGAACAGTCCCAGGCCCATGCCGTAGGTCGCCCCGACACCGAGCACGCCCGCCTCGCCAACGACGACGTCTGCGCCGACGTCCGCGGGGCGCTCCAAGAGTGCGAGCGCGACCGGGTCCGAGCCGAGGACGTAGAGCGCGTCGTGGTCGGCGGCGGCGTCGCCGATAGCATCCAGGTTCTCCTCGATGGCGCCACAGACGGTCGGCGTCTCGGCGTAGACCATCGCGACGTCACCGTCGAGGCGCTCACGGAGGGCCGCCACGTCGGCGGTCCCCTCGGCGGTCGGATAGGTGTCGACGGTCAGGTCCGGGCCGCGGGCGTACTGTTCGAGCGTGGCGCGCTTGCCCTCGCGCAAATTTTCAGGGACGAGCACGCGGTCGCCCGACACTGACCGGACACGCTGGGAGAGGGTCGCGGCCTCGCCGAGCGCGCTCGCGGCGTCGTACATCGAGCAGTTGGCCACGTCGAGTCCCGTGAGTTCGACGAGTGTCGACTGGTACTCGAACAGCGCCTGGAGAAAGCCCTGTGCGACCTCGGGCTGGTACTGCGTGTAGGAGGTGAGAAACTCCTGGCGGCGCGCGATGTCGTCGACCAGCGACGGGACGTAGTGAGCGTAGTGGCCCCGCCCCAGAAACTCGGTCAGGTCGTCGGTCCGGTCGAGCGTCCGTCCGACATCCCGCCGGACTGCCCCCTCGTTCTGGGCGGGGATGTCGAAGGCGCCGTCGAAGGCGACGCCATCGGGGATATCGAACAGCGCCGCCTCGCTGTCGACCCCGACGGCATCGAGCATCGCCGCCGTCTCGGCGTCCGTGTGGGGCGCGTACGGACTGCCCTGTGTGTTCCGTGTCATGCGAAGTGGCGAGTTGCCACCTCCTATCGCCCCGTCCCACATAGACCTGCCTCTTTCGGCGACCCGCGATCCCCTGTGACCGCGGCCGTGTGCTTCTACGCGACGGGCCGAACCGTGTCGTCGACCCTATCGGTGGGCACGACGGGATCGCAGTGTCCACATCAGCATCGGTCCCGGACGACGAGAGACTGGTCACGTTTTTGTCACCCCCCGACACAGGTCGTGTATGGATATCGTCGCGAGCGACGATCCGATGATAGACGTCGAAACCGTCCGGGCCGGACTCGGACCGACAGTATCGGTCGAGACCGCAGACATGACCTCCGTCGAGGCGACGGCAGACGCCGCGGCCGACGCCGACGGACTCGTGGTCGGTGTCCGAACCCCGGTGACTGCAGCGGTACTCGACGCCTGTCCGGATCTGGCGGTCGTCGCTCGCGCCGGCGTCGGTATCGACAACATCGACGTCACAGCGGCCGCCGAACGCGACGTCGTGGTCGCGAACGTGCCGGACTACTGCACGGACGAAGTGGCGACGCACACCGTCGCACTCCTGCTCGCCTGTGTGCGGTCGCTGGGCCCCTACGACCACGAAGTCCGGACCGGTGGCTGGGACTTCGCTGCCGGCGGCGAGATACACCGACTCCGCACGTCGACGCTCGGATTTCTCTCGTTTGGCCCCATCGCCCGACGGGTACGAGAGCAGGTCCGCGGGTTCGACGTGGACGTCCTGGCCCACGACCCCTACGTCGACGCCGCGGAGATGGCCGACCACGACGTCGAGTCGGTCTCCTACGACGAGTTACTCGACCGCTCGACGCTCCTGTCGGTGAACGCGCCGCTGACCGAGGAAACCCGGGGGATGGTCGGTGCCGACGCGTTCGCCCGCCTGCCCGACCACGCGGTCGTCGTCAACACTGGCCGGGGCGGTGTCGTCGACGAGGGCGCCCTCGCCGCGGCGCTCGAAGACGGGGAAATTGCGGGCGCTGGACTGGACGTCTTCGCCGAGGAACCGCCCGAGGGGTCGCCGCTCGTCGAGCGTGACGACGTTCTCTGTTCGCCCCACGCCGCCTGGTACTCCGTCGAGGCGAAACGTGACCTCAACGAGAGCGTCGCCGCGAACCTCCGGGCGGTACTGGTCGATGGCGAGACGCCGCCGGACTGGATCGATCCCGACCTCGACTGGGTGTGAGTTCCACGGGGCGGGCCGAGCGTGTCGTAGAATCGATCACAGGGGGGTGTTCGTTTATTAGTTCGAGTCGGTGCGACTTTCGCAACTGCCCCTGTGACTGCCGTGACTGCATCGTCGTCGTGCGATGGAAGCCCTCGGCGCGCTCGCGGTCGCTCAGCGACATATCCGCGCTCTCCGCACCGCCCGCGCGGATAGGGGTCGCTGAGGCGATTCCGGTCGCTTCGCTCCCCGCGAGCACGCCTCGCCCTTCCAGTCCGCCAGGGACGCAATCTGTGGGGTCGGCTATCGAACGTTCCACGTCGAGACGGCCTGTGTAACCTACTTTGTCCCTGGCGGACTGAAAGGGCGAGGGGCGCTGGCGTCCACTTTAGTCGCCTGAGCGGGCCCTATTCGAGCGAGTGCGGTGCGGTTGTCCGAGCGAGAATATCCCGCTCAGCGACCGACAGCGGCCCGAGGGCTTTCATCACACGATCACGACTGCGGTGCGGTCTCCGGATCGATTTTCTTCTACAACACCACCACACGAAACGAGTTTCAAACACACACCCTGTACCTACCGTTCATACAGGTGCGGAATTGGCGTTTGTGAAGGATTCTACGACGTACTGAGGGCACTACACGCAGTTCTCCCCACCTACTCGACCTCGATCCGTGTCCCCGGCGGGTCTTCACCCTCCAGAACCGGGAGGCGGACTTCGAGGACGTCGTCGCTGTAGGAAGCGGTGATCGCGTCGCCGTCGATCCGATGTGGGAGACTGAGGTGGCGGTTGTAGACGTGGGTCGACCCCTGTCCTCGTTCCGAGGCCGAGACGTGGAGTCGTCCGTCGTGCCAGCGAACGTCGATGTCCGTCCGGTCGTAGTCCGGGAGGTCGATACACACCTCGTAGGCGTCGTCTGTCCGGTACAGTTCGACTTCGTGGTCCGGGACGTGGCGGGTCATAGTGCTCAGGAAGAGCCTACACACCCGGCGTATTTCAATCTCGACGCCGGTTCTCGGGTTCCGGGAGCGTTCGATTCGCTTTAATCCGAGGGTACCCACCCGTCGAGTAGCGACCGATGTACGACGACATCCTCTTTCCGACCGACGACAGCGTCTCGACGGAGGCGACGACGGAACACGCCCGCGATATCGCCAGCGGGCGCGACGCGACGGTTCACGTCCTCTACGTCATCGACGACCGCTCGTTTCTCACCCTCGACGACGAGGTCCAGAGTGAAGTACTCGACGAGCTCCGTGCCGACGGCGAGGCCGCGACCGACGCCGTCGCCAGCGAACTCGCCGAGGACGGCATCGAGGTGACCACCGCACTCGCCCGCGGCGACCCCGCCGAGGAGATCCTGTCCTACGCCGAGAATACCGATATCGACCTCGTGACGATGGGCACCCGCGGTGACGACTACACCGAGAACATGCTCGGCAGCACCGCACAGACGGTCGTCTCGCGGTCGTCGGTGCCCGTGTTGACGGTCCCCCTCGGCGACGAGGAGTGACGGCCTGCCCGCGCGAAGGGGCCGTCCGAAACCGACAAGTGTCGACGTGCGCGACTCTCCCCCGGTGACCGTCCGCCCCGCCAGAACGCTCGCCGTCACCCTCCTCGCCGGTGCCCTCCTGGTCGTCACGCCGGCGACAGCAGTCGTGGCGACGGCAGCGGACGATCCGACGACGCGACCGGTCACGACCACCCGGTCGACTGTCGACGCGAGCCCGTGCCAAGACTACGGCTACGAACCGCCGGCCCTCGAGCACGGGTGGGACCCGGCGTACGTCGACTCGCTCGGCAACACCTCGCGAGCGAACTGGACCGGCGGGCAGGTCGTCAGAGTCGGTGCTACCGGCGACTGTTCGCTGGCTGTCCTCGACGGGGAGCGCGCGACGCTGACGGCGACGACCGTCGACGGGACACGCGGTGTCCTCACCGGGACACTGGACCTCGGCGCGAACGGGCGTCTCGCGCTCGTCCCGGCGAACGAGTCGGCGTCGTCTGGCCCGTCCACCGACGCCTCGACCGCGACAGGGACCGAAGCCGCTGTGACCGGAACCGATACCGTCGGCACCTCCGCGGTCGCCTCGACGGCTGCGACGACGGCAGCGAGGCCGACTGTGGTTCCTGCCACGGGCGAACGCTCCCTGTCGAACCGGAGCGCGAGCGCTCTCGTCCTCTCGAACGACGGCCCGGACTTCGCGTCGTCGGTCGTCGTCGCCGCTGGGAATCGGTCGACGCGGGTCCCCCTCCAGACAGGCCGCTTCTTCCACTTCGCCGTCCGGCGGGACGCCGGGACGACCCGGGTCGCCCTCTGGGACGCCGACGAGGCGTGGGACGGTCAGTGGGACGTCCGCCTCGCGAACGCGACCGGGGACGCCGACTGGGTGGTCCGACTCCACGGCCGGGCGTTCCTGGACGGGGTCGCCGTCGGAGTCGGCGAGGCTGACCAGGGCGCCGGGCCGGACGGAACGCCCGCCGGGGACGGCCCGGACGACGAGCCGTTCCCCGACGATGGCTTCGACCCGGACGAATACCCGCCCGACGAGCAGGACTCCGGGGGCTCTGGTGACGGTCAGGCCTTCCTCGGGTTCGTCCTCGTCGTGTTCGGTGCAGTCAGCTTCCGCTACGCCCGGAGTATCACGCGCTTCGGCGAGCAGATGGACGCGATCGGGAGCACGACGTCGATGTCCGAAGTCGAAGCCGCCGACTGGAACGTCGCGCTCACGAAGGTCGTCTCGGCTCTCCTGGCGGTCGTCGGGCTCGGCATGATCGCCGGCGCCCTGCTCTGATCGCTTCGGTCGCCCGCTGGGTGGCACAGCGCGGAGTCGACCCCAGGAGTCGTCCAGCGGATCCCGACCGCAGGAACAGGTGGTCGGCTGCAAACCACAGTATCCCAACCGCGGTCGGGAGTCCGCCGCCTTCGGGCGGAAGAGGCTGTCAATCCAGTGTGAACGTCTCTTTCGTTCGAATCCGATAGTCAGCGACTTTGTCTCTCACCGTAATCGTCAACTCGTACGTCCCGAGTGGGTCGTCCTCGAACGTCGCCAGAGCCTGCCCATAGTACAGTGTCTTGCCCGGTTCGACCCGTTCCCACCGCTCGTTTCGCGTGATCTGTTCCCACGTGCTGCCATCCGGGGCTTCGACGTCGAACGTGTACTCGAGGACCGCTTTCCCGCTGTCGTCGACCTGGGCGTTCCGAACAGCGACGTAGAACCACACGTCCTCCTCACCAGCGGTGTACGTCGCCCCTTCCTTGGCTTCGTGCTCTTCGAACGCTTCCGGTTCGCCGTCGGTAAAGACGACCGAGTCGAACTCGAACAGCCGCAACGTTACTGGTCTCGAAACCTCGACAGACTCACCCGACCGCCGGTCGGTTATCGAGACGTTCGTCGTGTACTCACCCGACGACGGGAGGTTGAATGCCGACGTGTCGATCCCCTCTGTCACGAAGGCCTCGTTGGGTAACTCTTCGAGTTGCCCGTCGGGAATGTCGACGACGCCTTCGTTCGAGCCGAGTACCTCACCGTCGGGCGAGACGAACTCCACCTGTATCGTGAGGTTCGGGCCACCGACCGGTGTGACGTTCGCTAGCTCGACGTAGATCCAGACTATCTCGCCCCCAGCGAACGTTGCATCCGGTTGCTCCGTGTATTCCCCGAATCTCCGGGCTCGCTCTGTCGTGAATGCGAACGTCTGTACGTCGAAGGTGTACTTCTCGTAGTCCGGTACAGTGTCGCTTCCGCGGTCGGTGCGCCTTCTGTGTTCCGTCTCCCGGCCGGTACCGGTATCCCGGCCGTTCACCAGTGTGAACGTCTCCTCCGTTCTGAGTCGCTGTCCGTCGACCCGATCTTCGACTGTGATCGTCATTTCGTACTCGCCGGGCTGGTCCTCCGGATACGTCGGAAACCGTTCCCAGACGATGAGGACATCGGACGCTTCGACGTCCTCCCAGTCTTCTTCACGTTCTACCACCGGCTCCCACGTCTCCCCATCCGGGGTATCGGTCTGGAAGGTGTATCCGAGTGTTGCCGTCCCGCCGTCGGCCGTCGGCGGGTACTCGACCGCGACCAGCAGCCAGACCGGATCGTCGATAGAGAAGGTGCGTGTGTCCGTCACGTCCTCGTACGAATCGTAGTTTTCGGGACTATCCGTGCTGAAGACGACACGTTCGAAACCGAAGGCAGCGCTTTCCGAACTCGGGAGACAACCTGCCAGGAGTCCGGCACCGACGACTCCGCCGGTCGTCAACATCTGTCGACGCGTGCTCATACTAGAATATGGCCCGTAGAACCGCATAGCACCCACAGACAATTCTCAGTAACTGGTAACTACGAGTGGGTTCGACGCCAGTATTCGATCTGCTTGCCGGGACACCGTATATCTGACTGGCCCGTCTAACCGCTGCCGCTGACCACGACCTGGACTACGCGAAGACGGTACTACCGTGCGACGCTTCGTGCCGTTCTGGAGTGTCGACTGCTCCCGGTCAGGTCCGGCCGAGAGCACGTTCAGAACTCACCGGGATCGCTCGGCGATGACACGCCTCGCTGGGCGGTGAGTGCAGAGAAGTGCCGCATCCCAGCATCTGAACAGCCCTCCACTGGAGGATCGACACGCATCATTTGAATATTTGAGGTGTGCCAAATTATTTGACCTAGCGGACGCTAGTACCGGTACAGATGGCTGAACCGAAGTCGGGGTCGTGGAGAAATAGTATGAGCGGGCGTGAGCGCGTCCGGCACGTCGCTGAGCTGCTGGACGAGCCGACACCGGTTCAGGAGATCGCGGACCAGGCAGACGTCTCCCGCGCGACAGCCGACGATGAACTCCAGCGGCTGCAGAGTGACGATTGGGTCACTGAGACGACCGTCGATGGGACGAAGGCGTACGATCTGAATCCCGTGAGGATGCTCTTCGACGAGGTGACTGACCTGATCGAGGCCCACTCGCGTGACGAGCTGGAGAGTCAACTCACGGAACTGAAGGAGGAACAGGAAGAGCTGGCTACGGAGTACAACGTCAGTTCCCTTAACGAGTTCCGGGAGCAACTCGCGAACGAGGACTTCTCGGCTAAGCAGCTTCGTGAGCGTCGTAACGTGATCGCTACGTGGGAGGCGATCAATACGGAACTCGGGCTCGTGAAGCACGCCCTCCAACTGTATGATGACGTCGTAGAACTCTCGTCACCGCGGACTGATTCTCTTTCGACACTCGCCTGATGGCCGTTTTCCTCGCTAACCGGGCGAACCTACAGAGCAAGCGCCTCCACGACCGCATCCAGAACCGGCTCAACGGTGAGTTCGACAACGTTCGACGACGACGAGCTGAACCGCGTGAAGCCGGCCCCTATCGTGTCGTCGCTGAGGTAGACCCACGCCAGTTCCTCGGTGACGACGAGTACCCCGTGACGATTGCGCGGGTCGAGATCGGGTTTCAACTGCAGACTGGTGAGCCCCACGAGTACTACTGGTTCAACTGGATCGAGCCAGACCGAAGTCTGCTCGTCGGGTGGCATCAGGATGATACGCATGACGACCTCGGCCCTGTTCATCTACAGGTCAACGACGGCGCGACGCCTGTCGCTCACGAACCAGCGCAGTTCGTCGACTCACATCCGCTGGACGTCGTCGAGCGCAGACTCGGCTCGCTTCGAGACGCGATCCTCGCCGTCGAATGGGAACAGGGACGCCCCGCTGGACTCGATTCCGCTGGCACGGGACGTGAGTAGGCCCGCATTTTGGTGAGTTCTGAGCGGCACCAGAAGTCAGGCAGTCACTCGTGTACATGAATACGTACACAGGGGCGTACGTGAGCACGTATCCGAGATCCTCTGCGCAGTAACAACTGAGTGGATCGAAGTGCGACCACAGTCGGAGCTCTCGGTCGGTAAATCGGTTCGAAGAAACGCTGGAAAATCGCCCGCGCAGCACCGCAGGCATTTGAACTCTGAGTCTAATGCCGCCTCCCGGATTTGAACCGGGGACAGCCCGATCTTCAGTCGAGTGCTCTCCCAGTCTGAGCTAAGGCGGCGCACCTCCGACTCTGAGGAGCGAGGAAAAAAGGGTTACGAAACCCCGGCCGAACTGACCGCCGGAAAGCGACCGGGTCAGGGCAAGAACAGGTCGGCCGAGTCGTACTCGCGACCGCAGTCGTCACAGACGTAGCCGAGTCCGTCCTCGGTGCTGACGTGCCCGTCACACTCGGGACAGGTGGAACCGTCGATCATACCCACCCATCGCTCGGCGGGCGACAAAAACCTCCGGGTCCGGGAAAACCAGGGAGGTTCCCGGATGATCCAGTCTCGCCTGCGAATGGCAACGCTCACTCGACGGCCGCAGCTCGCTCCCGGAGACTGTCGAGCGCGACGTCCAGATCGGTGGTCATCACCGAATCGACCAGCGCGGAGACGTGAAAGAGCCCGATCACGACCGGTGCCAGTCGGTCAGTCGGGACCTCCGTAACGGTGTCGTGGACCGACGACGGGTCCCAGACACTGATCGGGAAAGCGTCGAACAACTCCGAGAGCACGGCCTCACAGTCGGCCTCGTCGCCGGCGAGTCGCTGGCGGACGGTCGCCTGCTGTTCCAGTGGGACCGTCTCGTCGAGTGGGGCCGTACAGGCGGCCTCGCGGTACCACTCGAACGCCCGTGTGAGCGCGTCGAGGAGTTCGACAGGGGTATGATCAGTCGCGTCGACGTATCGGAGGGCACTGGCCTCCATCTCTGTCTCGTGGCGCTCGACGACGTCGGCGAGTCGGTCGGGCACGTCTGAGTCGACGAGTGCGTCGAGGAATGCGGCTGTCGAGGCGTAGTCCTCTGGGTCCTCGTCGGCGACGAGAACGGGAATGTTCACGACGCCGTTTTCGAGATCCTCCGGGACGTCCTCGACATCGTCGACGAGCGTCAACACGAAGAGCACGTTCTCGACGACCGCCGAGACGTGGTCGAGTTCGGCCCCGCCGTACCCGCCAGCGAAGGCGGGACTGACGGCCAGTTCACCCCAGACGGAGCCACGACGTTCGACGCGACTGAGCGCCTCCGCCATGGTCGAATCGGCGTCCGTGTCCGACTCCTCGTCGAGTTGGCCGTACGCGATCGTCCGGAACTGGTCGGTGACGGTCGCGGTCTCGAATTCTTCGGGTAGCGTCTCGACGACGTCGAGAATACGCGTGTAGGCGACGTCGCCGACCGTGACTCGCCAGTTGCGAAGCGCCTTTGGGCCGGTCCCGTCATCCCTGTCCCCATTGCCGACGTTGCCGTCCTCGTCGGGTCCATCGCCGGCGGTACCGCTCTCGGGGGAGCCATCGACGACGACACCCCCGCCGGCCGCGTCGATGGCATCGTCGTGGAGACAGGAAGCGACGAAGAGGTTCGTCGGGATCGACGCCGCCCGCGCGGCCGTTTGCTCGTCCCCAGCGTCGAGGTAAACCAGCGCGTAGGTGATCGTCCCCAGCAGTCCACCCTGGTTCAGGTACCGCTCCAGATCCTCCCGGAACGCGTCGGGAAACGACCCGAGCCGGGGGTCCGAGAGCATCGTCTTCGGTCGTCCGTCCGTCATGGTCCGGTTCACCGACCGGTAGTCACGTATCTGTCATATATCTGTGGGTAGCGGTGTCTGTCACCTCGCGGGACGACCCGGTCAGTGGTCGGTGGGGTCGGCGCCGGTAAACTCGAACCGCGCGCCCCGCGACGTCCGGTCGTCGGCGTCGCGTTCGTCGTCTCGACCGTCGGAATCAGTTTCGTCGCCAGGACTGTCGGCGTCACGTTCGTCCCCAGAGTCGTCGTCACGTTCGTCGCCGGGACCGCCAGCGTCAGCGTCCATTCCCGAGTCGGGGAACCGACTCTCGGTGGCGCGGACCTCCCAGCCGTGGGCCTCGGCGATAGTCCGTACGATACTGAGGCCGAGGCCCGTTCCGGAGTCGCTGGTCGAGTAACCCGAGTCGAAGACCGACTCGCGGTCGGTCTCGGGGATACCGGGGCCGTCGTCGGCGACGAAGAAGCCGGGTTCGCCGTCGAGGTCGCCGACGCGGACAGTGACGTCGCCGCCGGCGTGTTCGGTCGCGTTACGGAAGACGTTCTCCAGCAGTTGCTGGAGACGGCCGGGGTCAGCCTGAATAGTCGTCGTCGTCTCGACGTCGAGTGTGGCGTCCCGGGTGTCGACGACGGTCCAGGCGTCGGTCGCGGCGGCGTCGAGGGAGACGGGTTCGGGGTCGTCGACGGTCTCGCCCTGGCGTGCGAGCGTCAGGACGTCGTCGATGAGCGCGTTCATGCGGTCGAGTGCGTCCTCGGCGGCCTCGAAGTGTTCGGGGTCGCCGGTCTCCTGGGCGAACTCCAGACGAGCGAAGGCGACTTCGAGCGGGTTTCGCAGGTCGTGGCTGATGACGCCGGCGAACCGTTCGAGGCGCTCGTTCTGTCGTTCGAGTTGTTTCTCGTATTTCAGGCGGTCGGTGACGTCGCGGGTGACGCCGACGAGGCCGACGACCTCACCGTGTTCGTCGTACCACGGCGCCTTCGAGGTGGCGACGTACATCTCGTCTAAGTCGCCGCCGACGGACCGCTCGATGCGCTCGCCGATCGGTTCGCCCGAGTCGACGACCGTCCGGTCGTCTTCGGCCGTTCGTTCGGCGAGTTCGTCCGAGTACAGGTCGAAGTCGGTCTTCCCGACGACGTCCTCGGGCGCGTGGTGGCGTTTGCCGTCGGGCGCTTCGAGGTACGGTGGGCCGACCAGTTCCGGCAGTGCGTCGCTGACCCGGACGTGTCGACCCGTCCGGTCTTTGAAGTAGACCGACAGAGGGATGTGCCACAGCAAGGAGTCGAGCATCGACCGTTCGCGACGTTCGCGCCGTGCGCGCTCGACCGTCGGTGCGAGCCGCTCGAGTTCGGAGACAGCGTCGAAGTCACTCCCCACGTCGAAGTGCTGGGTCACGCCGAGGTCGACGGCAGCCCCGACGTCGAAGGCGTCGTCGCCGTCGAAGACGACGACCGGGACGTGTCGGTCGTGCTCGCGGACCAGGCCGACCACTCGGCCGACGTCCGCCGACCCCTCACCCGTCGCGTGACAGACCACGCAGTCGAAGGCCGTCTCGTCGAGGACCGCCGCCACGTCGTCGTCCGGATCGACCGCTCGCAGGTCGAACGGTTGCCCGCCACCCTCCCACTGCTGGGCGACGCCGTCGCTGTCGGGCCCGCAGTAGACGACCAGCGGTCTCCCTTCGACGGGCGGCGTCGACATCGGGATGCTACATCTCTTTGGTAGCGACCCTGTTAAACCCCGCCCCGTCGTGTCACCGGAGCGTCCGTTCGTCGGCCGGACCGCTCGCCCGACTCCCAGTGGTTCCCGCGACTGGAAAGGTCCTTACGTGTCGGGCGAGCATCCATCGATATGGTCGAGAACGTCATCTGGCCGGCGGCGCTGGACGCCGACCTGACCCGTCGCGAGGGGCGCCGCGTCGCGAGAGACCTCGCGGTGTCCGACCCGAGTGTCGACGAGATCGCCCAGGCAGTCCAGCAAGTGGGTTACGACGCCGTCGTCGAACGCGACGTGACCTATCCCCGCGAGTACGAACCACGGGGACGCGTCCTCGTCAAGAACGCCGACGACGCGACAAAGAGCGACCTGCTGGGCGCCGTCGCCGCCTATCTCGGCGCGCTCCGGGCATGAGACGCGTCGGCGAGGTCGTCCGCGTCGCCCAGAACGTCGCCGTCGTCCGGTCACCCGACGAGAGCTATCCCGACATCGGCACCGGCGTCGTCGACGAGAACCTCGACGACCTCGGCCGGATCGTCGACGTCTTCGGCCCGGTCGACCGGCCGTATCTGGCCGTCTCTCCCCGCGACGACGTCCACTTGCCAGGACTCGTCGGCGCGAAACTCTACGCGCGCTGACCCGGAACCGTCGCTGACCTGAACCCGTCTCCGCGCGGCGACAGTGAACCTACCCGGTCGGATCAGTCGTCGTCATCGTCTTCTCGCTCTTCGTCGTCATCGTCGCCGTCTTCGTACTCCTCCTCGTCATCGTCGTCGCCGTTCCCCTTCGGGCCTCGCCCCCGCCCTCGCCCGTTCCCCTGACCTTCGCCTTCGTCGTCCCCATCGTCATCGTCGTCATCGTCGTCATCACCGCCTTTCGGACCGTTACCGGGGCTGAAGACCGTGACGGCGTCCGTCCCCGTTATGTCTCGGTCCTCCTGGAGTTTGCCGACGAGTTTGGCGAGTTCGTCGCCGTCCTCGAAGCCCGTGTCCGGGGTCGGGAAGTGGACTTTCAACCCGTCGTCGTCATCGCTCTCACGTTCGTCGTGTTGCGGAGCGGCGCCATCGCCCGCGTCGACCGCCCGGGACGCACCGAACCGAAGCGACTCGATATCGAGGTCGTCGAGGTCGAACTCGTCGAGAGCGGAGACCCACACGGGAATCACGCCCCGGCTCTCGACGTTGATCCGGGCGTCGTCGTCTCCCGGTTTGACGTCGAGGAGTGCGGAGAGGGCAGTCTCGATCCCACCGGCGTCACAGGACCCCGCACTGACCGTCATCGGCGCGTCGAGGTCGAGGGACGTTCGCTCGGGGTTCTCGCGGCCCTCGGGAAAGGAGAGGAACTGCCAGTCGGTGATGGGGTCCTCGGCGTAGTGTTCGCCCCACAGCGCCGCCGCGTCGTTGAACGACGGCTCGACCGTCACCGCGAAATCGTCGATGCCCAGTCGGAGCACGCCGCCATCGTTGTGTGCGTTCCCCCAGGTCCAGTCGACCGTCTGGGTTCGCCCGTCGACGTCCCAGGTGTCGAAGTTCTCCTCTTCGCCGGTCTCCGGATCGACGTAGAGGTCGTCTTTGACGACCCAGTCGGACCCACCGGGAACGTTCCGGAACGTGAGACTGACCGACCCGCCGGCCTCGGAGCGTGGCTGGTCGTGGACGACCACCAGACTGAGGCCGTTCGGGCCGTCGTAGAGGAAAGCGATCGAGACGTTCTCCTGCTGGAGGTCCCGCGTGCCGTACGACTCGTAGTAGGGCCCTGTCCCCGGGTCGGTCGCGCCGTTGTCCCCCTCGTAGCGCTCGGGGATCCGAAGGTCGTACAGTTCCCTCGCGGACTGGTCCCCCGAGAGCGGGGCGACCGAGAAACACTGCCCCCCCTGTACGACCGAGTACTCCGCCTGTTGTTGTCCTCGCTGGTTCTGGCTGGTGGCTGTCGTGACCGACCGACCGGTGCTCCCGGACGCCCCGGCGACCCCGGCGAGACCGGCCAGACTGGCGCTCCCGAGCAGGCCGAGCACCGTCCGCCTGTCGACGCGACCGCGGGTCGAGACCGGAGACCGTTCCCGTGACATGCGGATGCCGACGGGCAAGACGTACAATGTAATGGTGGGCCTGTGTGAGCGGCGAGGGACGGAGAATCCGAGTAACCTCACCGAACCGGCCACAGTCCGTCGATTCGAGCGACAGTCTCCTCCCGCCGGCGTCCCCGTCGGGCGTCGACACGGCTGTCACGTTTCCCGCACTTACCCGTAGGGAGGCCGTGGTCGAGGGGATCACAGTTGCGAACTCGTGGTCGCAGGGCGTCCGTGTCGCGAACTCATAGTGATTATTGTAGCGATGTACCAGTATGCGTCGACCCCGGAGTCGGCGTCATCCGGAAATTATCTACAATAATCACCATCAGACTCCCGACACGTCGGGGTTGCGGTCCGACCGCGCGCGCTCGTGGTACCAGCCGCCGAACACACCGAGCGGGAGCGCTAGCCAACCGGTCAGTATCGTGCCAGTCGTGTACGCGAGCAGTCCGACCACGACGAAGTCGACCACTGCACCGACCAGTTCGGCGGGCGTGACCACCGTGACGTCTGTCACGGCGACCCCCAGTCCGGCGGCGACGGCGACGGGCACGAGCGAGAACACGACTGTGAGGCCGCCCGCGACGCCGCCACGGACGGGGTCCGGTCGCTCGGGGACCCAGTACCGCCAGAGCACCGCCCCGGCCCCGAGTGCGCCCAGGACCGCCAGCGGACTGAGCAGTCCGAGCCCCTGGATCAGCGCGAGCCCCGCACTCTCGGGAGCGACGAGCCTGACGGCCGAGACGAGGGCGAACCACAGGACCGTCGCCAGCAGCGCCGTCGCGGCCATCGCGACACCGCCGCCGACGTCTCGCCGTGTCGTGTAGGGCAGGCGACCCGGACCGACGCGGTGACAGAGGGAACCAGACATACAGTCGACAGTTATCCGGCGGGGGTGAAAAATCCGGTGTCGGCCTACGGCGAGACGTCCACGCCGGCGACCATGTGCTCGCGGGCGACGTCCCAGTCGATCTCGATACCCAGGCCAGGGCCCTCGGGCAGGGATATCTCGCCGTCCTCGATGACGTCGCCGGACTCGCCGGTCCTGTTCACCAGATCCTCCCACCACGGGACGTCGAAGGCGTGGTACTCCAGGGCGACGAAGTTCGGCACCGAGACGGCGGCGTGAGCGGCCGCGACGGTCGCGACCGGACTGCAGATGTTGTGGGCGACGATGGGGACGCCCTCCAGGTCACAGAGTTGGGCGATCTGCCGGAAGTTCCGGAGGCCACCGCAGTTGTTCGGGTCCGGCGCGGCGACGTCCATCCCCTCCGCATCGAGCATCTCCTTGAATTCGCCGGGGTCCCGCAGGTTCTCGCCAGTCATGACAGGACAGGACGTCGCCTCCCGAACGCGGCGGTGGGCGCCGTACTTGCGGGGTGGGACCGGGTCTTCGAGCCACGCCAGATCGAACGGTTCGAGTTTCTCGGCGAGGCGAGAGGCCGTCTCCACAGTAAAATTCCAGTGGAGGTCGAACCCGAGCGTGACGTCGTCACCGATCTCTTCGCGGACGGCCTCGACGAGCGAGACCTTGTGTTCGACGGCTTCGTTATCCAGTCGGCGGGCGGCAGTATCGACGTCGGCGTGGGTGCGCACGTCGAGGTCGAATTTCAGGGCGTCGAAGCCCGCGTCGACCACCTCTCGGGCCGCTTCTGCGTAGGATTCGGGCGTGTAGACCTCTCGCGGGTCGACGGTGCCCGACTGGGCTTCCCCGAGCGATTCGCCGCCGTGGGTGTCACAGTAGACCTGCACCGAATCGCGGTACTTCCCGCCCATGAGTTCGTAGGCCGGGACGTCCAGGAGTTTCCCCTTGATGTCCCACAGCGCCATCTCGACGCCCGCCCCTGCACCACGGCGGATATCCAGGAGTCGCTCGATGTCGAGCGGGTTTTGCCCCTCCAGCATCCCCAGTTCCTGTGGCCCCTCGCCGTGGACCTCGCCGTAGCCGGAGACACCGGCGTCGGTCTCGACCCTGACGATCCCCCACTGGAAGTTGCCCTGCAGGACCATCGTCGAGACGTCCGTGATGGTCACGTCGCGCCCGGGCGGGCGGTGGGACTCCTCGTCGGTGCGGTCCATCCACGGGACGCCGCCGCCCTGCGGGATGACGTACTCCGGTGTCTCCGCTGGTGTGTCGTCGTCTACCATACGTCCGTATCGTCCACTGCCGGGTTCAACGTTGTAGTCGCGGCGAACCGTTCCGGCTCCGCGCGCCACCGTCCCCACCACCGGTCGGCCGCTTCGTCTGTGAGAGTTTACCATACCAAATTCTGACTTACAATCTATTTCTCCACAGATTCGTGGATGTTCAAACAATTATTTTCGGACTACTACCCCAAATCAGACAGCTATCTGCGGTAAATATTTATACTAACGAACCCACGTATAGCCCGAAGCGACGATGTCACTCCAGTCACTGACGACGGCACTGACGTTGTACCGCAGCGGGACATTCGACCTCGACCAGGCGGCGAGGCAGGGGGGCGTCTCGACGTCGAAACTCGCGACGGAGTTGCGCTCGCGAGGGATCCCGGTGCGGGAGACCGAACACGGGGGAGCGACCGACCCGACGGCGAACTGATAGTGATTCTTGTAGATTATTTCCGGATGGCGCCGACCCCGGGGTCGGCGTATACCGGCAAATCGCTACAAGAATCACTATGGGAGCACGTGGACGACCGCAACATCTCATCCTTTTTGCGCCTCGGCGCGGTACCGTGGATATGACGCTGGAGGAGGACTCGCTCGACTACCACAGGAGCGATCCACCCGGGAAGATAGAGATCCGGACGACGAAGCCGACGAACACCCAGCGCGACCTGAGCCTGGCGTACTCGCCGGGCGTGGCGGGGCCCTGTCGCGCTATCGACGACGACCAGGACGAGTCGTTTACCTACACCGCCCGGGGGAACCTCGTCGCCGTCGTCTCCGACGGGAGCGCCGTCCTCGGCCTGGGTGACATCGGCCCGCACGCCTCGAAACCCGTGATGGAAGGGAAAGGCGTCCTGTTCAAGCGGTTCGCGGACATCGACGTCTTCGACGTGGAACTCGATCTGTCAGGACCGGCGGCGTTCGTCGACGCCGTCGCCGGTATGGAACCCACCTTCGGGGGTATCAATCTGGAAGACATCGGCGCGCCAGCCTGTTTCGTCATCGAAGAACAGTTGCGCGACCGTATGGACATCCCCGTCTTCCACGACGACCAGCACGGGACCGCGATCATCTCCGGGGCCGCCCTGTTGAACGCCGTCGACATCGCCGACAAAGACCTCGATTCTATCGAGGTGACGTTCGCCGGTGCGGGCGCGGCCGCCATCGCGACCGCGAAGTTCTACGTCTCGCTCGGGGTCAGACGCGAGAACGTTACCATGGTCGACATCGACGGGATCCTCACGACCGAGCGCGCCGAGGCCGGCGACCTGAACTCGTTCAACCGCGAGTTCGCCCGGGACGTCCCCGAGGGAGACCTGGCCGACGCGATGGCCGGCGCGGACGTGTTCGTCGGCCTCTCGGCCGGCGGCATCGTCGACCCGGAGATGGTGCGTTCGATGGCCGCCGACCCCATCGTCTTCGCGATGGCCAACCCCGACCCGGAGATCGGGTACGAGGAAGCTAAAGCCGCCCGTGACGATACGGTGATCATGGCGACCGGTCGCTCGGACTACCCGAATCAGGTCAACAACGTCCTCGGATTCCCCTTCCTCTTCCGGGGCGCGCTCGACGTCCGCGCCCGGGAGATAAACGAGGCGATGAAAGTCGCGGCCGCCGAGGCGCTGGCCGATCTCGCCAGGGAGGACGTCCCCGATTCGGTCGTCAAGGCCTACGGCGACGGCCCCCTGCAGTTCGGCCCCGAGTACATCATCCCGAAACCGCTCGATTCGCGCGTCCTCTTCGAGGTGGCACCCGCGGTCGCCGAGGCCGCAGTCGAGAGCGGCGTCGCCCGGGAGGAACTCGACCGGGACACCTACGTCGAGCGCCTCGAGGCCCGCCTCGGGAAATCGAGAGAGATGATGCGGATCGTCGTGAACAAGGCACAGAGCGACCCGAAACGGCTCGCGCTCGCGGAGGGTGGCGACGAGAAGATCATCCGCGCGGCGGCCCAGATCGACGAGCGAGGCATCGCCGACCCGGTCCTAATCGGTAATCGTCCGGAGGTCGAACGCAAGATCGAGGGGCTGGGACTGGAGTTCGACCCCGAGGTCGTCGACCCCGGCGGCGAACCCGACGAGTGCTACGTCGACCGGCTCTACGAACTCCGCCAGCGCAAGGGGCTGACCCGCAACGAGGCCCGCGAGCGAGTTCGGGACAGCAACTACTTCGCGAGCGTGATGGTCGAACAGGGCGACGCCGACGCGATGCTGACCGGTCTCACCCACCACTACCCCTCCGCGTTGCGTCCACCCCTCGAAGTCATCGGCACCCCGGAGGGCGTCGACCACGCGGCCGGCGTGTACATGCTCGCGTTCCGCAACCGGGTCGTCTTTATCGCCGACGCGACGGTCAACCAGGACCCCGACGAGGACGTCCTCGCGGAGGTCACGCGCCACGCCGCGGGGGTCGCCCGCCAGTTCGACGTCGAACCACGGGCCGCGCTGCTCTCGTACTCGAACTTCGGCAGCGTCGACAACGAGGGGACCCGGAAACCCCGCCGGGCGGCCGAGCGACTCCGCGAGGACCCCGACGTGGACTTCCCGGTCGACGGCGAGATGCAGGCCGACACCGCCGTCGTCGAGGACCTGCTGCAGGGCTCCTACGAGTTCGCCGATCTCGAGGAACCGGCGAACGTGCTCGTCCTGCCGAACCTCGAGGCGGGCAACATCGTCTACAAACTCCTCCAGCGCCTCGGTGGGGCGGACGCAGTCGGGCCGATGCTCGCCGGGATGGCCGAACCGGTCCACGTCCTCCAGCGCGACGACGAGGTCGAAGACATCGTGAATCTGGCGGCCGTGGCGACACTCGACGCGCAAGACTCCGGGGAGTAGCCGTCCCACGACAGGACAGTAGCGTCAGGCTCCCTCGTCGTCTGTCGTCTGTGAGTGGTAAGGAGAGGGAGTGGTTATGAAGATCGTTTCGTGTACTTGTTTTGTGGAAGAAACTCGTGTTGCTGACAGCACCGCACTAACCAGTGAGAGATGAAAGCCCTCGGGCCGCTCGCGGTCGCTCAGCGACATATCCTCGCTTCGCTCGGATAG
>Ga0207771_100173_pt1 | contig 44917 bp, 45 predicted proteins | sample A23M2SouthBayCA_2_FD_187731 | JGI IMG/M metagenome (GOLD analysis project Ga0207771, IMG submission 187731) | Aerobic enrichment media microbial communities from Eden Landing Ponds, California, USA - A23 M2 (2) (SPAdes) | ecosystem: Environmental > Aquatic > Marine > Unclassified | place... | reverse complement strand
TGGTTCGAGAGAGCGCAGCTCTCTCGTCATCCCGAAAATCTTCGATTTTCGGAGACAGCGACCGCCAGCGGTCCGAGGGCTTTCAACCATCACTGATGACTGCGGTGCGGTCTGCGATCGCGGTTTCGTTCACAGTCACTCAACTCGAAACAGCTGTTACCTTCGCACATACATTGAACGGCCGTTTCAACCCAATCTGGGGCGAAACCGCTGTCCCGTGACCCAGTCTATAACGCACTCGTACAGGAATTTCACCTCACGCTTCACTCCGTCGGCCGGACGATCTTTTTCAGCCCCTCGGCGCTGGCCATCCGCTCGAACGCACCCGGAATGTCCGCCAGCCCGATCTCCTCGGTCACGAGCGCGTCGGCGTCGATCCGGCCCGTCCGCAGGAGCGTGACGGCACGCTCGAAGGACTCCTGGGTCAGCGCGAACGTCCCCCGGACGTCGACCTCGTCGAAGTAGATGTCGAACGGATTGATCTCCATCGACGCGTCCTGGGGAGGAACGCCGAATATCAGTGTGTTGCCGCCGCGAGCGGTCAGTTCGTGGGCCTGCTCGATCGTCTGGACCTTTCCGACGACCTCGATGCCGGCGTCGACGAGTCCCACTTCCTCGCGGATCGCCTCGACGGGATCCCCGTCGGCGGGATCGACGACGAGGTCGGCACCCATCTCGGCGGCCAGTTCGCGCCGGTCGGCGTCGAGTTCGGAGACGGCGATGGGTGCCGCACCGGCGTTGTGGAGCGTCTGGATCAGGAGCAGACCGATGGGGCCGGCGCCGATGACAGCGACGCTGTCGCCTTGGTCGATCCCGCTCCGGCGGACGCCGTGGACACAGCAGGCCAGCGGTTCGGCGAGTGCGGCCGTCCGGAAGGGCAAGTCGCCGACGTCTTCCAGGTTCGTCGCGGGAACGCGGACGTACTCGGCGAAGGCGCCGTCGATCACGGTCTGGCCCGCGCCGCCGATGGAGGTGTTGTTCTCACAGAGGTTCGTCTCACCGCGCTTGCACGCCGAGCACTCGTTACAGGGGACGACGGGGTTCATCGCGACGCGGTCGCCCGGCGCGAAGGTCGTGACCTCGTCGCCGACTTCGGCGACGGTTCCCGCGCTCTCGTGGCCCAGCACGACGGGAGTTTCGACGGCGAAGGAGCCGTGGTACATGTGGTAGTCGGTCATGCAGACGCCACAGGCCCCCACCTCGACGAGTACCTCGTCGGCGTTCGGTGTGGGTCGCTCGCGGTCCTGCACTTCCAGCGTCTCGATGTCGGTCAGCGCCGCGGCGCGCATCGGCGAGTCACCTCCGTAGTCAGTCGGGCGATTCGCGGTAGCTGGGCGGTGGATCTGCCGTGTGTCGATCGTGTCTGGGTCATTAGCTGAGTCCGGTAGGCCGCGGTCGAAGGGAGTTGGAATGTCGGGCGCGTCCAGACTGGGATTCGAGAGCGGCGAATAAAGCGGTTCGGTCGGGTATCGAGATAACAATAGGAGAGCGTCGTCCTCGACGCAGGCGGGTGAACGCACTTCGAAAAGACGAGCCAACGAGAGAATCCGGCGGAAAACCGGAGCGTTACTCGACGTAGGTGTACTTGCGTTCGCCCATGCGGCCCCAGCCGTCGAAGACGAACTCGTCGTCGGGGGTGGTGAGCTGGTCGACGTCGGAGTCGACGTCGTGATTGTGGGCGTCGTGGACGTCCTCGTACTCCTCGAAGGAGAGGTCGTACCGCTCGTCGATCTGTTCGTCGATGTTCATCGCGCCGATCTCCTCGGCCCACCCGGCGCGGATGGTCTCGGCGTGGAACTCCGCCTGGGCGCCCGAGCCGTACGAACCGACGAGCATCCGTTCACCGGTGAGGTTCTGTCCGTTTTCGAGGGCGTGTTTCATCCCCGCGACTCGGGCGACGTGGACCGATCCGGTGTACCAGTTGCCGACCTCCCGGGAGATGTCGAGGGTGGGGTCGATGACTTCGGCGTACCAGTCGCGGTAGGTCTCGGTCTCGGTGAGTTTGTCGGTGTACTCGGCGGCGGCGTCGCGGAAGGCCTCGTCGCTGTCGAACGCTTCGCGGCGGGGCTGGCGACCGATCTCCTCGGCGAGGGCGACCTCGATCTCGGTGTCGCGGCTGAAGTGGCGATAGGCGAGCGCGGCGGCCTTGCGCACCATCCCCGGGAACGGCGTGTGGAACGGGCCGAGGACGTAGTCGTCGGGGTGGATCTTGCCGACCTGGCTCTCGTAGTCCTCGATAGCCTCGCGCATCCGGGCGAGGTAGACCTGCACCGAGCGCTTGCCGTCGACGCTGGGGAACTGCTGCTGGGGCTTGAGAAAGTCCGTCTCGTCGGCGCTCCCGTAGCCCTGTTCCGTGGAGAGTTCGACGAGGTCGGGGTCCTCGGAGATGAGCATCGCGACGGCGCCGGCACCCTGCGTGGCCTCGCCGGGGTCGTCACGGGCGTACAGCGCCGTGTCGGTGGCGATCACTAGCGCCGAGCGACCGCGATTGCGTCCCGCCTTGATCCAGTTGTAGGCGTCGTCGAGGCTCTGCGTGCCGGAGATACAGGCGAACTTGCGCTCGCCCTTGTTCGCGTGGTGGAAGTCACCGTCGTAGACCTGTTCGAGACAGCCCGCGATGTACGTCGAGACGGGCTTGGAGTTGTCGAACGCCGACTCCGTCGCGACGTCGATCCGACCGATGTCTTCGGGTTCGAGTCCCTTCCGATCCAGCAGTCGACGGGCGGCGTTGGCCCCCATCGTGACGATGTCCTCGTAGGAGTCCGGGAAGGAACTCGCGTACAGCCCCAGGCCCTTGGTGTACTTGCCCGGGTCTTCGCCCTGTGCCGGCGCGAACGTCTCCGCCAGGTCGAGTCTGAGCTTCCCCGTCCAGATCTCGATACCGTCGATCCCGACCGTCATACTCTGGTCCTTCCCCGACCACCCATAAGGGTCTGTCGACTGCCCTATCGACGTTCGTCGAAGTGCGGTTCGTGACGGTGGCGTAGCCGCGGGCGGCCCTGGCCCCGAGCGGTCACGTGCCGTCGTCGGCGTCGGCCGACCGGGGGAGCAACACCGTCTCGGGGACCGCCTCTCGCCCGAACTCCGGCCCGGACCACTCCAGGTCGAGCGCCTCGCCCCCGCCCTGTTCGTAGTAGGTGACGGTGATGTCGTGGGTGCCCGCCGCGAGTTGCACGTCCCCGCTCTCCGTCTCGGGCGGGTGGTCGCCCCCGTTGGCGACGACGCGCCCGTCGTCGACGTACACCTCGCTCCCGTCGTCGGAGTTCGCGTAGAACGTGTACGTGCCGTCCGACGGGACCGTTATCGTCGCGGTGTACCGGTACGCGAAGTCGTCGGCCCGCTCGCCCAGTCCGAGCGCGACGGCGTCGGCCCGTCCCGTCGACTCGGGGGACAGCGACGCGAAATCGGGCATGTAAGACCCGCCCCCAGAGAACTCCCCCTCGTAGTACTCGTAGGAAACGCCGCCGACCGTCAGCGACGACTGCTGGCCGTTCGCGCCGTCGTTCCCGTCGGCGTCACTCGCCGTCACGAGCGCCGCGGTGTAGGAACCGGGTTCGGCGACGGCCTCGGTCGCCGTGTAGGTGTACCCCCCGCCGCCGGTGGACTCGGTGAAGTCGGTCGCGTCCAGCGTCACGACGGTCCCGTCGCCCGCCCGACTCAGTTCGACGCCGATGCCCGACAGCCGTTCGTCGGACTCGACAGAGACCGACACCCCGTCGTGGTTGCGCTCGCTGGCCGCGAACGACGTGACCGTCGGCGCCGCTCCCCTGACGGCCTCGCTCGTCCCCACGCGTTCGACCAGCAACGCACTGATCTTGGGGTTCTCGTCCACCTCCGACAGGGCCACGTCGAGCATCCCGTCCGTGACCGTCACCGTCGTCGTCACGTCGTAGGCGACGAACTCGCCGCCCGCCGCCTCCCAGACGTCCAGGTCGGAGACGACCTCGCTCCCCTCGACGCCGACGTCGAAGACGCGCTGGTCGGCGCCGTCGAAGTAGATCTCGGCGAACCGCAGCGTCACGCGGTACTCCCCGTCGCCGAGGGCGAGCGCGTAGTCGAGGTCACCCGACCCCGGCGCGTAACACTCGGTCTGGTAGAGCGCGTCGTCGTCAGTCCCGGCGACCGACTGGTAGTCCTCGTAGCGGTTCGCGTCACTGCCCACGGGGTCTGCACACGAGACGTCGCCCGCGTACTCGACCCCGCTCGACGCGGTGTACGAACCGCCGCCCGCGTTGACGGCGTAGGCGACCGTGGACTCGACCGTCACGCTCCGTGTCGTGCTCGCGGTCTGACCCTCGTCGTCGGTCACCGTGAGTTCGACCCGGTAGGTCCCCGCTTCCTCGAAGGTGTGAGTCGGCTGCTGGCCGCTCGCGTCCGCCGACCCGTCGCCGTCGAAGTCCCAGCTATAGCTCCGGATACTGCCGCCGTCGGGGTCGCTCGAACCCGACCCGTCGAAGTCGACCTGCTCGCCCACGTCGGGCGACGACGGCGCGTAGCTGAACGCCGCAGAGGGCTGCCGGGGGACCGGCGTGGGTGTCGCTGTTGGCGTTGGTGCTGGCGTCGGAGTGGACGTCGCTGTTGGGGTGGCAGTGGGCGTGGCCGTCCCAGTAGTCGTCGGGGTCGACGTGGGTGACGCAGTCGGCGTCGGAGCGGGGGTCGGTGTGGGCGTCGGAGACGAGGGCGGCACCGGCGTCGCGCCGGGAATCGTCACGCGGTCCTCGAACAGAACGGAGTTCGACGGGTGGTGGACCACTTCCACGACCAGGTCCCCGGGGGAAAAGCCGTGTACCCACTGGATTCGGTCACCGGGCGTGAGTCGCGCGTCGCCGTCGCCGGTGTCTGCCGGCGTTGGCGTGAACGGCTCCACTGTCCCGCTGCGGCCGCGTTCGTAGAGCACCGTCAGCGCCGAGAGTTCGAGCGTGTCGCCTCCGTTGTGCGTCAGGAGCGCGTCGCTCGTATTGGCGTCGAGGACGAAGTCCGTCGTCGGTCCGTCCTCACCGCCGCTGGACTGAGCGATGACGACAGCACCCACGAGCAGTGTGGCTATCACGACGACGCCGGTCAGGAGCGTGACGCCGACGAGTTCCGACTGGGCGCGGCTTTCGAGTCCCCGAGGACGATCGACCGCACCCTTCGACAGTCGACAGGTGCCTCTCCTGTCCGTGAGTTCGTCCGAAACGGACTGTTTGCTGTGATGCCACACGGCTATTCAGGTACGGTGGGGTCGATCGTTTTCGTCGAGCCATCAGAGAATTCGATAGTTACGTCTACCGTTCGACCGCGCATGTTCACTCTGTCGCCGCTGTTCCCAGACCCTTGCTCTGTGAAAAAGCCCAGTGTGATAGTTGCATCGTCACCGCTCGCTACCGAGACGGTGCTGGACAGTCCGACCGCGGTGCCGAGCGTGTATTCGCTGTTCCCAGTGTCACCAGCCTCGTAATAACCGCTCGATGATGACGAGCTCACGAATATCTCGCGGCTCCCAGGGCCGGATCCGCCGTTCATCTCGTGGAGGATACCGGGCGGAGCCGAGTCGGTCGAGACAGTGATCCCGGTGACTACCACCTCGTCGCCCCCGGTATTGCTGACGCTGAACTGCATGCCGGAGTTGCCCCAGAACGTGCTCGCGTCGTCGTTCGAGGAGACCTGGCTGGCCGCCGGTGACGCGGTCGTCGTCGAAAGACTCCGACTGTCGGAGTTCCCGTCCTCGTCGTAGACCGTTCCGGTGATGGTGTACGTTTCGCCAGCCTGAACCGCTCCCGCGATGACGATCGCGGGCTGCTGTGCCTGGTACTGCGCCGGACCGATGTCGGAGACCGTCTCGGTCGCGACGACGTTGCCGTTACTATCGGTCACCTCGTACTCGATTCTGTCGAGGTCGTCGTCGTTGTCGCTGTCCTGCACGTTTACGTGTTCGAGCCTGAACTCGTCGGCACTCGCGTCCGCGGTGAAGCCCGCGAAGTTGTCGAACTGTATCGCAGTCGGGTCGTTGCCCGCGTAGTCGTGGATGTCCGAGAGGTCGCTCCCGACACCGTTCTCGCCGCCGTTGTTGCCGTCGAGGCCGACCGCGTCGTCGACGGTCGCGGTGTAGGTGCCGCTGCCGTCGTCGTAGGCCTGCGTCGTCGCTAGCGTGTACGTGTAGGTCCCATCACCGTGGTCCGTCTCGGTGAAGTCGTCACCGTCGAACTCCTGCCAGTCCACGCCCGAGTTCGGCCCGTCGACGCTGACGGCGATGTCAGCCGGGTCGGTGCCCAGTTGTTTGTCAGTGTCGAACGAGAACCGAAGGTTCCCACTCCCGTCGTTCGCGAGTGTGACCGCCGACACCGACGGCGCCGCCGGCATGTCGGTGAAGGTTATGTTGCGGGTGTCGCTCGCCCCGCCGCTGACCGCGTAGACCCTGACGGTACCGTTCGCTTGCGCGGTCAGTTGGGTCGTCACCTCACCGTCTCCATCGGTGACCCCCTCGCCTGGGGAGAGCGTCGCGACGGTGCTGTTGTTGACTGCGAAGTCGACGCTCGCCCCCTCGACGCTCTGCTTGTTCGAGAGCGTACGGTCCTCGACGAGCGCCTGCATGCTGATGGTGGCTCCATCCGCTGTGACGTTTCGACTCCGGTCGTCCGGAGGCGATTGCCACTCGACGATATACGGTGCGCTCCCCCCGCTGACCGTCGCGTCGTCGACCTCTGTGTTCTGGATCGTCACACCCAGCGCGACGTCCTCGGGAGAACTGGCGTCGAAAGGACCCGAACGGTCGGGGTAGCTGAACTGGACCGCCGTAACCGTTTCGCTCCCGACCGGCGGCGCCCGGTAGCGGAACGTCGCGCGGCCGTTTCCGTCGGTCGTCACGTTCCCGTCGAGGAGATGTCCCAGCAGCGCCTCGCCGGCCACGTTCACGCCCGAGACGGGATTGTTGTAGGCGTCCCGCACCTCGACGACCAGTGTCTGGGCCCCTTCTTCTGGGACAGCCGTCTCGTTGGCCGTCACGCGGGTCATGTACGCTGGGTCGGTCCCCCCGACTCCCGTACCGATCCCCGCTTTCGCCAGCCGAAGCGTGTAGTTCTCGCCCGGTGTCAGTTCGACTACGAGCGTGTTGAACGACGAGCCATTGACGACGTCGAAGTCCTCGACGTAGCCGTTGTCCACCTGGTCGGCCAAGAGTTCTTCCCAGACCGGCCGCTCGAAGCGCGTCGGGAGTTCGATCCGGACCGGCGAGTCGGTCCTGTTGGTCACCGTGACCGTCCGCGTCGAGGCGCTGACCGGGCGCACGTCGACCGAAGCCGTCCCCGAACGGGTGGTGTCGAGCGACCCGTTCAGCGCGACGAGCGTTATCTGGCGTCCCTCGATGAACGCCTGCCCCGCGAGCGGGACTGTTCCCGGGCGAAAGTCGTTGACCAGCGCGGAGTGTTCGTAAACTGTCGTCGGCGCGCCGCCGTAGAGATTGTAGTTCGGCTGGTAGACCAGCGCACCCGTCGGATACCGCCGCGTGTCCATTCCTGTCCAGTAGTCGCCGGTCTCGCCAGTCGCGTTAGCGTTGATCACCTCGAAGGCGACGGTCGAGTCGCTGGTCCCGGCGGTCCGAAGTGACCCGCTCGGGGGCCCCGGGTTCACCGCGATGACCCGCGCGGGATAGCGCGTCCCGAGTTGCACCGACACCGACCGCGTCGACGCGTCGCCGGTCGCCGACGCCAGCGCGTTGCGCAGGTCCTGCATGTCGTTCTGGACAGTCTGGCTGTGAGAGAACTCGATCCGCTCGTTTTGCTGGGGGACGACGAAGGCCTGATAGCCCGCGAGCGCGACGATCAGCGCGCCGAACAGCAGGACTGCGCCGATCTGTATCGATTGCCCGCGGTCGTCACCCCAGTGCATCTGTCCACTATTCCCTCTCGTCGCCCAAATACCTGTGTCCCCGATTTTCCGCCGTGATAATTAACGCTCGCTTCGCTCGCGTTCTGGTGGATGTGCAGGCCACGTTCGGCCAGCGAGCAGGCTCGCTGCCCTCGTAGTCGGTTGTCGGGATAGCCACCGATATCGACGCTTCAGCTCTGACCCAACAGATCTCGGCAGTGTACCAGCGAGACACCGAGCCGACAGTCAACAGCGACACAGCGTGCGACCGGTTCGACGACACACGCTGGAAGCCAGGAAAAGCCGCGTCGAGAGAGGTCGCTTACTCGTCGTCGTCTTCTTCGACGACTTCGGGGTCGCGCATCGCGTTCTGGAGGCTGTCGAGGCCGTTGACCCACTGGACGGTGAGTCCGGGGTCCATGTCCTCGGCGATGGCCGGGTCGAACTCGTGGCCGTCGATGACGAGCGTGCCCGCCTGGACACAGTAAGAGAGCGCGGCATCGAGGTCCTCGCCCGCTTCGGCGTCGACCGCCGCGCCGACGTACTCCCCGAAGGTGCCTTCGTCGACGACGCCGCCGACGATGTACTCCTCGGCCGCGTAGAAGACACAGACCAGCGACGTCTGGACGCTGTCGACGAGCATCAACCGCTCCTCGTCGTCGAACTCGGGTTCGGCGAGGACCACCTCGCGCATGTCCTCGAGTTCCGACAGCGCCGCGTTCTCGTCGAGTTCACCGTCGTCGAAGTCGGTGATGACCTTCGCGACCGCGATGGCGGTGTCGTCTTGCATGTTCCACAGGAGCTGGGCGGAGTCGTCGTCCTCGGGGTCGACGCTCTCTTCGCCGATCCTGTCGAGCCAGTTCTGCCAGCGGTCGGGTGTGTAGTACTCCCCCGGCTGATTGCTCATACCACTCGGTTCGTCGCTCGGGGGATATGACTTTCGCCACGACCTTTTTTCGTCGGGGGGTGTCCTCGCGCGCCGGAGACGCGCTGCGGGCACCCCCGCTCGAAAAAAGCTCGGACAAAAAAGGCCGCCTCCGGGGGCTTCGCCCCGCTCCGGCGGGGAACCGCGCTCGCTTCGTCCTCGTGAGCGAAGCGAACGAGGGCTCGGAAGTGCTCGCTCTTCCGGCGCTCGCGCGGACGTTTGTTCTCGGACCAGTGACTACTGATCACTGACTACTGATCACTGACTACTGACTGGACCGCAGATCGTGGCTGATAGCCCGTTCGTCACTCCTCGTCGAACTCGGCGTAGTGGCGTATCAGCCCGCATTCGGGACACATGACGGTCGTCACCTCCTTGCGCTCGTTCATGCCGAGTTTCCCGAGCAAGCCAGTGCGTTTCTCGTCGGTGTTGACGTAAGGGTTCCACGCGTCGGCCATACCGAACTTCACTTCTTCCATCGTCACACCACAATCGGGACAGCGGTGGTACACGCCGCCCCGTTCTCTCTCTGTCGGGAAGAAACCAGTCAGTCGACCACCCGTTCGCGTTCAATCGGCGAGCGTCGACTCGGTGTCGATACCGTACACGTCGGTGGGCGTCTCGACGTGAGCGATGCGGATGGCCTCCTCGTGGCCCTCCTGGAGGAGCCAGCGCACACGCCGTGGGACCGTCTTGGGTCCCAGCACCGCTCCCGGTCGGTCGGGGTCGTCGATGAAGTCCGTCTCCATCATGAACGGCACGCCGTCCTCCTCGGCGAGTTCGACCGCCAGCTCCAGGTCCTCCTTGTTCGAGATGACACTTTTGGTCGGGCCGGCGAGTCGCCCGCCCGAGTAGTGTTTGACGACTCGTGTCGCGGGGAGGCCGCGTTCCTCGGCCCACTCGGTGACCTCGGTGAGGTCCTCGCCCCCCTCGGCGTGGAGCTGGATAGCACAGTCCGTCTCCGTCGCGAGCGAAAAACCGTGTTTCATCACGTCGTTCGACGCGTCCCAGACGGCGTCAGAGACCTCGTAGTGAGGGCGCCCGGACTTGAGCGCGAGCGCCGTTCCGTCCTCGACGTATTCGGCCGCGACGTCGAGACCGGTCTGCATCAGGTCACGCGCCCCGTCGGGGTCGTGACCGGCGTCGACGAGCTGGCTGACGAGTCCGGGGTGGACGCCCAGGACCGGCCAGGCACGGCCTGGAAGCACCTCCGAAGCCTCGGTGACGATACCGACGGTCAACTCGAACACCTCGCGGAAGTCCTCGGGGTCCTCGGGAAGGTCGTCCAGCAGGTGCCAGGAGGGCTTGTTGACGACGAGGAGGTGCGTGCCGCCCTGGGCGGCGAACTCGGCGGCGGCCTCGACGCCACGACCGTACAGCGGGTCGAGATGCATGTGGTCGTCCAGTACCGGCGTGTCCAGGTCCCCGTCCATGGTCGCCCGTCGGAGGGCGCCGCGCAAAAGCGATCCGGACGAGGCGACGGCGTCGGCAGCCGCCGGGTTCTCCCACGTTTCGATCGACGTAAAAACCGCACGATAACTGCCGAAACAGTCGATTCAGGAGAGATGTCACACGAAATTGGGTCGGAAATCGGGAAACCCTCTTTGAGTGTTCGGCCGACAAGTCACCTGGGTACATGACACCAGGGTACACGACACTTGCAGACGCCACCTCGGAGGGTGACGATGACGAGCTGTGACCACTGCGGCGCGCACGTCTCCGACCGGTTCGCCCGCGTCTTCGCCGACCAGACGGGGCTCCTGCACGCCTGTCCGAGCTGTACCGCAAACGCCGGGATCGCCGAGGTCGCTCGCCAGCGCGCGAGCGAGTGACCGACCTCGGCGGTGACTGGGACGTTCAGACGCGGCTGGCCGCCGCCGCGAGGTTGGCTGCCAGTCCGACCAGCACGAGGAGCACGCTGACGCCGATGTTCGCGGTGGTACTGCCGAACAGGTCTGGCAACAATCCCGCTTCTATCGCGACCGGGGTGACCGAACCGACGGTGACCAGTACGAGGCCGACCAGTCCGAGGAGGAGGTTTCCGACCGTCCCGAACCGACCGCTCTCCTCGCTGGTGGTGTAGCCGTCCATCGCCGAGTAGACCGCGTCCTGGACGGTGCTCGACAGTGACTCCTCGACGTCGCCGACCTGGTCCTGTACGTACCGTTCTAGCGTCGCTTCTTGCCTGTCGAGTTCGCTCTCGCGCTCGTCGAGGGCCTGTTCCCGCTCCTGTATCGCCGCCCGTCGGTCGGCCAGGTCCTGCTCGGCCTCCTCGATAGCCGCCTCGCGCCGGTCGAGTTCGTCTTCGTGGTCGACCAGTTCCTCGCGGCGCTCGCGCAGACGCTCCTCGCGCTCGTCCAGCGCCTCGGTTCGTTCGCCCAGGTCGTCGGCGCGCTTGTCCAGTCCCTCCTCGCGCTGGTTGATCCGCTCTTCCAGGCGGTCGAGTTCGGCCGCACGCTCTGTGAGTTCGGCCTCTCGCTCGGCGAGCGTCTCGTCGCGGACGGACGTCCCCCCGCCTGCCTCGACGGGGTCGGCCGTCTCCTGGACCGCGTCCGGGTCCCCCTCTGTCACGTCGCCATCACCCTCCCCCGGGTCGTCGGCTGGTGGCGTGGTATCGTCGCTCATACATGTGTTCCCTCTGGTGGGTCCGTATTGAAAGTTTCCAGCGTTCACGGGTCGGTCGATCGCCGGACCCCCGGCGAGTAGCGGCCGGCTCACCCACCCTCTCCGGCCGGGTTCCGCGGCCAGACGCCACAGAGGTTGCCCGTGACGTACACCTCGTTGTCACCGGTCGTCTCGACCCCGACGCCGATACGCGTGACGTTCCGGTAGGAGAGTCGGTCGCGGAACGTCGGGTTACTCGTCCACGTCTCGACGACGTCCCTGGCGACGGCCGTCTCGTCTTCGTTGTAGTCGACGCGTCCGTTCTCTGTCGTGTAGGTCCGCCCGACGTAGGTCTGTGCGAGCACCTCCAGTCGGTTGCGGTCGGGCGTGACCGTGTAGTCGTGGTTGTCCCGTTTGAACCGGCAGTTCCAGTAGAGGTCGAACTCGTGGTAGCGGTCGGCACTGGTGCGGTTGTCGATGGTGTGTGTGACCTCGCCCGCGTCTGCCATCGCGACGCTGTGACTCCGTGCCATCGCGTTCAGGTCGCCAACCAGGCGCCCCTCGGGCAGCGCGAACGGCGACAGTCCCTGCTCCTCGCGCCACTCGTCGACCAGCCGCCGGATCTCGGATTCGATCTCTGCGACCTCGAAGCGCCGAACCAGCATCGGCGTTCGCGTCGCGGGCGGCGTCGCCGTCGGACTCGCAGTCGATCCCGGCGAGACAGTCGACGTCGGAACGCTCGTCGGCGACGGCGGCGCTGTCGTGACGGTCCCGGTCCGAGTCAGCGTCCCCGTCGACGCGGTCGTCTGTGCCACAGTGCCTGTCGGTGTGACGGCGGCCGTCGCGGCCGGCGCCGGTTCGGGCGTCGGCGTCGACTGGCCCGAGACCGGACTCGCGTCGCCAGCCGTCCCGCCGACGTTGCCAGCGACCGCGAACCCGATTCCGGTACCCACGAGAAACACCAGCACGACAGACCCGACCAGTACCCGACCGTCGACCCGGAGCATACCAGGCGGTTCCCGTCAGTCCACGTAAAGACTCGCCCCCGGTTATCACGCACGAAACCACGAGGGACGACGAGTTACAGGTTCTCGACGAGGCGGGCGGCGATGCGCTGGGCGCCCAGCGACGGTGAGAGGTCCGGGGCGTCCGCCGCAGTCGCCTCTACCTCGCGGTCGAGTTCGTCGCTGACGCGCTCCTCGAACTGGTCGACGATGCCGGGGATGCAGGCCATCCCGCCCGTCAGAACGATCGGCCGGTCGAGCGCGAGCTGGTAGACTTTCATGTAGTCGTTCGCGAGTTCCGGCAGGAACGTGTTACAGAACTCCTGGACCGCGTCGTCGAGATACTCGTTGCAGGCGTCCACGACGCTGCGCTCGATGGTGAACTCGTGCGAGCCACCGCCGGGCTGCTGGATGATATCGGTAAAGGCCTCGAAGTCGTCGAAGTCGGCGTGTTCTTCCTTGTACTCGCGGGCGGTCTGGGTGTCGATGTTGACTCGGCCCTGGGTCTCCTCTTCGACGTAGTTCGCGATCATCCGGTCGACCTCGTTGCCGGTGACGGCGCCCGTCGTGAAGGGAGCGAGTTGTTCGCCGCGGCGGTAGGCCGAGGCCTCCAGGTTGGTCGACCCCATGTTGACGGCCACGAAGATGTCGTCGATCGCTTCGAGGTCGTCGCCCGCAGCCGGGATCGCCCCACAGAGTGACTCGGGGTAACTCTCGACCAGCGCCTCACCGATCGAGGAACTCTCGATGACGTCCTGCAGGTTCTCGAGCCCCTCGGGGTTGTCGATCGTCGGGATAGCGTAGACGACACCGCTGTTTTCCGGGATGTCGTTGGCGTCGATGACCTCCTCGAAGAACGTCTTCGTGAGCTCCGCCCGGTCCTCGTCTTCCGGGAGGCCCGAACGGAGCATGAACTGCACTCTGTCGGGGTACTCTCGGGCGGCCTCCTCACCGAAGAGGACTTTCTCCTCGCCAGTGAGGGCGTCCTCGTAGGTGGCCAGGCAGGTCAGCGTCCGGACCGTCTCCACGTCGTCCCCGTCCGGGTACGCGATGACTGTTCGCGTGCTACCGAGCTTGACACCGATGGGCACCGGCTCGTCGTCGCTCATGGCCTCGGATCCTCGGCCACCCCCGATAAAGTTACCGCGCAGATTATCGTTTCTGTAAATACACACAGTATCGGAAAATACCAGACACAGCGGTCACGGTCCGGATCCACGAACCAGGGCGCCCCGCTGTCACTCGGCCCCTCGCCCCCGCTGTGACAGTTCCGATGGGCTTATGTGCGGCTCGTCAGTAGGATTCTACTAACAGCACTGTTGGTATGATACGGAAAGGTCCCCGAGACGCAGGGAGGCAGAGTCGATGGTAGGTATCCGAGACGTCGCAGACCGGATCGTCGACCACAGACGGCTGGTCGTGGTCGGGCTGCTGGTGTTGATCGCAGCGGTCGGTGTCGGTGCCGCGCAGGTCGAGGAGTCCTCGTCGTTCTCGCAGTTCGAGACTGATTCGACGGAGGCCGAGAAACTGGAGTACATCGAGTCGAACTTCGGCACGAGTTCGAACACCACGACCGCCCAGGTGATCGTTCGGGGCGAGAACGTCCTCTCGCAGCCGGCGTTGCTCGACCAGTTGCAGTTCCAGCGGACGCTGACCGAAAACGAGACGGTCAACCGGACACTCTCGACCGAACAGCGACCCGCAGGTATCGCGACGGTCGTCGCCACGGCCGCGATACGCGAAGAACAGGCCGCGAACCTCACACGACGCGGCGCTGCGCTCCAGGCCGAACGAGCTCGACTCAACGAGACGGGCGCGGCGCTGAGCGACGCCCTGAACCGGACGCGCCGACTCGAACACAGCTACACGGAACTCAATCGCTCGGCCGCACGCGGTGAGATCGACAATCAGACGTACCGCGAGCGGGCGGCCGCTATCGAGCGCAACCTCACGGCCACCCGCGAGGGGGCGACCGCGAACCTCTCCGCCCAGAGCACGGCGACGTTCGGCGACCTGTTCACACAGACGCGGGACCTCCAGTCACGCCTCGATTCGCTGAACGCCTCCTACGCGCAGGGCGAGATCAACCAGTCGACCTACAGCCAGCGCGCCGGCGAGATACAACAGGGCTTTGGCGAGACCTACGCGGGCATCGAGCAGGTGCTCGCGCCCCAGGCCCAGGCACTTCAGGAGCGCGCCGAGACACTGCAGGCCGACCAGACGACGCTCCAGGAGCGTGTCGAGAACGGGTCGACGCCGCCGATCGAAGCGCAGATCGACCAGCTCGAGTCGATGAACGCGTCGGCGGTCGAGGGAACCGTCGGGGACGTGCTGAGCGAGGGGAGCGGGAGTGGTGCGTTCGCACTGATGCCGACGGGCTACGAACCCGGGTCGACGAGCGCCGAGGCGACGATGATCGTCTTGACCCAGACGACCCGTACCGAGACCGCCCAGGGCTCGGCCAGCGCGCGCATCCAGGAATCCCAGATCGCGGTCCAGGAGATCGCCCGCGCGGAACTCGACGGTGAGGGACTGGTCTTCGGCGCCGGGATCATCGCCGACGAGATGAGCCGCTCGATGCAGGATAGTCTCGTCGTCGTCGGCCCCATCGCCATCCTGTTCGTCTTGCTGGTGTTGACCGTCGCCTACCGCGACGTGATCGACATCCTGCTCGGCATCTCGGGTATCGGACTCGTCCTGGCGATCGCCTTCGGCTTCATGGGGTGGTTCGGCGTCGCTTTCAACCAGCTGTTCGTCGCCATCCCCGTCCTCCTCATCGGACTGTCTATCGACTACGCGATACACGTCTTCATGCGCCATCGTGAAGAGCGCACACCGCTGGAGACACTCGCCGACGGTGGCGATAGCCCGCCCCTGGACAGCGACGCCAGTGACAGCGATACCAGCGACGCGACGCCCGCGGGCTCGATGCGGACGGCGTTAGCAGGTGTGGGGGCCGCACTGATCCTCGTCACCGCGACGACGGTCATCGGCTTCCTCTCGAATCTGACGAGCCCCGTCGGACCGATCCGCGAGTTCGGCCTCGTGAGCGCCGCAGGGATCGTCGGCGCGCTGGTAGTCTTCGGCGCGCTCGTCCCCGCGGTGAAAGTCGAAATCGACGAACTGCTCGAAGGGTACGGCTTCGACCGGCGCAAGGCCGCCTTCGGCACCGGTGGTGGTCGGTTCGGCCAGTTGCTCGAAGTCGGGTCGACCGTCGCGCGCCGGGCGCCCGCCGCGGTCATCGTCCTGACGCTGTTGGTGAGTGCCGCCGGCGCCTACGGCGCGACGCAGGTCGACACGTCATTCTCCAACGAGGACTTCATTGCGGAGGAGCCACCCGAGTGGATGGACTCGCTTCCAGAGGAGATGCGACCTGGCGAGTACTCCATGCGGGCCACCTTCGAGTACGTCAACGACAACTTCCTCCGCGAGGACTCGACCGCCGAATTCCTCTACGAGGGTGACGTCGCGACCGCCGACGCGCTCGACCGGGTCGACCGAACTCGCGCCGGCGTCGCCGACAAGTCCGTGACCGTCACGCTCTCGAACGGTGACCCCGACATCCGGAGTCCGCTGACGGTCATGTCGGCAGTCGCGGCGACCAACGAGACGTTCAACGCGACGTTCGCTGCCGCCGATACGGACGGCGACGGCGTCCCCGACCGGAACGTCGCGGCCGTCTACGACTCACTGTTCGAGACGGCACCGGAGCAAGCGAGTGCAGTCATCGACCGCGAGAACGGCGACTACCGCGCGCTCCGCCTCACGGCGTCGATCCGTGGCGGTGCCTCGGGTGAGGCGATCACGAACCAGCTAGACGACGTCGAGAGAAGCGTCGAGCGCGGGACGGGGAGCGACCTGACGATCACCGCGACGGGTACGCCCATCGTCAACAAGATCGTCCAGGACGACCTGCTCCAGACGGTCGTCGAGAGTCTCGTCATCACGCTCGTCGCCTCGTTTATCTTCCTGATGGTCGTCTACCGACTCATCGAGGACAGCGCGACGCTCGGACTCGTGACGCTCCTACCGGTCGTCTTCAACGTCTCGTGGATCCTCGGGACGATGTACCTCCTGGAGATCCCGTTCAACGTCCTGACGGGGATGATCACGAGCCTGACCATCGGGCTCGGGGTCGCCTACAGCATCCACATCAGCGAGCGCTACAGCCTCGAACTCGATAGACAGGGGTCGGCGTTCCCGGCGATGCGGACCGCCGTGACGGGCACTGGCGGTGCACTCCTGGGGAGCGCCGCCACGACCGTCGGCGGGTTCGGCGTCCTCGTCTTCGCCATCCTGCCGCCGCTCCAGCAGTTCGGCTTCATCACCGGGCTGACCATCGTCTACGCCTTCTTCGCGAGCGTGTTCGTCCTCCCGAGTCTGCTCGTGGTCTGGACGCGCTATCTCGGTCCCGACGACGCGTTCGGCCCCGCAGACGAGCCCGACACCCCGGACGACGGTTCGACGCCGGCTGACGGGGTTCGAGACCCCGCTGCTGGCGGAGTCACAGATACGCCAGCCGCCACCAGCGAGGTGTCCGAGAGCTCACACGGTTCCGCCACCGACGGAGACGCTGTCGTCACGAACGGGGCACCTGCGGCCGCCCCGTCGACGGCGGACGCGACCGGACGCGACACCGCGGTCGCCGGGGCACCGGCGCCGACGCCCCGTCCGCGGACGAACGGCCACGGGCGACTGTTCGCGACCCGCTCGGTCGACCCGTCGCGGGTCCGGCCCGGCGACACCGTCTCGGTGACCGTGACGCTCCCCAGTGCCGGCGGACGGGTCGTCGTCGACGAGTCGCCACCGGGCACGGACGCGCGGATCGAGTCGGTCACGCCCGACCCGGTCGAGGCCGTCGCCACCGCCGACGGAGTCTACACCGTCTGGGACCTCGAAGAGGTCGGGACCGCCACCGTCGAGTACGAGACGACTGTCCCGGCGGACGTGGGGGACGGAGAGACACTCGCGTTCGCCGGAGAGGCGCTGTTCCCCGACCACGTCGTCGACGTCGCCGGCGTCGGCGGCGTGACGGTCACGACCGACGTCGCGGGCAGCATCTTCGCCGACGGCAGCGTCTCGGACCAGGACCTGGCCGACGCGGGCCACCACCTCGGGGCCGGAACGCTCTCGGCCGCGGAGTTCGAGCGCGCCTACCACGCGTGGCTCGACGACCACGCCTCGGCGACCACCCCCGAGGAGGCCGACGATGACTGAACGGGAGGTGTTCGACCGTGTCTGACGGTGGTTCAGGAGCGGGTGGCGGCGACGACGCTATCAGCGCGGACGCGGCCGCGGAGTCACTCCAGCGACTGGGGCTCTCCCAGTACGAGGCGAAGGTGTTCATCGCGCTGACCCGACTCGGGACCGGCACGGCACGGGACGTCGACCGGATGACCGACGTGCCCCGCTCGCAGGTCTACGGGGCGGCCGACGACCTCGAAGCGCGGGGGCTGGTCGACGTCCAGCAGTCCAACCCCAAGCAGTACCGCGCCGTGAGCCTGGAGGAAGCCCGCGAGACGCTGCGCGACCGCTTCGAGGCCGAACAGGACCGCGCCTTCGAGTTCCTCGAAACCGCTCGCGAGGGTGCCGACCACCGCGACGAACACCAGGAGGGCGTCTGGACGGTCCACGGTCGGGACAACGTCTCCACTCGAGTCGAACAGATCGTCACCGAGGCCGACAGGCGAGTCCTGTACGGGTCGCCGGCGAACCTGCTCGACGAGGCGGTCGCCGACGCGCTACGCGACCGGGCGACCGACATCGAAGTCTACGTGTTCAGCGGAGACAGTGACATGGAGGCCCGCTTCGCCGACAGTGCGGTCCACGTTGTTCAGTTCCCGGAACCGATGGACGCCGACCGCGACACGCACGGCCGACTCGTCGCCGCCGACGGCCGGACGATCCTGTTGAGCGTGCTTGGCGGCGAGGAACTCCCCGGCGTGCGCAAGGAGACCGCCATCTGGAGTTCCGATACGGGCTTTGCGACGGTGCTCCTCGAGTTGCTGGGCAGTCACCTCGGCGATACTGTCGGGACAAAACTGTAACAACGACCGAAAACCCCGGGATTCGGTCCTTATTGCATCGCCGCGAGTTTGGCGACGTAGACGAGACTCAACATGTGGTCGTCGACGTCTAACTCTGTGGTCTCTGTGGCGGCCTCGTCGCCGATTCCGAGGAGATAGTCGTCGAGCTGTGAGGCGACGTCCTCGTCGACCCACTCGATGGACTCGTAGTAGTGGATGGCGTCGGTCGCGCCCTGATAGCCCGAGTGCATCAACAGAAATTCCAGCCACTCGAAGACGACGAACTCGGCGGCGTAGGTGTCGGGGATCCGCTCCAGATACGGTTTCTCCATCCCGTCGCCGGCACCGACGAGCGGAAGCAACTCCCGATACAGCCCCGACCGCAACGAGTCGGGCGCCGCCGGGCCGTCCTCGTCGAGTGGCCCCCACTCCACTTCGGTCGGGTCCTCGGGCGGGAGGTCCTCGTCGCCGCGCTTGCGTGCCATCTCCCGCAGTTCGTTCAGGTCGTAGTCCCGGGGGTTGATTGTCATTCGTTGATCTCATATTCGTCCCCTCCGTGTTAAATCTTCCACCCGGTCGGACGCCCGTCTGACGGCATCTGCGCCCCGATCCGGCCGCAATCCCGTGATCTCCAGCGGAAGCGGTGGTCACCGAGCGACCGCCAGGGGCCTCGGCGCCGTCCCGGTTTCAGGTTTGATAGCCCGGAGCGTATTTTTATTAGCGGGAGTGCCGGAGAGCGAACAACGTGGCGACGAGACCGGGGACCGACCGGGCAGCACGGGTCTGTGTGACCAACGCGAAAGGCGGGACTGGCAAGACGACGGTGGCGATAAACGTCGCCGGTGGGCTGGCCCGTCGCGGTCACGACGTGTTGCTGGTCGACCTCGACCCGCAGGGCAACGCGACCGAAGGGCTCGGACTCACCGGGGTCTACGACGCGGCGCCACCGACGCTGTTCGACGTGCTGACCGACCCGAACCGGCGCGACCGACTCGCCGACGTCGTCGTCTCCCACCCGGAGATGGACGTCGTCCCGAGCAACATCGACATGCTGGGCGCCGAACGCGAGTTGACCGTCGCCGACCTGGTCGCCCGTGCGAACGCCGGCGACGTCGCGGCCGACCCCGACGCGCTCGCGGAACTGGCAGTCAACGTCACGCCCGAAGGCGTCTCGGGGCCGAACGCGCTCGACGCGCTCGACCGGGCGCTCTCGACCGTCGACGGCGAGTACGACTACGTCGTCGTCGACTCCCCGCCGTTCTACGGGAAGCTGACGGACACGGGGATCTACGCGGCGCGCAACGTGCTAGTGCCGGCGCTGACGGAGGCGACCTCCGAGCGAGCCGTCGAGTTGCTCGTCGACCAGGTCCGGGCACTGGAAGCCCAGGCCGACATCACGGTCGACACGCTCGGCGTCGTGGCAAACCGCGTGGAAGCCACGCGCGAAGACGAGGAGATGCTGGCGTGGTTCGACGCGGTGTTCGCCGACGACCCGGTCTGGGAGGTGCGAAAGCGCGTCGCGCTCCAGCGGGCCTTCTCGGCCGGCCGGTCGCTGTTTGCCTACGACGACAGCGTCGACATGGCCGACGTCTTCCTCGAGATCGCGGAGTCACTCGAGGAGCAGTTCGCGGCGACAGAGACGACATCTGAGGTGACCACATGACCGACGACACGTCCGACGACCGGATGGACCGCGCCCAGCGCATCCGCGAGATGCGCGAGGGCTCTCGACCAGACGACACGCCCGAGGCCGGCGACGGTGGCGAACCAGCCGGAACCAGCGGCGACGCCGACGAAGAGGCGGCGTCCAGTGCCGAGACACCCGACGGAGACGGATCGGAGGACGCTGCCGACTGGTTCGACGACGCCGACGGCGTCGCTGGCGCCAACGGCACCGACGCCCCTGATGGCGCCGACAGCACCGACACCCTCGATGGTGCCAACGGCACCGATGCCACCGACGAACCCGATACGCCCGAATCGGGCAGCGACGCGGAGTCGCCGTTCGGTGACGGGATGCCCCAGATGCCAGGGATGAACGTCGACGACGCGTCGGTGGACGCAGAGATGCTCGCCGAGCAAGCGGGGCTGGAAGCCGGCGCTGGAAGCGCCACCGCACAGACAGTCGAGCGCCCCGACACAGTCGGCGAGGAAGGCGACGACGACGCGGCGGCTACCGTCGGGATGGCGGGCGCGAGAAGCGGCGGAGCAGTGACGGGGGGAACAGCCGAAGACGAGACCCGAGTCCTGGAGTTCGCACTCGCCGAGGAGCGCTACTGTCTGGACATCGAGTACGTCGAGGAGATCGTCAAGCGCGACACCGTGACGCGGGTGCCGAACACGCCCGACTACGTGGCGGGCGTCGTCGACCTGCGGGGACAGATCACGACGATCCTCGACCCGAAGGTCATCTTCGACATCGACGCCGAGGGCTCCGAGGAGTTGATCGTCGTCTTCGACCCCGAAGGGTTCGACGACCAGGGGGCGATCGGCTGGCTCGTCGACGACGTCAACCAGGTGATGCCCGTCGCCGACTCCGAAGTCAACCCCTCGCCCGTCGACCAGAACCACGTCGAAGGCGTCGTCGACCGCGACGGCGAGTTCGTCATCTGGACGACGCCCGAACGCGCCGTCGAAGACGCGACCGGGTGACTGGATTCAGAACGCTTCGACGGCAACACCGAGATCCTCGAAGTCATCGACGTCCGCTGTGACGACCGGTTCGTCTACTACCTCGCTCACTGCTGCGACCGTGGCATCCACCATGTCCGCACCAGTTCCACCACTGGTCGTTCGTTCCGCTCGCGCGTAGAGTCTCCCCGCCCGGCGCGCGAGTGGTTCGTCGAGGTCTGTGACCGAGTACATGCGGCTCAGATTTCGAACCCGTCTTCGCTCGGCCTCGTCGAGTTCCCACTCCGCGCCGTACTCCAGCTCCGCGATCACGGGGGACGGGACCCGCTGGACAACCTGTCGGTCCTGCAGGTCCTCGGCTTTCGCGTGTGCCGCGGGAACACCACTGAAGAGATCGATCAGGTAGTTCGTATCACGAATCATCGTCGAAGCGCGCCCGTACGTCCGACGCACTCGATACGTCCGCCTCCTCGATGCGCGATTTCATTCGGTCGCCGTCGTCTTTCGAAATGATCCCCGATACGAGGTCGGGATCGGGTGCCGGCGCTCCCGTCAGTCGGACGAGCGCCTCACGCATCGTCTCGTCGTCGCGTTTCTCGGCTGTGAGCCACTCGTGAAACCAGTCGTCGACTCGGATCGTCTTGCCCATCGTGTATCGAGATACACGTTCCCAGGTTTTCAGCGTTGTCCCGACTCGCTCGATCTCGGGAGAGATTCAGGTGGTTCCGTCGTCGTCCTCGTCATCGTCGATCGTGATACGCACCGGGCCGTCGTCACCCGATCCGTCGTCCGATTCGTCGTCGCCGCCGTTCTCGTCTGTCCCGTCGGCCTCGTCTTCGTCCTCGTCGGGCCAGCCGAGTTCCTCGCGGACGAGGTCGGCAGCGTTCGCGACGGCACCCACGCTGGAGAGGTACCCCGCGCCGACCGAAGCCTTGGCGAGTTTCGCCGGGCGTCCCGTCAACACCGTCGGGCCGATCTGAGCGACGGCACCGTCGCCGACACTGACGATCCAGCCCGGCGAGTCGAAGCGGTAGCCGTCGAGTCGGGGACGGAAGCCGCGCTCGCCCTCGCGCTCGTACTCGACCAGTCGCTCGACGTTGTCGGCGGCGACGCGGGCCTGTCGGATCGCCGCCTGCGCGCTGGCCGGGACCGCCTCGCCGTCGGTGTCGACGACGCGGCCCGCGTCGCCGAGGACGAACGTCGTCCCGTCGAGACGGAGGTCCCGTCGCACGACCGGACGGTCGCCGTCGAGGGCTGGCGAGCCGGTGATGCCACCGGTCCAGACGAACTGGTCGTAAGCCACGCGCTCGCCGGTCGCCAGGTCGACCCCGTCGGCGTCGGCGCGTTCGACCGCCGTGCCCGTCCGGACGGTCACGCCGCGACTCTCGAGCTGGTCTCGCACCGCTCGCTGGAAGTTCGCCGGGAACTCGGGAGCGACGTTGGCCTTCTGTTCGAGCAGGAGGACCTCGACGGCGTCGCTCGCGTCCTCACCGCCGACCAGCACCGCCTCGGAGGCGTCCGACGGGTCTGAAGCGTCCGAGGCGTCGCTCTCGGGCAGGGACCCGTCGGCGTCCTCCACACCGGGATCGGCGGGTTTGTCCGCGAGTTCGTCGGCGAGCGCGGCGAGTTCACCCGCGACCTGCACGCCGGAGAGGCCAGCGCCGCCGACGACGACGCGGGCGGGGTCTTCGGGCGTCGCGTCCTCGACCGCGTCGTGGAACTCCGCGCGGATGGCGCGGGCGTCGGCGAGGCGCTTGAGCGGCGTCGCGTGCTCGCGGACGCCCGGCAGGTCGTAGTAGTTCGTCGTCGCACCCAGACAGACCGCGGCGACGTCGTAGTCGAGTTCCTCCGTGTCGCCGGACCCGGTATCGAGCGTGGCGACGCCCGCCTCGGGGTCGACGTCCGTCACCGTCGCCTCGCGGACGGTCGCGCGGTCGAGGACGTCCGCGAGGTCGAGCGTGATGTCCTCGGCGAGCGAGGGGCGCCGGACCACCCGGTGGAGTTCGTGCTGGACGAGGTGCGTCCCGTCCTCGTCGACGACGACCACCTCGTCGTCCGGGAGGGCGTCTTCGAGTCGCTTCGCGAGAGTCAGGCCGGCGTATCCGGCGCCGAGAACGGCGACGCGCATGTCCACTGCTCGGGTCTCCGGGTGAATAAGCCCACTGACGGCCACCCGCTCGTCGGGGCGCCCGGCCGGTCGTCTCCGTCCGACTGGCGCGGCGTCGCTCGACGGCGACCTGGTTTCAAATACCCGGGCGGTGTACATCGTGCCATGTACGACTCGATACTGATTCCGACAGACGGGAGCGAACACGCCGAACTGGCCGCCCGGCACGGGGTGGGGTTGGCCGAGCGCTTCGACGCGACCGTCCACGTCGTCGGGGTCGTCGACGTCTCGGCCGCGGCGGGACCGTTCAACGCCGGCGGTGTCGACGATGCGTTCGTCGACCGCCTCGAAGAGAGGACCGAGTCCACGATCGCCGCCGTCGAGGACCTGACTGACCCGGACGCGTCGGTCGAGACGGCCGTCCTCAGGGGCGAACCCGGTGAGGCCATCGTCGAATACATCGACGAGGCCGGGATCGAGATGGTCGCGATGGGAACACGAGGTCGGCGGGGATTGCGCCGGTTCGTCACGGGCAGTGTCACCGAACACGTCGTCCGACGGGCACACGTCCCGGTCGTCACCGTACGAAAGACCGATGCGGAACCGGTCACCGACTACGAGCAGGTCCTGATCACGACAGACGGGAGTTCGTCCGCCGAGGCCGCCGTCGAACACGCGGTCGCCGTCGCGGGCGCCTACGACGCGACGTTACACGTCCTCTCGGTCGTCGACATCAGCGTCGTCGCCGGTGGCCCGACTGCCGCCCCGCCCGTAGACCTGATCGACGAGTTACAGGATCAGGGAACGAAAGCCACCGACCGCGTCGCCGAGCGGGCCCGCGAGGCCGGCGTCGACGTCGTCACCGAGGTTCGGGAGGGATTCCCCGGGCCGGGACTGCTCGACTACGCCGACGAGGCGGATATCGACCTGATCGCGATGGGAACCCACGGCCGGACCGGCGTCGACCGACTCCTGCTGGGGAGTACGACCGAACGGACGATCCGCCGGGCGAAGGTACCCGTCATGTCCGTCCACCCCGAGGCCGAGTGACGGGCCCGTCGCGGCTCAGAACAGCGCTTCGTCTTCGTCGAGGATCTCGGCGGGGCCACCGACCTCCCAGACGCGGGTGTCGACGCCACAGTCCGAGACGGCCGACTCGACGCGCTCGACGTAGTCGGCCGTGGTGTTGACGTAGACGCTCGCGCCGGTGTCGACCGAGAAGTAGACGGGCACGCCGTCGTCGCGCAGTTCCCGGACGGCGTTGAAGATCTCGATGGTGCGCGGTTGCCAGTAGACCCAGCCGGCGGGGCCGGTCATCGTCGTCGCCGCGAGCGAGAGGGAGTCGTGTTCGGCGAGTTCGAACGCGTCGTCGAAATCGCCCCGGCGGAGCGCGTCGCGCTCGTCGGCGATCTGCTGGTGGATGTGGGCGAGTCGCCCCTCGAACATGTGACTCTCGGCGGCCTCGCGGTGGGCGGCCTCGGTCTCCTTGTAGGCGGGCACCATCCCCGCGACGATCCGAACGTCCTCTTCCAGTTCGTCGGCGACGGGGAGTCGCTCGGAGCGACAGTCCTCGTCGTTGGCACCGGCAGAGAGGAGCGAGTAGGCACCCGTGACAGCGCGAGCGGCCGAGGAGGATCCGCGGCGAGCGATCGTCGATATCTCGGGGCGCGAGAGGTCGAGTCCCGCGGCTTCGGTCAGTGCCATCGCGGCGGCTGCAAAGCCCGACGAGGAGGAACCGAAGCCGATGTTCGTCGGGAAGGAGTTGGTCGATTCGAGGCGGACGCGCTCGTCGCGGCCGGCACGCTCGCGGACGTGGTCGGTCACCTGTCGGATGCGTTCGGCGCCCCGCCCCTCCACGGGGTCGCCGTCGACGACGTAGGTGTCTGCGTCGAGCGCGGGGTCGAACTCGACGGTAGTCGTCGTGTGACTCGGCGCCGTACAGACGCTGATGGAGTCGTGATAGGGGAGTCGCAACTGTTCGTCGCGCATCCCGTGGTACTTCACGAGTCCCTGGATCGGGTGTGCCCTCGCCGTCGCTTTCATACCCGAGCGTGTGCGGGTCGGGACTTCGCTCTTGTGTCTCGACGCGTCCGCCGTGTCTGAGAAGCGATAGTCAACTCACAGGAACGGCCCTCGTTTCTCGGAAGTCGCCGTCGACCCACGGGAGTCACGAGATCGTGTCGAAACTCGTGACTGACGCTACGGGTGACAAAAGAAAGACGGTGTCGGAGCGAAGAGAGGAGACATCGGTGTCACGAATGGAGGGTCAGACGGTCCTCGTCGTCGGTCGCGACGGAGCGCAACTCGCGGAAGTCGGGGCAGGGTCACGGGAGTCCAATCAGGCCGTTTCGGTGCGGTCCTGTCCGGAACTCGAGCGCCTGTACGACGAACTCTGTCTCACCCCCGTCGACTGTCTCGTGCTTCCCGCAGAGATATCGGGGACACCGGCGGTCGACGTGGCACGCGGTGTCGACGCGTTCTACCCGGACCTGCCGGTCGTCGTCGTCGGCCTCTCGGCGGACGCGGTCCCGACAGACCTGGACGTGATTGCGGTCGAGACGGCCGATATGACGTCCGAGAGCGTCGCGGAGGCGGTGGGTGGGGCGCTGGCAGGGGCCGGCGACTCGGACGCCGCGCGACCGCCCTCCCGGATGGAGACGCTGTTGCTCTCGATGTTCGACCAGTTCCCGGTGCACCTGTACGCCAAAGACGACGAGACGCGCCACGCGATGGTGAGTCGCCACACCAACGAGCCGACGGATCTCGTCGGCATCACCGACATGGAGTACGAGGAACTCCCCGAGGCACACCGTGAGGCGGCCTACCGGGACGACCGGCGCGTCGTCGACGACGAGGAACCGCTCCTCGAGGTCGAGGAGTACACCGACTACGTCGACTCCCACACCCTGACGACGAAAGTCCCCTGGTACCACGACGAGGAGGTGGTCGGCCTCGTGGGTATCACCCGGGACATCACCGAGCGCAAACAGCGCGAACACGCCACACGGCGCCAGCAGGAGTTGCTGGTGAAACTGGCGATCCTCTCGGCCCACGAGTTCCGCAACGAACTCCAGGTCGCGCTGGGCCGACTGGAACTCGTCGAGGACGACCCGTCCCAGATCGAGGTGATCGAGGAGTCACACGAACACCTCGTCGAGATCGTCGACAAAGTGATCGAAATCGCCTCTCACGAGCGACAGTCACGCGAGCGCCGCCAGGTCTGGCTCTCGACGCTCGCCCGCGAGGTCTGGGACAGCCTCCCGACGACGGCGGCGACGCTCTCGGTGACCAGCGACACCCGGATCGTCGCGGACGTGGAGTCGCTGTCGCTGTTCTTACAGATCCTCTTCGACAACGCGCTCGAACACGTCGGCCCCGACGTGGGCATCACGGTCGGCACGACCGACGACGGCTTTTTCCTCGCCGACGACGGCCCCGGCATCGACGGCGACCCAGACCGGGTGTTCGACGCCGGCTACACGACCGTCGAGGGCAACACCGGCTTCGGCCTGTTCGTCGCCCGCAGCATCGCCCACGAACACAACTGGGGCGTCGCCGTCTCCGAGAGCGAGATCGGCGGACTCCGATTCGACGTGTCTGGACTGGAATTGACCGACGACCACTCGGCCACGTGACCGGGCCGTCCGGCCGCCTCCGACGGACCAGCTGCTTCCGGTGTCGCAGTAAGCAATGGCGTCGACGTCGTGCTGGGAGCTGGTGTCGACGTTGGAGAGCGTGCTGGCGTCAGTGTGTCGGTGTCGGCGTATCGGTGGGTGTCGGTGTCGGTGTGGCGGTGGGTGTCGGTGTCGGTGTGGCGGTGGGTGTCGGTGTCGGTGTTGGCGTGGCGGTGGGTGTCGGTGTCGGTGTGGCGGTGGCCACTGGAGTCGCGGTGGGAGTAGACGCGGGTGTCGGGGTAGTTGTCCGGGTTTGCGTCGGCGTCACGGTGGGATCCGGGGCTGCGGTTCGTGTCTGACTCGGTGTTACTGTCGGTGTATCAGCGGGCGTCGAGGTCGGGGGGACCGTCGTGGTCGGAGTTGGGGTCGGTCGTGGAGCGGGAGTCGTCGCCCCCGACTGGTCTGCCGTGGTTGGAGAGGAGACGACACCGGTATCTGTTCCCGCCGTGCTGGGCGCGACAGTCCTCGTTTGAGTGGGACCGGGAGTTTCCGTCTCGTTGGAACGACTGATTCCGGTAGTGTCGTCTCTCGACCCCGTTCCGGACACTTTCGGGGTCGTCCGTTCGGCACCACCGACCCGCTCACCGACAGCGGTTGGTCCAGTCCCACCGTCGGTAGCGCGTGTCTGGAAGTTTCCCGCGGCACCGACCGAGGCGTGCATCCCACTGGAGTCAGTGAGGACGCTATAAACGCCCGCACCAATGGTTCCGGACAGGAGAACAGCCGCGACGACGACGAGTGCGAGCAGTCGACCTGTCGAATTACATTCAGGCATCCTATCACCCCCTCTCGCCTCGGGGCGAGACTGGTCGTGGACACGGTCCCGAGATCACGGTTACTCCTCCATTGGTTCCGTGTCCGGCGGGTTGTCGCTGTTTTCCGGTGAACTGGCACCCGTCACCGTCCACAGTTTGTACAGTTCGTCGAGTCCGAGCAGAACTGCCGGAAGGACGACGAGCGTCACGATCCCGGCCTTCGAGCCGGCGAACAACACCGCGTGGCCGAGTTCGGGAACGTGAATCGAGACACGACCCACAACGTTGTCGGCGGGAACGAGTGCTTGGTCCGGTTCCTCGTTGGCGTCGCCCTGCGTTCGGAAGTACGGCCCGTCGTCTCGCTCGACGATTTCGACGACCCGGTGTGTGACTCGGTCTGTCCCGTATTCACCGTGATCCGCGGGAGGCTCGAACGTTATGACGTCGCCCTGTGCTATCCGTTCCGGCGAGACCTCCTCGACGAAGACGGCGTCGCCTGCGTCCATCGCAGGGGCCATGCTCGAACTCAACACGACGTAACTGTGGTCCGCTCCGACCGTCTGTGGCACGGCGAAGACGACGAACACGGCCACGACGCAGACAACCACGATCGCACCCATCACCCTGAGGAGTCGTCTCGGACTGAGGTCAGCCCGGTTCATTGGTCTGACATCGAATAGATACGACGTAGTTATACACGCGATTCGGTCCGCTACGTGGTCGGCTGATCCCGATGATTCAGGAGTATACTCTGTATACCGTGGTTCTGAGCTAGCTCCGTCCGTGGTAGACTCTGGTCTGGCTGACGTGTCGAGAGGGACGAAAGACGAGAGACGGCCCACATGTCCACCGCCGGGCAGGGCGGTGACAACAGGAAACCGACTACAGGTTCTGACTCCCGTCCTGATGGAGCGCCATCGTGACGGTGATCGTCAGTTCGTCGCCCTGGTAGTCGTTGTTCACACCGGAGACGGAAGTGTCGAACTCCGAGTCGTGTGCCCAGCGCAACTGCAGGAACAACGACTCGGTCCCGCCGTTCGCCGCTGGCGGCGGCGAGAGGTCGTCGAGGACCGCGTCGTTGCCGCTGACGAGATCGGCGAGATCGACGATGGTGTTGCCGTTGGCATCCGAGAGTGCGGTGAGGAGATTCGTGCCGTCGTAGGTCATCACCATCACCTCGAACTGTTCGGCCATCCCGGCGGCGCTTCCGGGCGCGGTGTCGCTTTCATCGGAACCACTCGGGCCGGTAGCTTCCGTTTCGGTGACCTCGAACCCGAGTTCGACGTGGTCGGCCTCCAGCGACCCGGCGTTCTGTAGCGTGAGGTCTGCCAGCACCGTATCGCCGGGTTTCGCGTTCGAGAGTGTCCACGTCTCCGAGACGCCGTCACCGAATCCTTCGTCGGAGTCAGCGACGATCAGGTCGAGAGTCCCGGCCGAAATCGAGTTACCGGTACTCTGTTCGGTGTCGCTGAACAACGCCATCGTCCCTCCACCCACCCCAGCGCTCACCGCGCCGGTCGCGGCGACGCCACCCAGGAGTTTACGGCGGGTGAGTTCGTACCGACTGGTCTCGTCGCTCATGGTCGGGCCTCGTCAGGCCTGGTCGAGGTAGAAGGCGGCGTCGATCTCGACACTGTCCGACTGCACCGCGTTCCCGGTTCCGCTCGGGATCCGTGCGTCCACCCAGATCCGGACCGTCTCTCCCGCTGAAACTGGGACGTCGGTCTCCACTCGCCCGCTGGTGAGCGGTACCCAGTCGCTGGTGAGAGCGACGTCTTCGTCACGGCCGTTTCCGGGAGTTCTGTCGAGGAACGCCTGGAACTCCAGCGCGTTCGAGAGTTCACCGTTCCCGGCACCGGGATTACCACCGGTGGTATCGCCAGCGTCCTGTTCCGGGTCGAGCAGCCCGTTCTCGTTGTCCGTCCAGTCCGTAATCTCGTAGTCGAGGGTCCCGTCGATGCTCCCCGCGTTCTCCAGGTTGAGATAGCCCACTTCCTGCCCGTTGTCGTCGGGAGCGAGCCCGCTCACGGACATGTTGAACGCACCGCCGTCGGAGCTTCCGGCGGGCTCCAGGTCCAGCGTCCCCGCCGAGACCAGGTTGTTGTTACTCTCTTCAGTGTCGCTGAACGCCGCCATCGTTCCCGCACCGGCGACCGCACTCGCGGCGCCGATGGTAGCCATTCCACCGAGGATTCTGCGTCGTGTGAGTTCGGGTTTCTCGGACATGGTATCGTACCTGTCGCGCCCTCTGCGAACGGTCACTACATCTCTGGAGCGTCCGTCCGGAAGCGCGCGACACTCGAAGTCATCCCCGAGAGCCACCTTCTGTATACACCGCCAGACTCGCCGTCAGGATCCGTCTGAACGCGGGCTACAATCCGACAAAGAGTGTCTGAACCTGATCTGGCCGCCGACAAAGGGTGTCTGAACCTGATCTGGCCGCCGACAAAGAGTGTCTGAATCGGATCGCCGTCGGGTAGTTCCGAGTCAACGGGCGGTTCCGACACGAAGACGGCCGACGTTCGTACCGACAGTCGCTCTCGATGGACCCGTCGATACCATCGCATCCAGTCACCGGAATCGTCGCCACAGTAGACAGCCATCGGTCGGTCAGTACTCGGGCGGCGGCCCGTCGCTCCCGATCTGGTGACGACGGTCCGAGACGACGTGTACGATACCGGTCGCCATCACTGCCAGCCCCGAGAGGACGCCCCACGCGTGGCCGGGGAGTTCGCCGAACGGGAACAGTCCGACCCACCCGAGCAGCGTGACTGTCCCCAGGATCGCACCCAGTCCCACGTAGAAGCGACTCCAGGTGATCTCGTCCTCCGGGACGACCCGCAGGTACGCCTCGACGTTCGTCGTCGCCCCGGTCGCCTCGACGGTCCCGCGGTCGGGGTCGAAGGAGACGATCCCCGTCTCGTCGAGTTTCGGCAGGTGGACCTGCCTGAGTGCGGTGTACACCCGTTTTCGCTGTTTCGCCGTGACTGCCTCGGCCGCGACGTCGTTCTCCCAGGCTGCGATCGTCCGGGAGAGGTCGGCCAGCTCGACCCGGCCCTCCTCCTGGAGGATACAGTGGATGACGTGTCTGCGCCGCGTGTTGCTGAGCGCGTCGTACACCAGTTCCCGGTCGACGGTCTGTTCCTCCGTGTTCGAGCGCGATCCGGGCCGCTCCCGGAACACTGCGTCCCACCCACTCATTGCCGACATGGCCCGCCCCACGGAATATTGTTATCCGTCGTATAACCGGGACAGGCCGACTCCGTATCGAGTCGGTTCGTGGACCGAAGCCAGGGGTGTGACGAACAGAGTCAGACGGTTGACATCCTCCCGGCCCTGAAGGGCGAGGATTCCTCACGTGGGAATCTCAGTCGTCTGAGTTCCCGTGAGCGATATTCCCGCTCGATGCGGTACTCCGGTCTGTGTACTCCTCGTTGGCCGTTGTCTCCACCGCGATGGAGGGCGGGCTCTGATCTTCCCGCCATTCGTGATTGGTCCACTTGAGGTACACGGGCCGTGCCATCGACCCAACCGCGTTGTTCTGCCGTCTCAGAAACGATGCAGACGCCACCAAGTCAGCGTGTCCCTCGAACCCGCACGGGCACGTCAGCGTATCCTCGTGACGAACTGTCTCTTTGCGCTCGCCACACTCCGGGCACTCCTGACTCGTCCACGCCTCGGACTCCTCCTCGACCGTGATGCCGTACTCTTCACAGACGCTGTCGAGGCGGTCGATGAACCGTGAGAACGCCCAGAAGTTGTGTATCTTCTCGTTCACAACCGGCGACCAGTGCGTCGAAAGCACGTCCGTGATGTCTCCGACGTACAGTGTCGAGACGCCTTCATCGTACAGTCGTTCCACGAGGTCGCGGACGAGGCCGTCCTGGGCGTGGTCGCGGCGATTCGTGCGTTTTCGGTACAGGCGCTCGATGCGCTCGCTGGACGTGCGCTGATCGTCGAGGAGTGACTGGTAGTGCGCGATTTTCTCCGTGGTTTCACGGAACTGCTCGAACAGGTCGCGTCCGTCGTACAGGAGTTGAGAGCCGGTCGATACTGTGCAGGCGACGAGGTTGTTCGCGCCAACGTCCAGAGCGGCCTCGTGGGAGGCCAGTGGTGAATCCAGTCGAGAATCAGGCACGGTGACTGGTTGGAAAGCCCTGAACGCGTCTGCGAGTTCGTCGTACACGAGTTCGAGTCGGCCCTGCTCGCCGCGCCACTTCGGGTCGCCGGCGACTTCGAGGCGGAGACGTTCCCTGTATCCGAATCCGTACTCGTCTTTCAGGTCGGAGCCAATCGGGACCTCGAGGCGAGACCGTTCGCCGTATTCGAGGGTGTACTGGTCGTTGCGAACGTAGGTACGGAGTACCCGTCCGTCGTCTTCGTTGCCCCAGTACCCCGGTGGTGACGGTCGTTCGTCGAGTTCTCCGGCTACTTCTCGTTGAGCGAGAGGAATGATCGCCACGCTTCGCTGTTCTTGCGGATGATCTGCTGGGCGACGGAACTGCTGAGGACGCCCCTGTATTTGCCTTCGAGACTGCCGGTGTCGGCGTTCCAGACGCTTTCGTTGTCTTCGAAGAAGGCGTGGCGACGAGCGTAGTTCGTCTCGTTCCAGAGACTCGCAGAAGCGTCCAACCAGCGAACGAACACCTCGCGCTCTTTCTCGGAGCGAGGGCGAACGTTGAACTGGTTGGCTCGCTTCATCACCGCATCATTCGAAGTGATGGTTTGTAAAAACATGCGTTGGCGCGGGAGACTCGACCCTGCCACAGTCGGTTGATTGTGGATGGGTTGTCGGATTCATCCCCGCCCTAAACGGCGGGGCTTTCTCCTTGATTCTCCGTAATCGAAAAGTTCATGACCCTTGTATTACACTTCCGGGTCGATGCGCGAGGCACTCGGGAAGGCCTGGACGACGCTGGGATACGTGCCGGTGACGGTGGCGGTCGTGGTGGGGGTGAGCTGGCTGTTTCTCGCGAGCGGACTCGATGGCGGGCAGGTCGACCACTCCGTCGTGACGCTGTTGAACCCGCTGTGGTACGTCACGAGTATGGTCGTCCACGCCGACGCCGCCCACTTCCAGGGGAATATGACACTCATCGTCCCGTTCGGCGTCGTCCTGACGCTGCTCACGAGCAACCGACACGTTCTGCTGGTCATGGTCGTCTCGCACGTACTCGGGAACGTCCTCAGAGTCGTCGTCGCCCCTGCGTTCGCCTACGGCGCAAGCGGCGCGGCCTTCGCGCTCGTGGCCGCGACGCTCGTCCGGTCGGCCGGCTACGCCATGGACAACGCCTCGACCGAGTCCCTCGGAACCGTACTCGTCGGCCTCCTCACCCCGTTCCTCCTCTTCTTTCTCCTGATCGCGGTCGTCGCCGGAGCCAGCCCCACGGCCCACTTCGTCCACTTCTTCGCGTTCCTGTTCGGCGGCGCGATCGAGGCGATGTACGTACTCGGGGGCCACGACGACGGCGAGGAACGACGGGTTCCCGACCGGCTCGGGCTCGGATGACCTGCCGGTGACACCGGGAACGAGACCGAGTGGATAGGATCCGTCGTCGGGGCCGCGAGACCGAGTGGACGGGACCCGTTGCCGGACCCGAGAGGCCGGGACTCGTCGTCGGGCCGGCGCCAACGGGAACTGTTTTTGTCGTTCCCCCAGTAGGTTCGCGTATGGCAGAAGGATCGATCGAGATGCTCCCGACAGGCGCACAGGCCCCCGATTTCGAACTCCAGGGAACGGACGGAGAAAGCTACAGTCTGGACTCGTTTGCCGACTACGAAGCCGTCCTGCTCGTGTTCACGTGCAACCACTGTCCCTACGCGAAGGCGAAGTTCGACGAACTGAACGAACTCGCTGCCGAGTACGACGACGTCGCGGTCGTCGGGGTCAACCCGAACAACAACCCAGACTACCCCGACGACTCCTTCGAGCGGATGCAGGAACTCGTCGAGGACGGGACGGTCGGCTACGACGCCTACCTCTTCGACGAGGACCAGACGGTCGCCGCGGCCTACGGCGCGGTCTGTACGCCGGACCCGTTCCTTCTGGAGCGAACGAACGGTTCCTTCGAGGTTGCGTTCCACAGTCGGTTGGACGACGCGACCAATCCCGACGACGAACCGACGCGACGCGAGATGCGCGAGGCTATCGATGCGCTCCTGGCTGGCGAGGAGATTCCGGTCGACGAGAACCCCTCCCGCGGGTGTTCGATCAAGTGGCGCGAGGGCAACGAACCCGACTACTGGGACCAGGTGTAAGGCACCGCCTCGTCTCCGCCCTGTCTTCCCGTCGGGCGGGACGAACGAGTACCCGTGTGTGGCGTGAGACAGCGACACACGATGCGGAAACCCTTTTGCCCGCGCTGGGCGGGGTAGGAGTATGAGCAGTCGCGAAGCAGTCCTGGACCTGCTCCGGGAGAACGCCCGCTACTCGACCGACGACATCGCCCGCATGACCGACCTCACCGCCGAGGAGGTCGAAGCGACCATCGCGGACCTGGAAGACGACGGGGTCGTTCGTGCCTACCAGGCCATCGTCGACACCGAGAAGACCGACCCCGAGCGGGTGCGGGCGAGCGTCGAGTTGAACGTCACGCTCGACCGCGAGACGGGCTACGACGACATCGCCCAGCGTCTCGCGAAATTCCCCGAAGTGAAGACGCTACGCCTCGTGAGCGGCGACTTCGACTTCGCCATGGAGGTCGAGGGTGACTCCATGAGCGAGGTCTCGCGGTTCATCAGTGAACAGGTCGCGCCCGTCCCCGAGATCACCCAGACGGTCACCCACTACATCATGGAGACCTACAAGGAACGCGGCGTCGAGTTCGGGGACGGCCACGACGACGACCGCCTGTCGATATCACCATGACATTCGAGGAGTCCGAGCGCCTCGAGACCGTCCCGCCGAGTGGCATCCGGCGCTTTTTCGAGATCGCCGAGGAGTACGACAACATCATCTCGCTGGGCGTGGGCGAACCCGACTTCGCGCCGCCGTGGGCCGCCCGCGACGCCGCCATCGCCTCGCTGGAACAGGGGAAAACGTCCTACACCGCCAACCGGGGGATGCGCGAGCTGCGCGAACGACTCGCGACACACGCCGCCGCGAACTACGACCTGACCTACGACCCTGACGAGGAGATCCTCGTCACGACGGGCGTCAGCGAAGCCGTCGACCTGGCCTTTCGCGCGTTCTTGGACCCGGGGGACAGCGTCGCGATCGCTCAACCGTGTTACGTCTCCTACGTCCCCGGCGCGCAACTGGCCGGCGCGGACGTGATAGACGTGCCGACCCGCGAGGAAGACGACTTCACGCTGACCCGCGAGGTGCTCGAAGCCTCGGGCGCAACCGAGGCCGACCTGCTCGTCATGTGTTACCCGAACAACCCGACGGGTGCGACGATGACCAGGACGGAACTCGAACCCGTCGCCGAGTTCGCTCGCGAGCACGACCTGCTGGTCCTCTCGGACGAGGTGTACGCCGACCTGACCTACGACCACGAGCACACGTCGATCGCGACGCTCCCCGGAATGCGCGAGCGCACAGTCGTATTCAACGGCTTCTCGAAGGCTTACGCGATGACCGGTCTCCGGCTGGGGTACGCGATGGCCCCGCCCGAAGCCATCGAGGCGATGAACCGCATCCACCAGTACACGATGCTCTCGGCGCCGACGACCGCCCAGCACGCCGCGGTCGAGGCACTCGACAACTGCGACCCGGACGTCGCCGAGATGCGCGAGCAGTACGACCGCCGCCGGAAGTTCCTCCTCTCCCGGTTCGGGGACATGGGTATCGACTGCTTCACTGCGGGTGGTGCGTTCTACGCGTTCCCGGAGTGTCCCTGGGACGACAGCGCGGCCTTCGCCGAGGCACTCATCGAGGAAGAACAGGTGGCAGTCGTCCCCGGCGACGTCTTCGGCGCGGGCGGCGCGGGCCACCTCCGCGTGTCGTATGCGACCGGGCTCTCACAGCTGAAAGAAGCGATGGACCGCATCGAGTCCTTCGTCGCCTGACTCCGCGACCGGTAGTACCCGATACGGTCCCTCGGCCGACTGTGCCCGATACGGTCCCGTGGCCGGATCGAATTCAACGTGAGTTCAATTTTCGAGAGTATAATTGTCGATCGTCTACAACTCGAGACGTTGACAGGGGCGCGAGGACCGACCAGTTTTCAAATTCGATGTTACGACCGACTTATCGAGACAGAGATCCTGGTAATCTCCACCTGAAACGGCGGAAAATTGGCCATTCGAGGGTGCTGTAGGTTTCTCGCGGGTGAACGGCGTTCGGACGTGGCGTTCTCGCGGGTAAGCATCGGGCGTAAAGTTTTTTCTGCCGTGACAGCAGTAAGCTTGTAATGGCAATCGATGACACGGGGGGCAACGAGTCGGACCAGGTCGGATCGGGGTCGACCCTGACCGGTGACGAGGGCGTGACGGTCGGGGAGTACACGTGGAACGACCTCCGGCGGGACGTCCACACGGGGGGACGCTTCGACCGGAGCGAGTACCTCGGCTTCGACCCGACCGAGATCGAAGACCGGATCCGGGACGCAGCGGGTTCGGCGAAGACGCTCGACCGCGAGTGGGGCGAACTGATCGAGGCCGAACGGTCGTTCGTCGTCAAGGACCGCTACACCTGGGAACACTTCAAACAGGAGTACTACTACGAGAGCGACGGGAGCATCCCCCGGGACGGCGACGGTCGGAAGGTCCCCTTCGAGCCCGAGGAGTATCTCGGGTTCGACCCGGCAGAGACCGAGGAGCGACTCGCCGACGCGGGGAGCGTCGCCGACAGTCTCGCCGCGCTCGTCGACGAGCGCACCGTCGACGTCAACCCCAACCTGGACGAGGACGCCTTCTTCTCGACGGTCGAGGGCCACACGACGGTCGTCAACCGGTACGACCTGGAGAAGGCGGTCCCCGACGAGAAGAAAAGACACTTCGTCGAGGAAGAGCGCTACTGGGTGAACAAACCCTACGCGTGTGTCGTCATCTTCCACTCGCGCAAGGAGAACGAACGCAAGTACTACGCGATCCAGCCCTACCAGAACGACATGGAGGCCCAGATCGCCGAGTTCCTCTCGGGGAAACTCCGGTCGGCGATCAAGTATTCGGACGATGACGTCGTCGTCGAGGGGACCGACACCGACCGTGCCAACGTCATCCAGCGCGAGACCGAACAACTGCTCGACCGCTACGACCTCTACACGCCACCCGAGCAACGCGAGATGGGGATGGTCGACCAGATGAAAGACATGCTCGGCATGGACGTCGCCCTCGACACCGTCGAGGGACAACTCGAAGGCATCGAGGCTCGCCCCGAACCGGCCATCATCGAAGAGGACGCCGACACGCTCACCGAGTACCAGGTCGAGAAACTGCTCTATAACCTCAAACGGGACTTCGTCGGCTACAGCCGTATCGGCCCCATCAAACACGACATCAACGTCGAGGACATCTCCTGTGACGGGTACAACACCCGCGTGTTCGTCTACCACACCGAGTACGAGAACATCATCACCAACATCGAACACGGCGAGGCCGAACTCGACGACTTCGTCGTCAAACTCGCCCAGCGCTCTGGCAAAGGTATCTCCAAACGCCAGCCCCAGGTCGACGCTACCCTCCCCGACGGCTCCCGTGCCCAGTTGACGCTGGGACGCGAGGTGTCCGACCACGGGACCAACTACACCATCCGCCAGTTCAAGGACGTCCCCTTCACCCCTGTCGACCTCATCAACTGGAACACCTTCTCGCTCGACGAGATGGCCTTCCTCTGGCTCTGTATCGAGAACAACAAGTCGATGATCTTCGCCGGTGGTACGGCATCGGGAAAGACGACCTCACTGAACGCCGTCTCCCTGTTCATCCCGAGTAACGCCAAGATCGTCTCCATCGAGGACACGCGCGAGGTCGAACTCCCCCAGCGCAACTGGGTCGCCAGCGTCACCCGACCCTCGTTCGGCCAGGACGACAAGGGCGACGTCGACGAGTTCGACCTGCTGGAGGCCGCACTCCGGCAACGTCCGGACTACATCGTCATGGGCGAGGTGCGTGGTGAGGAGGGTCGTGTCCTCTTCCAGGTCATGTCGACGGGACACACCACCTACACGACCTTCCACGCCGACTCCACCGCGGAGGTCATCAAGCGCTTTACGACCGACCCGATCAACGTCTCGAAGACGCTCTTTACCGCGCTCGACCTGGTCTCGATCCAGACCCAGACGCGGGTCGACGGCAACAAGGTGCGTCGCAACCAGACGCTCACCGAGATCAACGAGTACTCGGCCGAACACGACGAGATCAACGTCAGGGACGTCTACCAGTGGCAGCCCGAGTCCGACGAGTACCTCCAGATGGGTAACTCCAACACCCTCGAAGAGATCAAGTTCGACCGCGGCTGGCGCCAGGAACGACTCGACGAGGAACTGTTCAAGCGCAAGGTCGTCCTCGCGTATCTCATCGAGGAGGGGCTCAACACCTACACCGAGGTCGCCGCGACGGTCCAGGCCTTCATCAACGACCCCGACACGATCATGGCGCTGATCGCCGAGGACCAGCTCAAGCGCTCGCTGGAGGACCTGCGGGAGATGGAGTCGGTCGAGATCGACATCGACCCCGAGAAAGAGGAGATGGTCCCGCGGCCGGACCCGGGCGAGGAGATGCTCGCAGAGACGGGAGACATCCTCGACAACGCGGGCCCGCTGTTCGACAGCATCCGCGAGTCCGAGACGTCGGACATCGTCAGCGCCCTGACTGGCATGGAGGCCGACGACGACGTCGAGGCACTCGAATCGGGCGAGGAGGAGAGCTTCGACTTCAGCGAGTTCGTGCCCGCGGCCGGCGCGGAGGCTGACGAGGCATGAGTCTCGGGACGAGTTCGAGCCAGGTCGGCTCCACGAGCACGCTCGGGGACGCCTTCTACCCGCTGTACCGGCTCATGTTCGACGAGGACGGCGACTTCGTCGCCAGCGTCGAGGACAAACTCGGGCAGGCGCGCATGGCCGACAACGTCGAGATGTACATCTCCCGGGCGCTGGCTATCGGCACCATCGCCGGGTTGATGCTCTGGCTGTTGGGCATGTTACTCAGCTACCTGATGATCACCCAGGTGCTCTCGCTCACCGCCGAAGAGATCACCCTGCTGGGCCTCGAACTCCCCGAGGGAGTCGCGAACGCGGCGAACATCCTCAAGATACCCGCGCTGGCGTTCGTCTCGGGGTTGATATTCGGGACGATCGGCTTCGCGACCGGTTTCGGCTCCCTGCTCTCGATTCCCTACTTCCGTTCGAACTCCCGCCAGCGCGAGATCAACGTGTTGCTCGCCGACTCCATCGCGTTCATGTACGCGCTGTCGGTCGGCGGCCTCAACCAACTCGAGATCCTGCAGGCGATGGCCCAGGCCGACGACACCTACGGCGAGGTCTCACGCGAGTTCCAGGTGATCGTCCTCGAGACCGAGTACTTCGACACCGACTACCGGACGGCGATCCGCAACCAGGCACTCCAGACGCCCAGCGAGGAACTCAGCCAGTTCCTGACGGACATGCTCTCTATCGTCGACTCCGGCGGTGACATGACGTCGTTCCTCGAAGACCAGAAGGACAAGCACATCCGCACCGCCAAACAGGAACAACAGAAGATCCTCGACACCCTCGAACTGTTCGGCGAGATGTACATGACGCTCTCGCTGTTCCCCCTTCTCCTCATCATCATCCTCGTCATCATGAGTATGATGTCCTCGGGCTCTCGCATGGACATGATGCTCGGGACGGTCTACGGGCTCATCCCGCTGACCGGCCTCGGCTTTCTGGTGCTCACCTCGACGGTCACCCAGGACAGCATCGGTGACGGCTACCTGCGCCCCGACGCCGACGACGGGCAGACCGTCGCCGAGGCCGACGCGGGCATCCTGAGTCTCGGTATCGTCGAGAACTACACTGGCAGTTACAGCGTCTTCGACCGGATCAAGACCCGCGAGGGCAGTTACCGCGTGATGGAGGTCCTGCGGGCACCCCACATCTTCTTCCGTGACAACCCGCTGATGGTGTTGACGGTGACGGTGCCGCTGACGCTCGTGTTCTACATGGCCGTCATCTACTTCCACGCGGCGCCGATGAACATCGCCGAGTTCGTCACGCCCGCCGGCAGGGAAGTCCCCGAGAAGATCGGGTTCATCCAGCCCGGGACGCTGGGCACCGACCCCTGGAAGTACCCCGCCATCGTCGGGACGTTCATGTGGCTCTACGTCCCCATCTACCTGAATCTCCTCCCGCTCGCGATCTTCCACGAGTGGAACCTCCGGACACGCCGGAGCGTCATCGGCAACCTCTCGGAGAACCTCCGCAAGCTTTCCTCGGCCAACGACACCGGGATGACGTTGCTGGAGTCGATCAAGGTCGTCGCCGACACCTCATCCGGACGTATGGCCGACGAACTCGAGGCCATGCACGCGAAGGTCAACTACGGCACCAGCCTCAAGAACGCGCTCCGGGAGTTCAACAACAGTTACCACATCCCCCGGCTCGCTCGCACAGTCAAGCTCATCGGCGAGGCCCAGGAGGCCTCCAGCCAGATCCAGGACGTCCTCTCGACGGCGGCCCAGGCCAGCGAGAACCAGGACGACATCGACCGCGAGCGCAAGTCGCGCACGCGGATGCAGATGGTCATCATCATCATGACCTACCTCACGCTCCTGGGTGTGATGGCCCTGCTGAAGATCAAGTTCCTCACCGTCATGGGCGACCTCGCCCAGCAGACCGCCGGCGGAGGGAGCGGTGCCGGGCAGGCTCCTGGTGGCGACCTCAGCAGCGTCAACGTCCAGGTGCTCTCGGTGCTGTTCTTCCACGCGGTCGTCCTCCAGGCCCTGCTCTCCTCGTTCATCGCGGGCTACATCCGCGAGGTGAGTCTCATGGCCGGCCTGAAGTTCGCCGTCGCGCTGCCGACTATCGCGCTGATCGTCTGGTACATCGTCGAACTCATCTCGTCCTGACGACCCTTCTTCTTCGGCCCGTCTGACCGGCGTCTGACTGACACTCTTGTAGAGGGGGCTTCTGGAGTCGACCATGCGGGGGCGTGACACGGACGGCGACGACAGTGGGGACGACCGGATCATCAATCCCGACGGGGAGGCAACCGAACGTCTCAAAGCGGTGCTCGACGCCGAGTGGAACCGGGTGGATTCCGACAGGGAAGCGGAACCCGAGACGGGGGCCCGGCCGGAGTGATGCGTCCCACTACCGACGTCGTCACCGCCCGTTCGAATGGGTTCGCAAACGGACTTTTGCTGACGTAGGTTCTGCACACAAACGCCGTCCGGCGCGGGTACCACACCGACCGCCGGATGGTCAGTTCCCGAACGTAGCGTTCCCGAACCGTGTGGGCGTTCCCCGAGAGACCGTCAGAACGGTGGCTGATCGTTGGTTCACGGTCGCACCGCGCTCGGGACGTGCCCCACGCTCGGGATCAGACGATCCGACAGTATCCCCGGGGCTCACGGCACTCGTGTATCCAGTGTGACCACGTGGATGGACAGGCAGGGATTCGTTACGGCGTTTCACAGATTCAGTTCACTCGCCCCGCTGTCTGGTAGTTCGATCTATACCTGTACGTGTGGGGTCACACAGGCTCCGCGACCGACTCACAGAAACCAGCCGGAGGATTCAAGCATCTCTGTAAGGAATTCTTACGCATGAGTACAGACGAACCGGAGTTGACGACAGTCACTTCGAAAGGGCAGATCACGATTCCGAGCCGACTCCGCGAAGAATTCGGCCTCGAAAAGGGGACGAAACTGATGGTCGTCCCAACAGAGTACGGACTGGTGCTGAAGAAGGTCGAACTCCCGTCTGTCGAAGAGTTCCGAGAGCGGGTCGAGGCACGTGAGGAGAGCGTCGACGTCTCCGAAGCCGAGGTCGTCGATATGGTTCACCAGGCACGTGAGAGTGAGGAATGAAAGCGGTACTTGACACAAACGTCTTGATCTCTGGTGTGATCGCGACCGGAGTTCCCCACGAGGTACTGGTCGCCGGATTCGAAGGCGAGTACGAGATCGTCGTCTCTATCGAAACACTCCACGAGTTCCGAGACACACTGCAAAAGTACCCCGAACGGTTCGGGATGGACGACGACGAGGTTCAAAAGGAAGTCGAGACAGTGCGGTACTTTGCAGAGTTCGTCGATCCCGACGAAGACATCGACGCGGTCGAACCAGATCCCGACGACGACAAATTCCTCGAAGCTGCTGTGGCGGGCGATGTCGATTTTGTGGTGTCTGGCGATCAGCACCTTCTGGATCTGGAGACGTTCCGGGGGATCGAGATCGTTGATCCACGGACGTTCTACGAGCAACTTGGCCTCGGTGCAGAGTGAGTTGCTGCGGTGCAGGCGAGGCGATACTGTCCGACACGGAGTTTCGAGAACGGACCGCCCGTCAGTGGTTCGAGATACTCCCCGGGATCACGCCACTCCGACTCGACGACCTCGTCCAGTTTCGAGGCGATCCGGTCCTGTACGTGCACGTCGAGCGAGTCGAACTGATCCGCTGCTCGCGGGCTGAGCTTACATGTCCAGTCGCTGTCACTCGTCATCCTCGTCCCGCTCCATCATCTCGACGACTTCCTCGCGGGAGACCAGTTCTGTCTCGCCCGAACGGAGATCGTGTTCGCTGGCCGCGATCTGTTTCCAGCCCTCACGTGAGAACTCGGGATGTTTCACCGCGTCCCTCGCCGCGTAGCGGAGGAATTCGCTGCGGGAGTTGAATCCCTGCTCTTTCCAGGTCGTATCGATGTCTTCGAGGAACGCCTTGTTGAGTCGGAGGTTGATCTGTACCGTCTCCGGTCCGTCGTCCCCTCCCGTGGTGTCTGCGTCGGAGATATACGGATGCTTTGCAGACGTGTATTCCTAAGTGTTCACCTGTCTCCCCGCGAAACGGACTGTGAGTGGAATGTGCGACTGGGACAGAGCAATCGGTGATTTTTGATTACCCGAGCTGTGACTCCATGTATTCGATCGCAGTCCAGATGTCGATGACCCGGATGCGCCCTTCGTAGTACGAATCGTCGATGACACCGGCTATCGCTCTCTCGGCGTTCCGGTCGTCCATCAGAATCCCCACGGCGTCGTGTGACGTCGAACCAAGGAGCATCACACCGACCGTCGGTAGTTCCGAGTCGGTCTTTCGTAACTCGTCTGGGTCTGTCTGTTCGAACCGAGCCAGCCGCTCGTGGACCCGGTCCATGACTTCGCCGGCGCGTGGCCCATCGTGGACCCGAACGCCTGGTTGAAGATTACCTGCGAGGGTGATCCACTCTGTCGTGTCCGCCCGATCTACCCAGTCGACGCTGATGTAGCCACGTTGCTCGGTGAGTTCCTCGACGACACCACGACTCAGGAACAGTTCCCGGCCTTCGGTTCTGACGTACTCGACGAAAGTCCGATACGGACCGCTTCCCGACCCACCGAGCGTTCGGAGAAAACTCGTATCGAGGACGAGCGCGGTCGGAAACGGGGACGGGTGCGACTCACTCATCTCTGCGCCGGTACGGTGCCTGCTCGATCGCCCGGTCGTGAACGTCTACGTCGAACGTGACCTCGTCGAGCGTCGGGTCGTGGTCTCTCACCACCGCGATGATCCGCTCGATCGCCTGTGTGACTGCGATGGCTTCCACGGGAGGAACATCGAGGTCCTCCGCGACGCCGCGGCGCGTCGTGTTGCCCTTCAGGAACTCGATCGTTGCGGTGACGGCAGGTGCGAGTGCTGCCTTCCCGTGACGATCGACGAACAGTTCGAGGTCGTCGTCGACGCTGGTGGCTCCGTAGACGGCGACGATGACCGGGCCGAGTTCGAGCGTCGTCTCGTCGCTCCAGTTCCCGCTCACCGGATCCGCACGCCAGAGCGCCGACCCATCCTCGTACTCGTCGAGTTCCTCTGCGACTCCCAGTTCGGCCAGCGTATTGGCGTACTTGTAGGCGGTACTTTTCGAGAAGTCCTGGCGCTCACGGGCGGCGGTGACAGTCGTCGGGGAGTTGATCAGCAGATCCGTGTAGAACCGGGCGAGTTCAGGTGTCCCCAGCAGTTCCTGGAAGACGAAAAACCGGTGGGCAGTGTGTCCCGAGTCCGGTGAGCGGGTGGGCGACGGAGCGTCTGCCATAGTCTATAGTACGCGAACTATGGTCTAAAGGGTTTTGGGGAGCCAGTCTCGACTCACTCGAGGTAACAGAAGGGACGAGATCGCGGGACAGAATCCCGCCGCGATTCCTGAGAACTGACCGAAAGTTTTACTCTGAGACCGCGGAACTCCGAGGTAGATGGCGAGTACACCGCGTAACGACCCGGATGAGGAGGGAGTCGAGTTCGTTCACGAGGACGACGGCTCGATCACTGCCCGGGACAAGGAAACCGGTGTCGCGTCGTTCGGTGACACCAAAGCCGAAGCGTTGCGAATGCTCGCCGAAGCACTGGAACTTCACGAGGGCGGTGGTGAACCAGTCACCGACGAGGACCTGCGTGAGATGGGGGTCGACCCCGACGACACGGACGACGAGGAACTGCCCGAATTCATGCAATAGTTCCGGATGGTCCGGACGACGTTTTCGAGTCGGGAGATCGCCAAAGTTCTCCGCAACCACGGCTATCGGCGAGCAGGTCGGACGGAAAGTCACCTCAAACTCCGCTGGGAGAGTCCGGACACCGACGAGGTGCGAATCGTGTCGGTGCCCATGAAATCCGAAGACGAAATCCCGGCCGGGACGATGCGCTCTATCGCAGACCAGTTTGGCGCCGAGGACTTCCAGGCGTGGTGTCGCTGGATCGACGACAACTGCTGATATCGTCCAGCAGAGTGGGTATTGCCGATTTCAGATCGATTTGACCCGAGCTATGGACTCGGTTACTCGCGTGTCTCTCGTGAACACGAGCCGGATTCACTGAATCGAGCGACTGACTGGAAGTCGAATATTCACGAAGGGGGTCAGGTCTACCGGCCACTAAACTCGATATTGATCTGTCATCGGATCCATCTCGACCGAATATGCACACTGTAGTTGCTTACTCGTGTTCATATTGAGTTGATCCAGCTTTTTGACGCGTGGCCTATGGGGGTTTTAGATTTGATCTGCTTCTTGAAGATCGTTCTCAATTAGCGATTTAAACCGCTCTGCTTTGGCAATTCCCTCCTCTAACGAGCTTTCGAGGCTTGAGAGATTAGCATTCAAATTTTGTACGTGTTTAGCCCCGGCTGATTTCGTCAGTATCTCGTAGGAGCCGATCCACGGTGGCGATATGCTTCGTCGGCAGAGGTCAGTTGCACCTCCAAAGGGATGGTCTCCGCTGCTCGGAGACCATCC
>Ga0207771_100171_pt1 | contig 45133 bp, 42 predicted proteins | sample A23M2SouthBayCA_2_FD_187731 | JGI IMG/M metagenome (GOLD analysis project Ga0207771, IMG submission 187731) | Aerobic enrichment media microbial communities from Eden Landing Ponds, California, USA - A23 M2 (2) (SPAdes) | ecosystem: Environmental > Aquatic > Marine > Unclassified | place... | reverse complement strand
GCGACGCGAGGCGCTACGCGCCTCGACGTGAACGGCGTCCTGGCGAACGAAGTGAGCCAGGGCTCGAAAGACGAGCGAAGCGAGTCTTTCGGCGAAGCCGTGAACAGGCGGTGCCGAGAGCGCGGATATCCCGCGCAGCGGCCGCGAGCTGCAAGGCGCTACGCGCCTTTATTGCGAGCGAGGAGCGAAGCGACTCACGAGCACGCCGAGGGCTTCCATCCCACGACGATGATTGCGGTCGTGGCAACTGCATCGACTCGAATTGTTCAACTCACAACAGCTAGAACGTTTCCGCGACACACCTCGACCGAAACCGAATACTGATGAGACTGACAGCCACAGAGGGTGGTGTGACACCGCCGCTCGCCGTCGATATCGACGGGACGTTGACAGACGAGGACAGCGCCGTCGACCCGCGCGCGTTCGACATCCTCCGGACGTGGGACGCGCCGGTCGTCGTCGCGACCGGGAAGGCACTGCCCTATCCCGTCGCGCTCTGTCAGTTCGTCGGGATCCCGGCGACGGTGATCGCCGAGAACGGCGGGATCGCCTACGTCGACCGGACCGACGACCTCCTCGTGCTCGGCGACCGCGCGGCGTCCCAGACAGTGGCCGACGAGTACGAGGCGGCGGGCTACGATCTCGGCTGGGGCGAGAACGACTTCGTCAACCGCTGGCGCGAGACCGAGGTCGCAGTGAGTCGCGAATCGCCCCTCGATCCCCTCGAACGGATCGCGGCCGACCACGGCCTCCAGGTGGTCGACACCGGGTTCGCCTATCACGTCAAATCGAGCGACGTGAGCAAGGGCCGGGCGCTGGAAGCTATCGCCGAGGACCTAGACCGCGAGCCGGACGAGTTCGTCGCCGTCGGCGATTCGGTCAACGACGTCTCGACGTTCGAAGTCGCTGGTCGGTCCTTCGCCGTCGCCAACGCCGACGACGCTGCTCGCGAGGCCGCCGACGTGGTCGTCGAGGGGCGCTACGCGGAGGGCTTTTTCGACGCCGTCGAACTGGTCGAAGCGGTCGACGAGCGATAGAGTCCGTCGTCACGGCACTGCTACCCACCAGTAGAACTATTTCGACATCTTCCGACGGATCGGGTGTTGGACACCACATCGACCGAAACCAGTCGCCTGGGAGGGGCCTGGGCGTCACGGGACGTAACCATCGCGACCGGCTGGCTGGTGCTCCTGTTCGTCGGTGCGTATCTGATCACGCCAGCCAGCGTCCTCACGCTGGTGATGGACGATCTCGGCATCACCGAGGCCACGGCCGCCGCGCTCGTCTCGATGCCACAGGTCGCCGCGACAGTGATGGGTATCCCCGTCGGTATCTATCTCGACCGTATCGAGTCCCGCGGAGCCGTTCCGGCCGCGGCGGCCATCCTCTTCGTCGGTAGCGTCGGTGACTGGTTCGCTGCGAGCGAGGGAACCGTCACGCTGCTCGTCGCCTCGCGGCTGTTCGCGGGCGTCGGCATGTTCGTCCTGTGGGTGGTCAGCATCGACGTCGCGTCGAGTACGTTCCCGCCCGACCGACGGGCGACGGCGACGTCGGTTATCATTTCGGGGTATCCCGCCGGGTACGCGCTCGGCCAACTCGGTGCCCCGCGTCTCGCCGAGGTCGTCGGCTGGCCGGGCGTGTTCCCCGTCTTCGGCGGCGCGGTGTTGGTGCTGTCGCTCGTGTTCTACGTCGCGGTCGGACGGGTCTCTCGGTTTCAGACCGCGACGGATCCGATGACACGGGCCGGCTTCCTGCGGGTACTGCGGAACCGGAACGTCTGGGCGGTCGTCGTCGTCACAGTCCTCGGGTACTCGCTGTACATGGTGTTCAACTCGTGGATGCCGACGTACATCACCCAGCGCTTCGGCGTCTCGCTGGCAGAGAGCGGTACGTTCGTCGCACTGTTTCCCGCGGTCGGGATTCTCGCCCGTCCCACCGGTGGCTGGCTCTCGGACAGGGTGTTCACCCAGCGACGCCGACCCGTCTTCGCCGCTTCGTTCGTCGGCGCAACCGTCCTGGCCGCCGTCATGTTCTACAGCGCGACGATCGGAGCGCTGGTCGGGATGCTCGTCCTCGCAGGGGTGTTCATCCAGCTTCAGATCGGCCTCATGTATCAGTCAATCCGAGAGTTCGTCGACCCCAGCGCCGCCGGGACGGCCGTCTCCATCGCGAGCGTCGCAGGGTGGCTCGGGTCGTTCGTCGCGCCGGTCGTGGCCGGCGAACTGGTCGCCACCGCCGGAACGTACGACGCCTTGTTCGTGTTCGCGGTCGCCCTCGGTATCGTGGGTACTCTCACCGTCCTGGGGATGGCAGAATCCGGTGTCCTCTCCGCGTCGGCCTGACGACACTCGTTGCTCGTTTGTTTCAGCGCACTGATATCGTCGAATACCGGTGAGACAGAAACCGAAGTCGGATCCGTGGTCGACCGCTTCAGGGCCAGTCGTCGCGCGTATCGTCACCAGTGTCCTCGTCGGGTTCCTCGGGTTCTCCGAGTTCCCAGTCGGCGGCCGCAGCGGCGTCTTCGACGTCGAGAAACTCCCAGTCGACGTCGTCGGCCAGGGCGGCGTCCTCGTCGTCGACGCCGACGAAGACGTGGCGTTCGGTGCCGAACTGGGCCTTGACGTTCTCTAAGCTCTCGGCGCGGGAACGGGGCCCCGAGAAGAAGTCCTGGCGGATGCGATGCTTGCGCGTGAAGTTCGTCACGACGTAGGTGGGGTCTTCGGAGACGACGCCGACGTACTCGCTCCACTGGCGGGCGTCCTGGAACACTCGGTCGGGGTAAGCTAGTCGCTTGAGCGCGTCCAGGTCGAACGCGAGTGTCATGTCCGTGTTGCCGCCGCTATCCATGTCTCGCCGTCCGTGAGGAGCAGTGAAAACGCCTTCGAAGCACGCAGGTCAGTCGGGTCGAGTCTGCAGGCCGGTCAGTTCACTCGACAGCTGCGGGCGCGACCGCTTCGAGTTCGTCCATGTCGATGTCCTCGGCCAGCAGTTTGTCGACGTGGTCGCCGATGTCGCGCTCTTCGCGGATGAGCTTCTTGAGCTTGGACTGCTGTGAGAGGTCGCCGATGAGGACGCCACCGACGACCTTGCCGTCTTTCAGCGCGACCTTGCGCCACTCGGTGTCGCTGTACTTCCGGCTGGCCTCCTCGTCGCCCTCGGTCGGGTGTCCAAAGGAGAGGAAGGGGAAATCGAAGTGCGTGATGGAGTACGACGAGACCCAGCGGAACTCCTCGGGTTCGTCGGTAACACCGCCGTTTTCGAGGTCACGGACCATGTTCGTCGCGGCGGTCGATCCCTGTTCTTTGGCCGAGCCCCAGGCGCCGTTCTGGTTGTGTTCACCGAGGATCGTGTCGTGGAACCAGGTGATGTCCCCCGCGGCGTAGACGTCCTCGTCGTTGGTGCGCATGAACTCGTCGGTGACGATACCGTCGGCGTTCGTTTCGATGGGCGTCTCCTGGAGGAACTCGGTGTTGAAATCGAGGCCGATGGCGACACCGGCGAAGTCACCCTCGTATCGCTCGCCGTTGGGGTCGACCGCGGCGACAACGTTGCCGTCGTCGTCTGTCTCGAACTCCGTGACGCCCGAGTCGAAGACGGGCGTGACGCCGATCTCGCGCATGGCGTCGTGGAGGATTTCGGCTCCGTCCGGGTCGAGCGCGTAGCGCCACCAGCACTCGCCGCGCATCAGGTAGTTGGCCTCCAGTCCCTGTGCGCCACAGATCGCCGCCAGGTCGATACCCAGCAGACCGGCACCGACGATGATCCCCTTCTCGGCGTCTTCGGCGTGTTCGCGGATGGCACGCGCGTCCTGGAACGTCCAGAAGTGGTGGATGCCCTCGGCGTCGGCGTTCTCGATACCGAAACTCGCGAGACTCGCAGGCGTCCCACCCGTCGCGACCAGTAGCTTGTCGTACTCGTAGACGCCGCTGCTGTGTGTGTGGAGCTCGTTCGCGTCCGTGTCCACGTCCGTGACGTGTGTGTCGAGTTCGAGGTCGATATCTCGCTCCTCGTACCACCCGGGTTCGTGGATCGAGATCGGTGCCTCCGGGAGTTTCCCCTTGGCGAACTCTTTGATCAGAATGCGGTTGTACAGGGCCTCCCCCTCATCGGTGATGACGGTGATGTCGGCTTCCGGGTCTGCCTCCCGGATCGTCTCCGCCGCCGAACTCCCAGCGATCCCGTCACCGATGATGACGTGGGAATGACTCATGTACGGACAGTTTGCAACCGTGGTTAATGTGGGTTGCTATCTGTCCATGTCGATCGTTGACAACCGTCGTATTAGGACTCCTTACAATATGAGGCAGAGTTGTGGCCGTCTGATCGAGGGGAGTCTGACGGGACCAGGCGGTCACCGAATGGCCGGGGCCGAGCGGGACCGGGTAGCCCCCGAGTGGCCGGGGTCGAGCGGGACGTTCAAGGGCGTCCGGTCCCGACTGGCGGGTATGAAGATACGCCAGAACGTCCGCCACTGGGCCTCGAAGCAGGCGCTGACGATGCCGGTCGTCGGCGAGCGGATGAACGACTGGCTCGTCGACAAGCACACGGACATCTTCGCGGCGAAGGCCGACCCCGAGCGCGCCGACGAGCGCCGGGACCACCTCGACGGCTTCTTCGACGCGACGATGGACACCTACGTCGCCGCACTGAACGCGGGCTTTACCGAGGCCGAAGCCCGCGAGATCACCCACGTCCAGGCCAACTTCGACTTCTACAACCACGGCTGGACCGAGATGATGGAGTTCCCCAGCGACGAACTCGAGGACCACTACGAGCGCTATCGCGACTTCTTCGCACGCTACGACATCACGATCGACGACCCGCTCGGTGACTTCCGACCCGCAGGTGGGATCCCCGACGCGCCCTCGACGCCCGAGAGACTCGACGATCCCGAACATCCCCACGCTGTCGGCGGGTTCGCCGACGACGTCTACGTCGAGACGGCCGACGGCGAAGTAGTGGTCGGCGGCACCGAGGAACCCGAGGACGTGAGTGTCGACGAGGCACCAGGGATGGGCACGAACGACGCCGACGAAGTCGAATCCTGACGCGGTTGGACTGGTCGAAACTGGTCCGTATTTTCCCTCACTGTCCGTCTCGGTGGAATGTTCACTGTGTGTTGCGTAGTTATCAGATGTTTCGTATTGAGTTAGTGTGAAAGAAACAGCGACCGCAGACCGCACCGCAGTCGTGATCGTGGGTTGAAAGCCCTCGGACCGCTGGCGGTCGCTGAGCGGGATATTCTCGCTCGGTCAACAGCACCGCGCCGCACTCGCTCGAATAGGGCCCGCTCAGACGACTAAAATGAACGCCAGCGGCCCTCGCCCTTTCAGTCCACCAGGAAGGATTTGGTTGCACAGGCCGTCTCAACGTGGAAGGTTCGGTAGCCGCCCCCACAAACACGTCCCTGGCGGACTGGAAGGGCGAGGCGCGCGTGGCGCGACGCAGGAGCGCCACTGGCCGAACGGGGAGGAACGACCCGTGAGGCGGGGTCGCGTTCATGTAGTCGCCTCAGCGACCACTATCCGCGCGGGCGGTGCCGAGAGCGCGGATATGTCGCTGAGGCGACCGCGAGCGCGCCGAGGGCTTCCATCCCACGACGATGACTGCGGTCGCGGTCACTGGAATCACACTGCGAACATCATCAATCGTTACCTCTACTCCCTGTACCGACCGTTCGGAGTCGACTGCGACCGGATGACGAACTGTTCGTGCAGTGCCCACAGGTTCTCAGTCACTTCTCGCCAGGAATCGGCGCCCGAGGACGGCGAGGACCACGCTCTGGTAGACGACACCGACCGCGAGCGATACGAGGAGCGAACTCGAATCGCCCACCGCCGAGACGAGTCCGAGCGCGGGCCAGTACGCCGGGAAGACGCCGGCGAGATGCTGCCAAGGCGCTGGAACGACCGCGATGACCGCCACGGGGACCATCACGAGAAACCCCAGGAACTTGCTGACGGCGATGCCCTCGATGGTGTTCGCCGCGAACCCGGAGAGAAAGAGTGCCGTGACGGCACCGTAGAGGGCGGCGACCGCGGAGACGGCGACCAGCGCGAGCGGTGGCACACTCACGAGCCCCAGCAACGGCACGATCACCAGCGCGGCGGCGAACGACACCAGGGTCGTGACCGCCAGGCGGTAGCTGAGATACCCACGGCCGGTCAGCGGCGTCAGCCGGACGGCAGTGAACGTCCCTTGCTCGCGGTCTTCCAGTATGAGGAAGCCGACAGCGAACCCGATGATCGAGGGGCCGAACAGCGCGAACCCGGCGACCACCTCGGGGTAGTAGGCCGCCAGGTCCAGTCGACCGGCGAGCGCGTCGGTGGCGTACGGAACTCCGTAGCGACCGACGACGCCCAACAGCACGGGCGCGAGGCCGATGTAGACGAGCAGCGGGTCCCGGACCCAGTTTTTGAGGTCGGCGACGGCGAGCGAGACCACCGGACCGTGCTCGCCGCCGAAGCCGCTTCCCACCGGTGGTCGGTCGCTCCCGGGCTGGTCGAGGCCGGCGACGACGTGGCGTTCGAACGAGCGTCGAGCCGCGGCGGCGGCGACCCCGATGGCGACGACGAGGTAGCCCACGGCGTAGGCGAGTTCGAGCGCCGGGACGGGCGCGACGGCGGCCTCGAAGAGGACGAGCGAGGGCTGGGCGGGCAAGAGATAGAAGAGGGGTGTCTCGACGATGCCCAGCAGACCCAGAACGGGAGCCCCGAGGACGGTCATGTAGGCCAGGGCGGTCATGAAATAGGCGTTGATGGAGTCGAACCGCGCGACGGCGACGAAGCCGACGAAGACGAACAGGACCGAGGTGAGTGCGACGCCGGCGAGCAGCGGCGCCCACCGCAGGTCGGTCCCGTAGCCGACGGCGGTGACGACGGTCGTCGCGACGAGTGCGAGCAGCGTGAGCGAGAGCGCTTTCGACCAGAGGTAGGCCCGCGTCGACAGGGGCGACGTGACCAGCGCGCCGACGACGCCCTGGCCCTTCTCGAAGAGGACGAGCGCGGCGACGAAGTAAAATCCCAGGAAGCTCGGGTCCGAGAAGACGAGCAGTTGCAGTGCGGTGTCGCGAGCCCCGCCGGCGGGAATCGACCGGAGCACTCCGACGAAGAGAACAGTCAGAACGGCGTAGACCGCGTAGAAGCCGTAGCGATACTGGAGTCTGACGTCCCAGGGCACCATCGCGCGGACGCTCACGCCAGTTCCCTCCCGGTGACGTCGATGAAGACGTCCTCGAGGGTCGCGTCGGCCGAGTGGATCGACTCGACGCCGTGGCTCCCGATCAGGTCCTCGAAGCCCTCGTCGGTCCCGAGCGTCGAGAGGTCGAACTCGGCGGTTTCGAGCGCGCCGTTCGCGCGGTACTCGACGCGAACGCGCGGGTCGCCGTGGGTGCGCTTCAGCGTCCCCGGACTGTCCATCACGGGCAGGCGCCCGTCGACGATGAACGCGACGCGGTCACAGAGGTCGTCGGCGACGGCCATGTCGTGGGTAGTGAGAAACACCGTCGTGCCCGCCCGCTGGCGTTCGCGAACCAGTTCGCGGACGCGCCGGGAGTTGCCCGGGTCCAGCCCGTTCGTCGGTTCGTCGAGAAAGAGCAGCTCCGGGTCGTGCAACAGCGACCGGACGAGGTTGAGCCGGGTCTTCATCCCCTTCGAGTACCGGTCGACACGCCGGTCGGTGGCGTCGGAGAGTCCGACCTGGGCCAGTAACTCGTCGGGGTCGGCCGTCTCGCCGTCGTACAGCGACGCGAACAGCTCCAGATTCTCCCGACCCGTGAGTTTCAGGTAGTGGTTGGGCGACTCCGCCGAGACGCCGACGCGCTCGTAGTACGCGCCGCCCCACTCGCGCACCCCCCGGCCGAACACCTCGACGGAACCCTCGTACCCGTCGAGGAGACCGATGAGGACGTTCTGAGTCGTGCTCTTGCCCGCGCCGCTCGGTCCGAGAAACCCCACGACCTCCCCGGGCTCGATGGCGAAGGAGACGTCCCGGACGGCCGGCGCGTCCGCGTCCGGATACGTGTAACTCAGCCCGCCGACCGCCACGAGTGGGTCATCCGGCCCGTCACGGCCGGCCGACGCTCCGTCGCCGCTCCGGGCCGTCGGTACTCCGTCCCTGCCCGCTCGCTCGCTCTCGACGGCTCCGTCGGGTTCCATACTCCACCTTCGATTCAAAAACTCAAAAATATTTCGTTCTCTTATTTTTGAAGTCGCGAACGAGAAATCCACGATTCAAGTATTCACGATTCCTGGTGGTCGTATGCGCGGGTTCAGCGACGAGGAGCGCGACCGGATACGCGAGGGACTCAAAGAGAGCGGGCGTGAACTGTTCGCCCAGTACGGACTCGGGAAGACGACGATCGCGGAGCTCACCGAGCCGGTGGGGATCGGGACGAGCACGTTCTACCAGTTCTACGACTCCAAGGACGACCTCTACCGGGCGATCCTCGAAGACGAGGAGCAAGCCATCGCTCAGCGCATCATGTCGCGGTCCTTCGAGGCGAGCGACGACCCCAGGGAAGCTATCACCGGCTTTCTCGAAGCCTCCTTCGAGGAGATCGAGACGAACCAGCTCGTCCAGCGGATACTGCTCGAAGACGAACTTGACAGGTTAGAGGGGCAGTATTCGGCGGCGGAACAGCGCGCCGAACGCGAACAGGAACTGTCGTTCATCCGGCCGTACGTCGAGCAGTGGCAGGCCGAAGGCCAGATCCGAGAGGGGGATCCGGACGCCATCGCCGGCGCCGTCCGCGGTGTGGTCTTCCTGACGCTCCACCAGGACGACATCGGTGACAACTACGAGGCTGTCCGGGACCTCCTGATAGAAGTCGTCGCCGACGGCCTCGTCACAGAGTGAACGCTCCGGCGGTCGTCCGACCGGCCGTCACCGCTCGCCAATGGCCGTGTCCGCTCGCCCGAGACCGTCACTGCTCGCCCGTGATCAGGTCAGCGCAGGCGTAACCGGCCTCGATCGCCCCGTTCAGGGACCGCTCGGGGTACTGGGCCTGGGAGGCCATGCCCGCATAATAGACCCCGTCGGCCACCTCCTCACCCAGGTCGTAGGGGACGACCATGTCGAGATAGCCGCGTTCGTAGACGGGTGCAGTCCGGGGATTGCGTGCGGTTTTCACCCAGTTCACCGAGTCGGGGTCGAACTGCGGGAAGAGGTCGGCGATCCCCTCCTGCCAGTGGGATTTGACCTCCTCGTCGTCCATCCCCCAGAGGTCCTCGGCGGGGTCCTGGATGTAACTCGCCGTGTAGTAGAGGTGTTCGCCGCCGTAGCGCTCGGGTTCGACGAAGTTCGTGTGCTCGATGAACACGCCGAAGGGCGCGTCGTCTTTGATGTTGAGCCAGTAGGTGTCGGTCAGCGATTCGTCCATGCTCCAGACCGAACAGACCGTGCCCTGGAAGTCGATCTCGCAGGGATACCCCGTCAGATCCTCCAGCACGTTCGGCATGGCCGCGACGACGACGGCGTCCACGTCGTGGGTTTCGGTGGTCCCGTTCCGCTCGACTCGCATCGACTCGACCGCTCCCGAATCCGTATCGAGGTCGGTCACCCGGGCACCGGTCGCGACGTTCTCACGGCCGACGTCTTCGAGCAACGCGTCGAGCAACCGACCGAACCCGCCGTCGAGATAGCCCAGTATCTCCCCTTTGAGCAGGTCGCGCTCACCGCGGAACTTCACGCGGCCGAGCAGCCACGCCGCGGAGACGTCCTCCTTGCGCGAACCGAACTTCGCGTCGAGCAACGGTTCCCAGAACGACTCGTAGACGTGGCGCGTCGTGTGTTCCAGCAGGAACTCCTTGATCGGGACGTCCTCGTAGTCCGTGATATCTTCGTAGGCGTCGAACTTCGGCAGGCCGCCGCGGACGTCGATCTCCATGACGAGCATGCCGAGCCGGAACTTGTCGTACAGCGAGAGGTGCGGGTAGGCGAGGATCTCCCAGGGCTTGTCCATCGGGTGGACGACCCCGTCGACGTAGTAGGCGTTGCTCATGTAGCGCCACTCCAGGGCCTCGCCCAGTCCCAGTTCCTCGATCAGTTCGACGATGGTCTCTTCTGATTTCGAGAGGTGGTGATAGAACGTCTCGATGGGGTCACCTGCCGTCTCGTAGACCCGTGCGAGCCCACCGACGTCTTCGCTGGCCTCGAAGACGCGCACCTCGTGGCCCGCCGCCTGCAAACGGTGAGCGGCCGCCAGTCCGGCGACTCCCCCGCCGACCACGCCGATCATACGGTTCCCCCACCGACCACGTCGATCATACGACACCTTCCGCCGTCGCCGGAAAAGCCCTTTCGCTGTCGATCGGGTGCGAACAGCGCGACGCTATCGACGGTCCAGCAGTCCGCTACCTTTTTGCCCGGGGTCCGGCAACTCTCGGGCACATGGTGACGGTGCGGGCGCCAGCGACGAGTGCGAACCTGGGGAGTGGCTTCGACGTCTTCGGCGTGGCGCTGGACCGACCGGCCGACCTCGTCACGGTCTCGCGGGCCGAGAAGACGACCATCGATGTCTCGGGCGCCGGCAGCGAGTTCATCCCCGAAGACCCCGAGGCCAACACCGTCGGCGCCGTCGCCGAGGCACTCGACGCCCCCGCCCACATCGAGATAAACAAAGGCGTCCGCCCCGCCTCGGGACTGGGGTCGTCGGCCGCCAGCGCCGCCGCCGCCGCGGTCGCGCTCAACGCGCTCTACGACCGTGGCCTCTCGCGAAAGGAACTCGTGCCCATCGCCGCCGAGGGCGAAGCGGTGGCCTCGGGCGACGCCCACGACGACAACGTCGCACCGGCTATCCTCGGCGGCTTCACGATCGCGACCGACGACGGCGTGACCTGCGTCGACGCCGACATCCCGCTCGTGACCTGTCTCCCGGATATCGTCGTCTCGACCCGTGACGCTCGCGCCGAGGTGCCCGACGGCGCGCGTATCGAGCAACTCGTCGAGACGGTCGGCAACGCCGCCACGCTGACGACCGGGATGCACCGCTCGGACCCGGACCTCGTCGGCCGCGGCATGGAAGATTCGGTCGTGACCCCGGCCCGCGCGGCGCTCATCACCGGCTACGACGACGTCCGAGACGCCGCATTCGACGCCGGCGCGACCGGTGTCACGATAAGCGGTGCCGGCCCGAGCGTCGTCGCTGCCTGTCACGAACCGGACCGCCGCGAGGTCGCCAGCGCGATGGTCGACGCGTTCGAGGCCGAGGGTGTCGACGCCCGCGTCTACCAGACCCGCATCGGACGGGGCGCTCGAATCGTCGACTGACGAAACTGGCGACGGGTCGTCCGCGTGTCGTTCGTTCTCCGGCACTCGAACCCGGAGGTTTTATAACTCTCTTCGACTGTCAGGGTATACCATGGCACACAGTGGGTCGAAGGGTGGCCCCTCGTCTCTCGGGCGCGGTACAGGGGTGCCACGCTATCTCGCCGGGGCGGGTCGTCGTCTCGGGACGGCGTTGCTCGGTGCAGCGCTCCCGGCGCTGGTCGCGGTCACCGGCGCGGCGTTGCTCGTTGGGAGCGCGGCCAGCGAGCCGGTCGCCTGGATAAGGTCGGCGATGGCGACGAGTATCACCGGTGGGTCGGGGCTCCAGTGGGCGTTCCACGTCGCCTTCGTCGTCGGCGTCGTCGGACTGGTAGCACTCGCTACCGCGCTGGTCGTCGAGGCGTACTTCGGCCTGGAGTAAGCGAAGGGATCGACACGACGAGTTCGAGTCAGTCCGTACCCGTCGAGACGTGACTCAATCCTGCTCGCGAGCCTCGACGGCTTCTCCGGCCGACTCTGCCGTCTCGTCGACGCCTTTGACGTCGAACCCACCGCCGCGACCGGACAGTTCCCGCTGTGGGAAGGGGATCTCGACCCCCTCTTCCTCGAAGGCGCTTTTCACTGACGTGACGACGGCGGAGACCGCTTTCCACTTGCGCGGGGGCGTCGGATGGTCGATCCAGAAGCGCATCTCCATGACCACCGCGGAGTCGCCGAAGTTCTTGGGGAAGACCTGTGGCGGAGGCGCGTTCACCACTTCCGGGCAGTCACTGATAGCGTCGAGGGCGACCTTCTTGGCGTGGTCGGGGTCGTTCGCGTAATCGATGCCGACGTCGACGCGCAGGCGGAGCAGTCCCTTCTGACTGCGGTTCGTTATCGCCTGATTCGACACCTGGTCGTTGGGCATGACGACGAACTCGCCGTCGAAATTCTCCAGGCGCGTGTTGAAGATGGTGATATCGGTGACGATCCCCTCTTGGTCGCCGATACGGACCCAGTCGCCGATGGTGAACGGACGCGAGAACATGAGGACGAACCCGGCGAGCAACGATCCGAGGGTCTGGCGGGCGGCGAACCCGACGACGATACCGAGGAAGCCGGCCCCGACGAGCAGTCCGTTGAGGCTGATCCCCCAGACGGTCAGCAGTCCCAGGCCGATAGTCACGAAAAAGCCCAGTTGGGAGACCCGGAGGACGATCTCTTCCTGGTGTTCGGTGATCCAGTCGGTCTGGCGGCCGAGGTTGTCGACGCTGTCGGCGATGACCCGCGTGCCGACGTACGCGAGCAGGAAGAGGGCGATCGAGCCGAGTAGTCGGCCGACGAGCAACTCCTGGGACTGGACGTAGACGACCGTCTCGTCGACGACCCCGCCGTACTCCCAGGTGAACAGTACGGCGACGGTCACACCGACGAACAGTGCCGACTGGACGAGTCGCAGGGCGGCCCCACCGACGGCCCACTGGACCACGGAGTCACGGAGGTTCTCGACGAGTCGCGGGAGGAGGAGCCAGCCGACGACTGCCGCGGCGGCGAGGAGCAACACCGTTACGCCGGCGCGCTCGCCCACGCCGTCGAGGCCCTTGAAGAACGCCCGAGCGCTCTCGGCGGCCGTCACCTGGAGCATATCCCGTGTTCACGAGGCGACGGTATTGGGTGTTGTGTTCCGGGAGGTCCACTGACCGACACCTGTTAGTTTTAACTGCCTGACCGGTGACGGGCCGGCATGGAGTGTCACGAGTGCGGGGCGACAATCTCGGACAAGGCGGCCGACTGTCCCCGGTGTGGGGCGTCGGTCCGCGACCTCTCCGGGGGAACCGAGGCCGAGACAGCCGGGGACGCCGCCCGCGCCGGTGACGCGGAACGCGAAACGGACACTGTCGGTGCGAATCCCGAGTCGGAAGGGGACTCCGGCGAGCGCGGGACCGACACAGGTTCCGATGAACCAAAGACGGACATCGGGTCCGAAGGCCCCGAGTCGGATATCGGGTCGGCGGGCCCAGTGACCGATGTCGAGTCCGAAGACACCGCACCGGACACCAGTACTGGAGAAGCGGTCGGTTCTGACGAGGGCCGTGACGACCCGGTCGTGTCAGGGGGCGAATCCGAACACGATCGGGCAGCAGCCGAGGGCGGTGAGTCTCCGGTTGACACGGACAGCGCCGAGACGACCATCGGCGCCCGTGAAGAGGAGACCGAGACCGGGTGGGAAGCAGCCGGGCCGCCGCCGAGCGAACAGGAAGACGAACGAGACACGACCGGGTCGGCAGCCGACGACGAGGAGACGGGCTGGGAGGCCGCCGGTCCGCCGCCGGAGGACCAGGGATCCGACGTCGGTAGGGAGTCGACCGTCGGGAGCGAGGAGTCGGCGGTCGGCGACCAGGAGACAAGTATCGGCGAAGACCAGTCGACCGTGGGCGCGGACGAGCCGACCGTCGGCGGAGGGGCCGAATTCGGTGGTGGGGAGACGAGCGGGGACGCGGACACGGGGTTCGGCCGGGAGACCGAGACCGGTGGAACCGAACCGGAAATATCGGACCGGACCGGGGAGACGGGAGCAGCTGGTGCGGGTGTCGAACGAGAGAGCGGTCCCGAGCGCACCGAGACGGCCGACCTGTCAGCGGGGATCCGGGACTTGCCGTTCCTGTCCGGGCCCATCGCCGGCCTCGTGACGGCAGCCGTTCTCGCTGTCATCTCTGTCGTGGTCGCCGCGCTCGTCGAGGGGGCGGGACTGGACACCGCGTCGCTGGGCGGACTCGTCTTCCTCGACCTGCACTTCGCGACCGGGTTCCACGTCACGCCGGGCCTCTTCGAGCGCTTCGAGTTCGCCGAGCCCCCGGTCTCGTCGCTCGGCCTCCTCTATCTCCTCCCGCCGCTGTTTTGCTACACCGCCGCGAAGTTCGTCGCGGCCTACAACGTCGACGAGACGACACCCCTGCCGCTTGCCGGCGCGGCCGGCGCGCTGGTCGCCGTCGGCTACTTCCCCGTCGTGCTGGTCGCGTTCGTTCTCGCACCCAGCGATCCCCAGTGGGAGGTGTCACTCCTGGCGACGGTGCTCCTGGCCGGGATCGCCTACCCCGTTTGCTTTGGTTTCCTCGGCGGGCTCGCGGCCGGCGCGTTCTCGGCGAGTGAACGCCGTGTCGGGACGCTCTACGGCGTCGTGAGTTTCTTCCTGCTGACTATCGGTGCGGTCGTCGTCACGGTCGTCGCGCTCAAACCCGGCGACGTCGGGCTCCTCCCCCAGGTCCACGCCTCGCTGTTTACGATCGTCGCCGCAAACGGCTTCAGTCTCGGCGGGCCGGAGACGGGTGCACTCGTGTTCCTCGGCTACCCGCTCGTCGCCGGCGTCGTCTTCGCCGCGGGGTTTCTCCGTGCGTGGAACGCGAACGACGTCGAAGAACCGCTCCGGGGCGCCGCCAAGGGGTTGAGTCCGGTCGCGACGTACTTCGTGTTGCTGGGCGTCGTCGCGACGCTCCTGCCGGTCGTGGCCGACCCCTGGGTCGTCCGGGAACTGGGCTTTACGTTCGCTGAAACGACGCTGGTCCAGAGTCTCGTCGATCTGAACCTCCCCACGATCGGGCGGTATATGACGATCGTCCTCGTCGGCACGCTCGTCTACGCGGTCTTCATCGGCGGACTTGGGGGGACCATCGCCGGTGCTGTACGGTACAGCCTCTCCGACGAGAACTGATCGAGAAACGCCGGATTTCGGCGTCTCAGACGCCCCGCCCCTGCATCTTCTCTTCTTCGGGCAGGTCGACGTTGGCGTCGCCTTTCATCCCACCGCCGATATTCGTCGCGATGTCGACGAGCGTCTCGGGGTCGTCCCAGTTGTTGACGGCCTCGACGATCGCGGCGCCCATCGCCTCGGGGTTCTCGGCACCGAAGATGCCCGAACCGACGAAGATGCCGTCACAGCCGTGGTGCATCATGAGGGCTGCGTCGGCCGGCGTCGCGATGCCGCCGGCGGCGAAGTTCACGACCGGGAGCCGACCCATCTCGGCGGTCTCGTGGACGAGGTCGGCAGGCGCCTCGTGCTCGCGGGCCCACTTTTCGCGCTCTTCGTGGGTCGCGCCCTCCAGTTCGCGAATCGACCCTTTGATGTTGCGCTGGTGGTGGACGGCCTGATTGACGTCGCCGGTGCCGGCTTCACCCTTGGTGCGGATCATCGCCGCGCCCTCGTCGATGCGACGCAGGGCCTCGCCGAGGTTGCGCGCGCCACAGACGAACGGCGCGGTGAAGCCGCGCTTGTCGATGTGGAAGCGGTCGTCGGCGGGCGTCAGGACCTCCGATTCGTCGACCATGTCGGCGCCGGCGGCTTCGAGGATCTGAGCTTCCTTCGTGTGGCCGATCCGGGCCTTGCCCATCACCGGGATGGAGACTTCGTCGATGATCTCCGTGAGCGAACCGGGGTCGGCCATCCGGGCGACGCCACCGCGCTTGCGGATGTCGGCGGGGACGGCTTCGAGGTTCATCACCGCGACGGCGCCGACGTCCTCGGCGATGCGGGCCTGTTCGCGGTTCACGACGTCCATGATGACGCCGCCTTTCTGCATCTTCGCGAAGCCACGCTTGACCAGGTCGGTCCCCCGACGCAGATCTTCGAGGTCAGTCTCGTCTGTCATGGCCGGACGTTCGCGTCGGAATCACTTAACCAGTCGCGTTCTGCCCTGGCGGTGGCGGCCGAGTCGCCTTCTCGACGGGACGCTGGACGTCGATCTCTCGGGGAGTTGAACGTTTTTCGGGGCCGGTGGACGATGTCTCGGTCACGATGCAACGCCGGGGGTACACTGTCGTCGGACAGGCAGTCGAACGCCTGCCCGCGGAAATCGAGTCGCTCTTCGACGCCGGCTATCGATACAGTGGTGACGGCGTCGAGGTGATCCTCGCCGAGGAGTTCGACCTCTGGCGGACCAACTCGAACCTGCAGATCACGGTAATCTTGGAACGCCGCGACGAGGAGACCTGCCGCGTGGAGCTGTTCGCCGGCGGCGGTGCGACCGGACTCCTCGGCTTCACGTTCGGTAACGAGACGAAGTTCCGCGACTCGGTCGCCGGGGAGCTCGAAGCCCTGTTCGACCGACTCGACCTCTACGTCGAAAACGTCGAGTGACCGTCCCCGGTGATCGGACTGTTCGTCGGCAGCCGTTGCGGTCGCCCGACCGCTACCGTTTTGCGGGCGCGGGCCCCAGCCCCGGACATGTCGGTCGTCACCCGGGCGGGGCGACGCTTCGAGCGCGTCGTCGCCCGGTACTTCGACGCGCCGCTCCCCGAGCCCGAGGGACTCCCCCGCTACGTCGCGCCGCTGCCCGACTGGCTCGAAGACGTCGGCCTCCGCCTGGCCTGGCCCATCGCCATCGTCAACCTCGTCGGCACCCTCTTCGGGTTCTGGTACTACGCCGGCCAGCCCTTCGAGTTCGCGTCGCCGCTCGTCGAGGGGCAACTGGGCGCCGCACCACTCGCCGCCTACCCGCTCATCCCCGATTCGCCCGTCGCGACCATGTTCATCGGCCTCTCCCTCGTCGCCTGGAAGCTCGACATCGAGGCCGACCTACTGCACGTCCTCGCGTTCTTCGGCTGTATCAAGCTCGGCCTCTGGACTCCCTACGTGCAACTGGGCATCAACGGCCTGGGCAACCTCGAACTCTGGCTCTACTGGTTTCTCATCCTGAGCCACCTCGCGATGGCCGTCGAGGCGTTCCTCATCCACCGCTACGCCGCCTTCACCGTCCCGTCGGTCGCCATCGCGCTCGCCTGGTACGGCTTCAACGACGTCGTCGACTACTTCTGGCCCGTCCTGGAGGGGCCACACCACACCTGGCTGCGCGCCGAATTCGGCGTCGACGGACTCTCACACGCGGTGCCCGCCCACGACCTTGCCGCTGCCTGGGCCGTCGTGTTGACGTTCCTAGCTGTGTTCCTGGCACTCGCGACCCGCGTCGAGAAAGTGAAACGTCGACGAGCGTGAGCGAACCGACGTGATCGCGACGGATGGGTCTCTGTCTCGGGAACGTTCGCTTCATCTGCGCAGGTGCGCCCTTCTCACGAACGATGTCCGTCAGCGTCCCATCTCCCCAGGCTGTACCGCACTCGTGATCGTGAGATGAGAGCGTCCAGCGAGAATCAGTTCGAACCCAGTTCCCGACAGACCGGTCCGGTCCGTCTCAGCGGTTTGGTTCGACCGTGAGATCGGTCGCGATCCACCCGTCACTGTTCCCCTCTTCGGTAAAGACCGTCCGTTCCCCCGTCGACGAGTGTGCCTCGACCAGCGGCCGCTTCGCCACGCCCTCGCCCTCGGTCCGGCGCCCTGACGACCGGTCCGTCGGTTCCATACTCCGGTTTAGGCCAACCTAATCGAATACGCGTTGCGGTCCCGGCTGGCGGGTTCGTTCCGCGTTCGAGTCCCGTCGGGAAACGACTCGATGCCGGTCGCGGGTTCCGCTTTCCACACGTTCATATCCACGACTGCGTTGGGGCAGGCATGGACCCACTTTCGGTCGGACTCGTCGGCTGTGGCAACATCAGCGATAGATACCTCGGCAACTGCGCGTCGCTCGACGCCGTCGATATCGACGTCTGTGCCGACCTCGACACCGCGCGTGCCGAGGCCACCGCCGCCGAATTCGACATCGAAACCCGGAGCGTCGAGGAACTGATGGCGAGCGATGACGTCGAGGCGGTACTGAACCTCACGCCGCCCTCGGTGCACGCCGACGTCCTGTTGCAGGGACTGGCGGCGGACAAACACGTCTACACGGAAAAGCCACTGGCGATCGACGCGGCCGACGCGGCCGACGTGCTCGCGGTCGCAGAAGAACGCGGCCTGCTGGTCGGCGCGGCACCCGACACGTTCCTCGGTGCCGGCCTGCAGACCGCGCGGTCGGTCCTCGACTCGGGACGGATCGGCCAGCCAGTCGGTGCGACGGCACTGTGGACCTCGCCGGGCCACGAACACTGGCACCCTGACCCCGACCTCTACTACGAGGAGGGTGGCGGCCCCGGCTTCGACATGGGACCGTACTACGTGACGGCGCTCGTCGCGTTGCTGGGCCCCGCCGAGCGCGTCGCAGGCTCGACTGCCCAGCCCCACGACGAGCGAGAGATCGGCAGCGGCGACAGGGCGGGTGAATCCGTCGACGTCTCGGTCCCGACCCACGAGTCCGCCGTCGCCGACTTCGGTGGCGTCCCCGTCAATCTCTGTTTCAGTTTCGACGTCCAGGCCTCGACGTTCCCGGGTCCGGCTTTCGAGATCTACGGCACCGAAGGCACGCTCGCGCTCCCGGACCCGAACCACTTCGAGGGCCCCGTGCGAGTGCGCACCCGAACTGACGATGACTGGGAGGAGGTCCCGCTCACCCACGACTACACGACCGGCCGCGGTGCAGGGCTGGTCGACCTGGCCTACGCCGTCCGGACCGACTGGGAGCAACGCACCAGTGGGCGGCTCGCCGGACACGTCCTCGACGTCCTGCTCGGGATCCGTTCGTCCGCCGAAGACGGGAGCTACGCCGCCCTGGAGACGGAGTTCGACCGGCCGGCACCGCTCCCGTCGTCGTTCCCGAACCCACCCGAGTAAGGGGTCCACGCTGTCGCGACTCACACTCGTAGTGAGACATTTATCCCGTCGCCCCGCGAAGGGCAGGATATGACCGACCGCGATTCGGGCGAGGATCTGGCGCGACTCGTCGCCGAACTGGTGACGACGCTCGAAGACCTCGAGGACGAACTGGACCCGCCCGAGGACCGCCCGCTCAGGCCTCCAACACCCAGCGAGTTGCGACTGTTCGCCAGCGACGTCGCGATCCCCGGACTCATCCTCGTGCTGGAGACCAACATCAGGGCGCTGCGACTGCTCCAGCGCGCGCTCAAACTCTCCGAACAGACCGAACGAACACGCAGAGAGACGCGCGAACTCGGGAATCGCGCCCGCGACGTCAGCGAGACGACGCTCGACAGACTCGACGACGCGCTGGTCGACCTCCAGGACGCCATCGAGGGGCGACCGAGCGACGACGAGGCCGCAGACCTGCTCTCGGACGCCCGCGACCTCCGCGAGGAAGTCCAGACGCGCCTCCGCGAGTACGCCGACGATGCGGCCGAGCGTGCGCGCGACTCGGCGGAGAGTGGCGCCGACGGAACTGACGACGATGGCGCTGTCGACATCGCCGTCGACGGCGTCGGGGACGACGACGGCACGCAGGAGGATTCAGAGGACCAAGCGAGGGACTCGGCCGACGATGGTGACGCCGAACCTACCAGCGAAGACGGTAGCGACGGTCTCGGCGGGGACGACACCGAAGACGTCGGCGTGGACGTCGACGCCGAACTGGAATCGATCAAGCGGGAGATCGACGGTGTCGACGACGACGCGGACGGTACCGGGGACGGCGGGGACGACACTGCGGAAGACACGGCCGACGACGCGGATGCCGGGGAGGGCACCGATTCGGATGCCGAACCGGACAACGATGCGGACGCCGCCGACGCGGACGCCGGGTCTGGCGACGATACGGACGGCGACGCTGATATTGCGGACGGTTCCGGTGACAGCCCCGACGACGAGAACTGATCCTCTCCTGTCGCCCGTCGGACCTCTCAGGTTCCGCGCATAACAACCAGAACAAAAACATAATGATTTATTATACACCATCGCCTTGGAGGAGATACGCATGTCCCAGACACACTGCGGGACGCGTGCACGGCTCCACGTCAGGGAAACGCTGCCGTCGCCCGTTCGTTACCGGCGCGAACAGGTCACGGACCGTCTCTCGGCACTCGTAGCCGACGGCGCGCTTGCGGAGTTCGACGTCGTCACCTGGGACAAGCGCATCCCGGCCGACGGGTCGGGTGATCCAGAACTCCGGGATACGTACCTGGCGCTGGAGGCCTGGGCAGACCGACGCGGCGTCAGTCTCGCACCCTTTTTCGAGACGCGGGAGTGTTACTCCTGGGAGACTGGTGAACGCGGTACCTGGATGGTCCTCCCCGCACTGTGCCTCACCGTCTACGAGGACGGCGAACTCGAATCGGTCTACCCACACAGGGACGGCGATACGTACCACTCGATCTGGAGCGGTATCGAATCGTTCGGTGGGGAAGACGACAAGGAAGAATCGACCAACGACCGCGACGCGCTCGCGGTCGGAATGCCCTGAGTACCGGGACGGGGCGGTTCGAAAGGTACCCCCACCGACGTGACGGGTAGCGACCGCTGTTCAGACCGGATCGAACCGGTAGCCGTCCCAGTCGGTGCTCTCGGGGACTTTGATCCCGACGTCGGGGTCCCGGAGTTCCTCGACGTAGACCGGTTCGACGCTGTCGCCCGTCTCGACCTCGTCGGTCGTCACCTGTCCGATGGCGCGGACGTGTTCCTCACCCTCGACAGCGTCGCTCACGTCGAACTCGACGATCGCGAGCGTGTTCGGCGCACGCACGCCCGGGGGCGTGGCAGTGCTTTTCGTCCAGGTGACGACTTCTCCCGTCCGGTCGGTCAGGTCGACCGTACCCTCCTGTGGTTCGCCACACTCGGGACAGAGCGGGTGTCCCGGGTAGGTCACGTGCTCGTTTGGACAGACGTGAGCGTCGAACGTCATCGTCCCGCCTCCATGACCGTGGTGATGACACAGTTGCCGAAGCCACCCACGTTACACGCCAGCCCCGTGTCGGCTTCGACCTGCCGGGGACCGGCCTCGCCGACGAGTTGTTTGTAGATCTCGTACCCCTGTGCGACGCCGCTGGCACCGAGGGGATGGCCCTTCGATTTCAGTCCGCCGGAGGTGTTGATCGGGAGGTCGCCGTCCTTCTCGGTGCGGCCTTCCTCGACCTGCTTCCAGGCCTCGCCCTGCTCGGCGAAACCACAGCCCTCCATCTGGAGGAACTCGAGGATCGTGAACATGTCGTGGAGTTCGGCCACGTCGACGTCTTCGGGACCGAGCCCGGCCATCTCGTAGGCCTGCTGGCTCGATTCGACGACGCCACCCATCACAGTCGGGTCGTCGCGCTCGTGGACGACGTGAGTGTCGGTGGCACCGGCGACGCCCGAGACCACGGCGTAGTCGTCGGTGATCTCCTGGGCCCTCTCTTCGGTGGTGAACACGAGTCCGGAGCTCCCGTCAGTGATCGGACAGAAGTCGTAGAGTCGGAGCGGGTCGGCGACCATCGGGCTCTCCAGGGCGGTCTCGATATCGATCTCTTTCTGGAACTGCGCGTGGGGGTTGTCGACGCCGTTCCGGTGGTTCTTGACCGCGACTTTCGCGAGCGATTCCCGGGGCGCGTCGAAGCGCTCGAGGTAGTGTCGCGCCGTCAATCCGGCGAAAGAGGGCAGCGTGATGCCGTGTTTGTACTCGTCGGGGTGGGTGATCGAGGCGATGATATCCGTGGCCTCGGCGGTGCTCTTGTGCGTCATCTTCTCGCCGCCCACGAGGAGGGTCATATCGCTGGCACCCGAGGCGACGGACTGCCAGGCCTCGTAGATACCCGCACCGCCCGAGGAGGACGTCTGGTCGACCCGCTCGCTGTAGGCCGGCATCACGCCGAGGTCGTGGGCGAGCGCGTTCATGACTCCGGTCTGGCCCTGGAACTCGCCGCTCGACATGTTCGAGACGTAGAGGTGTTCGACGTCGTCGGGTTCGATGCCCGCGTCGTCGAGGGCGGCCACGCCCGCCTCTGCGAGCAACTCCTGTATCCAGGCGTCGCGGTCCCCGAACTTCGTCATCGAGGCGCCGATTACTGCGACTGACATGGTGGGTCCGTCGGATGGCTCCGACGTGGGTGTTTCGGTCCCCGGGGCCAGGCCAGGGTCTCGCTCGGTTCGGAACGCCGAGGGCGAGCTCACTCGTGGCCGTCGAGATACTCCCTGATAGCGTCGTCGTCGACCGCGTCGAGAAGGAGTTCGGTGTCCAGTTCTCCGGCGAGTCGCCGGTGTGCGCGGTCTGTGAGCGCTGTGACCGCCTCGGACGACCGGCGGGTCGCGAACGCGTCGTCGACGTACTCCTCACGGAGGTCCGCGAGCGTTCCGGCGTCGGTCGCGTGGTCGTCGGGAACGCGCTCGTCGAACCACTCCCGCCAGCGCTCGCGTTCGCCCCACTCGCCGCCGAACTCGCTCTCCGGACGAAGCCAGTCGTAGTGTTTCGCGAGACCGGGTGGGTAGCCACGCTCTACACGGCGGTCCTCGACGAGCGAGCGTGCCGCGTGGGTGCCCTGTCCGGCGGCGACGGCCGCCTGGACGTCGCGCTGTCCGCTCGGGGAGGCCACGTAGAGTCCTTCGACCGGCGTCCGGCCGTCGGCGTCCGCGTAGTCGGGGTCGAAGTGTTCGTGTTCCTCGCCACCGTGTTCGTGGACCTCGAACATCGCGTCGCCGTCCAGCGGGCGGAGGTATTCGCCGGTCAGGCGCGTCGCCGCGACTACCTGGTCGGCGAGGACGGTACGTCCGTCCTGTGTCGAGACGCGGAACTGCTTCTCGCCCACGGACACCCGTTCGACGCCCTCGACGAGGTCGGTCACGACGTCACACCCGGCCGCGCGGGCCTGTTCTCGACAGCAGTCGGTGAACGTCTCGACGTCGATGCCCGCCGGGAATCCGGGGTAGTTCGCGAGGAACGCACAGCGGTCGAGCGAACCCGACCCGCGGTCGAAGACGACCGTGTCGAGGCCGTACCGAGCGGTGAAGACGGCCGCGGCGGTCCCTGCGGGGCCACAGCCGACGACCACGACGTCACGACTGTCGGGCGAGTCCTCGGCCGTGATAGTCCCGTCCGAGGTCGCGGACTCGTCGCTCATCGGTCGAGTTGCACGCCGATCTGTCGCTCGACGATCTCGTCGTCGAGGGGACTGTCGGGGCCGTGCAGATGGACGAGCGGCGCGTTCTCGACCCGGATCCACTCGTCGGTCCGGTCCCCGGTGAGCGTAGCGGTCTGTCTGGACCGCGGGAGGCCGTTCGTCCGGGTTCCGTCGGTCCCCTCGCGGACGCTCGCGAACTCGACGCCGTCGGACCCGCGTTCACAGACGGCCAGGTCGTACCGTGCGAGCGCCGGGTCGAGCGACCGCATCGCCGTCCGGTACCGGTGGGCCGCGTCGCGTGCCGCTTCGGCGTCTGCGTACGAGTCGAAGCGCGACCCGGTGACCGGTGCGGGCCTGACGCCCGTCTCCCGGCAGGCGACGACGAACTCGCCGTCGGGACTGGCGAGCCCTTCGACCCGGCTTCGGGACACCTGGACCGCCTCGACGTCGACGCGTCGGTCGCTCTCGTCACCTCCCGTCATCTCAGAACTCTCCGTTCGCGATGGCTGCGACTCGTTCCCGGTCGAACAGGTCTTCCTCGACGCCGTAGAGCTGGGTCGCCGTTCGCTCGGTCAACACCATGCTGGTGATCGGGCCCTGATAGAGACCACCGGCGCGGTAGACGTCGCCGCTGTCCACCGCCGACAGCGCGCTCGCCGTCGCGTGGTCCTGCAGGGAACTCACGACGGTGTTCCGGAACGACGACTCGTCCATCGACTCGTACCCCCGTAGCATGATCACCGGGGGATCGATCTCCAGCAGCGTCTCCAGATCGATGGCCCCGCGACTCGCGTGGAAGTCCTTGATGTCGCTATCGGCGAGTGCGTCACGGACCTCGAGGTCGGTCAGGTGTTTGAATCCGGTCCCGTCCCCGACCACGTAGGGGTAGAACTCCTCGGGGTTCTCGCCGACACCCCAGAGAACCGCCACAGACGGCCGGTCGTCCACGCCGGGGACGTGCGGTGCGAGGTTGGACATGAACTCGTCGTGGACGGCCTCGAACGCCTCGTAGCGGTCCGTTCGGCCAAACACCTGTGCGAGTTTCTCGAAGCCCTCGTAGAGGGTGTAGTAGCGGTAGTCGTCGTGCCAGGGGTAGTGCTGGGCGTAGATGCAGTTGCCGAAGACGGGAGCTATCTCCTCGCGGATCTCGTCGACGTCGCTCTCGTCCCACCCTCTGAAGCGGTTGGTCAGGAAGTTCGGGTCCATCACGTGGACGTCGGCAGAGAGGTCGTAGAACAACTCCTTCGAGACGCCGTCCTGGTAGAGCGAGACCATGTCGCTCTTGTCGACGTCGACGCCGGGCACCTCGTCGTAGTAGTTCGTGTGATACCGACTCGTCAACCAGACGGCCTCTGGCGGTTCGAGTCCGAGCGCGACGCCCATGTCCGCCCACGACCCGTTGTTGGCCACCCAGGTCTCGGGCACTTCCTCGAACGTGACTTCGCCCATCGGTTCGATCGAGACTGAGTAGGGCGTCTCGATGCTCGCGTCGCCTCCCGAGGGCGTTCCGGTCTCCGGGGGAGTCGACGTCCCGCCCGCGTCCATCGATGTCGTCGCTGTCTCCGTCGGTGTCGACGTCTCCGTCCTGCTCGACGTGGGCGTCGGCGCGTCCGTGTCCGGCGCGTCCGTCGCCTGGTCACCGCTCGTACAACCCGCGAGTCCGACTCCGAGCACTCCCGCAGTCGTCGTCAGGAACTTGCGTCGGTCCATATCTGTTTTTGGCCGGCCTAAAAGATTTAAGCCTTCCTATCTTTAGGTGTGCCTAAAACCAGGGGGATGTGCCTCGCTGGAAACGTGAAGCGGGGCGAGAACGGTCAGTAGAACGACCGAGCGGCGGCTTTCCACTCGTCGCCGCGTTCGACGTCGTCGGGCCACCGACGTTTGCCGACGGCTTTCATCCGCGTCGCGAGCGTCCACTGGTCGGCTCGGTCGGTCGACTCCTCCCGTTCGGTCGCCGCGGCCGCTGCCGCGCGCGCCCTGTCGGTCAGGTGGGCGCCGACGGCCGTCGCGATCGCCGCAGCCTCGTCACTGTCGGCGTCGTCCGGGAGTTCGAACGTCGCCGTCTGCCCGTCGACGGTGACCGAGACAGTTTCGCCGCCGGCACCGTCTGCCGTCTCCACGCTCTGTGTATCGCCGTCGGCACCGGTGTCCGTCCCGTCGTCGGTGAGTCCTGCGTCCATTATAGCGGAATGTTGCCGTGGTCTTTCGGCGGGCTGTCCTCGCGTTTCCCGTCCAGCATCTCCAGGTCGCGGATCAGGCGCTTGCGAGTCTCGGCCGGCTCGATGACGTCGTCGAGATACCCACGCCTGGCGGGCCCGTAGGGGTGGGCGAACTCCTCGCGAAACTCGTCCATGAGTTCCTGGCGGCGGGCGTCGGTGTCCTCGGCCTGCTGGAGCTCTTTCCGGTAGAGGATGTTCACAGCACCGCGCGGACCGAGCACCGCCATCTCCGAGCCCGGCCAAGCGTAGTTGACGTCCGAGCCGAGGAACTTCGAGGACATGACGATGTACGCCCCGCCGTAGGCTTTCCGAACGACGACCGACAGGAGCGGCACCGTCGCCTCGGCGTAGGCGTAGATGAGTTTCGCGCCACGCCGGATGATCCCGTTGTGTTCCTGGTCGGTGCCGGGCATGAACCCGGGAACGTCCACCAGCGTGACGATGGGGACGTTAAAGGAGTCACAGAAGCGGACGAACCGCGCGGCCTTCTCCGAGGCGTCGATGTCGAGCGTGCCCGCACTCACGCGGGGCTGGTTGGCCACGATGCCCACGACGCGCCCGTCCATGCGTGCGAAGCCGACGACGACGTTGCGCGCCCAGTTGCGGTGGGTCTCGAAGAAGGAATCCTCGTCGACCACCCGCTCGATGACCGCGGTCATGTCGTACGGTTTCCGTGGAGCCTCCGGGACGATGTTCGTCACGTCGTCGAGTTTCCTGTCGGGGTCGTCCCACGACGGGACCCGTGGCGGATCCGCGAGGTTGTTCGCCGGCAGGTACGACAGCAGTCGCCGGATGCGGTCAAGCGCCTCTTCCTCGCTCCGGCAGGCGAAGTGGGCGACCCCGGATTTCGAGGAGTGTGAGCCCGCGCCACCGAGTTCCTCCTTGGACACCTGCTCGCCGGTCACCGTCTCGATGACGTCGGGGCCGGTGATGAACATGTGGGAGGTGTCTTCTACCATGAAGGTGAAATCCGTCAGCGCCGGCGAGTAGGTCGCGCCGCCGGCACAGGGGCCCATGATGGCGGATATCTGGGGTACCAGTCCGGAGGCTTTGGTGTTGCGCTCGAAGATGCGGGCGAATCCCGCCAGCGAGTCGACGCCCTCCTGGATGCGCGCACCGCCCGAGTCGTTGATACCGACGACGGGGACGCCGTTGTCGATGGCGCGGTCCATCACCTTGCAGATCTTGTCGGCGACCACTTCGCCCACGGAACCGCCCAACACAGTGAAATCGTGGGCGAAGACGAACACCTTGCGGCCGTCGACCTCGCCGTAGCCCGTGACGACGGCGTCGCCGGGGAATTCTTTCTCTTCCATCCCGAAGTTCGTCGACCGATGTTCGACGAAGGGGTCGACCTCGACGAAGGTGTCCTCGTCGAGCAGGTACTCGATGCGCTCGTGGGCGGTCATCTTCCCCCGGTCGTGCTGGCGCTCGATGCGCTCCTCGCCGCCACCTCGCCGAGATTCCTGGCGGCGTCGCTGGAGCTCTTCGAGCGGCGATTCTTCGTCCGTCGTGTCGTTGCTGTCGGTCGATTCCCCGCTGTCGGGGTCGTCTTCGGTTTCTCCCTGGCTCATAGCTGTCGGGTGTCTACCGGGTGACAGTGCTGTCGGATGTTGGTCGGGTCGCAGTGGTCGGTCATCTCACCACTCCATACCGCCGTTGACGCCGATCACCTGGCCGGTCATGTACGCCGATTCCTCGCTGGCGACAAAGGAGACGATCCCGCAGATGTCCTGCACTGTGGCGAACCGGTCCAGCGGGATATCCCGGAGTATCTTCTCCTGGACGCGCTGGGGAACTTCCTCCAGCATGTCGGTCCTGACGAATCCCGGCGCGATACAGTTGGCCGTCGACCCGGTCGAGGCGATCTCGAGGGCGATCGTCCGGGTAAAGCCGAAGAGACCGGACTTGGTCGTCGCGTAGTTGGCCTGGCCGTAGTTGCCCTGCTGGCCGACGACCGACGAGATGTTGATCAGGCGTCCGTGTTCGCTCGTTTTGATGTCGTCGAAGAACGTCTTCGTACAGTTGTAGACGCCCCCGAGGTTCACGTCGATGACCGTGTCCCAGTCCTCGCGGGTCATGTTCTCGAACTTCTTGTCGACGGTGATCCCCGCGTTGTTGACGAGGACGTCCACGGGCCCGACGTTGTCGTGGATCTCCTCGCGCATCGCCTCGACCCCCGCGAGGTCCGAGACGTCCGCCTGGGCCGCGATGGCCGTCCCACCTGCGTCCCGGATCTCCTCGACGACCGCTTCCGCTTCGGCCGCTGACGACCGGTAGTTGACGACGACCGTCGCCCCGCGGTCGGCCAGGTCCTTCGCGATCCCGCGACCGATCCCGCGGGAACTCCCGGTCACCAGGCAGGTCTGACTGTCCAGTCTCACGGGCCTTCCACCTCCCGCTCGTATCGATCGTTCATCTTCTACCTGTACTGGCCGGTGGAAGTGGGTTAAGCGTTCCCCTTGGACGAATGTCACGTCCCGTGTCACCGCCACACACGTTCCGCATCACCGAACGCTGTGATGCCGTCGAAGGCAACATCGTCGGTCGCCCTCCGACCTCCACGATTCTTTAGGCGACCCTAAACGGAAGATTCTTTAGGGTGACCTAAAAACATCTGCCCCACGGAGCACATGACACGGGACATCTGCGTGATAGTGCCGACGATACGGGAATACGAGTGCGTCAGGGCCTACGCCGAGAACGCCCGCGAGCACGGGTTCGACCTCGACAGGTTGCAGTTCGTGCTCGTGACCGAAGACTTCTGTGAGACGGAGTCGATGGCGGCGATGCTGGACGACGAGGGACTCTCGGGTGAGGTATTCGACGGGACGGCGCGCGAACAGTGGTATCGCGAACGGGGGATCGCCGAGTACGAACACGTCGTGCCGGCGGCGAGTCACGCCGAGACGAGTTTCGGCCTGCTGTATCTGTGGGCCAACGACTTCGAGTACGGCGTGTTCATCGACGACGACACGATCCCTCACCCCGAGTACGACTTCTTCGGGCGCCACCTGGCGAACCTCGCCTACGAGGGCCAGATCACGAGCGTCCGCTCGGACGAGCAGTGGGTAAACGTCCTCTACCAGAACGTCGACGAGCACGACCTCTACCCCCGCGGGTACCCCTACAGCGCGATGGACGAAACTGTGGAGGTCGGAACCGAGTCCGTCGACGACGTCGTCGCCTCGCAGGGACTGTGGACCAACGTCCCGGACCTGGACGCGGTCCGCATTCTGATGGACGGCGACCTGCAGGGCCAGGCCGAGACCCGACTCGACGCCGACGACTACGGCGAGGACTTCGTCGCCGCCGAGGGCCAGTATCTGACCGTCTGCTCGATGAACCTCGCCTTCCGCCGTGAGGTCGTCCCCGCGTTCTACCAGTTGCCGATGGACGACAACCCGTGGGACGTCGGTCGCTTCGACGACATCTGGAGCGGCGTCTTCCTCAAGCGGGCCTGCGACGTGCTGGGCAAGCAGGTCTACAACGGCGCGCCGCTCTGTGAGCACAACAAGGCGCCGCGCTCGACGTTCGGCGACCTGACGAACGAGGTGCCCGCGCTCGAACTCAACGAACACGTCTGGGAGATCGTCGACAGCGTGGAACCGTCGGTTCCACGGACAAAAGACGCCGGTTCGGACGCCGACTCCTACGCCGAGGTCTTCGAGGCGATGGCCGACGCCCTCGTCGACGGCGAGTTCGACTACGAGAACGGCGAATTCCTGACCTACGTCGGCGAGCACATGCACGACTGGCTGGACGCCCTCGACGCGGTCCAGTCCGACGTCGCGAGCGCCGAACCGGCGACCGCGGACGACTGACTATCCAGCGACGGCCGACGACCGACGACCGAATCGGCAGATACAAACGACTCAGCGAATCCAACACAGATGACGAACGACGATCCGATGACCGACGGTATCGACGACAGAACGCGACGCCAGATCCTCGCGGCCGGACTCGCCGGTACGGCGGGCCTCGCCGGCTGTCTGGGGGGCGGTGGCGACTCGACCCCCACCGACAGCGGCAGCGACGCCTCCGACGGGAGCGACGGTTCCGACGGGTCGGACGGTGGCGACGGAACCGACACCGACACCGGCGACGGCGGGTCGGGCTCGGTCTCCGGCTCTCCGCCCTGGTACGGTTCCGGTCCCGGTGCCTTCGAAGCGCGACCAGTCCCCGGCGGCACTTCGATGGACGAGATGCCAGACCTCTCGGGGACGCTGCGGATCTACTCCGGCCGCGGCGAGGGGCTCGTCGGCGACCTCGTCTCCTATCTCGACGAGCGCTACCCTGACTTCGACCCGCAGGTCACCTACGACACCGCCTCGGCCCTAGCCTCCCGTATCGACACGGAGGGCGGCAACACCCCCGCAGACGTCTTCTACTCGGTGAACGCTGGAGCGCTGGGCTTTCTCGCAGAGAACGACCGCACGGAACCGCTCGCGGACGCGACGACATCGCTCGTCGGCGAGGAGTTCCGCGCCGGCGACGGTGCCTGGACCGGGATCTCCGGCCGTGCACGGACCGTTCCGTACAACACGAACACGCTCTCTGATTCGGACGTTCCCGACGCCATCATGGATTTCCCCGACCTCTCGAACTATTCCGGCGAGATCGGCTGGGCGCCGACGTACTCCTCGTTCCAGGGCTTCGTCACCGCGATGATCGAACTGGAAGGCGAGTCGGCGACTCGTCAGTGGCTCCGCGGGATGCAGGAACTGAACGTCCAGTCCTACTCCGACGAGTTCGCCATCGCGCAGGCCGTCGCCGACGGCGACCTCGCGCTCGGGTTCACGAACCACTACTACATCCAGCGCGTCCTCGCCGGCCGTCCGGAGGCCCCGCTCGGCACGGCCTTCACCCAGGGTGACGCCGGCAGCGTCTTCAACGTCGCCGGTGCCGCCCGGATGAGCGCGAGCGGCCGGTCCGAACAGGCCGACCTGTTCGTGCGCCACCTGCTCTCTTCGGAGGCCCAGGAGTACTTCGCGATACGGACCTTCGAGTACCCGCTCGTCTCGGGCGTCGAGCCCGTCGGTCGCCTGCCGACCATCGACGAACTGAATGTCCCGGACATCGACCTGTCCGCGCTCTCGGAACTGGATAGTACCGTTCAACTACTTCGAGAAGAGAACGTCCTCTAGATGCCAGATACCGAGAGCGCGCCCGCGAGTGGACTGGCTGCCGCGTGGGAGGCTATCACCGCTCGCGCGCTGGTCGTCCTCGCCGGCGCGGTCTCGCTCGTCGTCCTCTTGCCGCTTACCTGGATGCTCATCGCAGGTGGTCGCGTCCTCCAGACCGGCGAAATCTCCGAGATCCTCCTGCGCCCCGGCACGGTCCAGATCGTTATCAACAGCCTCGTCCTGACAGGGATCGTGACGGGCGCGTCGATCCTGATCGGCGTCCCGCTCGCGTACCTGACGACCCGGACCGACCTCCCCTTCCGTCGGTTTTTCACCGTCGCGCTCGCGATGCCGCTCGTCATCCCGAGTTACATCGGCGCTTTTGCCTTCGCCTCGGCGTTCGCCCCCCGTGGCGAGGTCCAGTCGTTGCTCGAACCGCTCGGCGTCGAGTCCATACCAGGGATTTACGGGTTGCCGGGCGCCGCCCTGGTCATCACGCTGTACACCTACCCCTACGTGTTCATCACTTCCCGTGCTGCCCTGAAATCGCTCGACACTCGCCTCGTGGACGCTGCCCGGACGCTCAGACACAGTCCCTGGCAGGCGTTCCGCCGGGTGACGCTCCCCCAGATCCGACCGGCTATCGCGGCGGGGTCCCTGCTCGTCGCCCTCTACGCCATCTCCGATTTCGGGACGCCCTCGATACTGCGCTACGACGTGTTCACCCGCGCCATCTACGTCGAGTTCAACGCCTTCGGCCGGAACACGGCCGCGATGCTCTCGGTCGTCCTCGTCTGTATCACGTTCGTGATCCTCGCCGCAGAGCGTCGCTACAGCGGCACCGAGCGCGTCGAGAGCACCAGAGGACACGGTAGTGGCGACTCTCGGGTGAGTCTCGGCGTCTGGCGCTGGCCGGCGATACTCCCCTGCCTGCTCGTCGCCGGTCTCGCGCTCGTCGTCCCGCTCGCGGTGCTGGGGCTCTGGCTGGTTCGTCCGAGCGGCGGCATGAGCATCGCCTTCGGCCCCGAACACGTGATCAACTCCGTCGGCGTCGCCGCCGCCGCTGCGCTGGTCGCCGCCGTCATCGGACTCCCCATCGCTCACCTCTCGGCCCGTGACGACTCTCGACTGGCCACGCTGTTCGAACGCGCCTCCTACGTCGGCTACGCCGTCCCCGGCATCATCGTCGGCATCGCGCTCGTCTTCCTCGGCGCGCGCTTCGGCGGCAATCTCTACCAGAGCGGCGCGCTCGCGTTCCCGCTCCTGTTGTACGCCTACGTCGTTCGATTCCTCCCCCAGGCTGTCGGGTCGACGAGAGCGTCCATCCTCCGGGTGAGTCCGGCACTGCCCGAGGCCGCGCGCTCGCTCGGTCGCTCGCCGTTCGGTGCCTTCCGATCGGTGACGCTCCCGCTCATCGCGCCCGGCCAGATCGGCGGCGCCGCGCTCGTCTTTCTCACCACGATGAAGGAGTTGCCCGCGACGCTCATGCTGCGCCCGGCGGGTTTCGAGACGCTCGTCACCTTCGTCTGGCGCGCGGAACGCGCCGCGGCGTACGGGTCGGCTGCGCTCCCCGCGCTCGTCTTGCTGGTCGTCTCCGCCTGCTCGATGCTCGTCATCCTCTCGATGGAAGGCTACAGCGTCGAGTAGATGGTTGTGGAGGTGTCGTGGGCGTGTCTCCACGGTTTCTCGGCTTTCTGTGTCGAGACAACCGTTCACTTGAGCGTGTGCATTTACCGCTTGTTTTGTGTGAGAGTGCGGTGAATGGAACCAGAACTGCAGACCGCACCGCAGTCGTGCTGGTGCGATGAAAGCCCTCGGACCGCGAGCCCGTCGAGGGCTTCCATCCCACGACGGTGAGTGCGGTCACGACGAGTTCGATTACAGTCGCGGCAACTCGAATCGGTAACGCTAGTACCACCTCGAATCGAACCCGATGGATTTAGGGCACCCTAAATCGTATCGGGGCGTACCATGGACGCGTCACGGTTGGCTCTCGGCGGGTGGTACCGTGTCCGATAGCCACACGCGAGAGCGAACGAGCGACAGCGGGACGGGCGCCACAGGCGCCGACGCGCACGGTGAGACGGTCCTCGAACTCGACGGCGTCACCAAGCGCTTCGGCGACGAGACCGTCGTCGAGGACTTCGACCTCTCTGTGCGTGAGGGGGAACTCCTCACCCTGCTCGGGCCCTCGGGCTGTGGGAAGACCACCACACTCCGACTCATCGCGGGGCTCGAAGAACCCGACGGCGGCGAGATCCGACTGCGCGGCGAACCCGTGGCCGGTGGCGACAGTTTCGTCGCACCCGAGACACGCGACGTGGGTATCGTCTTCCAGGAGTTCGCGCTGTTCCCCCACAAGACCGCGGCCGAGAACGTCGCCTTCGGCCTCCACGAGATGCCGAGCGAGGAGCGCGAGGCGCGCGTCGACGAACTGCTCGACCTCGTCGGTCTCTCGGCCCACCGGGATAGTTACCCCGACCAGCTCTCGGGCGGGCAACAACAGCGAGTCGCACTCGCCCGGTCGCTGGCACCCGAACCCCAGTTGCTGTTGCTCGACGAGCCGTTCTCGAACCTCGACGTGGATCTACGCGTCGAGATGCGCGAGGAGGTCCGCTCCATCCTGAAGGCGGCGGGCGTCACCGCCGTTTCGGTCACCCACGACCAGGAAGAGGCGATGTCGATCAGCGACCGCGTGGCGGTCGTCAACGACGGCGACATCGAACAGGTCGGCGAGCCCGAGACCGTCTTCCAGCACCCCGAGTCCCGGTTCGTCGCCTCCTTCCTCGGGCACGCGAGTTTCGTCTCGGGCGTCATTCGCGACGACCACGTCGACACCGGCATCGGGAAAGTTCCCGTCGAGCGCGTCCACGGCCTCACCGAAGTGTACGACGGTGCCGAGGTCGACCTGCTCGTCCGCCCGGACGACGTCGCCCTGCGGAGCGTCCAGGATATCGAAGCGAACGGCGACATCGTCCACCGTCGCTTCCTCGGCCCGAGCGTCTTCTACCGCGTCGAACTCGACAGCGGCGACGTCGTCGGTTGCACCCACAACCACGAACACCGGGTCCCTCGCGACCAGTCCGTCCGCGTCGAACTCGACGCCGACCACGACCTCTCGTGGTTCCCCGAGGACGTCGACACCGTCCCCGAAAACGTCGGCCGGGACCACGACGACGAGAGTATCGCCCGCGACACCGACGACTAACGCATGGCCGGCGAGGGACCGGAGGCCGACACCGAAATCGACACCGACCCCGGCCCCGGCCCCACCGCCAACCGGACGCCTCGATTCCGGAGTCTCGTGACCTCACTGACGGAACGACCCGCCGACGTCACGCTCGCTGTCCTCGCACTCGCCGCCGGCGCACTCGTTTTATTCGTCGCTCACGAGTTGTTCCCGTACCACTCCATCAACCACGACGAGGGCGTCTACCTCCAGCAGGCCGCGATGCTACTGGACGGGAAACTCACGATGACACCACCGGTCCCAGAGGCCGTCCGCCCGTGGTTTTTCGTCGCCGAGGACGGCCGCCTCTATCCCAAGTACGCACCCGTGGCGGCACTGTTTTTCGCCCCCGGTCTCGCCCTCGGCGTCCCGCGACTGACACTCGCCGTCGTCGCGACGGTAACGGTCGTACTCGTCGGACTGCTCGGTCGCGAGGCCTTCGACGACCGGGTCGGCGTCGTCGCCGCCGCGCTCGTCGCGACCGCGCCGCTGTTCGTGCTCGCCTCGGCGGTCTTTCTCTCGTATGCCCCGACGACCGCGCTGAATCTCTGTTTCGCGCTGGCGTACGTCCGCGCTGTTCGCCGACGGAGCCGCCAGTACGCCGCACTCGCCGGGGTCGCCGTCGGGCTCGCCTTCATCTCGCGACCGTTTACCGCCGTGCTGTTCGCACTCCCGTTCATCGCACACGCCGTCGTGACACTCGGACAGGTCTGGTGGCCGCGACTCACCGGGCTCTCGTGGCCGCGACTCACTGCCGGTTCGGCACGCTCGACCACGACTGCACAGGATAGTCCGGGCCCGTGGCCGGTCACTCGTCGCCTGCTCACCGTCGCCGCGCTCGGTGCGACGTTCGTCGGCGTCGCGCTGGCGTACAACTGGGTCGTGACCGGCGACCCGCTCGTCTTCCCTTACCAGGCGTTCGCGCCCGAGGACGGCCCCGGCTTCGGCCACCGCCAGATCCTGAACCACGAACGTGACTACACGCCCGCGGTCGCTCTCGACGCCAATCGTCGTGTCCTCTGGCAACTCCTGACTCGCTGGGGACCGCTGGGCTGGCTCGGGTCGGCACTGGCGCTCGTCGGGCTCCTGGTCGCATTCGGCGGCCCGGTCAGACAGCGCGTCTCGGCACGTCTCGGAACCGACGACGGCGGCCGCGACGCGCCGACGGAAGCAGACGACGGCCAGGGCGCATCGACGAGTCTGGACGACGACGGTAGCGACACCCCGACGAGTCCCGACGGCGGCACCCCGGGCCGCGAGCATCTCACCGACCGAACCTGCCGTGCGCTGCTGGCGGCGCTGTTCGCGACCGTCTCGGCCGGGAACGTCTTCTTCTGGGGAAACCTGAACGTGCTCGCGGCCGTCGAGGACCCGACTGACGGCCTGATCGCGAACCTCGGGCCGTTCTATCACTTCGACCTGTTGCTCCCGCTGGCGGTGTTCGGCGCCGTCGCCGTCGTCGCGCTCGCCGGATGGACGCGGGCGGTCGTCGACCGTGGAGCGACTGCTGGGACACGATTCGGCCGTCGAACAGGCGTCAAACCGGCCGTCCGAAACGTCGTGCTCGCGCTCGTCCTCGTCGTCTCACTGGCGGGAGTGGGGACGGTCGCCGCCGAAACCTTCGACGAGCCCGTCGAACGCAACGCGGAGTACCGGGACGACCTCGCGACGGTGTACGAACCCTTCGAGCGGACGGACTTCGAGAACGCGCTCGTTTTCGTCCCGACTCCGTACGGCCCGTGGCTGAACCACCCGTTCCAGTGGCTCCGCAACGACCCCTCTTTCGACGGCGCCGTCGTTTACGTGATGAACCGAGACGCCGGCGGCGACGCCGCCAGCCTGGACGCGTTCCCCGACCGCACCCCGTATCGATTCGGCTATCGAGGGAGCTGGCCCCCGGACGGCGAACTCGACCCGGTCGTCGAACCGCTCTCGGTCGAACGTGGCGAACGCTTGCGCGTCGGCGCGACGGTGGGAGTCGTCACGGGTGCCGAGACCGCCTCGGTCCGCGTCGAAGCCGGCGGGGAGACGCTTCACTACGGTGTCGACCGTGGCGACGGTGCGACCGAGACTGTCGCCTGGACGCTCGAAGATAGCGGGATCGGTCTCGACGCCGAGGGACTCCGGCGCTACAGCGACAGGTCGACGCTCGAACTCGACGGGCCGACGACGGTGACGCTCTCGGTGACGTTCGTCCAGTCCGGGGGTTCGACCATCACCTACGTTCAGGAGACGACCGTCGTCGACACGGGCGACGAGATCAGTGTGCTCTGGCCCCCCGAAGAACGGGTCTGCAGACTCACGAGCGACTGCGAGCGGACCTACGTGCCCGGCGGGGACTACGCGGCGGGCGTCTCGCTGTCATCGAACGTGAGCGCCGAGTAGTCTGTACGTCGCGCCGAATAGCTAGCGAGTCGCCGCGACCGACACACGTCGCGCGGTCACCAGCAGTCAGCGAAAGCGCTCTTCGAGACCGACATGGAGGATCGACCCGGCGATGGCCGCGCCGCCGGCGAACGGGTCGAGTTTGGTCTCGCCTTTCCGCTCGTGGTAGGGGATCCCCACTTCGCGGACGTCGTAGCCCCGCATCACCGGCCGCATCAGGAGTTCGGCCGACAGCCCCGTGTTCTCGGTCCAGGCGATGGACTGGATCACCTCGCGGCGGTAGGCGCGCATCCCAGTCGTCGTATCGCGAACGCGACGGCCGAGCAACCCACTCGCGAGCAGTGCGAACGCTCGGTTGCCGGCACGGTTGAGCGCCGGCATCGCGTCGGCACCCGCCGAGATCCGGTCGCCGCTCACCACGTCCGCACCGTCGTTGATCAGGTCCAGAAAGCGCGGGAGTTCCGCCATCGGATAGGTGTCGTCACAGTCGGTCGTGACGACGATCGGTCGGTCGGCCGCGAGCACTGCTGCTCGCACAGCGACACCGTATCCCTGTGGCTCCTGTTCGATGACCCGTGCGCCGTGTTCCCTGGCGATTTCCGGCGTCCTGTCGTCCGAACCGTCGACACAGACCACCGAGGCCCGCCCGCCCGTCACCGAGTCGATGTCTGCCAGCACGGTCCCGATAGCTTTCTCCTCGTTGTACGTACCCATCACGACCGCGACGTCGTCGAACGTGAACTCGCCGCTGCCCTCGGCCGTCTCGCCTGTTTCGACGGCGTCGGTCCGCTCGTTTTTCTCCGCCGTCTCTCCCGTTGCAGTACTCATTACTCCACGTTCGCGGCTCGACCCTCTTGAGTTTTTAGGTTCGCCAAAAACAGCCGTCGGTCACCCGGGCAATCACCACTCGAACACCCGCGACGATCACCACTCGAACTCGTCGAGGAAATGGTCGGAAGGTGTGGCACGCTCCCAGTAGTAATCGTACAGGTCCTGGCCCCAGGCCAGCGCACGCTCTCCGGTGGCGAACACTTCCGTGCGGGAGTCGTACTGGCCGTCGATCGTCGGCAGCGAGAGCATGACGTAGTCGTCGGTGAGGCCGATCCCGACGTCGACGTCCATCACCCGGACCTCGGTCTCGTCGAAGATACGGGCTTCCGCTAGCGAACCTGCCCGTTCCAGGGACTCTTCGAGGACCGTCGTGTCGATGACGAGCCGCGCATCCTCCCAGTCCGGCATGGCCAGCTCGTACTCCGCTTGGTAGATCGGCGTGACGATGTCGAGTCGAGACTCGGTCTCTTCCACGCGGTCGACGACTTTCCGGACGGCCGCGTGTGGGTCCGTGTCCGGCGCACGGAAGGGTTCGGCGCCGGCGAGTTCGGTCAGCCTGAGCCTGAACCGCCGCGGCAGTGCCCCCACGTCGTGTGTCTCCCAGTAGTCGTCGTCCAGCAACCGACAGAGGTTCTCCTGTTGTTCGAGCAGGTCGGCCACGAGTTGCCCGCTCCCCGTGACCTCGCGTCGGCCGTCGACCGTCCGGACCAGCCCCCGCCGGTCCAGGTCTCCCAGGGCGTTGTAGATGGCCGACTCACTGGCGTCGATCGACTCGATCAACTGGTCCGTCTCGCTCGGCATCGCCGCAACTGTCAACAGCACGTCCGTCTTGACCGACGACCCGAGCACGTCCCGAAATAGCGAACCGCCGGTCACTGTCCCGCCCCCGCTGGCGTCCCCCGTCGTTTTTCTCGACTGCTCATTATCGGATTCCATATGTATCGGAACCACTTCGCTTTTCCGGAATCTCCCAGCCAGAGAAGAATTACTGTGATCGGGAAAGTTCAGGTTTTATACCGGTGAAGCCACCAGATACGGGCGCGGTCCGAAACGGGATGCCGAGGTTCCCGCTGGCGATAGCACGGCCTGGCCACCCACGCGTCGCACTGTCGACGTACCATCCCCGACCGGCGAACGTAACAGAGGGCGCCGGGGGAGCCCCTCAGTCTTCGTCGGTCCGGTCTGCGCGGTCGATACGGATGTCGAGGGCCTCTATGTCTTCGTACGCTGCTACCTGTCCACCGACAGATACACGTCCGGCGTCGGTGTCGACGACGAGCGACGCTTTCTCCCGGGCCGGACTGCTCGTCACTTCCACCACTCGTCCTTCGATAGTGCGCCGGTCGCCCGTGACGACGTCCCGGCCTTCGATGCGAGCGGTGAACTCCCCACCGAGTTCCGACAGGTCCGCGACCGCTCGGCGGATCGTGCCGTAGCGTCGCGGGAAGGTGATAGAGCCGTTCTCCCCGAGGATGATGTCCGCAGTCGACCACAGCACCAGGTTCAGGTACGTCGAGACCATGAACCCGAGTTCCGACCGGTCGAAGATGACGCCGTACCGGTCGTTGTCGTCCCTGAGACTCTCCCGGGTGGCGTACAGCGAGTAGCGCCCGTCGGCGACGGCGACGACCGGCGTCGTCACGCCACGTCGTCCCCTGACCCTGTTTGCCACGCCGCGATAGTCGTAGTCCTCGGGGTCGGGCGCCTCGGCACCCGGGGAGATCAGTATCTCGGTCGCGACGCCCTCCTCGCGTTTCTCCTGTAGTCGGTCCTCGAAGCGCGCGAGCAGGTCCGGCGTCAGCGAGAGCATCAACTCGTAGTCGGCCGCGTCGATGATGTCCGAGAGATATCGCAGGATCGTCGGGCGGGACTTGACGAGCGAGACGGTCTCGACGTTGCGCGCCGGTTCGGTGTAGGTCCGGGTCAGATTCGCGACGAGGTCGTCCAGCGACGCCGTCAGGTCGCCGAAAGCCTCCTCGGGGTCTATCGCCAGCACCTTCATCGGTCGGGACTCCTGCAGTTCGACGAGCCCGATGTCGTTGAGGCTGCGGACCGTATCGTAGACCCGCGGCTGGGGGATGTCCGTCCGTTCGGACAGTTCGGACGCCGTCAGCTCCCCGTGTTCGAGGATCGTCAGGTACGCCGTCGCCTCGTACTCACCGAAGTCGAACTGCCGCGAGATAGACTCCAGCGAGTCGAGAAGCTCGTCGTCGGCCATGTGGTCGCCTATTGACTCACCCACCAAATCAGTCTGTCCCTTCCCGCCAGCGTCGCCGTTACTCCCGCTCGGACCGGTTCTCCGGAGCGAATTCGGGGGTGACGGAACGACGGGGCGATCAAGGCCGTCTTCGTTCGCGGCGCCGGGTTTACCTTGTCGCTCACATCTCGGCGGGACCAGTGGAATCGCCGCCGATCTACAGACGGGGGCCACGAGCTCATATCGACGGCCTGTACGCCAAAGAGGAGTATCGGAGACAGGGGGTGGCCTCCTCACTCATCGAACGGGTAGAGCAGTGGGCGGAAACCAACGGGTGTGAGATGCTGGGAGCTGGCGCTCACCACGAGAACGAACACGCCAAGAGGATGTACGAGGACCGATTCTCCCTCACGTTTCTCAGTTACCGTCGCCAGATAGAATAGAGAGTCCTCGAGACCGTTTCCCCCCAGTGCTGTGACCGGAGGAACGCACCGCGAGCGAAGCGAGCGGTGAGTGAGCCGCCGGCAGACAACAGGTCAAGGCCATCCGGAGTCGACCACTCTACCGAACACGTCACTGGGAAGCACCGACCGTTTTACGTCGGTGGGTGGTGACACCCGTGGCATGGAGCAGCTCTCTTCGTGTTACTTCTGTGGCGACGCGCTGGACTCGTCGCTCGACGAGTACCCGCTGGTTCCCGACGCGCTCGCCCCGGCAGACGGAGACCGCCAGACGATCGTCCTGTGTCCGACCTGCAAGCGCAAACTCGACCCCGTCGTCGAGGTCGTCGCCAACGCTGTCGCCAGTGCCGACGTGTCTGCCGACCGCTCGGAGACTGACGACGGTGTCGTCGACGAGAACGACGCTGACGGTTCCGAAGCCGACGTAGATGCCGCGGACGACGCCGACGACTCTGGTGCAAGCGCGGAGTCTGCCTCGATAATCGGCGACACTCCCTCGACCGAGGACGATAGCCTGGATGGGGAAACGCCCGGTGAGGGTGCGGAGGTCGACAGCACGTCGACGTCGGACATCGGGTCGACACTCGGTGACGACGAGGACGTTCTTCGGCCGGTCGGCGGCGATGCGACGAACGAAGATGGACGTCGTTCCGACACCGGGACCGACGCGGGCAGTGACACCACGACCGGCAGTGACGAGGCGGGTCGCTCGAACGACGGAGCGAACACGGGACAGCCCTCTCGATCGACAGGAGATTCGTCTCGTTCCGAAGAGCCACGCCAGCGCAAGTACACGAGCGGGCAACGAGCCGGCGGCCGGCCGACAGACCAGGACCGCAGCGGGACCGACGAGAGGGGTGACGACGGTGACGGCGACGAAGGGAGTGACGGGGGCGACAGCGACCGTGACATCACGCTGAGTCGACTGGAGAACACCAACGTGATGCGACTCCTCCAGAACCGGGAGTTCCCCGTCGACCGCGACGACTTCGTGGTCGTGGCCTCCAGCGCCTACGAGGTCTCACCCCGCCACTGCGAGAAGGTGATCGACCTCGCAGTCAAACACGACCTCCTCCGGGAGGAAGACGGCGAACTCCTGGCGGGCACCAACTGGAGCTGACCGAAGGTGGACATAGAACTCCGCCGGCTTCCGGCCGAAGAGGCACCGGTCCGGCGGTTCGTCCAGGAACTCTGGCTCCCCTATCACCGCGAACTCGAAGCGACGGTCGAGGACCACGAACTCGCCGACGATGTCGATCTCGTCGAGGCGGAACTTCCCTTCCGACTCGATCGACTCGACACCGAGGGGTATCGACTGTGGGTCGCGGTCGACGGCGACGGAATCGGTGCTCCTGGCGAGACTGGCACGCCTGCTTCGACAGACGGCGGCCTGATGGGGTTCGTCACCACCGAGACCGAGCGCGCGCCGTCGGTCTTCGACCGGCCAGACCGACTTGTCGTGGGCGATATCTACGTCCGCGAGGGGTATCGCGGGACCGGACTGGCAGGCGAACTCGTCGACCGCGCCGCCGAGCGGGCACGAGAAGCGGGCTGTGATGAACTCGTCCTCGACGTGGACGTCGACAACGACCGGGCGGTCGCGTTCTACGAGACACTCGGGTTCGAGACGCGGCGTCTCCGGATGCGCGTCGCCGTCGACGACCTGTAGCCCGCCCGCCACCGTCGTCCGACGCCGAGGTCGGAGACACCGAGACGCAACCACTACGGGGGCGACCGTCGAAGCGCCGGTATGGACGTAGCGACGGTCACAGAGCGATACGACAGTCGTCTCGATGTCGACGAATACGCGGACGTCGACGCGAGCGCGAACGGCCTCCAGGTCGGCCCGGCCCACGGGGGTGTCGAACGAGTCGCGTTCGCCGTCGACGCCGCAGAGGCGACCATCGAGACGGCCGTCGACCGCGACGCCGACCTGCTGGTGGTCCACCACGGCCTCTCGTGGGGCGGTATCGAGCGCGTCACCGGTCGCGACTATCGCCGGATCGCACCGCTGATCGAGAGCGACCTCGCCCTGTACGCTGCCCATCTCCCGCTCGACGGACACCAGGAACTCGGGAACGCGGCCGGCCTGGCAGACCACCTCGATCTCGACCACTGCGAACCGTTCGGCGCGATGGGGCCGGTCCACATCGGCCAGCGCGGTCGGGTGAGCGAGTCCTACGAGCGGAACGAACTCGCTACGACGCTGGCGACCGAACTCGACACCGGCGGCCGGGGCGTGCAGGTGCTCGATTTCGGCCCCGAGACGGTCGAGGAGGTCGCCATCGTCACCGGCAGCGGCGTCGATTGGCTCGACGAGGCTATCGAGGCTGGTGTCGACGCCTTCGTCACTGGCGAGGGCAAACAGCAGGTCTACCACGAGGCCCGCGAAGCCGGTGTCAACGTCTACCTCGCCGGCCACTACGCCACGGAGACGTTCGGTGTGCGTGCGCTGGCAGGTATCGCCGAGGACTGGGGCCTGGAGACGACGTTCATCGACCACCCGACCGGGCTGTGAGCAGCCCCCTGCGAGAGTGACACACGCTCGATCAGTATCCTGTGAATCCGTCACAAACTACCGTAGAGGGGCGCAGACGGCGGATCCGACGTATTCGTTTGGAAACGCTTTAGCCGGGCGATCGGGTACAGGGGGCAATGAGTTACCGCATCGGACTCGTCGGCAAGCCCTCTGTGGGGAAGTCGACGCTGTTCAATGCCGCGACGATGAACGACGTGCCGGAGGGTGCGTATCCCTTCACGACCATCGACCCGAGCGTCGGCGAGGCGTACGTCCGCGTCGACTGCGCCGCGCCCGAATTCGACCACTCCTGTACGCCGAACACGGGGTACTGCGACGACGGCGTGCGCTTCGTCCCGACGAAACTCGTCGACGTGGCCGGTCTCGTCCCCGGCGCACACGAGGGTCGCGGGCTGGGCAACCAGTTCCTCTCGGATCTGAACGAGACGGACGTGCTCGTCCACGTCGTCGACTTCTCCGGCGAGACGGACATCGAGGGAGAGGCGACCGAGGACCACGACCCACGCGAGGACATCGACTTCCTCGAGGCGGAACTGGACATGTGGTATCTCGACGTCCTCGAGAAGGGCATCGAGCGGTACAGTTCCGGGTACCAGGGCCAGGACCGCGACATCGAGGAAGACCTCGCCGAGCAGATGAGCGCGTTCGGCATCGGCGAGGACGAGATGAAGCAGGTCATCCTCTCGCGCGGGCTCGCCCTCGACCCCGACGAGTGGTCGGAGACCGACCGCGAGGCCCTCGCTCGGGACATCCGCCTGCGGACGAAGCCGATGGTCGTCGCCGCGAACAAGATGGACAAGCCCGCGGCACAGGAGAACTTCGAGGCGATCGCGAGCGACCCCGAGTACGACCACCTCACGTTCGTCCCGGTATCAGCCCACGCCGAGAAGGCCCTGAAGTCCGCCGACGAGCAGGGCGTCGTCGACTATCGCCCCGGCGACCCGGCGTTCGAGATCGTCGGTGACGTGAGTGACGAGCAGGGTGCCGGGCTCGAACAGATCCGCGAGTTCGTCACCGCGTACGAGGGCACCGGCGTCCAGCGGGCGCTAGAGACGGCGCTGTTCGACGTGCTCGACGCCATCGCCGTCTTCCCCGGTGCCGAGCAGCCCCAGGACGACGGTACGTTCCTGCAGGACTGTTTCGTCCTCTCGGAGGGGTCGACCACCGAGGACTTCGCGTACTTTCTCCACAGCGACATCGGCGAGGGGTTCCTCTACGCGACGGACGTTCGCTCGGGTCGACAGGTGGGCGCGGACACCGAACTCGACCACCGCGACGTCGTCGAGATCACGTCGACGAACTGATACGGTCGGTTGTACCGATGTACCGGTGTTTTGCCGAGCGGTTCGGCGAAATCCGGGCACGACGTACAACCGACCGTACGGGCTGGCGGTCGACCCTCGCTGTCCGATCGTGGTCGGCCCCTGCCGCGAGCGAGCGATTCAAGAAACCCGGCGCCGTTCACCCGTCAACGTGTCAGGCCCGGCATCCGACGAGGTCGAGACACACGACGACCTGGTCGCGTGGTCGCGCGAGTACTGCAAGGAGGTCCGTCGCGACCGGTTCGTCGACGTCCGCTTCGACCTCGTCGAGTGGGAGGTGTCGACGCGAGCGAAACGTCGCGCAGCGGCGGTCAAGCGACCGAAGATCCCGGACGCGGACGTGGGAACACCGATCGACTGGGAGACCGCGACGGCGGCCGGTGGCCGACGGGCCGAGGGACGACCGTTCCCCGCGACGCTATCGCTGACCTGGGGCGCCTTCGAGGCGTTCGACCGCGCCGAGTGGGAGTCGACGCTGCGCCACGAACTGATCCACCTCGAACAGTACCAGCGGTTCGGGACGACCGACCACGGACCCGCCTTCAAATCGCGAGCGGACGATCTGGAGGCTACTGTCCACTGCCCGGTGTTCGCCGACCCGAAGTACGTACTTCGCTGTCGGGATTGCGACGCCCTCGTCGCCCGGCGCTACCGGGACTGCAAACTCGTGAGCGAGGCCGACAGCTACCGGTCGTCCTGTTGCGGTGCGGCGCTGTCGGTCGACCAACCTGGGTGAGCTGTCTGGTGGCGACCCCGTCTCGAAATCGACCCGTCGTCGAATCGCGCCGTTGAAACCGTTCGCTCTCGCAGAGTCAGCCATGACAGACGACGAGACGCCACGCGAGACGTTCTCCCACGACCCGATCGGCCACGCCGAGGCGCGAGCGGGCATGACCGTCGGTGAACTCGCCGAGGAGTACGGTTCCGCGGGGATCGGCGCCAGCGCGATGCACGAGGCCGTCGACGTCTACAGCGAGATGCTCGCCGACGACGTCACCGTCTTCATGGGTCTCGCGGGCGCGATGGTCCCGACAGGGATGCGCCGCATCGTCGCCGACCTGGTCCGCGACGGCCACGTCGACGCGCTCGTGACCACCGGCGCGAACCTCACGCACGACGCCATCGAAGCCATCGGCGGCAAACACCACCACGGCGAGGTCCACGCCGAGGGCAAGACCGAGCGCGAACACGACGAGCGCCTCCGCGACGAGGGCGTCGACCGCATCTACAACGTCTATCTCCCCCAAGAACACTTCGCGCTGTTCGAGTCCCACCTTCGCGAAGAGGTCTTCCCGACTCTGGAGGCCGACTGCGAGAACGAAGACGGCGACGGTGCCCGCGGGAACGCCGTGAGCATCCGGCGGTTCACCGAGGAACTCGGCCGGGCCAACGCCGAGGTCAACGAGCGCGACGACGTCGCGGAAGGCCCGGGCATCGCCGCGGCCGCGTACGAACACGACGTCCCCATCTACTGCCCCGCCATCCAGGATTCCGTGCTCGGGTTACAGGCGTGGATGTACTCCCAGACGTCCGCGTTCACACTGGACGCACTGGCGGACATGGACGAGTTCAGCGACCAGGCCTTCGAGGCGGATACCGCGGGTGCGTTGCTCGTCGGCGGCGGCGTCCCGAAGAACTACACGCTCCAGACGATGCTGGTCGCGCCCGACGCCTACGACTACGCCGTCCAGCTCACGATGGACCCGCCGGAGACCGGCGGCCTCTCGGGAGCGACACTCGACGAAGCCCGATCGTGGGGCAAACTCGAAAAAGCCGCCCGCAAC
>Ga0207771_100170_pt1 | contig 45764 bp, 43 predicted proteins | sample A23M2SouthBayCA_2_FD_187731 | JGI IMG/M metagenome (GOLD analysis project Ga0207771, IMG submission 187731) | Aerobic enrichment media microbial communities from Eden Landing Ponds, California, USA - A23 M2 (2) (SPAdes) | ecosystem: Environmental > Aquatic > Marine > Unclassified | place... | reverse complement strand
CGCTCGTCGGCACCGGGCGCGACGCCGTCCCCTTCCAGTGCGGCGAGCGCATCGGCCGCGGCGTCGAGCTGTTCGACATCGAGGTCCGCGAGCGGCGCGAACACGCCCTCCGTGACGCCGGCCTCCCGCAGTGCCAGGGCGGTCCGGACGCCGGCGAGGTCGCCGCCCTCGACGCTGTCGTAGGCCTCGAAGGCCTCGATGATGCTCTCCCGAGTCGTCTCGTCGAGTTCGTCCCAGACAGCCACGGCGTCCATGACGGTTTCGAGGCGCGATTCCATCGCAGCCTGCGAGTCGAGGGGCGTGAGAAGGCGAATGCTATCGGCGGCGTGCCGGGTCACGGCGTAGTCACTCGCCAGGTCGAGCACCGATTTATAAACCGACCGTGCGTCGCGGGTCGCGAGGATGTCCATCGCCCCGCCCTGGGCCCGGCGGAGGATCCGCGTCGCCCGCCCGCGGCTCAGCCCGGCTTCGGTCAGCGTTCGGAGATCGCCGGACTTGATGGCTTCGAGGGCGACGTCGACGCCAAGCGACTCGGCGAGGAGGTCACGGGTCTTCGGCCCGACGCCCCAGTAGTCCTCCAGTTCCATGGTACCATGCTCTCCCGGGGATGGTTAAGGTGTTACCCTCCGAACTCAGCGTAATCGCAAGCTGGAGAATCCGTCGGCCGGCAGTATGAAATACCTCCCTCGACAACCATGGCTGATGAGCGCGCCCGAAGAGGGGACGTGTCCACGATGCGAAGCGTCGCTCGACGGCGCGGATCAGTGTCCAGAGTGTGGACTCACGGTCCGGACCGCCGAGGACGGACTCACCTCGGAGGCGGCCGACGCGATCGTCGAGCGCACGCTGTCGAACGCCGCGGCCCGGCGACAGCCGGCCGGCCGATCCCTTCCGTACCCGCTGAGGCTGGCATCGGCCCTCGCGATCAGCATCCCGTTCGCGCCGCTGTCGGCGTTTGCCCTGACGAGTCTGGTCCCCGCCCACCCGATCATCGTCATCCTCGTCAGCATGCTCTCGTGGATGGCACCCGCTGCCGTGCTGGCCCGCACGGCTGTCCCCTCGCTGATCGTGGGTCGGGGATTGATCGTGTTGGGTGCGGTCGTCGCTGCGACGCCGCTGGTGGTTGCCGGCGGCCGGACGCTCGTCGGGAGCGCCGCGACGTCGAACCCGTCCATCGACGGGGGCCAGACCATCTACGGGTCGTTTCTGTTGTTCGGGTTGGTGATCCTGCTTGCCGGCATCGCCGTCTCACGAGTCGCCGGTCGCAAGCGGGACGCCTGGCAGGACGCCAGGCCTCGTCGTCGGGAGTGACGTCGGTTCCGGACGCTGGCGTCTCACTCCCAGAACGACCGCGTCCGGGCGTACTCGCGCTCCCGAGCGAGGATGTCCCGGTAGAAGTCCTCCTCGTTCTCCCGGAGTTTGTTGATGATGCGGGCCGCGTTGGTCGGACCCACGCCGCGGCCCGCCAGCGCGATGATGGCCTGCTTGCCGTGGCTCTGGACGAGGTCGGCGGCCTGATGGGCGCGCTTCGTCCGGCGCTCCTGCTCGTCGTCCTTTTCGGTGGCCCGGACCGCCGCGACGGTCTCCTCGTCCCAGGGGTTCAGCGCCGCGATCCGGGTCGACCCACACTCCGGGCACTCCGGCTGGTCGCGCACCCGTTTGACTGGCTTGGTGGTTTTGTAGGCCTCACAGTGGACACACAACAGGATGACGCGATCCTCCTGGATCCGCTCTTTCAGCGTCTGGATCACGCTTGCGTCGGCGTTCTCGGGGGCGAGGAGTTCCTTGCTGCCCGAGCGCCCGCCGCGACCGATCGCCGTCCGGCCGCCGACGGTCTCGACGGCGATCCCGCCGGACTGGACTTCTCGAAGTACCTCGCTCGTCCGGTCGATATCGAGCTTCTCGTGGATCAACTCTCGCAGGGCCTCGTCGTAGATTGGTGTGCCCTCCAGGGCCTCAAGCAGCCGATCCCGGCCGAAGCGATTGCTCCCCCGCCCGCGCCAGCGTTTGAGCGCACCGAATTTAGTCGCGACCTGTGCGAGACGGAACTTCAGCGCGTCGGCGTTCTTGAGGCTGAGTTCGATCAGCCCCTCGACGTGGGCGGGATCCGTCGATTCCAGAACGTCGACGACGTCGCCGGCAGTCACGTTTCGGGGCACTTCCAGGGAAATCCGATAGGGATCGACGTCGAGGCCGACCGACGAACCCGTTCGCTGGCCCAGCAGCGCCGAGAGCAACCGACCGAGGGTCTCGTTGACCTTGTGACCGAATGCGGCGTTGAGCACGACGTCCCGCCCCTCAAATTCGACGACGATCCGGTCCGGGCCGGGAACCGGCCCCTCGTGGGACTCGATCTGTTCGAGGGCCGACCGGAGCGTTTCCTCGGCGGCGTCGTATCGGCCGGTGAGGTGGCGAGCGACACTCTCGGCGTCGCCACCGGCCCGGAGCTGGTCGGCGGCGACCTGCCGGATCTCGGCGACTTCCTGGGCGACATCGTAGGGGACGGGAATCTCCTGGCCGGTCCAGGAGGGGACTTCGCCGGCGGGATCGCCGACCGGCGTGACGTGGACCGTCTCCTCCTCGTCGTCGATCTCGGTGATGCGCCACATCTCGCCACCCTGGATGAACACTTCCCCCGGCGCGGCGAAGTTGACGACGAAGCGTTCGTCGAGCGTCCCGACCTGCCGGCCGCTCGTGCCGTCCGCGACGTCGTAGGTCGCCTCGTCGGGGATCATCGAGAGGTTGTGATAGAAGTACTGCCATGTCCCGCGACGCTTGCTGAGTGCGTCGTCGTCCTCCTCGAGCCAGACGACGCGATTGTCGGCGAGTTCGCGCACGATCTCCCGGAAGACTGCCTCGGAGATGTCGCCAAAGGGGTACGCCCGCGTGACGATCTCGTAGGCTCGGCGGGCGTCGACTTCTCCGAGATCCATGATGACGCCGGCGATCTGGTTGGCGACGGTGTCCCGGCTCCCGTGGTGGATCGCGGCCGGTTCGACTTCGCCGGCCCGGGCTTTGCGGGCGATCGCGAGCGCCTCGAAGGTCTCATCGGGGCTCGTGGTGACGATCGTCCCCGCGGAGGTCCGATCCCGACGGTGGCCCGCTCTCCCCACGCGCTGGAGCAGTCGGGAGACCTGCCGGGGGCTGTTGTACTGGACGACGTGATCGACCCGCCCGACGTCGATCCCGAGTTCCATCGAGGAGGTACAGAGGAGGGCGTCTAACTGGCCGTCCTTGAACGCGTCCTCGACCTCGACGCGGGCATCGGAGGCGAGCGATCCGTGGTGGATGCCGACGTCCGTGCCGTACTCCTTGAGGCGCGAACCCAGCGCCTCGGCAGTCTGTCGCGTGTTGACGAACACCAGCGTCGACTCGTGGGTGTCGATCAACTCGTCGATTTTCCTGACGTGGCTGGCGACCTCGGGATCAGTGACGATCTCGCCGGCGACGTTCTCGTCGCGCTCCTCGACCGAGGGCCGGACGACGTTGATCTCGATGTCGCTGCCGGCGTCGATCTCGACGATAGAACACCCGCGATCGCCCGTGAGAAACCGCCCGACTTCCGCGGGATCGCCGACGGTCGCCGAGAGCCCGATCCGCTGGAAGGGGTCGGCGAGTTCACGGAGTCGTTCGAGGCCGACGGTCAACTGCGCACCGCGCTTTGCGGCCGCGAGTTCGTGTACTTCGTCGACGACGACGTGAGCCACGTCTTCGAGCCCCTCCCGCAGTTTCTCGCCGGTGAGGATCGCCTGGAGCGTTTCTGGGGTCGTGACGAGGACGTCCGGCGGGTCCTCGGCCTGTTGCTGGCGGCGGTATTGGGTAGTGTCGCCGTGGCGGACGTCGATCGCGAGGTCGAGCGTCTCGCCCCACCACTCCAGGCGATCCCGCATGTCTCGATTCAGCGCCCGCAGCGGCGTGACGTACAGCGCGGCGATCCCGTCGGGCGGATCGTCGGCGATGGCGTCGAAGACCGGCAACATCGCGGTCTCGGTCTTGCCGCTGCCGGTGGGCGCGATCACCAGGGCGTCCTCGCCGTCGGCGATCGGCGGGATGGCGCGGCGCTGTGGCTCGGTCGGCGTCGTGAAGCCGCGGTCGGACAGCGCCGACCGGACCGCCTCGCCGAGGTGCGCGAAGACGGCGTCGCCCTCGCGCGTCGCCTCGCTCATTGGGCGCTAATTGGGTGTTGAGCCGATTAAGCGCGTTGGAAGGTGTGTCCACAGATGGCATTCCCGGGTGACTGTTCCTGCTTGCTGGTTCTCCCGGGGACACGTTCTTGGCTGGCAAACCCGTTGACGGGGTATGTACCTCGCCGACGCCGCCTGGCCGGATCTTTCGTCGTACTTCGACTCGGAGTCGATCGCGCTGATCCCGCTGGGGTCGACCGAGCAACACGGCCCGCATCTGCCGGAGGGCACTGATCACCTCATCGCCGAAGCGTTCGCCCGCGAAGCCGCCGATCGGACGGGGTTCCTCCGGACGCCACCGGTCCGGATCGGCGTGAGCCCCCACCACCAGCAGTTCCCCGGGACGATGTCGGTCGATCCGCCCGCCTTCCGCGACTACGTCGAGAGCTTCACCCGGAGTCTCACCACGCACGGCATCGATCGGGTGATCTACGTCAACGCCCACGGCGGCAACGTGAACCATCTCCGTGAAGTCGGCCGTCGACTCCGCGAGGACGGGACCGCTTTCGCCGTCGAATGGATGTGGGACGAGAGCATCCCCGAGCAAGTGAACGCGGCGTTCGAACACAACGGTCCCCACGGCGGTCCCAAGGAGACCGCCCTCATCCAGCACCTCCATCCCGACCTCGTCCACGAGGATCGACTCGAGGAGGCACGCGACACCGGCCTGGTCGAGGTATCGACGGATGTTGGTCGCGTCCACGGGGCTCGAACGTTCTACGATTCGATCGAGAACAGCGAGAACGGGGTCTTCGGGGATCAAACCGAGGCGACTGCCGAGATCGGTGCAGCGCTGTTTGCGGCCGCCAGCGACGAACTCGTCGCACTCGCCGAGTGGCTGGACGAGCAACCGTTCGAGGATCTCATGCCGAGAGAGCACGTGTGACTGGCTCGGCTCGATTCTGTCCGTGGGGTGGTCAATTATTGGCGGTACTTCGACCATCCAAGGCGGACAGTACGTCGGCCAGATTATAGAGCCAAACATCGTCCCGAGCGTCAGCGACTCGCTTGAGGTCCTCCGTGTATCCCGAGCGGCTGAAAAGGGCATAGAGCGGTTTCGAATCAGTTGGCTCCTCGGACCAGCGGACCTCCGCTGTCGTTCGTTCGAGGTCCGAGAGAACACCCTCGCTCACGGGTTCTGCGGTGAACTTACACTCACCGGCCACGAGTCCGTCTGGACTCAATCCGAGCACGTCCAGTTCGTGCTGTTTGAACCACCATTGACCGATGTCGGTCAAGCGCCGGTCGACCAATTGTGGCAATGCCCGCTGACAGAGTCGTTCGAACAGTGGACTGACGTGGTCCGCGATCTCCGGGGCGACAATCTCCTCGTAGGCGTCCTCGCCAAGCAGTCGAAGTTGATCCTGATTGCCGTAGACGAACCGGAACCAGAACCGGAACAGCGGTGCCGCGATCCGATACCGGCCGCGTTTGGACGCCGTTGGTGACTCCGTCACGGGAATGTGACGCTCGACGAGGCGGATTCGTCTGAGCTTCTGCAGATACGAACTGAGTGACTGTGACTCCATCCCGGCCATCCCGGCGATCTCGCTCGGCGTCCGACGGCCGTGGGCGAGCGCACGCAGGATGCTGAAGTACGTGTTCGGCTGCTGGAGTTCCATCCGCAGTAAAAACTCGGGCTCGGAATAGAGGAGTCCGCGTTCGGAGAGGATCGACGCCTGGACGTTCTCCGAAAGCGATCGCTTGGGATCGATCGTCTGGAGATAGTGCGGCGTTTCGCCATAGATCGCCCACGCTGTGATCGCCGTTTCGGCATCGTATTCAGGATAAAAATCCCGTGCGTCGCCCGCAGTTAGTGGCTGCAGGTTGATCGTCGCTGTACGGCGACCGTACAGCGGCGCGCTGCCGGACAGCACTTTGTCTTCCATTACGCTGATGGATGACCCGACGAGGACGAGCGTCATCTCAGTATCCTGTAGCTTCTGATCCCAGACACGCTGGATCCGCGACGGGAGTGATTCGTCTTCCTCGATCAGGAACGGGAACTCGTCGATCACGACGATCGCATCTTCGTTCCCCAATGCTTCCAGAAGTGCTTCCCAGTCACGACGAACGTTTTGTAGTGATGGGAACTGTGCTGTCGCAGCGTCGACGAACTGTTCGAGTTGATTTTGGCCGGTCGATTCGACCGCCTGATAGTAGACTGCATTGTCACGATCAGCGACCGACTGCCGGACGAGTTCGCTCTTGCCGAGTCGTCGTCGCCCGTAGATCACGACGAAATCCGCGCTGTCCCCGTCGTAACACCCCGTGAGCTGATCGAGCTCGTCGCTTCGATCGACGAATCCCTCCATACGGTGTTGTTATCGTGATCCGATATAGAACTATCGAATTCAGAAATCTGTATTTCTGAAATCTAGATTTCGGAAAAATAGATTTCATTATTGGCTTCCATACCTAGTGGTTTGATATCAATACACGCGAAACGTTCAGACGATGGTCGATCCGTCAACCGCGCCGTTCGTCGAGGTGATCGGCCACCTCGCGCTAGCGTTCGGGATCGGTGCGCTCGTCGGTCTGGAACGCGAGCAAAGTGAGTCCGGTGGGACTTTCGCCGGGAGTCGGACGTTCCCGCTGATCGCGCTCTACGGCGCCCTCGTGGCCGGCTTCTTTCCGGATTTCTTTCCGCTCGCACTCGGCATCCTCGCTGTCCCACTCACTGTCGCCTACGCCGGGAAAGTGTATTACGAACGGGACATCGGCCTGACGACGCTCGTGGCGGCACTTCTCGTCGCCGTCCTCGGCGCGATGACGATGCACTCCGCCCGAAGTGCGACCGTTGCCATCGTCGTCGTCGGTGCCGTCACAATCCTGCTGTCAGTGAAAGATCCGATCCACGAGTTCGCCGACCGGATCGAGGAGCGCGAACGGCGTGCCTCGGCGAAGTTCATCCTCGTCGTGCTGGTCGTCCTCCCTGCCCTTCCGGATCGATCGATGGACGCGCTGTACGGACTCAACCCCCGGTTCGTCTGGCTGATGGTCGTCTTCGTCACCGGACTGGGCTTTGTCGCGTATGTGCTCGGGCAGGTCCTGGGACTGGAACGGGGCATCGCCGTCACGGGGATCGTCGGCGGGTTCGTCTCCTCGACGGCGACGACGGTGTCGATGGCCGAGAAGACGGTTCAAAACGAGACCCTGTATCACGTCTGTGCCTTCGCGGTCGTGACGGCCTCGATCGTCATGTTCCCGCGGGCGCTCATCGAGATCGCCGTCGTCAATCCGGAACTGGTCCCGAGCGTCGTGTTGCCTCTTGGGGCGATGACGGTGGTTGGAGTCGTCTCCGCCGGGCTGTTGTACTGGCGGACGGCGACCGAGGAGACGGTCGAGCCCGACGAACTCGACAACCCATTCCGATTGCGGCCAGCCCTACTTTTCGGGATCATCTTCGCGGTCGTGTTGCTGGTCTCGGAGTACGCAAACCAGTGGCTGGGTGCCTCTGGGATCTACGCGACGGCGTTTTTCTCCGGGCTGGCCGACGTCGATGCGATGACGATCACGTTGAGCCAACTCGCCGCTCGCGGCGAAGTCACGACGTCGGTAGCGACGACGGGGGTCGTCATCGCGGCGATCGCCAACACCGGCGTCAAGGCCGGACTCGCGTGGGCGCTGGGCTCGAAACGACTCGGCAAACTGGTGACGATCGTCCTCGCCGCTGTCGTCCTGAGCGGCGTCGTATCACTCGCCTTCGTGTGATCGGAGCCTTGCCAGACCCCAGCACGTCTAGATCTGATCGTACGGTCCGAGTCGTGTCCCATCCAGCAAATACGCCGTCCCATCAGCGAGCCCCTCCGGTAAGAAGGGCGCGAGGAACGACTGCCCCTCGACGTTGATCCAGGTACCGCCCGAGAGGTCGTTGAACGCCGGGAAGACGACGAGTTCGCCCCCGATCTGCCCGAGGGTGTCGTCCGTCTGGTTGCCGTCGCCGTAGTGATCCTCGAACGGGTCGGGATCGATCGCTCCGCGGAGCCAGACCCGTTCCTTTCGTCGGCCACCGACCTCGTCCTCCAGCCGGACGACGGGGTGCTCGTGCCCGATGCAGACCGTCTCGGCAGCGAGCACGTCCGGTGCGGGCCAGGTGTGGCCGTGGGCGAACCCGACCGTTCCCAGGCGCACGCCCGATCCGTCGGTGATCGTCACGTCTTCGCGGTCGGAAAGCAGCGACTCGATCTCGCCGTCGTGGTTGCCCTTCACGAGCGTGAGCGGAATCCGATCGGTGATCGCCGAGACCAGGTACCCCAGCTCCTCGCGTTCGTCCCGCTGTGGTGTCCCGATTGCGTGACCCAGGTCGCCCAGGACGAGCAGTCGATCCGGATCGGTCTCGGCCACCAGCGAGAGCAACGCTTCGCGTCGCTGGTCGGCCTCTGACGCGAGTTCGACCCCCTCTCGACGCAATCCGGCTTCGATGCCCGCGTGGACGTCCGCGACGACCAACGCCCGTCCATCCGGAATGTCGACGGTCGCCGCGGGAGCGTCGGGGACCGGTTCGACCGCCATCAGATCGACTTGAGACGACCGTCGCTGGGTTCGTAGCACCGGCCGTTCATCAGCGCTTCCTGGATCGCGTCCTCGACGTCGGCCGCGTCGACGCCGTGGGCGTCTCGGACACGCTCGATGACTGCCTCGCGGTCGGCCCCGTCACCGTCGTCGAGCGCTGCCATCGCGTCCATGGCCGCGTCTTCGAGGTCGACGTCTTCCGGCTCGGCCGCGGATTCGTCTTCGCCACCACTCGCTGGTTCGGTGGATGGCGGTTCTTCGGAGGCCGGTTCCGGTTCGCTTTCGGTAGTCGCACTGTCCGTCCCCTCGGCCGCAGGAGCCCCCTCGTCCGCATCCGTCTCCGCTTCGATCGGTTCCTCGGGCGTCTCGATACCAGCTTCGCCCGGCTCGTCGACCTCCGTGCCGGACGTGAACTCGGTCCCGAACTCGTCTTTGATCTGCTCACGCTCGTCCTCGTCGAGTTCGAACTCGCCATCGAAGTCTTCGAGGTCGGCTGTATCCTCAGCTGAAGCGTCGGTCGAGGTATCCGTCTCTGCTTCTGCGGCGTCGGTGCTGGTTTCGCTGTTCCCGCTGCCGGTCTCGGTCGCAGATTCGGCTTCAGCAGTCTCGTCGCTGTCGGCCGCGTCGCCTTCGGCCGCGCCGCTCTCTGCGGACACAGCAGGTGTGGATGCAGACGCACTCTCCGCAGTGGTCGCCGCTGAGTCTCGTTCCTCGGTCGTCGTCGATGCCGTCGTCTCGGTCGATGGCGTTTCGTCGTCCATCGTCGCCGGACTCTCGGCTTTTTCGGCTGTCTCGGTAGCCGTCCTCTCGGGCTCGCTGACAGTCGCCGACTCAGCGAGTACGGCCAGATCAGCGTCGCCACCTTCGTCCGGAGACAGCGACAGCGGCTCGACCTCGCCTCGCTCGTCCGCGACGACTTCCAGCGCCGACGTAGCGAGGGTCCGCATCGCTGCCAGATACCCCGGCGTGGTCCCGTAGTGCTCCAGGGCGAGCGGGATCCCGGCCGCCAGTCCGGGCTCGACGCCTCGCTCGTCCAGTGCCGCCCGGAGTTCGTCGCCGCGCACGTCCAGTTCCATCGCCGTCGCCATCGTCCCGACGCGTTCGAGCGTCGCCTCGGCGGCCCCGACCGTCCAGCGGTCGCGAGTCGTCTCGTCGACCTCGTTGAGACTCTCCGGTCGGATCGAGGTGTAGACGACGTCGCTATCGTCGGGCTGGAAGGTGCGGGCCTTGCCGGTCACGGCGACGTAAGCCGGCGGATCAGCGCGTTCGAGGAACGTCTGGGCGTCGGGCTGGTACTGGCCGGCGTAGACCACGAACGTCCCCGTCGGGTCGGCGATCCGCGCCCGGAGGACGTCCTCGCCGGCCGGGCTGACCTCCGTCAGGACGCCGACGGCGAACAGTCGATTGACGCGCGCGCCGGTCGGTGTCACGACGTAGTTGGGCGCGCGGTCGGCGTCGCTCTCGGAGTAATCGAAGTCGCTGTCGTCGAACTCGGCTGCGAACATCCGGTAGGCGACCTCGCGCCGCCCCGGGCTGTCGTCCCCGTTGTCGGTGTCGCCGTCGTCGCTCTCCGCTGTGCTCATGCGTCCACCTCCGCGAGGACCTCGCGGGCACGCGCTGCCGGGTCGTCACCGCGGGCGGCGAATTCGGTGGCGTTGAGCGTCGCGCCGAAGTCATCGACGCTCAGTGAGCCCCTGACGCGGAACGCGCGCCCGACGATCGCCTCGCGGATCGCGTCGGTCACCACGTCCCGGTCCATCGCGTCGCGGGCGTGGTCCCGGGCGTCTTCGAGCCCCCCGCCGTAGACCTCGGCGGTCAGTTCCTCGTCGAGGACGGCCGTGACGGTGCCCGTCCCGTCGTCGAGGATCGCCTTCGTCCGGAGGTCGTCCTCTCCCTCGACCGCGCCGTGGCTCCGACACTGGCCGTTCTGGACGACCCGACCGCACTCCGGGCAGCGTTCGATGAGTCCCGAGCCGTCCCGAACCGCGATTGCGGTTCCGGTCACCTCGACGTCGAACAATCCGCCGCCTTCGACGGCCTCCCGGATGGTCATTCGGGGTGCGTCGTCGGTCGCCTCGACCGTCCGGTCGAGTGCCGTGACGGTCGAGAATTCGGAGACGTTGATCGCCGGCGCGCCGCGGAACTCCCTGACGAAGGCGTCCTCGATCCGGATCGACGCACCTTCTTCGATCTCAGCGTGTGGATCCCAGTCGGTAAAGGGGAGCCGAGCAGTCTCGTCGGCGAGGACGCCACTCAAGATCTCAGTCTCGCCGTCGCGCCCGTCGATGATCTTCCGTTCGCGTTCGAGTACCGCCACCTCGGCGTTGACGCCTCGGTCTCCCGGTGTGAGTTCCGCGAGCGTGCGGTCGCCGCCGATCTCGTAGGGGACGTCCATCGCGTCGTCGCTGAGCCGGACAGTCGTGCGCTCGCCGAGGTTCAACTCGGGCTCGCCGTCCCACTCGCGGACGCCCGCGTTCTCGATCCGGACGACATCGCCGGGCTCGACGCCGAAATCCTCCCAGGCAGTGTATGAGATCTTGCCCGTTTCGTCGGCGAACTCACCCTCGTGGATGACGTGATCGGAGCCCTGGTATCTGATCGAGCGGGTGCCGACGGTCAGGAAGACGCCGGTCACGGAGACGGCGTCGTCGTCAGTCGAGACCTCGGCGACGTCAGCTTCGGGGATCGACCCGCCACTGTCATCGCTGTCGCCATACTTCCGACGGAGGCTCTGTACTGCTTCCTCCAGCGGAACGCTGTAGGAGACGAGGTTCTCTAGATCTTCTTTGACCTCCGCTTTGTCTACACCGAGGTCGGAGGCGAGCTCCTCGGCTCTGTCTTCGACGGACATAGTCGTCCGTTCGGTCGGAGTGGGTAAAAAGACACCCGTCGGTTGCCGTGACCGCTCTCAGCCCCGGGCTGGCGAAAGTGGCTTTTCGCTCCCACGAGAAACACGGACGATGCACGTCGTCGTCAACGCCGCGATGAGCGCGGACGGCAAACTCTCGACGCGTGAGCGCGAGCAGATCGCCATCAGCGGCGAGACGGACTTCGACCGCGTCGACGGGCTCCGGGCCGACAGCGACGCCGTCATGGTCGGCGTCGGGACTGTGCTGGCTGACGACCCGTCGCTCACGGTCGACGACCCAGACCGGATCGCCGCCAGACACGAGCGTGGCGATTCATCCCAGCCCGCCCGCGTCATTGCTGATTCTCGTGCGCGGACCCCACCCGACGCCTGCGTTCTCGACGACGAGGCCGAGACGTACCTGTTAGTGGGTGAACGCGCAGCCGGTGAGAAAGTCGAGCGCCTCGAGCGTCACGGAGCGACGGTGATCGCCACCGGCCACGATCGCGTCGACCTCTCGACGGGACTCGACGTACTCGAATCCCAGGGGATCGACCGACTCATGGTCGAGGGTGGCGGCGAACTCATCTTCTCGCTGTTCGATGCGGGACTCGTCGACGAACTCTCGGTGTTCGTCGGGCCGATGGTTATCGGCGGGCGCGACGCGCCGACGCTCGCCGACGGCGACGGGTTCCTTGAGGAGTTCCCGGACCTCGAACTGATCGGTGTCGAGAGAATGGACGGCGGCGTCCTGTTGCAGTGGGACGTCGCCTGAGCACAGTGGACGGATTCAGTGCAGCGCTTCAGTGGCTGTGTTCGATCAGGTCCTCGTATCGCGTGCCGAAGCGCTCCTCGAAGCGGTCCATCGTCGCGGCCTCGATCGCCTCGAGTTGCTCGTCCGGTTGGCCCTGGCCGTGATGGACGGCGGAGTGCACTCGCTGTGCGAACCCGAACATCGCGATGTCGGCGACGACGGTCGGCGTCGACTCGTCGCCCTCGGTCAACAAGTCGACCAGGTCGACCGGGATCTCCATCTCGTCGGTCGCGTCGTCGGTTTCGAGCGTTACCGTTGTCGTCTCCAGATCTTCGGCTGCCATGGCACGTCGTTCGGCGACCCGACTTAAGCCTCTATCGGGACAGAAGAGTCACTTCGGCGGCTTAGATCCCGTTGTCTCAACGAAACCCCGACACAGCCTGCCCGCTGACGTGGATTTATGCCGCTGCCCGTCCGAACACCATAGCATGCCCATCGACCCGGAATTCGCCCACAATCGCGACGTCGTCGACGAACACGAAGGCCACGACGTCTGGGGCCCCGTCGAGGAACCGGAGACGCTCGGCATCCACGGGACGCACGTCGCCGTCGACTTCGACATCTGCCTGGCCGACGGCGCGTGTCTGGCGGACTGCCCGGTCGACGTCTTCGAGTGGGTCGAGACGCCGGGCCACCCCGTTAGCGAGCGAAAGGCCGACCCGGCCAACGAGTCGGCGTGCATCGACTGTATGCTCTGTGTCGACGTCTGTCCGGTCGACGCGATCGACGTCAACCCCGCGCGGGCCGAGGAGTGAGTGGGACAGGGCTATTTTATGATCGCTCTTTCTGAACAGAATCTCACGCCAAAGCTAACGTAACCAGTCACTCGACAACGCTATTTCTGTGCACTTGCCAAGTGAATACGCTCTCGAAGACGTAGTTGACGACCATCGCCACTGCAATTGCGATTGGGCTAGCCGCAAGAAACCACAGGTCGACGCCAAAAATGTACAGTGTGACTGCCAACTGCTGGGTGAGGGCCCAATACAAACTCAACTGGACAGCGACACCGCCGGATCTGACAAGATGGGATTTTCCCAAGCGGTAGGCTAGAGACCATTTGTCACCGGCACCTTCACTGGCGAACGTCCAGCGCTCGTTAACCACGAACATCACGAGGACTGCTACCTCAACGCCGGCCGCTTTTGCAAGCATTTCGGGTAAGCCAACGAGGAGACGTGAAACTGCCAACACAGTATTATCACAGACGGCACCGATCACTCCGACCGAGGCAAACTTCCCGAAGCGAACAACTGAAAGTAACGATCCCATTTGACGGCCGAAGCGAGCGCCGTCGTTGCTCATTGGTGTTTCTGATCGACGAGTGAAGTAGGTTCATTCTCTATAGATCCAATCATCTGGTGGAGGTGACTGCCTTTAATCCGCTTGGCTCGATGGCGAGCGGCGAACAACGCGTTAGCAAGATCAATCGATGTCCGCACCGGCGAAACTGTCGATCCAGGTTTATCTTCCCAGGTGATTGGTACTTCCTTGATCTGCAGATCTAGCGCGCCGGCAGCCGCTATGAGATCGATATCCCATGCGAATCCGGATTCAAAGAGATGTTTACGGACGTCAGACCACGCTGATGCCAAGATCGCTTTTGCGCCACACTGATAGTCATACAGTTTGGCATCAAGCATGCGCCGGGCAAACCAGGCGAACCAGTCACCGAGAATTCGGCGGGCGTACGTTTGATGAGATCGAATATCCGCTTCGGGGTGGCGCCGAGAGCCAACCGACAGATCGATATCACCGTTCTGAACAGGATCTATTACGTTTGCTAGTGATGCGGGAGCTGTTGCGCCGTCAGCATCGGCAAATGCGAGGATATCGGTATCTAGGGCCTCGAATCCGGCTGTGATCGCGGCACCCTTTCCGCGGCGATAGGGGACTGTATTGACCTGAAAACCTTGGTCTGTGAGTTCATTGTGGGTCTCCGTTCGTGGTGAATCAAGTTCGATTAGAATAGTAGTCGGCTCGACTATATTCTGGATGTTCTTCACGTACGCTTCAAGTGTGGAGATGTCAGGATGGTAAGCCGGAATGACAAGACCGACAGACCGATTCATCGAATAAGACGTATACGGGAGCGATTAAAAACGGACCGATGCATTCTATTAAGGAACAAAAAGAGTGTTTAGTAGTGCCGGATCAAAATAATTATATGATTTGTTAGACAGTATCTGATCATGAGGTTTACAACAGTCTTGTCGAATCAAAAGCAACGGACTAGAGCCGTATTATTCGCTGGGGTCGTCGGAGGAGTTCTCACGGCGATATTCTTTGCTCTTTTACGGCCAAATCCGCCGTCGACGTTCGATGTGTTTTACTTCGCGGCGGAAAAGAGTATGTCCGGGCCAGTCGTTTACGAAACGGGACATGGTTTGTGGACCTACACGCCAGCAGCTCTGTTGTATTTCTATCCGTACGCGACCCTGTTTGAGTATCAGACAGCTATGTCTGTTCACCGAGTGATAAGCATTCTTGTTACTGTCGGTTATGCATATGCTCTCGTGCGGTTTCTCAGCCAGCGGGTCAACCTCCAACGGCTCGATAGAGTCGCGATTTTTGGATTCGCGTCGTTGAGTGTGTACCCGATTGTTAACATCATTAACGCGTCGTTTGTCGGAATATTTGCGACTTTTCTTGGTATGGGCTGGCTGCTGGTTGAATCGGATTACGACGGTGGTGGTACACTGTGGGCATTGGCAGCAATTGTGAAGGGATACCCGGCGTTTTGGGGAGTGTATCTGCTGCGGGTCCGACGTTGGCGTGCCGTTGGTTCGGCGATCTTAACTGGTGTCAGTGCGACACTACTGGGGGTGATCGTCTTTGGCTTCGACGCATACCGGCGGTTTTTCACTGTCGCAGGAACAAGTCGAGTCCGGTACGAGTTGTTCAGTGGCGGAGCAAGCCCCGATAATGAGGCTGTGACACCTCTTCGGGCGCTCAGTCAAATATTTCCTAACGTAGACCCGTCGGTGTGGTCCTCTCTAATTTTTGTCATCGTGGTCTGTATTACGTTACTCGTGTATTATCTTATCCCCGCTGATTCATTGAACGACCGAGCGACGCTGTTACTAGTCACGATTATCGGTATTTGGTTTATAATGCCGACGTCACAGGATATGGATATGTATATCGTCTACGCTCCAGTACTCGTATTGCTGTACGTAGAGAAGCATCGAAGTGTTCAGTCTTTTTACGCCGTTGGGACATTGGTATTTAGCTTTAATTTTGGCAGAACTGAACTTCGGACGGTGAGCGAACTGTTCGGACTGTCCGATGTAATTATGTCCATAGGTGAACCAGTTTTGTCCTTCGCTACGATGCCGATGTACGGATTATTCACACTATATCTGGGGTGTCTTCTCAAGGCTCGAATCCGCGGTCAGGAAAGCGAGCGGATGAAACAACTACGAAAGACTATGTTTGATCCAGTCTGGTAAAATATCTTCAACTATTGTGTTATAACGGCTGAAGCCACACTACGGCGGCACCCGTTATTTTCTCCAAGTAAACATTTGTGTCTGAAGCTCAGCGTCTAGTTATCGAATGCTCGAATTGAAGCGTAAGAGAGCGTAAAACGCGAACATGAGTTTGTCGAGGCCGATCTTCGCGTGGGCGAAGTTCGTGTCGGTCTTGTCGTTGGAGATATCGGCACTGGCTATCTCCTCAAGTGAACTATCTTGGCTGGGGAAACGAGCTGTGATTAGCGATAACCAAGCGTATCGAGGCGATCTTCGACGACCCCTGAGACGTCAGTACCTGCGGTTTCCCCGTCCGGCCAACGTGGGAGTGCTTCACGCATTGTCTGCCATCGTTGCTTGCCCCCCAGTTCGATTTCGACCTCATCTGGCAGTGTGAACGCCATTTCGACCCCGTCGCCTTTTGAGACGATCAGTTTATGTCCGTCGTCATACACCGCTTTCTTCTCGTACCCGTTTAGGCTCCCCTCGACGATGGGCGTGTAGTCGCCTGGGGCCCCTTTCAATATTGAACGTCCGGTTGTTTCGGGCCCCTCGACGCCGACGATATCGAAAATCGTCGGGGCGAGGTCGATCAGTGACCGCCTGTCTTCGAGGTCCCAGTCGGCATTTGTCAACAGCGGCACTCGTGCGAGTTCTTCATACGGTGCACCGCCGTGATCGACACAGCCCGTCCCATCGAAGTGTTCGACGTCGATCTCGGTATGTTCCCAGAGTGCTTCCCCGTGATCGGATGTGATAAGCAACAAAGGGTCGTCAAGCGTGTCGTCGAGGTGGTCAGAAAATTGGGCAAGTTGATCGTCGACGTAATCTATCGACGCACGGTACAACCGTCGACGATGTTCTCGATACCGCTGACATTCTTCATCACAGTCGATCGTTGTGTTGTACCGCCAGCTCTCGATATCTTCGATCGATCGATCGACGTCATGGGCGTCCCAATACTCGTCGGGCGGATCGACTGGAATATGGGGGTCCGCGAGATGAAGAAAGGCAAACGTTCGATCCCGATTTCTCACCCAGTCGAGATAGTCGTTGAGGACGTCCTGCGCGCTCGCACTCACCTGATGATACAGGGCGTGGGTATGAAACCGCCCGGACAGCGCGACGAAGGGCGTATCGTGCCCAAAGCCCCCGTAGGTTTCGTAGCCGGCCCCCGCGAGTGTCTCCGTCAGTGTCACGCGGTCGTCGTCCATCCGTGGTGGCAGCGATATCCCGTCTGAATCGTCCGGCTCGTCGGTCTGTCGCATTGCTCCATGCTCGTGGGGGTAGTCTCCCGTGAGGAGTGACGACACTGCCGGGAACGTCCAGGAACCAGGTGTAATCGCGTTCGAGCCGTTCAACGACGCGAGATACGGGGTCGTTTCCTCCGTCACGTAATCTGTTCGAAGTGCGTCGACGACTACACACACGATATGGTCCGGAGCGTCCTCGCTCGGTTTATTTTCTGGAAGTGATTTTCGTGCAAATTTTCTATCTGCGCGTCGCGTTTGATAGATGTCGTAGGGGACGGCAAGCAGTCCTTTTGCCCAGGGTGGCAGACTGCTGATGAGTGTCCGCTTGAGATTCATTGCTTCTTGCTTTTCCAGCCGCTGTAATCGTTCTTTTCCTTTGACGGCGAGCAGGCAGGTCGATTCAAAGTCCCTATTTGCCTTCCCCCGTACCTTCAGGACATGAACGTATCCGTTGTGATTTGTACGTACTCTCTAGATCTCTACGACGATCTTCAGGAGGCGATTGCGAGCGTCCTCAATCAGACCTACGACGACGTCGAAGTCGTGGTCGTCGTCGACGGAAACACGGAACTCTATCGGCGGATTCAGCGTGAATGGGCTGACGACGATCGAGTGCACACGACATGTAACGAGGAGAACCGCGGGCTGTCTGCGAGCCGAAATCGGGGAATCGAACTCGCGAACGGCGACGTGATTGCGTTCATGGACGACGACGCAGTGGCCGAGGAACGCTGGATAGCTGAACTGGTAGCCGTCTACGAGGAACGTGACGAGGTGGCAGTTGGTGGGAGGATGAAAGGCCGGTGGGTCGCTGGAAGGCCTGCCTTCCTTCCCCAGGAGTTCTACTGGCTCGTCGGTGTGACCCACCGCGGGTTTCCTGATGAGGGCGAGGTTCGTAATACCTTCGGGTCCAACATCTCGTTTCGCGCGGGTGTGCTTGAGGCGATCGGTGGTTTTGACGAGAACCTCGGCCGGAAAGGCGACCGACACGTTCAGGGGGAAGAGACAGAACTCGCCGCGAGGTTGCGTGAGGAATCCGGTAGAACAGTCTACTATAATCCGGACGCCGTCGTCGAGCACAAGGTTTTCGAGTACCGGACGAAAGCCGGATGGCTGCTCAAGCGCGCGTTCTGGCAGGGTTACTCGAAGCGAGCCATGGAGACGATATTGCCGGACTCGAGCGGGCAGGAACGGGATTTCCTGTCGTTTTTGCTTACGGATTCGGCACCAGAACGGGCGAAGAAACTCATTCGCCGACCATCTCTTCGAAAGCTCACGCAATTCGTAATGCTGTTCGTTTTCACTGCTGCCGTCGGCTTTGGCTACCTCTACGGATTTCGGAAATGGTAGAACGATACGCTTTTCTTAGCGGTAGAGGTTACTCCGGGCATGGCCCAGGATCCGGCGGACCGATCTGGCGACATCAATTTCGCCGATCTCGACGTTGCAATCGCGCACTGGCACGTCCGTGCTTGGGGCGGCGCCGAATACCTCGTGACGAAACTCGCCAAAGCCCTTGATGTCGAATCCGTCTATACGCTGGGTGCACCAGAACCGGACGATCCGAACCCGTACGGTGATGTTGGATTCGAAGACGTAACTGGCGTTCTCGACTATCCGCGTATCCGCCGTATTCAGCGACTGGCGGATCGTGTCTTCGAATACTCTCAGTGGGAAGATGTCGATTGGCGCAAGCTTGGCGATCCGGACGTGCTTGTGACCTCGGGAGCCACTACAAGAGCTGTTATAACTCCCGACGACACGCTTCACGTTAACTACTGTCACTCGCCGCCGCGGTGGTTCTACGATCTCTATCACGATCGTAAGGGCGGGCTTACAGGGGCACTCGCCCGACCGCTCCTCAGACATCTCCGGACACGGGATGCAAGCCTTGATCCACGGGTCGATCACTACTTCGTGAATAGCCCGATCATTAAGCGCCGACTTTGGAAGTACTACAAGCGCGATGCCGAAATTCTCTACCCGCCGGTCGATATCGAGTCGTATCGGAACGATGGCGACGACGGCTTCTATCTCCATCTGGGGCGTCTAGATCATGAGAAGGGCATCGAAGCTGTCGTCGATGCTTTTCGAGATTCTGAGCATGAACTTGTTCTTGCCGGAGGACGTGGCGATGCCTATAGCTCAGTACGTGACGCGATCGAAAACGCCGACAACATCGACTATCGAGGCTTCGTCTCCGAAGAAGAGAAATACGACCTGCTAGCCCGGTGTCAAGCCGTCGTCTTCAACGGGCGGAGTGAAGACTTCGGTATCGTTCCGATTGAGGCCAACGCCAGCGGGAAGCCAGTCCTCACTCGGGATGAAGGGTTCCCCGGGATTTATGTCGAAGATGGAAAAAACGGATTCCTTCACGACGGAACTCCGAAAGGAATCCAGGAGACGATCGAGAGGTTCGGCAGTCAGCACATCTTGAACTCGTCCGACGGAGTTGAGCGATTCGATGTGGGCGCGTTTCGGGACCGATGTCGGGGACAGATCGTCAAGTGGTACGCGGCGTTTACGGTCGGGACAACACCCGATGACTATCCGTGACTAGAGATGAGATCTTCGTATAACTCGATTAGAATGGGAATTACGACTTCGGGAGTGTGATTCTGCTTTACGTACTGCCGGTTGCGTTTGCCGAGGGGTTCGTTGGTATTTCGCGCATATTTGATCGCCTCAGCCAAGGCGGTGGGGTCTCTCGGCTCGCAGATGAGCCGATCCTCCTCGATTGCTTCTTTGGGACCCCCGATATCGGTACAAACGATTGGTAATGCCGCTTGCATGGCTTCGAGTGTCGTCCGGTTAAACGGCTCCGGCCATATCCCGGGATGTACAAATAGATCGGCTTGAGCGTAGTACGAGCCGAGTTCCTCGTAGGGAACACGACCCATGAACTCGACCTGTGATTCAACCTCAAGTGAGCTGGCCAACGACCTGAGCTCTACCTCTTGGGGTCCGGAGCCCACCACCCGTAGATCGATGTCCTCAGGTAGCAACTCCATCGCCCGGACCAGATACTCGACCCCCTTGTTTTGTGTTAGCGTTCCAACGTACAGAAGAGAATATCGTTCTTCCTCAACTGGGACAGAATTAGGAACCGAGAACCGCGGATCGGCCATATTCGGCACGCGCTCGATACGGGCTTTCTGGAAGCCATTCTCTCGATAAATTCGTTCAGTTGCGTCACTCAACGCAATCAGTACGTTGATCTTTTTGATGTACCGGCGGAGTACCCTCCCCGTTATCGGATAACCGATTATCTCGTAGACACGTTCCATCCCGCGGGGTGTGCGATTACTCACTTCAGCCGGAAAGAAGTGATAGGAGTTGAGGGTAGCGACCGCGGGGATTCTGAGCTTTGAACTTAGATAACCAATGACCGGATGCAATTCCATGTTGTACCCGTGAACTACGTCGAAAAGGGCTAGTCGGTTCCGAAGTTTTATCCCGGCTCGAACGTTTTGATATTCGGTTACCGTCGAGGATACTGACCCGAGTCGTCTTATGTCGACGTTTCCGTTTGTGGAGTTGCCTTGGCCATCGAAGGAAAATACCGTGACGTTTGTCACCCGGTCGGCGTCTGCCAAATGAGTCGCCAGCAATTGGACGCTCCGTTCGCCCCCACCGGCAGTACCGTCCGGATAGCGAGGTGTGACGAAAGCAATGTTCATGTCGGGATCCCCTCATAACTGTCGGCTCGAGAGCGACCGACCGAATCGATCCTTGTACGCACAGTACCAGCGTGTGAACCGTAGATAATATGTATGTCGAATCTATATTTGCCTAAGTGAGACCTCATATCTTCCGTTGAGACCGGGGAAGCTAATATTCATGTCTCAAAACATCCAGAATGTGGTTCTTGTCGTTATCGATGCCCTTCGATATGACAGAGTCGGATTGTACACCGACGAACGACAACTGACCCCTCACATAGACGAACTGGGAAAACGTGGAACAGTTTTCGAGAACGCGTTCGCCTGTACTAATGCCACTGACCCATCCGTGACGTCGATACAGAGTGGCAGGGATCCGGAGACTGTGGTCAAACACCATGGGCCGTTTGTCTCAGATCGGGAGAAAAACCGGGCAGAGAGCATCCGAACAGTGCCAGAGATCTTGCAAGCGTCCGGTTTCGATACAGTGGCTACGGGACGAACACTCGGTCGGTGGCACGCCAACGGTTTCGATCACTATCCCGAGGCGAGAGTGGGTCGATACGAACGCCGGGCAGTCGGCGAGGCTCTCGAAAAGATCCATCCCAAGCTTCGAACGATTGCCGGACGCGCGTACGAAGTCATCAGCTTCCTGTACGATTCTGGTGACACTAATGAGATCGACGAGTTTCTCGGAGAGATAGGCGAGGATCCCTTCTACGGTATGATTCACATGATGGACACGCACGTCCCGTACACACATACCGAAGACTGCGTGCGGGAGATGCTCAACCGGTTCGATTATCCGAACCGTGATTTTGAGACGTTTCTTGAAGAGCACGGTGATGGGAAATATGTCGGTGATTTTCTACTCGAGCATTCCGACGGGATGGATTTTCGCGACGGTCTCGCCAGATGGTACGCCAAGTACGATGCGGCGGTTGTTAATGCGGATCGGAAAGTGGGCGCACTTCTCGACGGTTTGAAAGACCGAGGCCTGCTGGAAGAGACACTCGTTATCGTCACGAGCGATCACGGCGAATCACTCGACGAACATGGGATCTATTTCGATCATCACGGCCTCTACGACCCGCAGATTCACGTCCCGCTGATCGTCGCCGGTCCCTCTATCCAGTCCCGGCGCCGCGACGAATTCGTTCAGCTATATGACCTTGCCCCGACGATTTTAGATTTATTGAATCAGGGGAAAGTTCTTAAAGGCGAAGGGCGCACGCTCACACCTCTTCTAAAAGGGAGCGGGCCGTGGCAAAATCGGGAGTTTATCGTCGCCCAGGAGGCACATGCACAGCGACGGATTTCGATCCGAACACAGTCGGAAAAGTATATAAAGCATGTGCCGGACGAGGTGCTCGAACGGGAACGGGGGAGTTCTCTTCGCTGCGGGTACTGTAACAGAATTCACGAGGGTGAACGGGAGCTGTATCGGCTGACGGATGATCCAGCCGAGGAAACAAATATCGTTGACCAGTTCTCGGATCGCGCTACATCGCTCGATGAAAAGCTGTCGGAGTATTTCGACGGGCTTAGACCACCTGAACAGGACGCAGAACATGTCACCTATGATGACGAGAAGGAAGTGTTGGAACGTCTTGAGGAATTGGGCTATCGCTGATCCGAGACTAGGACGGGTACTAATGGAAAGCATTCATTCCCGGTCAAGGAATACATTAAATATGATCGGTTTATAACTTCAAGTGATGACACTTGTCGTATTAGCCCTGGACGCTGTGGATGTCCGACACGCAAAGATTTTTGGCTGCGAAAATCTGATTTTGGATTGTCACGTCGAGATGCAGTCGGTCGCTCACCGACTTGATCACCCCCATACGGGTGAGGCGTGGCCTTCGATAGCGTCGGGGTTACATCCAACAGAACATGGGATATCCGGTCACGGAGAGTGGGATAGCCAGATCTTGACTTTCCTTTCCCGGGTTGCACACACAGTGGGTGTCAGCGGTGGCGTACGCGATCGTATTAGCACTATTATCAAGGATCAAACTGACCAAGAGTGGCAGCTTCGGACTATCGACGATCCGACGTTTCTCGACGGCGATTACAGAGCCGTTCACAACTGGCCCGGTGTCACTCGCAACGAATCGCTAGAGTACATTTGGGGGCTGTTCAGTAGTGCGAGCAAGGCAGAAATATCCGAAGATATCTTTTTTAGAGAGGGGTATACGGAGGCTGCGAGCAAGTTCGGTTGGGTGCACGAAGCGATCACCCACGACCCAGAACTGGCAGCGACACACATTCACGTCATCGACGTACTCGGTCATCTCTTCGCCGACGACCAGGACCGGTATCGCAAAGTGTACGAGAAGGTAGACCGGTGGGTGGGAGACCTGCGGGCGGACATGGACCCCGACGACGACCTTCTCATTTTGAGTGATCACGGGATGGAGGCGACCTGGATCGATGGTGACGAGAATCCTGGCTCGCACTCTTGGCGCGCAATTGCGAGCACCACTGTCGATTCCCCGCCGGAACATGCCCTTGACGTCAAAGACTGGGTCGAAAATCACATCGAGACGGTCGATACATCGGAGACTGACGCTGACCTTCCGGAGGAACAGCTCAAACAGTTGGGCTACATCGACTAGCTCCGAGTTTCCCAAAGGGTCCTCGTATCCCCAACAAAGATGGTCCCGCCCCGGATTCGACTTATTAATTGATTCCTGCGTCCCGTGCAACCGCTAGCGCCGTCGTTCGGAACTCCCGACTTATCGTCACAAGCGACAGGCCGTATACGAAACCGCCGACGGCGACGAGAGCCATCACCGCCTTCCAGGATGCGAGCGGCACAATCAGGCGACCAGCGTAAACGACAGCCGCCATTATGACGCCACTTACGATCTGATCCAGCAGCGGCCGGGGAAGTAACGTCGCGTCGGGTACCAGTCCCTTGACGATTCGCGCCCGGACAGCGTACCCGATGATCTCGCTCAATATGGTCGCGACGACGATCCCGATCGGGCCGATGACGAACAATAGTCCAATACCGGCCACGAGATTGAACGAGAATACGGCTGTCGAGATTCTGAGATTATCGTCCGGCCGGTCGAACCCGTTGATAACGGCGACGAGGATTGATTTCTGCGTTCGCAACAGGCGAAACAGTGCCAACCCGGCCAAGAACGGACCTGCCCCGGCGTATTGGCTGCTGTAGAGCGTTACGACTACTGGATCGGCAATGACGAGCGCCCCGAAGAATAGCGGGACGCCGATCACACTCGCGTGGCCTACATTTCGGCGAATGTCGGCGGTGACGTCCTCGTCTCGACTCAACCGGTTGCTGATCCGTCCCATCAACCCATCCTGGGCCACCCCAGCCACGAACATTGCCGGCATAGTGAGTTTGATGGCGACCTCGTAGTGCGCGAGGACGGCGTTCGAAACCAGTAGCCCGAGCAAAATCCGGTCCATATGATGCTGGGCAGTCCCGACGACCCCACCAGGGATACTGAACCGGGCATATGCCCAGATACTCCGAAGTGTGTCGATCGACGGCAACTGTGGTCTGACGCCGATGAAGAAGAAAACGATGGGGGCGACCAAGATGTTCGCCAGAACCATCCCACCGACCATCCCCGTCAAGCCGAATCCCACTAGGACGAGTATCGCCTGAGCAGCGACTCGGAACAAATCCCGTCCGGCGATGAGCCATGGACTGGCACCGAACTGATGGGTACTCTTTAGAACTTCGTTCGCAGTCTTATACACGATCATTCCCACGAACAACGCCGAGAGCAATATCCAGGGGTCGATCGACCGGTCCCCGACGAATTTTGCGACTGGAGCACGAGCGAACCAGCTCAACACGACGACAGCCAGCGACGACGATATGATTCCGAGGAGCAATGAGCCAATCGCCTCACTGGACGGGAAATTTGCCTCGGTGAGGCGCTTCCGACAGGCGTTCGCCCACCCAGTCACGGGATTGTCCAGAAACGCGACGATAGACATCAACAGATAGAACGCACCGTAGTCCGTCGGTCCCAACACGCGTGCGAGGATCACTGATCCCACGAACGCGACTACCGCTCCTACGACCCGGCCAAGGAACCCGATCCCCACTTGGACTCCGAAATCAGTATCGCCAATACTCACACGCGTTCTAACTGGAACGAACGGCGTGGTGTAAGTATATGTTCTGGGATCTGGTTACGCTGACGGGTCGGTTACGTTCTCGTCTTGAGTCGTCTGGTGTACGAGTCGTCGGTCGCGTCAACTTCGTCAAAACCGGTAGAGAACCGAAACCCCCTTTGCTTTTCATGGGTCGGCATCAAATACCTGCCAATGCCAACCCGCGACGACGTCTGCGTCCTCATCCCGACCTACAACGAGGCGGCGGCCATCGGCGAGGTCATCGACGGCTTCCAGGCCGAAGGTCTCGAAAACGTTCTCGTCATCGATGGCGGATCCGATGACGACACCCAAGAGATTGCCGCCGACCACGGCGCACGCGTCGTCGAACAGTCAGGCAGCGGCAAAGGACAGGCCGTCCGGGAGGCCTTCGAGTACATCGACGCCCCGTACGTCCTCATGGTGGACGGCGACGGCACGTACCGCCCGGCGGACGCCGACGCCCTTCTCGAGCCACTCCTCTCGGGTGAAGCCGACCACGTCATCGGCAACCGCTTCGCCGACATGGAAGCAGACGCGATGACGCGACTCAACCGCGTCGGCAACCGCCTCATCAACCGGGCGTTCGAGACGGTTCACGGCCGGAACTTCGTCGACATCCTCTCGGGATATCGCGCGATGACTCGCGAGTCGATCGAGCGCTTCGACCTCTCCTCGGAGGGCTTTGGCATCGAGACCGAACTCTCCGTCGAGTGCGTCAAACACAGCGTCACGACCGAGGTCGTCCCGATCCGCTACGAGAGCCGGCCCGACGAGACCGAGACCAACCTGCGCCCGTTCCGCGACGGCGGGATCATCCTCCTGACGCTGTATCGGATGGCCAAGACGAACAACCCCTTGTTCTACTTCGGGAGCGTCGGGATCGCGAGCCTGCTCGCCGGTGGCGGGCTCGGGGTGTACGTCGGCGTCGAGTGGTTCACGCGCGGGATCTCCCACAACGTCCTCGCGATGGTCGGGGGCATCGCGATCGTCTTCGGCGTCCAGTTGCTCATGTTCGGGACGCTTTCGGACATGGTTCTCAAACTCCACCGCGAACAGATGCACCGCCTCGATCAGGTCTTCGACGACGATCGTGACGGGGACGAGCGATCGCGCGACTGACGGCGAAAACGGGTCGAGACGACGTCAAAACGGCATCAGCGAGCGGAGTTGTCCGATGATCCCGCTCGGATTCTGCGCCCGTCGCCGTTCGAAGATCGGGTGGGCGGCGTTGAGGAGGTCCTGTTCGGTCTCGAAGGACGTCCGCTCGATCTCCGAGAGTACCTCTCCCAGGGACACCGTGTTTCCGGAGGCGTTGTACGGGACTTCCAGATCGCCATGCGTTTCGCGCAACTCCTCGGCGGTCGCCGGAAACGAGACGTCCTCGAGGCGAGCGTCGAGCGCGGGAATGCCGAACTCGATAACGTCCGGCTCCGAGAGGCCATCGTCGGCTGGTGGACGAACTCCCATCGTGTAGCAGCACGCCCCCGATCCTGTAAAAACCTGCGGGCGAGAGTGGCGTTCCACGAGTGATCACAGTCGGTAATCCGGCCGGACCCGTGCCGGGCGTCAGGGATAAACCCATCTGCCACGTTGACCGGTGTATGTCGGCGATGCCGGGAGCCACAATTCAGGTGCCGCTGGCGGCGAGTGGGCTTCGCGCGGCGATCGAGGCCGTCCCGCTGTGGCTCTGGCAGTTGCTGCTGGCGGTGGGGATCATCGTTTCGGTGGTTGCCCTCTATCGAACCGCCACTCCCAGTGGACGGTGGGGCGAGCGCTTGCGTTCGCGGTTCGTCCTCGGCCTGCCCTGGGGCACACTGCTCGGCCTGACGTTCGTTCTCTGCGTGTATCTGTTCGTCCAGGGTGGCTGGGGAAACCTCCGCGATCCGGTGAGTCTCCCCTTCCAGGCAACCTCCTATGCGTATCCGCTCGGCGTCCTCACGGCCGGGTTCGCCCACATGGGCTGGAGTCACCTGTTCGGCAACCTCTGGGCGGGCCTCGTCTACGGGTCGATCGCCGAGTTCGCCTGGAGTCATTATCCCACCGGGCGTGGGAGCGAGTCGTTCTCGTCGTGGTTGACCAATCCGTTCGTCAGAATCGGTGTGTTCTTCGGCGCGATCGTTCTCACCGGACTGATCACGGCGGCGTTCTCCTGGGGCCCGATCATCGGCTTCTCGGGCGTCACGTACACGTTGGCCGGGTTCGCACTCGTCTTCTACCCGATCGCGACGATCGTCGCTGTCCTGGGCTGGGGACAGCTCTGGCACGTCTACAGTGCGTTCGTCTCGCCGTACTCGTTCGCGGAGGCACAGGTTCGCTACGACACGGTCGGGTGGGCGAGTACCGCCGTCCAGGGCCACGCGTTCGGCTTCTTGCTCGGCGTCTTCCTCGCGGCGTTGCTCCTCCGTCACCGTCGTCGCGGCGCCAACCCGCAACGGATCTGGCTGGCGGCGATGGTCTACGGCATCGCCAACGGGATCTGGCGGGTCTACTGGTTCCTGGGCAGTGGACGGTACGTCCAGTTCAAGGCAGTCGGGACCGCGCTGGTGTTCGTCCTCGCGGGATTGATCGTCGCTGTCGTCGCCGGATCTGACCGGTCTGTGTTCTCCTGGCTCCCGCACGTCGATCGATCGCTCGGTGCACCACGGTGGCAGGTTGCGGCGAGCGTCCTGCTCGCTGTCCTGGTAACGATGTCGATGATGGGGGCAGCCATCAACCTCGCTGCCCCTGCCGGCGGCGAGCTGCCCGACGACGCAGTGGAGGTCGAGGATTACGAGATCGCCTACGTCGAGAACGTCACCAACCAGCAGATCGCCGTCGTCGACCTCCCGTTTCTGGACCAGGTCACCCAGATTCGCTCAAGCGGCGTGATCGTCACGAGCGAGAAACGACACCTCTGGCGGCTTGCGATCTCAAAGCGCGCCCTGGAAGCGCGCGGCAGCGGTCGCGTCCTCGTGGGCGGCGTCGGCTGGCGGTCCTCGGTCTGGGCGACGCGGTCCGGGTGGTCGGTCGTCGGCGGCAATATCACGTACCGTGTGTTCCTCGATCCGGAAGATCGCGAGAAGCGACTCGTGCATACCTCGGCCCCCGCCGTCGCCGACCTGACGCTTTCGAACCGCAGGATAGCGCTCCGTCCGTCCGCCGACGCCTTCGACGTCGCCATCAGACGCGACGACCGGACTGTCGGCGTGGCGGCGATCCCCCAAAGCGGCGCCAACGTGACTGTCGACGGGATCAGGTTTACCCGGTCCGGCCGTGACCTCTATGCGAGCACGAACGGGACTCGAATCCGGGTGGCCAGCCGGCAAGTGCCGCCGACCCGGCAGTGACCCGGACCGTTACGCCACCGTGACGTGCTGGCAGTCGGCCAGGAGCCGCAGCTCGGGCGCTCCGTCCGTGTCGGTCTCGATCCACAGTTCGATTCCAGCCCAGTTCGGATCGTCGCATGGGAGTTGTGGGCTCTCGAACCCGGGCCAATCTCGTTCGAACCGGGATCCGTCGACGGTCACGACAACCGTTTCCGGTTCTGACGACCGGGGAAACGGTGCGTCCTCGTTGGCTTCGTTGTCCGCTGAGAGGGTGTAGGCGCGCTCGAACAGGACCTCGCCGTCGGCATTCGTGATCGTCACGTCGACGTTGCGCGAGACGTCGCTGTCGACGAGATACACGGAAACCCAGTGCGCGGGGCGCGTCGAGGAGCCGAAGGCAGCACAGCCGCTGAGGCCGGTCAACAGCGCGCCTGAACTGGCAAGTAACGTCCGTCGATCAATGGAGGGCATCGTGAGTCCGTTTCGGCCGGATGTGAATTAAGTGCCACTAATACCTCTATATATCTCTCTGTAGGCCGCCGAGTCCGTCGCCGGGCACCGTGCGAGACCCGGGTGACGGGCCCCGAATACGGTCAGTCAGTGCAGGATGACGGGCCCCGAATACGGTCAGTCAGTGCAGGCGACTGACCCAGCCCCATCGTTCCTGCCCGCCGTCATAGCGGTATCGATCGGATGCCGCCGTCCGGTCGAATCGGTAACAATGGACAGCCGTCAGTCTCAGTCCCCGGTCCTGTCCCATTCAATCCGGAACAGTTCGACGTCGATCTCCCTGGCGTCGGCGTCGTGGAACGAGAACTGACGGGGGAGCGAGAGCGTCGATCGATACGCTGCGGTCACCTCGCCTCCGTTGTCGGCGGCGAAGGCGTCGACGAAGTCGGCACTCCCCGCGTTGTGAATCGAGTAGGAGACCGACGAGATGTCGGCTGCAGTCGCCAGAAATCGCCGATCGGCATGTTCGTTGGTTGATTGGGCTCCGAACGGCGGATTCATCACGACGGTGACTGGCTCGGACGGACACAGCGGGGGGTCGGTCGCGTCGGCTCTGACCCAGGACACTGTCGTCCGGGTTCCGATCCGTCGTCGGTTCGCCCGCGCAGTCGACAGTGGCACGGGATCGATGTCGACGCCGAGGACGCGGGCCGGCCCGCGGAGTGCCGCACCCAGCGCGAGCATTCCTGTCCCACACCCCAGATCGACGACGGTCCGTCCCGCGACGTCGCCGTTGAGATCCGCCAGGTGGACCAGATGCGCCGCGACCGAGGGGGACGTGCGATACTGTTCGAGTGACGCGTCCGGATCGTCGAACCCGACGACGACCCCGAGTTGCTGGGCCAGCTGTCGTTTGGTGCTCATCGATGAGACCTCGGTCGCATTCACTATCAGGTTCGTGGAGGGAAAAGCGTTCGATGCTCCCGGGCGCGTCAGCCATGTCGCCATCGGGGAGCCATCCAGCGAAGAGACGATCCGAAAGCGCTCACGAACTCCAGAGATGTCGATCTTCCATCGACTCCGGGGCCCGATACCCCAGTACGGCGTGTCCCTGCGATTCGTGCCACGACGCCATGCGCTCGTCGATATACTCCGAGCAATCCTTACAGTACCATGTTGCCATCTGTGTCCTCCTTGAGGTGGCGCTCGGACGCCCCGACGCCTGCCTCACGTTCGATAATTAACCATGATATAGGATAATCTTTCCGGTAGATCGGGCGAATCGAGTCACTCCGCTGGAAGGTCGGTTCCTGTGAAGGAGTGGCCTCACCGGTTGGCCACCCGAACGCTCAATGGGCCGGTGGTCGTCTGGGGGATATGGAGCGACGTCATCTCTACGGGGCGACGTTCGGGATCGTCGGCCTCTTACTGGCCGGAATCCAGCTCGTGCACGCGATCGAACAGACCGACGTGCCGATCGCGATCGTCGTCGACGGGGTTCCGTTCGCGATGCTGGGACTGACTCTCTCGTTTGCGGGGTACTGGCTTGCGTCGTCCGCGGAGTACGAACCGGATCTGCCGCGCATCGCCGCCTGGGCTCTCGGCGGGACGCTCCTGTTCGCGGCCGTCGTCGCGTTGATGTTGTTCAGCCAGCGGGTCGCCACCGGGAGCTTACAGCGGGTGACGTACACGGTCATCGACGGCGTCACGGTCGGGGCGATCGCTGGCATGCTCGTTGGCCTGTACGACGCTCGTAGCCAGCACCATCACCGGCGACTCCAGCGCGAGCGCGACCGGACGGAAGCGTTCGCTCGCAAGGCCGCCGATCTCAACAACTACGGCCGTGCGCTCGCCCAGTCCTCGTCCGTCGAGGAGGTCGGCGCGTTCTGTATCCAGGCCGTGTCGTCGCTGCTCGACTACGACCAGACTGCCTACGTCGAGGTCGAAGCCGACGGCGAGCGGATCGTCAGCAGCACGGTCGCGACTGTTTCTGACGACGAGATACGACGCCTGGCCAGGAACGCAACCGACCACGACAAGATCGTTCGCACCCACGGAGCGGACGAGGATGTCGGGGCAGATTCGCCGCCAAATGCCTCTCAGGAAGCCCCGGCGTCGTCGATGACGGTTCGCCTGGATGGGAGCACGCCGACCACCGGCGTGCTCGTGACTGTCGGGGAGACCGAGGGCGCACTCTCATCGGAAGACGAACAGCTACTGGAGTTGCTTTCCTCCCACGCGGGCATGGTGCTCGATCAGCTCTATCGACGGCGAGGGCCAGAAACGGACACGATCGATACCGACGCGTGATCACGATCCGGGGTCGTGGACGAGAATCACGGCCCGTCGTCTTCGTCTCGACCCAGACGCACGCCGGGCTCGACGAACCGATCGCCGGTGCGCGTCCGGTTCCGTTCGGCAATCTCGCCCCAGGCGGCCAGGCCGGCGTCGATCCACTCGGGCGAACACTCGAGGACCGCACCCAGTGCGCGTAGTTCACGTGGCGCGCGCAACTGGAGATGTGCCGTCGCGTCGGCGCTGACGACGTAGGGGGCGTCGTACTGCTCGATGAGCTCCCGTAGTTTGCGGAGCCCACGGATCGCCTCGACTCGGCGTCCACCGTCACGCCGGAGTACCTCCCGCAGTGACCACTCGATGTGAACTCCGTTCTCGGCCGCGGTCTTCACGATGACGTGATTGACGTCGCCGTCGTCGGCCATCGGATGGGCCAGCACGTCGACCGCTGGTTGCTCGACGGCGAATCGATTCATCTCGAGGGAGCCGCCGTGGACGGCGACGACCGTGCGGTGGTCGCGATGGTTGCCGACGAACCCACTCGCCCGAGAGGGGTCCTCGGCCCGGATCTCGACGCCATCGACCACGTCGATCCCGTACGTCTCGGCGAGACTCGCCCGGTCGTATTCCGGGAGTGCATCACCGTGGTTCCGGACGACCAGTCCGTCGTAGCCGTATTCGGCGGCCGTGAGCGCGAGTCGTGCGACGGTGCTTTGGCCGTCCGGTCGGGCGTGGGCCGCCTCGTACATCACAGTGTTTCGAGTGCGTCCCGGACTTCTTCGACCGCGCGATCCTTCGTCGCCGGATACGCCTCGACTTTCCCCCGCAGCGTGATCCCGTCACCACGCTCGACGCGACCGTTGAACGCCGCCTGCTTCGAAAGCGTCAGGAAAAACGACGTGTTGTCGTCGATCCGATCGTCGAGTTCCGAACGCAGTCGGTCGCGCTCAGGATCGCCGATCGTCGAAAGCTTTGCGAGTACGTGTCTGATCTCGTCCGCCCGCTCCACTCGCGTCGACAGCACGAGGATCCGATCGCCGTGGTGGCCTTCGCTCGCGACCCGCTCGATCTCGGCGTCGTCGGGCAGGAAGGTTCGCAGGGCTGTCTCGACGCGTGTGCTGTCCTCCGTGGCGTAACAGAACGCCCGCAGATCGACGTAGTGGAAGGGGACGGACGACATTCGAGTCAGTCGTCGGATTCGTCGTCGGTCTCCGTTTGCTCGTCCTCGTCCACTTCAGCGTCCGGCTCTTCCTCGTCTGGCGCTTCCTCGTCCGGGGCCGCCTCCAGCGCGTCCTCGGGGACGCCCTGCTCTTGCCCGTCTTCGAACTGTACCGTGTAGGTCGCGTCGCCGAACATCGTCTCCATCACGCGCGTGACGGTCCCGACTTCGCCATCGTAGTCACTGTGCTCGTCGTGTAGCACGACCGTCTCGTCCTCTTCGAATGCCATGTGGGAGTGATAGTCGGGTAGGGAGTAAAAAGGGACTGATCCGGATTGCTGTCTCTCAGTACTGTCTCGACCGCACGAGGCGTGCGGTAGTCGCCCGCTGGTGTCTACTGATACTGCCGGCTGTAACTCACTGACGGAATTCGTCACCCCCGGAGTGGCGAATATCGGAACGTACAGCCGGCAGTATGACGCTGATCAACGATCCGGACAGATGGCCAATACTGGACGGACACCTCCGCGCTCATCGGTCGAACACACTTAAGCCACCGACGGCCGAACGTCGGCATATGATCCCCTTCGAGAGTCTCTCCACACGAGGGAACAGCGTGCCAAATCCGCCCGGCGGAATCGGCAGGCGATGACGGTCGTCGACGATCTCTGGTATCGGGCCGACGTCGCCGAGCAGGAAGCCGAGCAGACGTATCATCGCCTCCGCGAGGATCACGACGACGTCATGGAGTTCACCCGGACGCGATACGTCTCCCGCCCGCGCTTCGAGACGATCACCGAACGGATTCAGGACAACGGCCTGCCCTACGGCGCACACACCGTCATCTACCGGGACGACGGGGCACTGTTGCTCGTCCGTCACGATGCCGTCGGCAAGTGGGTACTCCCCGGTGGCGAGGTCGGGGCCGATGAGACGTTTCGGGAGGCCGCCCAGCGCGAACTGGCTGAGGAGGCCGGTATCGAGGCCGACTTCGACGAACTCGCGTTGCTCGGGCGCGTCCAGTTTTACTGCGACGAGTACGAGACCTGGGGGGTGCTTCCCATCTACGAGGGTGAGGCGACCGAGACGTCACTCACGGTCGCGGATCCGGACGGCGAGATCACCGACGCCGAGTGGTTTACGTCGCTTCCCGAGGATACCCGGGACCGAGACGTGCTGGAACGGTTTCGCGATCGCGAGCTGAACGGCTAAGGAACTTCGTACGGGAGGGAGGGGGAATCGACTGCGTCCCACCACGTCCCCGTCACGAGTCGATACGATGGCCACAGAGCTGTTCGTTAGCGCTTTTCCTTCAGGGCGTACGCGATGATCGCGAGGGTGATCAGGGCGATCAGGAGTTTCTTCTTCGACATCACGTGGTACGTCGCCCCGTATCGATAAAACAGTTCTGGGTCCGGGCACTCCGGCCGCTATGCGGTCGGGTGGGGATCTTTCACTCGATCAGCTCGGCGACGTCCTCGCGCACGATCGTATCGCAGTAACAGCACCGGACGCCGTCATCGAGGACCTCGAACCGTGTTTCGACCGGTTCGTCCTCGGTCGTGATACACTGCGGGTTCGGACACGACAGGACGCCGACGACCTCTTCCGGGCGCGCGACGCGGCGCTTCTCGATGACTTCGAAGTCCCGGATGATGTTGATCGTCGCGGCCGGCGCGATCAGCGAGAGCACGTCGACCTCGGCCTGGCTCAGCTCTCGATCTTCGACTTTGACGATGTCTTTTTTCCCGAGTCGATCACTCGGGACGTTCATCACGATACTCACGGTCTCTCCACCGCCACCCTCGATACCGAGGATCGAGAGGACGTGCATCGACGCGCCGCCGGCGACGTGGTCGATGACGGTTCCGCTGCGGATCTTGCTGACGCGAAGCTGCTGGTCGTCGCTCATGCTGACTCACCTCCGAGGACGAGATCGAGGAGTGCCATCCGCACCGGGACGCCGTTGTGTGCCTGCTCGAAGTAGTGTGCGTGATCCGTCGCGTCGACATCGTGATCGATCTCGTCGACGCGTGGCAGCGGATGCAACACCGTGAGGTCGTCACGAGCAGCGTCGAGCGTCTCGGCGTCGATCCGGTACTCACCGGCGACCTCGCGATACTCACTCTCCTCGGGGAAACGTTCCTCCTGGATCCGGGTCACGTACAGCACGTCCAGGCTGTCGAGGACGGCGTCGAGTTCCGTGTGTTCGCGGATCGTCGCGCCTTCCTCGTGGAGGTCGTACCGGACGTTCCGTGGAAGGCGCAGGCTCTCCGGGCTGATGAAGTGCTGGCTCGCGTCGAAATTCGTCAACGCGTGTGCCAGCGAGTGGACGGTACGACCGTACTTCAGATCGCCCATGATCCCGATCGAGAGGTCGTCGAGGCCGGCGTTCTCGCGGATCGTATAGAGGTCCAGTAGCGTCTGGGTCGGGTGCTGACCGGCCCCGTCGCCGGCGTTGATCAGTGGGACGTCGACGAACTCGCTGGCCATCGTTGCCGACCCTTCCATCGGGTGGCGCAAGACCAGCGCGTCGGCGTACCCCTCGACCACCCGGACGGTGTCGGCGAGGCTCTCACCTTTCTTGACGCTCGAGTACTCGACCGGCCCCATGTCGACGACGTCGCCGCCGAGGCGTTTGATCGCCGCGCTGAAGCTCATCTTCGTCCGCGTGCTCGGCTCGAAGAACAACAACCCAAGCAACGCCCCAGGATGGCGCTCGCGGAACCCGGCCGGATCGCGCGCGATCTCGGCCGCCCGGTCCAGCACCTCCTCGATGTCGGTCCGGGAGAGCTGTTTCGCACTGATGATGTGGTCGTGACGCATTGGGTTCACTCGCGGTCGCCGGGCTATTGAAACTCCCGACACGTCCATACAAATCCCGGTACTGGAGACCCATTCACGTGAGTGATCGGTCGACCACTGTCGCATCACTGGGTTTTCGACTTCCAAACCGCCAGCAGAGACCGCCCGGGACGGCTGTGACTCCGATATCCGGAATCTTTAATCAGGTGGAGACTGTATCGAATAACGATCTATGTCCGACCGGCTCCGGACCGGGATCGACGTACTCGATCGGAAACTCGACGGGGGCATCCCGGCCGGTAGCATCGTCGTGTTGAACGCCACGCCTGCGAGTCAGGCCGAGCTGTTCCTCTACGAGCTGACGGCTACCCGGGGGACGCTTTACCTCTCGCTCGATCGCGCCGAACAGGCGATCAGCGATAGCCTGGAACAGTCGCCGACCGCAACCGGCCAGCCGACGATCAGACACGTCTCGGGTGAAGCCCCGCTCGACAACGCGGGCAAACTCGTGAGCGCGCTCCCCGAGACGTCCAACCTCATCATCGACCCACTGGATGTCCTCGAAGAGCAGGAACCACCGTCGCGGTTCCGTAGCTTCATGAACGACCTGCAGAATCACATATTCAACACTGGGAGCCTCGCCGTCCTGCACTGCTTGAGCGGCCGATCGGTACCACCGCTCCGTGACACGACGGAACACTTCGCCGACGTCGTCTTCGACCTCAATACCACCATCTCCAGCGACGAGGTCGAGAACCGTCTCGCGATCCCCAAGTTTCGCGGCGGCCGCGCGCCGACGAACGTCATCAAGCTCGACCTGGTCGAGGAAGTCAGCATCGACACCAGCCGCGACATCGCCTAACGACCTTTTTACTTCGGGGGGTTTCCTCGCGAGCCTGCGGCTCGCTGCGGGAACCCCCCTCGCAAAAAGCTCGGCCAAAAACTCCTCCGAGCGCGCCGGCGGCGCGCTCGGAGTGTTCTCGTGAGCGACAGCGAACGAGAGCTCGTCAGAGCAAAGCTCTGACGGTGAATCGCGCTCGCTCCGCTCGCGCGAATGCCAGCACTCAATTCGCAGAGACAGTGATCAGCTGATTCAAGACAGGCTTGTCGAACGAATCATCGTTGGGAGATTCAATAGCAACCTGCAGCGGCCCCCGAAATCAAACCCTCGTCACGGCCCGTTCACGCATTGCTCGTAGGCAGATACCATCAACTCCGGGTTGAAGACGGTCTCGGGCAGCCCCTCGAACCAGCGGATATCGGTGATCTCCTCGTCGTCGACGGACGGATCGCGGTCGATCGTCGGATCGTCGGCGATGGCCTCGAAAAGAACCAGCGTCCAGCCGGTCGTCTCGCCAGTCCCTTCGTGCTCGAACGTGAACTCGTCGACTGCGCGGGGAGCGACCGGCGAGGCCTCGACGCCGGTCTCCTCGTCGATCTCCCTTTTGACCGCCGCGTCGAGTGACTCGCCCGGCTTGCGTGCGCCGCCGGGTGCGAGCCAGCCGTCGGCCCAGGGCTCTTCGATCAACAACACGCGGCCGGCCGCGTCGAACGTGAACGCCACCACGACCCAGCCTGATCGCACCGGTTCCGAATCGAGTGCGTCCGCGAAGGAGTCTGCATCGACCTGTTCTCGGGTCTCCGTCGTGAGAACGTCGACTCGGTCTCGGGGATCGACTCCTGTCATTCAAGAAATGCGCGATTGTCCGTACGAAATCGGCTGATTGGGGGCGTTCCGGACTGAACAACCGTACCAAGCACTTACTCTTCGAGTTCTTCGGAGAGTTCGTCGGCATCGACGTCGACGTCGAGGTCCTCGAGGGCGTCTTCGACGTCGCCACCGCCGCCCATGCCGGGCATCATGCCGCCCATCCCGCCCATGCCGCTGCCCTCGCCCAGCGTCTCCTGGACGATGACGCGGTCGACGCCGAGCAGCTCGACGAACTGCTGGGCGATCTGCTGTTTCTGGAACATCCACTGCTGATTCATCGAGAGCTGCGGGGTCGCCTCGATGTACAGCGTGTCCTTCTCGACCTCGACGGTCTCGGTGACCGGGCCGTCGTCCTCGGCGTCCCCTTCCTCGGCAGCTTCCTCGAGGTCCTCGGCGTCCTCGACGATCTCCTCTTCCTCCTCGACGTCGGTCTGGAACCAGACGTCGAGATCCATCCCGAGCAGCGTATCGAGCAACTCTTCGGCTCTCGCCTCACGGTCGTCGACGGTATCGAGGATTTCGTACTCGTACTCGACATCCTCGCCGGCAAGGGGGTGGTTGAAGTCGACCCGGGCTCGCCCGCCGATGATCGTCTCGACGTAGCCCTGTTCGCCGTCGACGGTGACGGCCGCACCGGGATAGCGGTCGTCCTCGTCGATCTTGTTGGCGCTGATGGTGCGAACCTGTTCGTCGTCATATTCGCCGAAGGCTTCGGCGGCCGGGACGACGACCGATCCCTCGTCACCGACCTCCTTGCCGATGATGTCCTGCTCGACGTTCGGGAAGACGTGTCCCTCTCCGAGGACGAGCGTCCGCGGTTCGAACTCCTGGTCCTCGCCGACCCCCTCCTCGTCTGCGACCTCCTGGCTGGTCGTGTCGACGAGGTCGCCCCCGTCGACGGTCCGGGCCGTGTAGGCGACCGTGACGAAGTCCCCGTCCTGGAGGCCGCTCGATTCGGCGTCTTGCTCGGTCTCGGTGTCGGCCTCGTCGGCCGCTGAATCGTCGCTCATACCCCAACCGACACTCGTTTCGCTCTTAAGGACAACGTTTCCGACTCGTGGCCCTGAGACAGGAAAGACGCCGAGTCGAGCCGTTTTTGCCCGACCGACTGTTCCCCCTGGTCATGTACGAGGTCGAACTCAAGGTCCGCGCCGACCACGGGCGGGCACGGGAGGCGCTGCTTTCGGCCGGAGCCGACCCGCTCGGGACGGTCCGGCAGGTCGACACTTACTACGACGCCCCTCACCGGGACTTTGCCACGACTGACGAGGCATTCCGAGTCCGCCGCGAACACGTCCACGGCGAGACGACCGCGAAAATCACGTACAAAGGGCCGAAGATCGACGCCACCTCCAAGACCCGCGAGGAACACGAGACGACCGTCGCCGACGGCGAGACGGCTGACGCGATTTTCCGTGGACTCGGCTTCGAACCGGCCGCCACCGTCGAGAAGGAGCGCCACCGGTACGCACTCCGCGGGTACACGGTGACGCTCGACGACGTGACCGGCCTCGGGGAGTTCCTCGAAGTCGAAACCGACGTCGAGACTGAAGACGACGTGGAGACGGCACGCGACGACGCCACAGCACTGCTTTCGGACCTCGGTCTCGACCCTGACGCGGGGATCCGGACGTCGTATCTCGGGCTCCTGCTCAATGATGAGCCAGAGTAATCGTTCGGGGCAAGAAGGTTTCCGTAAGTTATAGACACCGGGAATGGCTACAGTTCGTCAATGAGCGATCGGAACATTCGGATCACGCAGGCAAGCGGGCAAGCAGTCGAAGATCAACGGGTAGAAGTCGTCGAGCGAAAGGGAATCGGTCACCCGGACTCGATCTGTGACGGCCTCGCCGAGGCCGTTTCCCAGGCGCTCGCACGGGCGTATCTCGACCGCGTCGGGAAAGTGCTCCACTACAATACTGACGAGACTCAGCTCGTGGCTGGGACATCCGCGCCCGCCTTTGGCGGCGGTGAAGTCATCGAACCGATCTATCTGCTGCTCGTCGGTCGCGCGACCAAGGAGTATCGGGGAACGCGAATCCCGACGGACACGATCGCGCTCGAAGCGGCCCGTGCGTACCTCGACGAGACGTTCCCCCACCTCGACGTGGGCTCGGACGTGATCGTCGACGTCCGGCTTGGCGAGGGAAGCGGCGACCTCCAGGAGGTCTTCGGCGAGGACGGCGCGGTCCCGATGGCCAACGACACGTCCTACGGCGTCGGTCACGCGCCGCTGACCGAGACCGAGCAGATCGTGCTGAACACCGAACGCCGGATCAACGGCGAGTACACCGATGACCATCCCGAGATCGGTCAGGACATCAAGGTGATGGGCAAACGCGAGGGCGAGGAGATCGACGTGACCGTCGCCGCCGCGACCGTCGACGCGCACATCAACGACATCCACGAGTACCGCGACGCCGTCGAGGGCGTTCGGGAATTCGTCTCAGATCTCGCCACGGGGTACACGGACCGTGACGTCAGGGTTCAGGTCAACACCGCCGACGACTACGAGGAAGGCGCGATCTACCTGACGACGACGGGCACCAGCGCGGAGCAGGGCGACGACGGGTCGGTCGGCCGTGGCAACCGCGCGAACGGCCTCATCACGCCGAACCGACCGATGAGCATGGAGGCGACCAGCGGGAAGAACCCCGTCAACCACATCGGGAAGATCTACAACCTCCTGAGTACCGAGATCGCCGAGTCGGTCGTGAGCGAAGTCGACGGCATCCGGCAGTTGCAGGTGCGGCTCCTCAGCCAGATCGGCTCGCCGATCGACGATCCACACGTCGCCGACGCGACCATCATCACGGAAGACGGCGTGGCTATCAGCGACGTCGAGGACGAGGTCGAAGCGATCATCGACGAGGAACTCGAAGACATCACGGGTGTCACCGAGCGCGTCATCGACGGCGAACTCACGACGTTCTGAACCAGTCCGACGGCGACTCCTCGACGCTTTACCGGGAGCGTCGTCTGACCAAGGCGAGGGGGCGTCTTTCGCCGCACACGACCGTGTCGAAGCCTGTTTATCCACCCGTCGAGTACCCTGAGCCAGATGCACCCGCCAGGAGCCGACGTCGTCGTCGTTCGTCACGGCGAGGTCGGCGTCAAGAGCGACCAGGTTCGGATGAAGATGGAGTTTCAACTCCAGGAGAACCTCAACGCCTTGCTCGCTGATCGGGATCTGCCGGGCGACACTGGCTGTCAGCGAAATAGACTGTACATTCGAACCGAGGAGGCGGCTGTCGAGGACGCCACCGCGGCCGGCGTCGAGGCCCCCGGCGTCGTCTCCGCGAGTCCCGCCCGCTCGGTCGAGCCGACGCTCGATGCGATCACCGAGGCACTCGCGGAGACTGCCAGGGCCTGCTACGACGACGGTCCGTTCGCCGTCGAGGCTCGACGCGCCGGGAACGCCGACGCCCACGACTTCTCGAGTCGCGACCTCGAATCGGCGGGTGGCCAGGCGATTTGGGACGTGATCGAGGCCGGGGGCGGGACGCCTGAAGTCGATCTGGACGATCCCGCGTTCACTGCCTTCGTCGACTGTCGCCCCGACGAGGCGTTCGTCTTCGTCGAGAAACGGGCCGGCCCGGGCGGCCTGCCGCTCGGAAGTCAGCAGCCTGTGGTGGCGCTGGTGAGCGGCGGGATCGACTCGCCGGTCGCCGCTTGGCAGGCCATGACCCGCGGCGCATCGATCGTTCCCGTCTACGTCGATCTCGGTGCCTACGGCGGTGCCGACCACCGCGCCCGTGCGGAGACAACTGTCGCAGCACTCGCCCGGCGCGCGCCGAACTTCGACCTCCGGCTCAGGGTGCTGGACGGTGGGGAAGCCGTCGAAGAACTGGTCGCGGAGACCGACGCAACGCGGATGCTCTCGCTACGCCGGTTTATGTACCGCGCTGCCGAGACGGTCGCCCGCGAGCACGACGCTGTCGGGATCGTCTCCGGCGAGGCGATCGGCCAGAAGTCGAGTCAGACGACCGCCAACCTCGCGGCGACCGACGGCGTCACTGATCTGCCGATCCACCGACCGTTGCTCACGATGGACAAGACCGACATCATCGAGCGGGCACGCGAACTCGGGACCTACGACGACGCGACGGTCCCGGCCGGGTGTAACCGCGTCGCCCCGTCACGCCCGGAGACGGCTGGAACGCCGGAGTCAGTGGCGGCGGCCGAACCCGATGACTTGCTGGCGATGGCTGACTCCGCCGCTCGCGATCCGACGATCGTCGACGTGACCGGACACTCCGGCGAGCCCTCGGCGAACGATCGGTGACGAAGGACGAACGATCGGTGACGAAACCGCTTTGGGTCGGCGCGTCGTTGTCCCGATGAATGACTCGCGTCTGTCTCCTCGGAACGGCGGACGTTCCCCTCCGGCAGACGTTACTCGGCCACGAGACCGCTCGGCACGCGCTCGCGACGTACGACCTCGCGGAGCCGTATCACAACGCCATCGAACTCGAGACCGTGAGTCTCGGCGCGGCCGTCTCCCTGGTGAACGACCTCAACTGGTATCTCGTTCGGTACGTCGACGCTGCATTGATCCGAGAGCCGAGCGTCAGCGAAACCGAATGGCTCTCGCGCGATCTCGCCACTGCGATCCGGGATGGGGACGTGGTTCCCGAGGCGTCAGGGCGCTATCTCAAGATCTACGGCGTCGAGCAGTCGCCGTCGACCGCCGAGGCGACGGCGGATCCGACGACAGTAGCGGCGACGACGGCAGACGAATCCGGCGCGGCGGCGGACGACGACAGCGAAGGCGATCGACAGCACGCCGACGCCACTGCACCGAGACTCGTCGAACCGATGTACGTCACGCGGACGGACGGGTCGATCCCCGAATATGATCTCCGTGACGTCGAGGAAACTGTCGTCGTGCGGGTCTCCGAACGCGAGTTCTCACGGTGATGGAGCCAAAGGGGCTTGCCTAGCCGTCCGTGTGTGCCTCTACCGTCTGTGAGTTGGCGGCTCGTTCTGGGCCCTGCGCTCGCCGATCGCTCACGTCCTGGACAATGCCGTCGAAGTAGCGTTCGTCGTCCTCTGTCGTCATGATCCCCGTGACGGACGCTTCGAACGGGTTTCCCGAGAGCGTCTCGAGATCCAGCTCCATGTCCTGAACGATCCCGTCACGTTCGAGTTTCGAGACGAACTGCTCGCGATCAGTGGGTTCGGCGTAGAGTTCTCGAAACGGCCGGCCCAGGAGGTCGTCTTCGCTGTTCGCATCGAACATCTCGACGAGAGCCTGGTTGACTTCCAGTAGTGTTCCATCGGGGAGCGGCGCGTTGCGATACACGCCGACCGGCAGATTCGAGATGATCCGCTCGAATCGTTGCTGTCGTTCGTGGAGTTCGATGCGATAGATCGCGTGACCGAAGTCCTCGCTGATCTCCGCGATCAGGTTCCGCTCTCGTCTGTCGAACGCGTCGGCACAGTCGGCAACGAGACAGAGGACGCCGTAGCTCTCCCCGTCGTACTGGATCGGCACCGCCGCACTGGATCGATAGTCTAGGCCAGCCGTGGCGCTCGGCGCTTCCGGCTGGAGCCGCTGGACTGTCTCGATCGAACCGGACTCGATCGCCGCTTCGACCGGACACCAGTCGCCGACTGAATCGATACCATGGCGCTCGATGCCGGATTCTCCCGGCGTCTCTCCGGCGGCAGTTCGAACGCGCGTGTGTCGATCAACAGTGACGACCTCGCCGGTGTTCGATTCGGCCGTTCTGTCAGTCCCGCTGGCAGTCGGTTCGGCTTCGACGATGCTCGCGAGGAGATACGGGTCAGCGTCGGCGATGATCTCACAGACGCGGCGCTCGACGAGGCTCCGGTCCGCCGTTCGAACCAGCGTCTGGTTGACGTCCTGTAGAAGCCCCCGGATCCGGTCCAGGTTGCTGGCGCGTCGGCTGGCGCGATACTGGTCGACGGCGTTTGCCACCCGGTTGGCCAGCAACGCGTACTGCTCCGAGCCGGTTTCCTTCTGGAGATAGTCGGTCACGCCGTGGGCGATCGCCGCGCTGGCGATCTGCTCGCTCCCTTTGCCGGTGAACAGAATGAACGGGAGCTCGGTGTATTCGGTCCGGATCGACTCCAGTAGTTCCAACCCGTCCATCTCGGGCATATCGTAGTCGCTGACGACGCAGTCGACCGAGGCCGTCTCCAGGCGATCGATAACTGCACGCGGATCCGTCTCGGTGATTGTTTCGAACCGTTCGTTCGCATCTTCGAGCAGCGACGCCGTCAGCGCGACGAGATCCGGATCGTCGTCGACACAGAGAACGGTGATTCGCTCCATCGCTGTTCGAGTGAATGTGAGTAATTACCATAAACCGTGACAGGCGTTTACACGACGAGAAAATCGACCCCCTCGACAGCCAATTGCGGATCTAGTCAAACAATCCCGTCGAGAGATATCGCTCGCCACTGTCCCAGAAGACGGTCACGACCAGCGGCGGTTCCTCGGCGTCGGAGTCGGCCAACTCGGCGGCGACCTCGCGAGCGATCACGCCCATCGCGCCGCTGGACTGACCCACGAGTAGCCCTTCCTCGCGCGCGAGGCGTCGACACTCTCGCTCCGCATCGGCGAGTTCGATCGTCCGCACTTCGTCGATCACGTCACGATCGAGGTTCTCGCTCACGAAGCCCGGGCCCATGCCCTGGAAGTCGTCCGAGCCCGATTCGCCGGTCGAGAGGACGGCGTTCTCGGCTGGCTCGACGCCGACGACGTGCACGTCGGGGAAGGCCTCGCGGAGACGCCGGGCAGTCCCGCTGATCGTCCCCCCGGTCCCGATGCCGGCGACGAACCCATCGATCGTCCGATCACCGACCTGCTCGAGGATCTCCGGCCCAGTCGTCTCATAGTGGGCCTGGGGGTTCGCTGGATTTTCGAACTGCCGGAGTTGAACCATGCCCGCCTCGGCTTCGAGTTCGTCGGCCCGGTCCCGGGCGTCACTCATGTCGCCCTCGATCAGTTCGACGTCCGCACCGTAGGCTTCCATGAGGCGGCGGCGCTCGACGGACATGTCTTCGGGCATCACGATCGTCACGTCGTAACCTTTTGCGGCCGCGACCAGCGAAATGCCGATCCCGGTGTTCCCGCTGGTTGGCTCGACGATCCGATCGCCCGGTGTCAGCTCACCGTTGCGCTCGGCGGTTTCGATCATCCCGAGGGCGGGCCGATCCTTCGCCGATCCACCCGGGTTGAACGACTCGACCTTGGCAGCGACGGTTGCCCCCGATGGCGAATCGATCTCGATCAGTGGTGACCCGATCGTCGCGAGGATGCTGTCTTCCATTGGCCCTCGATTCGATTTCCGCAAGTAAACACTCGGCGGTCACCGGCAGGTCGTGCCGCCACCAGTGTCGCTACGCGGACGGCGATCCACGACTGGACGGGGTCGACTGCCGACGACGACATACTCAAGACGATCATGATCGTTGTGCAGGTATGACCGAGCGGATCGACGACGTACTCGTCGTGGGCGGCGGCGACATCGGACTGCTCACGGCGCTGAGTGTTCGACAACTGAATCCAACCGTCGACGTGACCGTCGTCGACGACTTCGACCAGGACGCCTCGGGCGTCGGCAAGAGCACGTATCGGGAGATCCAACAGGTCCTCCACGGCACGCTCGACATCGACGAGCGCGAGTTCATCGCGAGGGTACGCCCGATCTGGAAGGCGTCCGTCTACTTCCGAGATTGGTGTGGGTACCCGTCCTTCCAGTTCCCGTTCGATCCCCAGACCAAGTACCCGAGCACGGATACCCCGAACGCCGTCGAATACTCTTATCACTACTACGACGAACTCGCGGCCAGTCCCGACCACCGGACGAAAGGCGAAGAGATCGTCGCCCAGTCGAAGTCGCCGTGGTATTTCGACGCGCAGGGCGATCTCGACCGCTACGACGAGGTCGCCTACCACCTCGACACGGAGCGGTTCAACGGGTATTTACGGGAGCTCTGTCGGGATCGGAGCGTGGATCTGGTCGACGACGCCATCACGACCGTCGAGACGACGGGAGCCCACGTCGACGGCCTCGAGGGCGAACGCCAGAACTACGACGCGGACCTCTACGTTGACGCGACCGGGTTCGACCGCGTCCTCCGGAGCGAGCAGGACGTCCAGTTCCGGGACTTTGCGTTCCCCCTTGACTCGGCGTTGCACGCACAGGTCGAGCGGTCACTTTCCGACGTCATTCCGGCGACGGTCGTCGAGACGGGTGCGTACGGCTGGTTCTGGCACATCGACACCTACGATCATCGCGATCTGGGATACGTCTACGCCTCGGCGTTCGTCGACGAGGACGACGCTCGCGAGGAGTTCCGCGAACACGTTGCCGACGTCGCCCCGGACGGTGCCGGGAGTGACCCGATCGGTGAAGCCGACGTCGAGACGTACTCCTTCACCTCGGGGTACTACGACCGGGCCTGGGTGGACAACTGCCTCGCTATCGGGAACGCCGAGGGGTTCGTCGAACCGCTACAGTCGACGGGACTGACGGCGAACGCGACGGCCGCGGTTCGGTTCGGCAATCTCCTGTCGGCCCACGGTCGGATCGCCGACGACGGGATCCGGGCGGACTTCAACGCCTGGGTCAGTCGCCTCTGGGAGTCCATCTATGACTTCATCAGCGTCCACTACCTGTACGCCGACGGCGAGACGGCGTTCTGGCAGGCGATGACCGCCCGGGACGTGAGTCCACGCGTCAGGCAGATCCTGGCGTCGTTCGATCGTAACGGGTTCGACTGGACAGTCAACCGGCTGGCGGGCGACCCCGACGTGATCCAACCGCTGGTGTTCCAGGCGCCGGATTTCTACACCGTCATGCGGAGCATGGGGGCGACCGCGACGTTCTACGAGACGAACGACTTCAGCGTGAGCGACGCGGTCAAACGACGGGAAGACCAGCGCTATCAGGCAAACCGCGACGCCGTCAGCGACTATCTGACGACCCGGGAGCTCTATAAAGGCGTCATGAATTTTTAGGGTGGGTTTCAGCGGGTTGGGGCTCCGAAACGCGTCGCGGGTTCGACAGCACGACCCCGGGTCCGCTTCCGAGAGCGGGGCATCCGTCGTCGAGCGGCGTCGTTTTACGCTCGCAGTCGCAAGCAACGGTATGGCACTCGAGACGATGG
>Ga0207771_100168_pt1 | contig 45824 bp, 30 predicted proteins | sample A23M2SouthBayCA_2_FD_187731 | JGI IMG/M metagenome (GOLD analysis project Ga0207771, IMG submission 187731) | Aerobic enrichment media microbial communities from Eden Landing Ponds, California, USA - A23 M2 (2) (SPAdes) | ecosystem: Environmental > Aquatic > Marine > Unclassified | place... | reverse complement strand
CCAAATTCGTTGAGCTGCTTCTGCCTGCCCAACTCAGCAGTAATTCTCTCCTCACATTCTTCCCGGAGGTCATTCTTCAGATCCTCGATTCGCCAATTAACCCACTTATCCTCAAGAACCTGCTCTAGGTCGTCCTTGGCAGTATAGTTCGACACCAGCTTCAGGTCAGCACGTTCTTCGTCCCATTCAGAGAGGAAATTAATGCGTTTGCCTGCTTCAATCAGGTCATCCACGATGCCCGCCACGCGCTCCTCAGAGTAGTTCAGTGAACTGCTCGAGACATACGACTCGATATCTGCACGGTCAACACAAGGATGTCGCCCTTCGACTCGACGTGCCTGCACCACGACTCGTAGTTGATCGACAATGATCGCGGTTGGTAGAACATCTGCCTGCCCAAAACTCGTGGTAACTCGGTCTAGCTCCCCGTTCAACGCGGACATGTCGTGCGTGTGTCGGCGGTCTAGTTCTTGAAGCATCGCATCCGGCTCGTCAGCCTCCAAGTTGTCCGGGAACGACGTCGGGCGGGCTTGACGAATCCACAGCTCGTCATGGTGGGCGTCTACGACCCAGGTAATGAACTCGGCCCCTTCCTCAATGAGGGTCTTCGCGATTTTGTCGCCGTGGTTGACGTACGTCGAAACCACGAACTCCATATGGTCAATCTCGCTTCCCAGGTACTCCTCTTCGATGTGCTGCTTGTGGTTTTCGGCAATCTTCTTGCGCTCCTCGAGCTGATTCACCACAGTGTCAGCGCTCGCCGGGACTGAGGACTTGGCCTCACCGAAAATCACCTTCCCATCCAGGTTCCACAACAGGAAATCGAAGTTCGGAACGCCGAGTTCCTCCAGCGGTTCGGCGGTAAAGAACTTGTAGCCAGCCGGTCGCCCCTGTACGAAGGGGAAGATGGAGTAGCTGATTAGTTTTCGGTGTTGACGTTGAACATTGATTTCCTCACGCAGGTTTTCACTCTTGGACTGCTCAGGGAACCCCTCAAGCTTATGCTCGACACACTTGCCGTATAGCCCACGGTACTTCGTTTCTTGACCCTCAGGCACCGATTCAGGAGGGTCAACATTCGTCATGCGTTAGGCTGCTGACTGAGACTCGTACAGTCGCATTTCGGCGCCACCATCTAACAGCTGTATTACGGCTAGATAGAACTCGACAAGAGACGGGAACGAGCAGTCGTGTTTCGGCACGATACGCATCGACTCCTCGGTCGCACTCACATTGAATAAGGAGCCTCGGTTCTCGTCAGTAACTTGCGCGGAGAAGTCGAGCGACCCAGCCTGCTTGGTGACATCGGTGAAGCTGAAATTCAGGTCATCGCTATTCTTTGTGCCCTTGATAAAATTCTCGGCCTGCATCAACGACACTTGCTGATCAAAATCTATCTCACCAGAACTCACCTCCGGCACTTGTATCTTCAAGTTTCCCGGCACCACCTCCCGCTTCTCGAACTTAATCTGGTTCGCCACATCCAGCAACTCGAGCACGTTTACTACGACCTCGCTCAGTAGGTCAAACAGGATGTTGAAGCTCTCTTTGTTGACGGTTTCGAGCGTGAACTTGCCAGACGTGTCGATTCGGATCGAGACGTTCTCGTGCTCGTACTGAATCCGGGTCGGGACAACACCATACTCGTCACGGAATTCATCGAGTCGATCCCGACCATCAGCACCTTTGTATTCGATTTCACGGTCAACGTCCGGTCGCGTTCGAGCGTCAGCAAGGCTTGGCACTCGCTTCGATTTAAACTCGGAAATCCGCATATCGTCGTAGGTACTGAGGACAATTTCGTTCATCGTCTGGAAGTCCTCAGTCATAATCGGCATCGGCGACAAGCAATCGCTGTGCTCCGAAACCGGACGGAGCGCCTGCCGAATCGCTTCCTCGGTTTCGGCAGTCAACACCATCTGAAGGTCGTCTTTGTACTGCCCAGCGTAGAATTTCGCCGGCTGCTCCGCGCCCTTTCGGTTCCTGTACTCCCCAACGAACTTCGTGATGCCGCCAAGTTCCTCGGTCTCGTAGTGTTCGTCGAGGTAGTCGCGCCAGCCGTCGTCAGAGAGGTAGAGGAAAGATTTGATGCGTTGGCCGTGGTACCCATCGAGGACACGCTCTGGCGAGTCGAAAATCACTCGACAGAACTCCTTGAGATTGTATTGTCCTTCTGGGATGTGCATTAGGGTGCCTCCGGCAATGTTGTTTGTTGATTATCGTACACCAGACCGTATATTAGTTCCCCATTCGTAGCGAAAGTGGATGTTCGGCGGATAGTGGTTCTCTATCCCTTCGCATTGAAACGAATACGTTAACGTTATATCTAGTTCAGCACCTCATCAGCCGGTGTTCGGCCATACAGTGCTTGGTTCGGTCGATCGTGGTTGTAGTGGTGTTTGAACCGCCTGAGCTAGCGACGAGCGCTGGCTGGACTGCCCCGCAAGAAGGGGTGAAAGCGGTCGACCCGAATTAAGGTCGTTTGAATCGATGGCGACCCTCGTCTTGCGAGAACTTCTATTCTAATCGAGGATCAATTTTCAGAAAGCAACTCAACCATAGAACGAAGGTCAGATTCGATCACAGAGTACTCACTCAGGTCCCATTCAAACCGTTCTTCGACGCCGGCATCGGTGAATCGGAGTGAGGCACGAATACTGCGATCGGAACTATGCTGTAGGAGAGCAAGCGCGTACGTGAGCATCTGAGGACGATAGTGGTCAGCTAGCTCGACAGTCGAGGTCGACGAGAGGTCGTTTGTCTTGTAGTCAATGATATGGGAGGCGTCTGAAGTAACGAGCAGTCGGTCGATATCACCAACGATCCGCGACCCCCCTAATCGGGCGACGACAGAGTACTCGTCGTAGGTCGCTTGGAGTTGGGCACCCGCCTCAACCTGATCCACAAATTCGACTGCATCAGTAGCGTGTTCTACGGCATCGCGGAGATCCTCCTCGGTCGGCTCCTCACCGGCCATCTGACTCAGACGACGGATGAGTGTTGGCCATTCGTCTCTCGGTGGCCGGAGTTCGTTGATTCGATGCACAGCAGTTCCGAATGTTGTCGGGCTCAGTCCGGATGACTCACCGCTTTGAGTGTAACTGTGACCGTCTTCAGACGCATCTGCAACCTCATTCACGAGGGTCGTGGCAGCGACTCGTTTCGCCGGCGCCGGCGTCGGTGGCGTAAGGATCGATATCTCTGGCATCGAATCCGCAGTATTGTCGTCGGAGTGCCAGTCTACTGGACGCGGGGGCTTACGTACCGTATAGCTGGCCGCCCTGATCTGCACACGAGTCTGTCCCTCCCGAAACACCCGGTCGACGAGTGCTGCGTCAAGGAGGGCCGGCTGAAGCCAATCCCGCCATCGACCCGCGTCGTCGAAGGCTGCAGGCTCTCCGAGTTCGATGTCGCCGGACTCGTCAACGTCGAGCTCGTGCGTTCCGCAGAGCAGGAGGTGATCCCGGGTTCGTGTACACGCAACGTAGAGAAGTCGCTTCGACTCCGCTCGCTCTTGTGGGAGTGACTGTCGGTCGGCGTACTCGTGAACGGCCGTCTTCTCGATCGAGAACGCATCGCTCGGATTTGGCCCACCAACAGCTGGGACTGGAGGCGCATCATCAGCACCCTCTACGAGCCGAACGTACCCGTGGTCGTCGACGGATCGGCCGAAGTTGAGACTGCTCCCGAGATCGGGAACTGCGACAATCGGGAACTCCAGTCCCTTTGCGGAGTGGATCGTCATGATCCGGACGCCTTCGGCGTCGCCCGGAATATCGGCCTCCCCCTCACGGGGGTCAATTTCGGCCTGGCGGTCGATGCGGTGGAGCAACCCAGCAGCGGTGTGAACCCCGTTCTCGCTCCAAGTACGGACCTGGTCGCGGAACTTCTCGACGTTCGCGACGGCCTGTCGACCGCGTTCATCAGCACTTACACTCGCCAGATACCCCGTGTCGTCGATCACTCGGGACAGCAGGCGGTTCCACGGGAGGACGCCGTCTTCGGACGGCGCCGCACAGCCGCTGAGGGTCCGCCACATCGTAAGGAGATCGAACGCGTCCGACAGCTGCGGGTCGTCCGCCTCAGCGAGCGCTTCCCACACTGAATCTGCCTCTGTGACCGCCGGTGCGAGGCGATCATCCGCGAACCCGAACAACGGCGACCGAAGCACACCGTAGAGGGAGACGTCATCCTGTGGGTCACCGAGTACCCGAAGCAGGTTCGTGAGCGCCTGGACCTCAGGCGTATCGTAGAACCCGACGCCACCGACGACAGTGTAGGGGATGTCGTACTCCTCGAGGGCGCGCTGATACCGATCCAGATGGGTTCGCCGGCGAAGGAGGATTGCCGTGTCGTCCGGCGTAGCGTCGCGATGAGCACCCGTGTCAGGGTCTTGGACTGTCGGCGGATCGTCGAACAGGTGGGTCAGTCGAGCAGCGAGCGCTTGTGCCTCGGCCTCGATCGTGTGGTCCAGCGCACCTTCGGCAACCGGATGATCGTCGCCGAAGAGCTCCGCCGCCGTATCGGCGTCGTCAGGGACAACGAGATACTCGACACTCCCGGTCAGTCCCTCGATGTCCTCGACACGGTCGCGTTGCGTGGTCAACTCCTTTGGTGGCGCTTCGTAGGGTTCGTGCGATTCACCTTCCGACTGGAACAGGTACTCGAAGAGTTCGTTCAGGAACGACAGCGGCTCATCCAGCGTCCGGAAGTTTCCGGAGAGTTCGAGCGCGGTCGGGCTCTCGGCGTCGCTGTCGGGAACGTCGTCGACCCCACGGGCCTCGTTGACGGACTGAAGTTCGCCTCTCGCCGCCCCGAACGTCGTCACGTCGGCGCCACGGAATCCGTAGATGCTCTGTTTCTCGTCGCCGACCAGGAAGACGTTCGACGCCGTCTGCTCGTCGACGCCCGTGAGGAGCTTGACTAACTCCCACTGGCGCGGGTCCGTGTCCTGGAACTCGTCGACCATCACGGCCGCAAACTGCTCTCGTAGCCGCTCCGTGACCGCATCGTTGGCTCGCAGGAACTCGAGCGTCGTCTCGATCACGTCGGGAAAGTCGAGCGTATCGCGGCGGTCCTTCTCGGCTGTGTAGGCTGCGAGGACGTCGTCGAAGACCTGAATCAGGGCGAGCGCGTAGTGAGCACTATTCGCTTCCAGTTCCCCGGGCGTCGTCTCAACGGCATCCTCGTGCGGTTCGACGGCATCGATGACCGTGTCGATGGCGTCTTTCAGGTCATCGTAGACATCTCCGTACTCGCCCCAGTCGTCCCGGTCACCGACAACGTATCCCGAACTGCTGTACAGGCCGCCGTTCTTCTTCTCACAGGCCTCGTAAAGTTCGAGGATTGCGCGCTGACAGTCGCGGGGATCGCTTTCCTCGGGATCGTCAGGGAGTGTCGTCGCGACCTCGGAGAAGGCCCGGTAGGACCGAAGGCCGTCCTCGTCGGCGATAGCGGCCTCGCGGTCGACACGACCCGCAACCGTGCGTAGCTGGTCAAGGAGTCCGTCCGCATACAGCGTCTGTCGAGCGTCGGCAGCGTCGAGATCACAAACGACCTCCCAGCAGATATCGACGTAGTCGTCGACCTCCGCATCACGCCACGCCTCAAGGACAGACTCGCTCTGTGGGCGCTCATCGAGGAGTCCAGTGAGTACATCGACCAACTGGTCACGGCCCCAGAGCTGAGCAAGGAGCTCCACATCCTCATCGTCCTGGTTGCGTTCGAGGAACTCCGTCACGACTTCGCGTTGGAGTGTCGCAGCGCCGTCTTCGTCGAGCACGTCGAAGCCGAGCGGGACCGGAGCCTCGACAGCCCGTTCTCGCAAGAGCCGGGTACAGAACGCGTGAATAGTGTGGACGTAGCCGTCCTCCAGATCGTCGAGGACGTTTCGCCAGCGCTGATACGCCGCCGGCGAGTCAGCGGCCTCGAGTCGGTCGTAGACCTCTTCGCGAACGCGCTCGGTCAGTTCGGCAGCAGCCTTTCGCGTGAAAGTAATCGTGACGATGTTCTCCGGCGTGAGCGACGGGTTCTCGGCCAGTATCGTCACGTACCGCTCGGTCAGCGTCGTCGTCTTCCCTGTCCCGGCGCCGGCAGTGATCGCGACGTTCCGGCCCTGGACGAGGGCATCCTCCTGTTCCTCTGTGAGCTGAATCTCCTCGGGCTCCTCAGTCATCGCTCATCACCGCCTCGAGATCCTCGTCGTCGCGAACACGGAGCGGAACGTACGCAGCATCGTCCTCGTGGACCTCGTCGACGAACTCCCGCTTGCGGTGATGGCGGACATCGCACGCCCGCCGGTAGTCGCAGTACCGGCAGTTCGCACCGCGGGCGGACAGGAGCGTCGTGTGGAACCGTCCATTGGCGATCGCCTCATCGATCTTCCCCAGCCATTCCGGAACGACATCCTCCAGGAAGCGACGGAGTTCAACCTCTGAATCGAACTTCGACTCGACGCCGCGTGGCAACTTGAGGTCGTTGGGCGGGCGCACCTGGTAGTACGTCGCCGAAAGCGACCCCTCGTCGAAGAGATCGCCGTCGACGACGTTGGCCGCAGCGAGCAGATAGATGGGGAGCTGGAACTTCGTGCCGCCGGTCGTCTTCGTCATATACGGTGCTCGACCAGTCTTGTAGTCGTACAGGGCGAGCGTCGGTTGTTCGCCATCCCGACCCACGTCAACGCGGTCGATATATCCACGAATCGAGACAGTCGAGCCGTCCGGTCGCTTAACTGTGAACGGTCCAGCATCCGAGTCGGGAAGCCCCTCACCGAACGGGGCTTCGAACAGGTGTGGGCGGCCGGCGCCGTCCCGCGAAAGCTCGTTGTCGAGGAAGGTAGCGAACAGCCCCTGTTCCGGTGCGTCGTGAGGTTTGCTCCCGGCCTCGTACGGAGCTCTCTCGCCCTCACCCAGGCCCGCGAACAGCTCCGCCTTCCACCGTTCGTAGAACAGGCCGTCGTACTCGAAGTCAGTATCCCGGAGTTCCTCGACGGCGATCTCGCGAAGGTGCGTCACCAGGTCGCCCCGGTCGAAGTCCGTGAGATCGACACCACCCTCCGTCTCGTCCTGCAGGTCCGCGAAAAACCGTTCGAGAACGTCGTGAACGTACGACCCGGTTTCGAGGGGCGTAGGGACAACCTCGACGTCGTCGGGATCTTCGATTCCGAGCACTTCGTCGGCATAGAACTTGAATCCACACTCGACGTATCGCTCGATTCGGCTCGCGCTGTAGGGTTCCCGCTCTGACGGAGGGTATACCGCATCGACTGTCTCGGGTTCCAAGACGCCGTCGTGTTCGGAGAGGCCAGCCGTTCTCCTGTTGTCCGCACAGTGGAGTCCCCGATCTGTGCGCTTGGTCTGCTCGGGGGAGAGGTCACCTCGGTCGCCGGCGCGGCTGACTGCCGCACGCCGGTCGGCCGTTGCAGCGACGTGCCGCTGAAGGTCTTCCCGGGAGCCCACGCGGTCGTCGACGCCATCTTCGGGTTCGATGCCGGTCACACGCTGGAGTTCGTCGATAACGGGCGACCGGACGATGGCGGATTCGTCGTCGCCCGTCTCTGGGGTGGTGATCGTAAGTTCGTCGACGTTCGCGAGCAGCGTTGCGAAGAGATAGCGCCCCCGGAGGCGCTCGTCGCCGGTGTCGAACCGCGGATGGGCGTCGGTCATCTCCTCGAAGAAGGCCGGGCGTTCCGGTGTAACGGGGAAGTGCTCGCTCGTCAGGCCCACGAGGAACACCTTCTCGAACGAGCGCATCCGGGCGTCGAGCAGCCCCATCACCTCAACGTGGCCGCCAGCAGCGCGCTGCGGAACCCGGATCGGCACGCCGTCGAACGCACGAGTGAACAGTGCCAACGGGGAGAGGTCGCTATTGACGGCTGACAGCGACTCGAACGAAGAGAGGACCTCGTCCACGAGGTCGTACGCTCGCTGTTCGACAGCTTGTTCGGCACCGCTAGCGTAGTTTTCCGTCGCCGCCTCCAAGTCGAACCGGTCGTCCAACAGTCGTCGGAGCGTCTCGGTCGCGTCCTCAACGTCCCCCGTTCGGAGCGTCTCGAGTGTAGCTAGCAGATCCTGGATCAGCGCCTCTGCCTCATCGTCGACATCGTTGAGGAGCGGTGACACCGAAACCGTGTCGCGCCGGCGGGCAGCTGCCGTAATAGCGTTGGCCTGGTCACTATCGACGACGTCGACCAGCGGATTCGCCAGTAGCGACGTGATGTCCTCAGCGCGTGGATCCGGTTCGGCGAGGTTCAGGAGGTCGTGGACGACGCTCCCGGCGAACGTCCGGTTCAGCTGCGAGGCGGCGGTGGTGACGTGCGGGATGTCGAAGGTCTCGAATGTGTCCTCAACATAGCCAGAATAGGCCTCAGTCCCCGGGATGACGACAGCGATATCGTCGGGATCGCGACCATTGGCCAGTTCGGTTCGGAGTTCGCGAGCGACGAAGCGGATCTCACGCTCCGGCGTAGGGAGTTCCCGCCATCGGAGCGCATTAGGAACCGGGACAGTGTCGGGGTCCGGTCGATAGAGAGCCTCAGTAATCGTTCCAAACGTCTTCCCGGCATCATCAGCGGGCTCGACTGCGACCGTCTCGAAGTCCAGGGATTCGTAGACGTCGAGCGCATCGGTCGCAACGGCGTCGACACCGCTTCGGCCTCCCTGATGGAGCGGGAGGATTGCAATCATCGGAAGTTCGTCTGCGAGACGTTCAATGATGCGGCGTTCGACGGGCCGGAACTCGTGATACCCGGAGAGAATCACGACGTCTAGTTCTGGCGAGAGCGTTGTGAGTGGCTGGTCTGCCGTCGCGACGACGTCGAACATCTCTCCACGAGTACAGACCCACTCGTCGACGTAGTCGGCGTGGAGATCCCGATAGTGCCGGTAGGCGTCGACAGTGGCCGTCGCTATTCGATCATCAAGAGCGGAGCCCTCGAACTCCGCTGCCAGTGCGTCGGTGGTCCCGACGCCGGCGTCGTCGAAGAGCGAGAAGCGGCTGCTAAACGAATCCGCGAGGGCGGCCGAGGCGGGTTCGCCGGCGAGAGCTCCATCTGTTTCGGCTGTCGTTCTGTCAAGCGCGTACTCCGCAAGTCGGCGATTCAGCTGTCCGGAGAGGGGTTGGACCGGACCGTGGAGATGCTCGTACCACTCACGAACGACCGCATCGAGCGTCTCGGCACGAAGACGGAGTGGGGCGTGCGATGCGGCCCAGTTGTCTTCAACCGTACTCCGTCGAGCGTCGTTCCGCGTTATGTAGAGGATACTCCCCAGCGAATCGGTGGCAATGTCATCAGCCCGCTGAAATGCCCGCTGTTCCAATCGGGCGTGTTTCGGGCCGGTGAGAAGCGTTGAATCCATCGAACACTCCCTACCAAGATATCGGTCTCACTTCACTCTTGGCGAGACTGACAGCTTAGGAGCGGCTTACCGAAAGCGGCCAAATAAATGAGAGAGGGCTGAGAACTCAGTCGACGGTCGCTAGTACCCGGACATCTGTGTCCGAGTGCCGTTCACGCTGAGTTCGAGCACCCCGTTCCTTCAGGAAGGCTTCGATCTCATCGGCCAACGTATCGGCGTCCTCTTTCTCGACGTGTACGATCAGCGTTGGCCGGTCTGGATCGTTGTTGTCGATGACAAGCGATACGTCTTTGAATTTGTCCGGCGGTCTGTAAGCTTCGAATTCCTCTGCGACCTGATCCGCTAGGTCATCAAGCTTATCCACTGGATTGGCTGTCATAGGAGGTGTTCAACCTCAGAGAACTCCTTTGTGGTGGCGCGTCAAAACGTTCGAATCCTGGGGTCTGAACGTTGTCACAATATATAATTGTAGTTGGGTAGAATACCAGGGTTAATGCCAAGTTTCGTTGTCGATTTAGAGACGCTTTCGGAAAACGAGTCACCAGAACTGGGGGAGGTGGTGACGGATGTTCAGGTTCAATCTGGATTCATAGAGGAGTTGAAAAGAACCTTTACAAATAGATTAGATTCAGAGGATGAGTTAACAACTAACTTCGAGCTCTCAAGGGTCTATCAGCAATCTTGGGCAGAGGATGGAAACGAGGAAATAATAAAAGAGAACATCACATCTCTGTCAAAACAGCTACACCCAGTACAAAAGACCGAGAAGGGGCTGTTATTCCACAGCACGGACTCCGAAGTGCTCGTGGCACACTACCACGCTAGTGAGGGATGGGTAAAGGATTCAAACGAACTAATCAGTGGAGATCGTGTCGACAAAGATAGCGTCATCAGCATGTTTGCATTAGAGCCATCAGCTGACGGTGGCGATTCAGCTGTGGACGCTGACTACTATACGGAGTCGACAACGTTCATGCAGATTTTCGGGGTCCTCTCAGACGATGTGCTTCGGGAGATTCCTGAACGGGAGGTATACATCAACGGAAATCCGCTCTACGACGACAGATATACTGTGACGTACTCTTTTGCACGAGACCAATGTTTGGCCATGATCGAAGACAGTTCCCTATCGCTCAATGCGGATTCGAACTCGTTCTTGATTGAGAAATCACTCGAAGGCGAACCCCATATGCTGGAATACAATTTTGAAGGAGGGTGGTTCGGACTTACACGGAGCGAAGATGTTTCAAAATTCGAACGGGATATCATCCAATTCAAGCACGGATGGCTGACAGCTAGCCGCATCTACCGGAACCTTGTCGGTAATGAAACAGCGTACACAGAACACAACTCAAGGGTCGAGCTGGCCGAGTCCAATATACAGAAATTCGAAGGGGAAACCGACAACGGAGACGTGGTATTCGCGAAGCATAACGATGAAGGAATTATCAGTCAGGAGTTCGCGGATGAGATTCTCCGTGCAATTGTCGGTACTGAACACTATCGCCTCTACTTCGCGTCTCACCAAACAGTATCTGAAAGCAAGAATCTACGACTCGAATCTGAAGACCACTCCCTTGATTTCTCGAACATCAAGGCCGACTCTATCGAAGAGGTGGATGCAATTCTTCAGATGTTGTATGAGCAAACTACTGACGAGAACCTTCCGAGAAGCAGGAGATACCTGACCGCCGCTGGACTCTTGGCAGGTATCAGTTATGCATCGGACGACACAGCATCAGACTCGCTACTAGGTATAGTAAGGCAGAGCTCCTTCAGGGGCATCGAGGGTTTCATCCAAGACCAGCTCGCCTCGGGTGAGACAGCCGAGGGCTTCAGAGGGTCGTTAAATGCTCTCTTCGACGATGTGGGTACGGAGACCAGTACTGCCGACTTGGTGGATGGCGAATTTGATTACGATAGTTTCAGTCGGCTGGTGGAGATGATCGACGAAGCCGGCGAAGGACTTGGATTGACTGCTGGTGATCTTAGCGAACTTGACGAGGAAGGGTATCGGAGTGTCATCACTGTTGGACTGGATCAACGAATTGACGGTAATCTTACTCGTGAGGCAGAAACCGGACGAGGACCCTCGGATATTCGCCTGCGGAATGATGAAGGGGAAGTCATCTACATTGGCGAGTGTAAGTACTGGAACGAGAGCAATTCTGGCGTGAAATCGAATCTCGAGAAACCTCTCGAACAGCTGGAGACATACGATCAGGGTGAAACGTTCAATTCCATCATTATCTTCTTTGAGTCAGATGATTTCCAAGAAATCGACATCCGAAGGGTGTGGGAAAAGATAGATCGGAGGTTGGATGAACTCGAGGGAGACTTCGAATTGGAGGATGAAATGAACGATACCCCGTATTCACGCATCTATCGCCGACCTGATGCAGGAGTAGATGATCGATTCCTCTCTATCCACGTGATCGATGTCAGCGCCCAACAACATCATCAGGTGAGTGCTGAAACCGTTAGCTAATTTTATCAAAAAATCGGTGTGTCTACGCCTATCCATATATCGCTGACTGAGATTTCCTACCTGCGATAAAAGTATTAGTTCGGTAGTTCTACTCTGGAAGGCAGTATCACCCCTCAAGAACTTCATCAACGGCTGGAACCAATTCAGACTGATAGCCAGCAGACGCAAGGAACTCCTGGATGTGCTCATACTCCTGTTCTCCCTCTAGAGAATTTGTCAAGAGTAGTTCTTCGATCACCTGCTCACCGTCATCGCAAAGAGCTACAGATTGGGAAAGAAGAGTGTCCTCAAGTGGATTTCGTCGCTCATCAATCACGATCGGCTGCCACCCGCCTTGGTACTGGTATCGGTAGAGGGTAATCGTACGTACGGTATCATCGTCGAGGAAGAAGCTCGTTTGTTCGCGTTGGCTGGCGACCGCGACCTTCCCACTATCGAGGTCTGCAGAAAGGTCCTCAAAACTGTGGAATTCAGCAGGAACTGGCCCGTCGACAACGTGAGTGATGATGCCCGGCCAAGTGAACCCGTAGACGCGCTCAAAGAAGCTGACACCATTGTCGTCAGGGGAGTCAAAGACGAGGAGAAGGTCACCAAGCTGGAGTTCTGTACCGTCTACTGTGATATGCGACGAATACGGATAGGCGTCGCCGTCGTCGAGGACCTCAATATCCGGCTTCGGCATATTTTCCGGGTCTAATCGGAGCTACAAAGAGATGGCTAATAGCTCGCGAACAAGAGATTGGCCAAGGAGCAGTACCATAGTCGAACTACAGGCCTGTTTCACGAAACTCATCTTTAAAATACCAAATCACTAAGTCAACTGTCTGTATACATCGTGATAACCTACTGTGCGGGAAACTCAGGGGATCGGACATTTCGTGATACAATTATGCCAATGATACGGGTACAGGACTGGACGAAAGAACAGCTCGAGGAGATCAAGGACGAAGAAGATCACACGTCCCTCGACTCAGTCGTCAAGACACTCCTCAAAGAACGCGCCAACGAAACCACCTCAACAAACGAATGAGCGATACGCCCACAACCACCGGCACGACGAATCGACCGCCGAGTATCTTCGACGCCTGCGAACCTCGCCAGGACGTTCTTACCGGTGAACTCGCCGAGGACCAATTCGCGGCCAGCCTCGCGGACGTCGCCCATAGTGACGATGCACCTGATGTCTACGCGGACCCTCGACTCTTCTTCGAGAAAACCTACCCCACGAGCGGCCTGCAGGAGCTTCTCACACGTCTCGCAACCCGTTTCGTCGGCGCACATAACGACGACTACACCGGCACCAACGGCATTCTTCGACTCGACACCAGCTTCGGTGGCGGGAAAACCCACAACCAGATCGCAGCGTATCACCTCGCAGAATCGCCGAGTGCTGTCCCCGACCTGTCTGACTTCATCCTCGACCAGGACATTGCCGATGAGTATACTGACGCGGCTGCACTCGGTCTCGACGTCAACTCGGCCGTCTTCGTGGGTACACACGTCGACGCCGAGGATGCTCGCTCGAACTACGACGACCCTGACGCCCCCGCGACGAAGACGATGTGGGGCGAAATGGCCTACCAGCTGTTCGGGCGGGAGGGCTACGAGTTCCTGCGCGAAAACGACGAGAACCGAACGCCTCCAGGAACAACCAAACTCGAGCGGCTCTTCGAGCGGAACGACAATCCGTCGCTTATCCTCATCGACGAGATTGCCGCATACCTCGAGCAAGCTGCCGCTGTCGAAATCGGGGATTCGACGCTCGCAAAGCAGACGAATACCTTCCTGATGTCGCTGCTTTCCGCGACGCAGAACAACGACAAGGTCACTGTTGTCCTCAGTATCGCGGACACCGCCTTCGCCGACCAAGCCGAGGACGTCCGTGGGCTCGTCTCCGAGACCATCTCTGAGTTCAACAGTATCAGCGACCGTGTCGAGGGCTCCATCACGCCGACGGAGGACAACGAAATTGCCGCTGTCCTGCGACACCGCTTGTTCGAGAGCGTCGCGGGAGATGGGCGTGATTCGACTGTTGATGCCTATATGTCTCTCTACACGGGTGATCGTGACTCCTTCCCCGACAGTGCGACTAACCCGGAGCATCAGGACCGTCTCGAAGACAGCTACCCGATTCATCCGACGGTCATCGATACACTCACTGAGGAACTCGACTCCCTCCCGTCGTTCCAGCGCACTCGCGGTGCGCTCAAACTCCTCTCCCGCGCAGTCTACCGTCTCTGGCAGCACCAGAGCGACTACCAAGATCGCCACTTCGTCCGTCTGTTCGATATGCATCCTTCCGATGGGGACGTTCGGTCGACGCTCCTCCGGCTGTTCTCGTCGGTGGACATGGACTTCGAGGCCGCAATCAAAGCCGACATCTTCTCGGAAGATGGCACGGCGAACGCAGAGGAAGAGGACCGGAACTGGGTCAAGAACGGACACCCACCACTCGGAACACATCTGACGACGGCAATCCTCTGGAAAAGCATCGTGAAGGGGGCTGACGGTCGCGGCACGACACGCCGGCCCCTTCGGCACGCGATTGCCAACACCGAAGTCGAGCTAGCACACTACGACGACGCGCTCAATAACCTCCTTGGAGAGGGACGTCGGTCTGCGTGTTTCTACCTCCACGGAGACAACGGGGAGAAAATCCAGTTCAAGTCAGAGCCGAACCTGACGAAACTCATCGACTCCGTCGTCGAGCAGCTCCAAGACGGGCTCGCCCGTCGGCACCTCGAGGAAGCCCTCGACGAAGCGCTCGGTCAGGGAAGCCTCAATGTGATCGTCGGGCCGGAAGAGCCACACGAGATCCCGGATACGGCCGACGAAGCGCATCTGTGCGTGATGGACTTCGATACGGTCACCATCACGGACTACGAGACTGTCCCCGAGGCAATCCAAACGCTATTCAAGAATACAGCATCGTCGAGTGGCGGACAGAAGACGCCACGGGTGTTCAAGAATAACGTCGTCTTCCTCGCGGCGAGCGCGAACGACGTATCCGACGCGAAGCGGACCGCAGAGCGCGTCGCTGCCATCAAACACATCCAGAATAATCTCGGCGACCAGTACGAGCTCAACACCGAACAACAGGACAAGCTCGGTGAACGCCTCGATAGCGCGAAGGGCACGCTCGATCAGGACATCAAAAAGGCGTATACGCATCTCTACTTCCCGACTGGAGATGGCCTAGCTCATCGGAACGTCACCACCGACAGCACCATCCATCAGAGTGTCATCGAGAAGCTCGATGAAGCAGGCGCGATCATCCCCGAAGGAGAGGACGCCTACGGTGTTGACTGGTTCGAGGCGACGATCTGGAACGTCGGCTCGACCTCGATGACGACGAGAGCAATCGAAGAACAGTTCGGGAAACGCCAGGATGCGGAGATTCTCCTGTCACCCATCCCACTGCGAAAGACGATCGCCCAGCTCGTCCGTGAAGACGGGTACGCCTACTGGGACGAGGAGCAGAAGACCGGGTACTACACGCCCGAGACGACACTCACGGCAACCGATCACGAACTCGACGACGCGAAGAATCTGCACGCGGGCCTCAGCTATCAGGACGTGAAGCTCTCGCAGTCGCACACACTCTACACCTCGCTCGATGAGTTGGTCGACGACGTCGGGAGTGAAATCGACTGGGAGGAACCCGACGAAGACGAAGAGCAAGAGGACGAGACTACTGACGACGATGATGAGGAGACTGGCGGTAGTAGCGGCGGCGGTTCAGGTGGCGATGACGACCCTGAGCCGTTCAGTAAACTCATCGAAGTTCGCACCTCTGAGCCCGCCCACGTCTCTCGGGCCCTGCAGGAAATGCGGGCTGACATCGCGGATGAACTTACCAGCGCTCGCGAGGAGTACGACGGACACCCTGACGAACTGACGCCCATCGTCGAAGGCGTCTGGATCCATCTGGACGGGGCTGATGCGTGGAAGGGCGCGTGGTTCACTGCGAACAAACTCAGCAACGATGAGGAGTTCGCAGAGGATACGACGATGGACTTCGATTATGAGGCCAACGACGGAGCCGACTCGAAATCGGAGTTCGAAGTCGATTTCGAGGGACGCCCGGACGTCTTCGCGAATCACCTCCGGTTCAATATGGAACCTGAGGACCTCGCGAACCCGGATGGTGGTCGAACCGCTGAAGCAGAATTCGCCATCGAGTTCAAAAAGGATGACGAGCGAATTTATTCGGAAATGTTCGATTCGCTCGACGAACTGCTCGCTGTCGACAATGCGTTCACCGTCACGATGCACACGCAAATCCGTGTGATTGAATCCAGCGAGGTGACCCAAGTATGAGTCAAGGTATCGCCGAGGGGAATTCGTTCGCCTTCACTACCGGCGCGTACGGGAATCGACCGACGTTCGTGTTGACGCGCGAACGGGTCGACGACCAGCACGAAATCACGCTCTACGAGCTGGCGCCCCGTGATATCGCGACGGCTCGACGAAAACGGTTCGAGAGAGTGCAAAAAGCAGTAAGCGTCTCAGTACGTGAACTGGAGGAGGCCATTATCGGCGACCGTTCTCCGTCCGAACTCCCCGGAGCAGATGACGCAGCGTACGATTGGGATGACTGGTGTGCGATTCGTATCGCGACGTTACGCGGCGGGGCGTTCAACGAGGTGAGTTTCCTCATCGAATCCACCTTCCGTGAGCTGAGTCTTGATCCCGAGACCGTCTGTACAGGAGATCCAGCAAGCGTGAGTCTCCCCGAAGCGGCCGGTGTTCGGCTTTCGATCGCGTTCCGTGCGATGAAGCCGATGCGACGCCGAGACCGTCTCCGTGAAGTCGCAAAGGGAATCGACCAGATGAGTCTGGGTGAATGCTACTACTGGCACGCCAAGGCTCGTTCACCGTCCTCCCCAAGCGGTACGAAAGCACTTCGCGTCTTACTCGCCGATCATATCTAATAAACCAATGTCTGAGCAATCATTCACCGACGAAGAGGGTGTACCAGATACCGTCGCCATCGAGTCGAAGCTACCCTTGAATGCAATCGACATCGAGAGCCAGAAAGACATGGAGTCGGGGCGCTACCACTCCCTCCGGAGCCTCCACAAGTGGTTTGCCGCCCGGCCGACGCCGGCAGTCCGGCTCGCCGTTCTCGCATCGGTGTATCCGGGTGAGATCGACTCCGACGAACTCCTCCGGCTGATGAAGATCGGGCCGAAGGAACTCGATAGCGGTCTCGCAGAGTTCGTCGAGAACAAGTTCACCGAGGAGAAGGGGAGCGGCACCCTCGACGACCACTACGGCTATCCGAACCCCAACACGCAGTCCCCGACGAAGGCGGAGATAGAGAAGCTGCAGGGAACGCTCCGGGAGGCGTGGGGCGGGGAGTTACCGACGATCCTTGACCCGACTGCTGGCCGAGGCATCATCCCCTTCGAGGCGATCCGCTATGGCCTCCCGGCGAAGGCCAACGAACTGAACCCCGTCCCGTCGCTCATCCTGAAAGCGGGGTTGGAGTATGCGCCGAAGGTCGGCTCACTCGACCCGGATATCCGGGAGTGGCGAGACAAGATCCACGAGACGGCCAAGGAGAACATCGAGCCGTACTTCCCGACCGAGGAGCCGGACCGGCAGATCCTGAACTCCGCCCTCACGTACATCATCCAGTGTGACTCCTGTGGGGGGGAAATGCCGCTGGTCTCGAAGTGGTGGCTGAACAAGGATTCTGACGGCGGGGACGCTATCAAACCTACCTATGAGAACGGTTCCATCCAGTACGAGCACGTTCGCGTAGAGAACCAAGGTGGTTCATACGATCCAGAGGATGCACCCCTGAGTGGTCGGGACGCAGAGTGCCCTCATTGCGGGGTCGTCAACGAGAAAGGTGAGATTAGAGAGAAGATTCACGAGGGTGAGTTTGAATACAGTATTTACGGGGTTAACTACGAGAAAGAGAACGGTGAGAGAGGATATCGAGCAGGCGGAGAGATAGACCAAGAGGCGCTATCGAAGGCAAAGGAGCGTGTTGAGAGTGACTTCGACATACTCACTTTCCTGAGCGAGCCCGTAGATGTGAGTAGCAGAACTAACGATCCGACCAGCTACGGGATGGATGAATGGCGAGATATCTTCACCCCACGACAGCTCGTCGTTCAGTATGAGTTCTTGGCTGCTTTCGAGAAGTACAAGCCGGATATTTTGTCAGAGTATGATACGGAGAAAGCGCACGCACTCTTGAGCATACTTACTCTGGCTGCTAGTCGGTCGATGAACTACAATACTCGACTGAACCAGTGGCGGGACTCACGCGGATATGGGAGCCACATCTTCACGGACAACAACCTCAGCCTGAAGCGTATGTCTGTGGACAATAATCTCTCCGCCCCACGAAGAGGGTATAAGAATCACTCGGAGCACGTGATTGATGCTTACGAGACCCTCGTCTCGTATCTCCCGGAGAACGCGACGGTGGACCTGTCGAACTTGGACGCTGCAAACCTGAGTTCGGAATGGGAAGCTGGGAGCGTCGACGCTGCAGTCGTCGATCCGCCATATTACAGCAGTATCATGTATGCAGAGCTTTCTGACGTGTTCTATGTCGTCCAGAAGGAGTATTTGGAGGATATACACCCGGACATCTATAGCTCAAACCTGACTGACAAAGATAACGAAGCGGTAGCCAATCCGTATCGGTTTGAGGAGATCGCAGATGACGAACAGTCGAAAAAGGACCTCGCAGACGAACACTACGAGAGCAAGATGGGGGAGATATTCACGGAGATTCAAGAACTTCTCAGCCCGGGCGGAGTAATGACCGTCATGTTCACTCATCGGGAGATGGACGCCTGGGACACCCTTACTTCCGCCCTGATAGACGCAGGCTTCACGATCACCGCAACACACCCGATAAAAACTGAGATGGGTGACCGGGTCGGTCTTCAGGGGAAAGCCAGCGCGGATAGTTCCATCTTCCTCGTCGCTCGTAAACGGGAGGGAAGGTCCGATGAACGAACGCTCTGGGAGGACGTTCAGGACGACATCCGACAGGCGGCCCGAGACCAAGCCGAGGAGATCCTCGATTCAGGCTACAACATCTCGAAGACGGACACGGCCATCGCCGCCTACGGCCCGACGCTCCAGAAGTACGCCGAGGAGTATCCCGTCGTGAACAAGAAGGGCGAGGAGATCCGGCCCCGGGAGGCGCTGAGTCAGGCCCGAGAGGCGGTCACTGGCGTCCTCGCAGAGCGGTTCCTCAAGACGGACGGTATTGAACAGATTGACTCGCTTTCACGCTGGTACATCCTCTCCTGGCTCATATACGAGAACGACACGATCCCCTACGATGAGGCGCGACAGCTGGGCGTGGCTGCCAACGTCGATATTGACAACATCAAGCGTTCAACAAAAATCTGGGGTAAGAGCGGCAAAGACATCCAGTTAAAGGACCACACTGATCGTGTCCAAGATATCGTCATGCTGAAGAGCGACAGCGCAGATAATCCGTCCTCTCGGAAGTACCCGGTAAACCCGACTGACACACGGTTTACCTACAACATTGATGCTGTCCACTCAGCCATCCACGTCTACGAGCGGGAGGGAGCGCGCGCAGCTTGGCAGTGGCTCTCGGATCGAAACCTCAAGTCCAATCGGGAGTTTGAGGTGACAGTTACCGCGCTACTAGAAGTGCTCCCCGCTGAATCTGATATGCGTGAAACTCTTGTTAATCTCGTCTCTGGTGAAACCGGCGATTACCTTGACATCAACCTCAGTCATATCGATATGACGAAAGAGGGGCAGACCGAGCTCAGCGATCACCAATAATGACCCTCAGGAACGTCTCGTGGGAGCCGGTGTACGAGAGCGAATTCCGGACCAACCGGACGCTCATGGAGACGTTCTACCGGCCATTCCTCAACGAGGTCATCCGCTACGACCGGCTCGCTGGCTATCTGAGTCTGCGTAGTCTGGCCCACGCTCTCGAAGGGGTTGACTCCCTCCTCGAGACTGATGGAACAGTACGTGTCATCGCTGGAGCCGACCTCCAGAAGCGCGAGAAGGGAGCGATGTTCCCTGACGCAGATGAACCCCTGGAACCGTGGGTTGAGTCCCAGCTCACCATCATCGCGACCCTCCTCGACCGCGGCGATCTCCAAATCAAGGTCGGCGACCCCAAAGGCGGTGACGGGCTCTTCCACCCGAAGCTCGGCATCGGTGTCGATCGCGAGGGCAACAAGATCAGCTTCGAGGGGAGTATCAACGAGACGCTCAGTGCGTGGCAGTACAACTACGAACGCTTCAAAGTTCATCGCTCCTGGAGTCGCGGCGAAGCGAAGTACGTCGAGGAAGACGTCTCGACGTTCAACGCACTCTGGAACGGCTTCCACCCCTCCGTCGATGTCTTCGAGCTCGACGAAGCTGCACGCCAGGACCTCATCGACTGGAAGGACACCGATGGAACGCTCGAGGAACACGTCGAGCGCGTTAAGAATCACGACCCCCAGACGACGGTGCCCGAAGACGATACCGCCGGCGTCGTCTCGATCGCCGGACGGACACCGGGAGGAATCCACCTCGCAGAGGAGATCAGTACTGTCACGCCCTGGCCCCATCAGCGAACAATCTCCGATACCGCGGTCAGTATCTACCCGAACAACCTCCTGTTCTGTGACGAGGTGGGCCTCGGCAAAACCATCGAAGCAGGCCTGACCCTCTCACGGCTGATGCAGGTCGGAGAGGCTGAGCAGGCGCTGTTTCTGGTTCCTGCAGGGTTGGTACAGCAGTGGCAGAACGAACTCCTCGACCGCTTCAATATCCACGCCTACTATCACGAACGGTCCTACGACGGCGATTACATGATCGGTCCTCTCGGAGACGCAGAGGATCACCGTATCCCCACATCCGGAACGATCGACGCCGACGCGTGGGAGAACACGCCGATTGGTTCGTTCGTTACGGAGAGAGATGAGCCAACCGTCGTAATCGAGTCGTGGCATACCGCCCGCCGCGAAGGTAATCAGGCACACGTCGCTCCACGCACCGACGGGAGTGTGTGGGATCTCACGGTCGTCGACGAGGCACACAGTGCCCGCGAGGAGACGAAACTCTACGACCTGCTCGGACAAGCCGAGGAGGCCTCCCGGTGTCTCTACGCTCTCACGGCGACTCCCATGCAGCTGAATGTTGGCGAGCTCTACGATCTCCTTCGACTGTGCGATCTTCCAGAGGGTTGGGACGACAAGGACCGATTCGTCGAGTTCTTCGAAACACGGCAGGCACTCGAGGACAGCCTCGGTACCGTCGGCTCTCGCTATCAGAATGTAGCTGATGGACAGCAACAAGTTCTCCAACAGTTCCAGAAAGAGCTCGATCTGGAGGAGGACGAAGGTCGACCAAGAATTGAACGGTTCGGGAAACTCATTCACGAACATCTCACGTCGAATCCCGGCTACGACGAGCAGGCGAAGGCGCTAGTCGAGGCGACGGACACGGAGTCAATTCAGCAGCGGAAAGCCCTCGAGAAACTCGTTGGCGTGCGCGAAACCTCACCCCGCTTTGACGATCCGCGCTCGCTCATTTTCGACTGTGGGCCAACGGAGTGGAGCGCACTTGTGGAAGCTTCTCAGTGGGCGACACCGGTTCAGTCCCGCATCTTCCGGAATACTCGAGCGGTCTTGGAGCAGTGTCAGGATCTCGGGCTGCTCGATGATACGGTTCCGACTCGGGATGTCGAGACAAAACGGATCGAGCTGGGTGACGCGGCCCCGCTGTACGATCAGGTAGAGCAGTATATTGATGAGACGTATAAGCAGTCGCAGAAAGTCCTGACGGGAAAGGAGAAGCTCGCGTTGGGCTTCGTGATGACCACGTATCGTCAACGCCTGACGAGCAGTCTCCACGCCATCAAGCAGAGCCTCCAGCGCCGGATGGAGAAGCTCGACGAGAAGGTTGAGGACATGACCGAGGAAGTCTCCGAACTTAGTAGGGACGCCGGAGTGACGGAGGCGACCATCGACGAGGCGATCGGCCAAGCATCCCTCGACGCCTATCAGCCGAGTAGTCGTGGCGCGGCTGACGTGATTCAGGCGGAGCGGAAGGCCCTCCAAGAGTTCGTGGACGATCTCAGGCAGGCCCACACCGACCCGAAGGTAGCGCAGCTGCGCCGCGACATTCGCTCACTCCGTCAGAGCGCCCGTGATAACATTATCATCTTCACGCAGTATCACGATACCCTCGAGCATATCCGTGAGACGCTGACAGACACGCATCCGAACGTCGGTACGTACAGTGGTGGTGGCGGGATGCAGTACGACGAAACAACCGGAGAGTGGGTGAACGTCGGTAAAGAGGCGATCAAGCGCGATTTCACTGACGGGGATACCAATATCCTGATCTGTACAGACAGCGCGAGTGAGGGGCTGAACCTCCAAACCGCGGATGCGCTGATCAATTTTGATTTGCCGTGGAATCCGATGCGGGTTGAACAACGCATCGGTCGAATCGACCGTATTGGCCAGAAGAACGAGGTCGTGAAGATCATCAACTACGCCTACAAGGACAGCATCGATGGCGACATCTACGAGGAACTAGAGGGACGGTTACAGCTGTTCGAGAACGTGGTTGGGCCGATGCGTCCAGTACTGAATAGCATCGAGCAAGACATCAAAGACGCTGTAATGGGTAGTTCCGGGTCGGAGGACACCAGAGAGCCCAGTGAACAAGTCGTCGAAGAAGCGGACTCACGGGCGAAACGTGCCCAGGAGAAAGCCGAGGAGACCGGGCTAGCAGGTGAACCAGAAGAGATATCGACGATAGAGGCGATAATCGAAAGTTCCGGACTTGATGGGTGGGAACCCTATTGCTATCCCGCATTCGATGAGATTGGGACCGGTGATCGGTCGTATGAACCGTTGGTGAGCTTGGAGACGATCGAGACACAGATTACGCAAAGCGACCGCCTCGAAGAGACAGACTGGTCGTTTACCGCCCTCCGGAACCATGCCCGCGCCGACGACTTCGAAGATATCGTCGACGAAGCATACGTTCTGGAACTGCCGGAGGAGGGCGCAGTAGCTATGCCGGAGTCGCTCGGAGAGACAGCTCAGGCAGAGCTTGGAGGGGGTAGCGGTGTTGTTGTGACGTTCAACCCAGAGATTGCTGAGCAGTTCCCGTCGATTCGGCTGCTCCTACCTGGAGATCCACTATTCGAAGCGCTCGTCCGCGAAGCGGCCCCAGCGGAAGTCGATAATGTGGAGTTCATCTGTGGTCAGCGTGGAGAGAGTGGATCATCTGTTACCCGAAGTAGTCAGGTCGCCGAAGCAAAACAAGCGGCTGTTGTAGAACCAGCAGTAACGAGTGAGAGTGTGAAAAATCTTCTCGGTGGGACGAACTCGATTTCAGACGTCGACGATGCTGAGCAAACTGTCCTGACCTGGTTATCCCAGCTTCCAGCTGCAGAGTAGAGATACTTTCCAGAAGCAGAGGGCTTTCCGGAAGTTCCCGGAAAGGCGGATCTTCCACAAACGAAACCGTCAGACGGCGCCATAATTGAGGTAGCTATGAAGCCATTAAATCGGGTGATTCCGGAAGCAACCCGGTCACGTTTTTAGTACTAGCCAGAAAATCAGTCTATCAGAGGGTGTCATAGAACTCTTCTCACACCGTGATGATCGTGCTCCCCGGATTGTCTCCGCGTTCGTAGTTGGTGATAGCGACGACGAGGCGAAGGCACAGAGCGAGGAACACCTGCGCTCGTGCGTGGACGCGGCCTCGGGCGTGCGTTCGCCCGAGGCCGCAGTCCTTCACTGATTCGTTGGTTCGTTCGACTCCAGTACGGCGGTTGTACGTCTCATCCAATGTGGACTGCTTCAGCTGAACGTCCTCGCTATGTTCGGTGATGCGGTCTTCGACCCTATACTCGATGTCTTTCGGGTCGTCGGTGTTTCGCGCGTTGTACGGAGCGACTGGCACGACCCCTGCGGCCAGCAGGTGGTCGTGCCAGTCGAGCGTGTCGTAGGCACTGTCACCGACCATCCATATCGGCTGTGCGACGGCGAGCGCGTCACGTGTGACGCGCATCGCCGTCTCTTCTGGCGCTTGTTTGCTCTCGGTGAACTCGGCGGCAATCGGGATCTTTTGCCCGGTCGAGACGATCGTACAGCCGTAGCCGTAGTAGTACTCGTTGTCGGTTGGATCGTAGCATTTCGACGCATCTTGGTCGGCGGGCATAGCCCTCACGTCGGTTGAATCGATGCAGTAGATCAAGTCGAGCAGGCCGCGCCGGGCGGCCTGCTCGACGAGGTGGTCAAACACGTCGTCGACGACGTGTTCGAGGTCGGTAAGGAATCGATCGACCGCGTCTCGCGACGGCGGTCGATCGAAGCCACAGCTCAGCCAGACGATCGTGTTCCGAAGCTCCCGCTCAACCGGGCGAATCCCGTAGATGTCGTGGTAGTAGCAATGAAGGAATCCACGCATCAGCTCTGGCGGCTCGTGCTCTCGTGTTCGCCCCGTCTCCGCCGGGGCGAACACGTCGAACTCCTCGAGAAACTCGAAGGAGAGATGCTCAAACAACGCTAGCGTCTCGGTCTCCGCGACATTGAAGAACGCCTCTACCGAAGGATCATCTTGCAGGGTCGCTGAACTCATTCCACCTCAGCGTTCACCCTGCTCTTTGGTGTGGTAACCGTTCTATGACACCCTCTATCAAGCAAAGATGATCCGCGATGCTCGCGTTCTCCGCGCCGGGTTCGTCCCTCGGGAAGTTGAGCATCGCGACGCCGAAGTCAACCACCTCTCTAGCGTCCTTGAGCCCATCACGAACGGTGAACCAGCCGACACGGCTATCGTCACTGGACCCAGCGGCGCCGGCAAGACGTGCATCTCTCAATTCGTCACCGAACGACTCCGGGAGGAGGTCCTCGACGTTGAGACCACCTACGTCAACTGCTGGCGTAACTACACCCGATTTCGGACGCTGTATCAGATCCTCGACGACCTCGGCGCAACCATCGACATCCACCGGCAGTCGACACCGCACGACGAACTCGTCGACCGGCTCCAACAGCACGACGGCCCGCGAACGGTCGTCATCCTCGACGAAGTCGACCAGCTCGAAGACCCCAGCGTCATCTACGACCTCCACAGCCTCCCGCAGTTCGCGATCATCTGCATCGCGAACAAGGAAGAGGAGCTATTCAGCCGGGTCGACGACCGCCTCGTGAGCCGGCTGCGCTCCAGCGAACACGTCCGGATGGACAAGTACCACGACGAACAGCTGTACGACATTCTGAGTGCGCGGGCGAAATGGGGACTCGACGAGGACGTCATCACCGACGACCAGCTCTACCGGATTGCCGACGCGGCCGCCGGCGACGTTCGCCTCGCAATCGGCATCCTCCGAACGGCCGCCGGCAAAGCAGATCGCGAGAACCACGAGCGCATCACCGACGACATTCTCCTGGACGCCGCCGAGGATGCTCGGGCCCAAATCAAGCAAAAAAGCCTCGACTCGCTCACGTCTCATCAGCAGGCCGTGTACGGTATTATTTGTGGGCAGAGTCTCTGTGGCCGAGTACTATCCACAACTGCTACGCGTACGTCTTCGACGGTTCCCGGAGCAAACCTACCATCCAGACGGCACTCTGAAATAGGGTGAACTGGACGAAATTCTACGTTTTCGGCCTATCAAGAGAGGTTACCCTGGCGGCGAGTGATCGAACTCGTACTCTTACTTAAATACCAATACGAACGAAGGAATGCGTGTAGAAAGAAAATGACTGCACCCTCCAACGGGAACGGATCTCCATTCGATCCCGTCCCAGACGCACCCTCCAGCGAACCGAAGTACTCACCGATCTCCGTCTCCGCGCTCCATGCCGCAGTCGGGCAGCGAGGCCTCCCGCTCGAATACCTTCCCCTCTCTGTCCGTGCCCTTGACGAACTCCAGCTCGCGCTCTCAGCCGCACACAACGGGAACTTCCTCACACACCAGCTCATCGGACAGGCAGACCGCTCGAAGTACCTCGATGTACAACGCTACAGCCCGAGTGATGGCGACGATGACGAACGGGTCGGCTCCGAACTCGACGCGATTGACAACGCCGACGTGGGCAATCCATCAGCCGGTCGCGGCCCCGCCCACTTCGACGACATTCTCTTTCTGAGCGGGCCGTACGTGCGAACGCTCCTCGAGGATGCACTGGGATACGCCGTCCCCGAATTTGTCGGCCCAGTCGACCGCTACACCCTCACGCCGTGGGCCGAACCATCGCATCCGCCCCAGGAAAGCATCCGAATCGAGGTCGTCCCCGCCGGCTCCGAACCCAGGCCCGAGGAGGAGCTCATCGCTGGCATCGACACCTATGCCGTTCGCGCTGAACTCGTCAGAGTCATCATCGACGCCTTCAGCATCTACAGCAGTGAACCCGGATTCATGTATGCGATTGACTCTGTCTCCAGCCCAACGCTCGCCGTCCGTGCAGCGCCCCACGACGACCTCGTGATGGAAGAACCAGGTCCGTACTCGGCGCCGATTCCCGGCGCGATCAGACACGCCTAGTCCGATCGGGTAGGGTGAGTGAACGAAACAGGATGACTACCGGATCACCCATTTGATACCGCGCACGATTGCCCGGCCGACCACTCGAAGGAACCGTAAGGCATTGTGTTCGCCAACACCGTACTGACTTCCAGTCGGGTGGCCGTGGATACCGTCGTGACAGTACTGACAGACCGTCACGAGATTCGCCAGATGATGCCGCCCGCCGTCACGGAGTGAGATCAGGTGGTGCGCGTGGAGAATCGCCCCGCCGTCGCCGGCGTGAGGTCCACTCCGCAACCCACAATCCTGGCACGTGTAGTTATCACGTTCGTAGACGGCTTTCCGGCGGGCGTCCCAGTCCGGCGGATACTTCCCGTCGTGATTGCGGGGATCGTCGTATTTCGGTTCAATTCCGGAACTACGCCCAAACATCGCTCGTTAGTCCTCGATCAATGTTTCCTGTTCCGGCTCCTTGCCGTCGACGTCATCGCCCTTGGCTTCGGCTTCCTCAAGACGCTCCTCGATCGTCTCCTCGTCGTCGGAACCCGACGATTCGTCACCGTCGAGGAGGTTCTGGAGCGCAAGCGCCGCGACATGCGCGAAGTACGACCCATCATGGCCGTACTGTTCGCGAGCGAGTGCGGCTACCTTCGGTGAGGTCTCCCGCGCCGATCCGACGCGCTCGAGTGTTCGCCGCGCTGTCTCGAATACCCAACTGTCGCGCGTCCTGAGGTCGACGATACCGACGTCCTCGGGGACGAGTGAGACGTTAATCGTTCCGTCGTCGGTCTTGTACGTCCGGGGCTTGCCGATGACCGCGAGGAACTCGGGTGGCTGAATCTTCTTCAACCTCTTGAGTGCCTCATGCTGGTACTGCCCGGCGTACACCCAGAACGTCCCAGTCGGGTCGACAATACGCACTCGGAGGTACTCCTGGTCGTCGGTTCCGACATCCTCAACGTCCGTGACCGTTCCCATGACACATACCCGGTTCGCTCGCTCCCCAGTGGGGAGAGCAACGTAAACGGGGGCACGCTCATCTTGTGAGGTCTTGAACGAGTAGGTCGCTTCGTTCAGCTCGGCGGCAAAGACGTGCTTCGCCACCTCGCGGTCTGGGACGGTCGTCCCCTGCTGTGATTGAGAGTCGCTTGTTGCCATGTTTTCAGTCGCCTCCAAGACCGCCCGCGTGTGCATCATACGAGCGCGGGAGGTCCTCGATGGACGCAGCCGTGAGCCCCGGCCCATCATATCTGTGTTCTGCGAGCAGTTCGACGACTGCCTCCTGGTAGCCATCCGAGAACGCCCTTTCCGGTGTCTCTTCGACCTCCTCTACGAGGAGATACCTCCCGAGTAGGGGGCTTTCAACAGTGAAACGCCGCCCGATCAGAAGGTCGGTGAAGCGGTCGGAGACGACAGTGAAATCCAGCGTGTCGGCTGCCATCTTTTTCGCCTCCTCCAAGTCGATCCCCGTGACCTCCTCGGTGACGCCACGAGTGAACAGACAGTCTTGGGCAGTACGCCCATCGTCGATGACCGCTTTGATACGCAGGTCGAACTCGCCGTCGACGGCGCCGTGTTCGCTGCACTCACCGCCCGTGACGACACGAGTGCAATCGGAAGCCGAGCACCGCTTGATGAGTCCAGACTGCCCCTGGATAGCGACGAAGAATCCATCGTGTGTCGTGGTCATCGTCCCGACATCTGTCACGGCTTCCTCGCTATCATGCGCGTGCTCGATAATCTCGCTACGCGAGTTGATTTTCACCGAGTAGGAGCCTTCGTACTCCTCAACGACGACGTCTTTGAACGTGTAGGTCGTGTCTTCCTTGATGTCTGGTGGGTCCGACTTTGCCCACGCGGTAAACTTGAGCCGTCCGCTCTCATCGCCGATGAGTCCGACCTGGTGGATAGACTCGTGCTTCGGTTCCCAGAGTTCGACGACCTTCGCCCGGATGGTGACCCACTCGTTGTCGGTGGTACACTCAGCAAGGGGCAGGGGATCGTCAGTCGTTCCCCGTTCGCCATCGCGTTGGGCCGCCCAGAACGCGTCGGTGTCGATACCCGCTTCTTTGAGGACGCGGCCTCGGACACTCCCAAACGCCTGGTTCCTCGGTACTCGATACGTGTTGACGTAGGAGTCGAAGAGCGTCTCGAGCGCGTCGACGTCATACTCATCAGCGCAGTCATCCGGCAGATGGGGAGCCAACTGCTCATAGAGTGACTGCGCGTCTTCTCGGAGGGTGCTCATGTGATCTACGCCCTGAATTACGCCCTCTGGCAGTATAAAGAAGTCCAGCAAAATCGAGTTCTAGCGGTGTTTTTGCGCGGAGACCCCCGAAATCGCGCCTCTCTATACACTTCGATAGCGGGGTGTCCCACTCTCGATTGCCGTCCCGCTGCCGAGAACAGACCGGCCCTCTACCACAACCACTCGATGCACAGCGCCGCGAGTGAAGGTGCGTCGTGCGTCACTATCGTCCTACGTAACAATCAGAACGGGATAATCCGATGCGTAACGTAGGATGCCTCGCAATACCCCGTCCGCGCTGTGATGCCAGTCAGTAGAGGACATTATGGAGAGTACCAATGAGTGAGAAGCGCTGTTACTGGTAGCCGATGGCCGAGTCGTCGGATCCGCCGTCATCATCGGTCTTCGACCGGACGGCGACATCAGAATCTCGAGGGTCTTCCTCATCGTTATCCCCACCGTCAACGGTCGGGAGATCGTCCGTCTCGGGTTCCAGCTCTGTCGCTATTACTTGGAGGTCCTCAGTCGATGGGAAGTCGTCACGAGTCAAGACGCGAGCATCGCGGTCAGCCGCGTTCCGTCGGGCCTCGTCGACGAGGTCAGCGAGATCCGCTCCCGTCATCCCAGCCGTATGCGTCGCGAGATTCGCGTACTCGGCATTCGAGAGCGACGACGGCACATCGGTCAAATGCGTCCGGAGGATAGCGGTACGGGCTTCCTTGTCCGGGAGGCCAATCTCAAGGTGTGCAGCCAACCGTCCCGGTCGAAGGATCGCCCGGTCGATATCACCCGGTCGGTTCGTCGCCGCAACCACGATAGCCTCACGGTCCTCGTGAGTGAGCTGCGCGAGAAATTCGCTGGTCACCTTCCGGTCCTCAGCATGCGAACCCTTCCCTGAGTATTCGCGCGCTCCGAACAGGTGTTCGGCTTCGTCGAGGAAGATGACACACGGCCCAATCTGTTTTGCCTCGTCAAACAGCGTCTTTACCCGGTCAGTGCTCTCGTTGATCCACATCGACGTCACGTCCGCCGGGGAGAGTTCGACGAACGGGACAGTGAGTTCGCCAGCAAGCGCTCTCGCGAACATCGTCTTTCCTGTTCCCGGCGGGCCATACAGCATGATGCCGCTCTCAGGCTCGACACTGAACCGCGAGAAGCGGTCATCTCCATCGCGATGCGCCAGGAGGGGTTCGAGGACACGGCGTTCGAGATCGGCCTTCGCCTCATTGTAGCCGCCGATGTCGCTGAATCGCTGCGGCGAGTGCTGCCAGTCGTACGTCAGGTTCCGCAACTGTACCTCTGACGGGCTACTCTCGGCCAAGGAATGAGTTCCTGGCGTCCCGTCAGTGGACACATCCTCGGCGGCGACAGCATCGTTCGCCTCGTGACTGCTTGGACTGGGGTCTGTGTCCATGTTCGTGTTCCGGGTCGAGGAGGGAGAATTTGGACTGGAGGAGATTCGTGCTCGCTCCCGCTCATTCTCCTGATCGTTTCGCCGCTTGTCCGTCAGCGTGGTCGCAACGTACGTTCCGGCGATGACGGCGAGTGCATTCCCCATAATAAGCGGGACCGTGAGCGCGTCCGAGTAGGCGTCGCCAGGCGTGCTCGGGAGGAAAGAGTTCACCCCAACGAGCAAGAGCGCTATGAGAAAAAACAGCAGTCCACTCACCCCGAGCGGGAGGTACAGCGGTCGCTTGAGGAGCCAGAGAGCGACGAATCCGGGGATGAACAGCAGGCCGTACACCGCAAGTCCCGCGACACCCGTCCAAAAGGGATCGAGAACGAGTGGTGCGACCGCCCACGCCCAGCCCATTACGACAGCCGCGATGAGCGAGGCTTCGATGAGGCGGCCACGCCGACCGTAAGTTGGGAATCCGTCACGCTTTCGGACGAGTCCATAGACGACGTCGGCAGCAATGTAGGCAGTTGTGGCAGCGGATAGTGACATGTGTTGATTTCGGCGATGTCTTGCGTTGTTTGGGTGGAACGGTCGATTCTTGATTCGTCGTTTTTCGAGTGAAGACACCTGTGAAACGCGTGAAATTCACAGTCGAACAGAGTGACTCACGTATTATATCCCGTAGTGGTATATAAGCCTGCGTGCGGTCAGCAGATCGTCAGCAGGCCGCTTACAAGGGGCTAAGACACCCGAAAGATGCGAACACGAAGAGAGAGTCCTCACGTCCTACACGTCCGTTCCAAAACAACCAGCGGTGGGCTAGAGCTACAGCCCTCCGCCGTCGTCGTTGTTGCCTTCATTAGCCATTTCCTCGGGCTTGGACGCCTTCCCGCCAGATGCCCGGCCGAACTCCGAAGTGATCATCGGCTGGGATGACCGGCGACCCATAGAGTGTGCGAGATACGAGTTCCCACCGACACCACCGGTCATTGCGGCCACGCCAGTCCTCGTCGTGAACGCCCCGGCCTTGACGCCAGCTTTGCCGATAGTCTTACCCCTGTCAGCTCGACGCTTCCGAACCGACGTCGCGTCAACCTGCGACTGTGCTTCCTCAACACGCTGACCGGCATCGCGCTGTTCACCCTTCGCAGATTTGTACTTTTGTGTGAGGTTAACGGCGCGAGAGGCCCCGTCCGTACCCACATAACTCATCTTCACGTCATTCGTGTCGGGATCAGTCTTGAATTTCGGCGTCTGTCCTTCGACGGGCTCGGCGTCAAGGAATCCCTGCTCTTCCGCCTCGGCCATATCCATGTCGCGCGACGCCATCGAGTTCTGGATGAACTTGGCCTGCGAACCGGCTGCTTGTTCATCCTGTTGCGCCGCGTTCAGGGAGGACTTCGCCTTATTGAGCTTCTGGGTTGTCCCGGCATATCTGGAACGCTGGGCTGCCCTCTTGCCCGCGACGTTCTTCGCTTTTCCTACCGCACCCTTCGCCCTGGTCGTCATCCGACTTGCTAAGCCCGACCCACCTGCACCCACGTTCGCACTTCCGGCGCCCCCAGCACCTGCACTCGAGGCAGATGCAGACGCGCTACCACTCGATGCACCACCAGCAGTTCCACCGGCCGCGGCGCCACTGCCGCCGCTACCGCCTGCTGCACTGCCGGCCGCGGACGCACCACCGCCTGCTGCACCGACAACGGCGCCACCTACAGCCGCCGTGACAGCCAACGTCGCGACCGAAGCGGCTTCACCAGCCCCGATTGGCTGGCCGGCCCACGAAATAAGCTTCCAGATCGTCACGATAAGCAGGACCGGGAAGAGAAGCATTAGCGCAAGTTCAGCGAACACAAGACCGATGTTCCCAATAATGCCACTCTTTGCGGTCTGGAGAATCGCGCCATGCTCAATGACCTGGAACGTCAGCACAATAACGGCGATTACAGGCCCGGCTAACAGGGAAAACACACCCATCCGCATGAACGTCGCGCCGACGCTGCCGACGGACTTCAGCGGGCCGCGCCCTGCGAACCAGACAACCGCGAAGAACGGAGTCCCGATGTAGGCCATCCAGATCATGAACCAGCGCAGGAGGAGGAAGAATATCGACAGTAACAGTGCCAGGACTGCGAGAATCGCGGCAACTATCGAGACGATGAACTTTAGCACCCACACACCGAATGTGGTGGAAGCTCCAACAAGCCCGTTCTCGTACCCGTAATTGACACCACTACCCGGGTCAAGGTTCAAGATGGCAACCGTTACAGCGTTTGTCGCATCAATCGCGAACCCCCATGCAGGCTGGGAGATGCCAATAAACAGCAAGATCATCACAACACGGACGACGAGGTCCAACAACCCGGCTTCACGGTCTTCGCTGAACGGCCACGCGATGAGCGCGAGCGCGATCATTATGGGAAGCAAGACGAGCGATATCTCGAACATTCCAGTCCACGCGTTGCCCGCCGTCGCTGAGTCATACGGGTTCGGGATCTTCAGCAGACCCTTGATGAGTTCGTCCGTCAGTGCCGTCGATAGTTCGGTCGCAATCGCGTCAGCCGTATCCGCGATCCACCCGAAAATCGCCTCAGCTATCGCCTCGGGAATGTCACCCAGCCCGAGTTGGAGAGGGACGAACGTCATCAGCAGGAGCGGCTCGACCGGTATCGCCATCGCCATTAACGGTCACCAGAGCCGGATGTCAAGGAGTTCGTCGTGTCGTCGTCAGCGATACTCTCGGACTGTTCCTGCGTCGTTCTGTCTTCTGCGAACGCACTCGACAGTTCCATGTCCAGCTCCCGATTCGACACCAGAGGCATTTCGGACGTCTCGAAATCGGGCTCCGCATTGGGATCTGCTTCATCGGGGCGCATCGATCCCTCAATTTCCTCAATGTAGTCCCACGGGTCGAGATTGTCGTCGATCATGTAGTGCTCGAAGTCACCGGAGTGGATCTCGAGACGGCGGCGCCCGTGCTTTGTCGTCGACAGCAGACATCCGGAGTACCCGGACTCCTGCCCGCGGGGGGCCGATTGGAGGTACTTCACCTCAGCCGGAGAAAGATCGAAGTACTCCTTCGTCGCGTCCGACACAGACTGTGCATAGAACAGGAGTTTGATGTCGCAGTTCTCATAGATTTCGCGGCGAGCGTCCGTCCGCATGAACTCGTGAGCCGTCTGACTCATCAGGGTGAGGCCCGCGTCGTAGTGGCGTGCGTGCCTGATGAAGAGATTGATGAGATCCCGCGTCGATTCACGCCCCAGTAGGTAGTGGGCCTCATCGAAGGTCACGTCGAATCGATCTGGCGACCGTTTGGCCTCGAGGTACGCCCACTGGAGCATCGCATGGAGGATCAGCGGCATCTCGCCTGTATCGGCAAACGAACTCATGTCCATCACGACGAGACGTGAGTTCAGCTCGAGGTTCGTTTGGCCGTTCAGGTTCGCGTTGATACCACCTGGCTTGAACGACTCGAACTTTGGTTCCAGCGCCTTCGCGACCTCCTGGTGCTTCTTCGAGGGCGTGATCACTGCCATCGGCACAGAAATGTGCGTCTCCGTGACTGGGTTGCCGTCCTCGTCGAGAATATCCAACTTCTGGAAGTGCTCGAACACTGCCTCGTGGACGAGGTCCGATTCGAGCGCCTCCATGAAACCACCTTCTGTGATGATTTTCACACCCTGGATGAGATCGTCGATGACGGGTGATTCGTTCGCGTAGGTGTCGTACTCGCCAAGAATGATGCCCTTCGAGAGGTAGGCGTAGTGCGTCGCTTGGATGAGCATACCCTCTTCGGCAGCAGGGAGCCCACCACGGTCTTCGTAGTGGGTGTTCAGCATCTCTACCACGGAACGCACCGTGAGCGGGTAGGTGTCCTCGGACGCACCAATCTCGCCCGTGGGTGCTGAGATATCCATCGGATTTACTTTCTGCGACCCACCAAAGCGGATGACCTCCCCACCCAGTTTCTTCGCGAACTGTGGATAGTCGTCACCCGCCGGGTCGAACAGGATGCACTGCACCGTGGGGTCGGTCAGCAGTCGGCGGTAGATTTCGAGTTTCCTAGCGTAGGACTTCCCAGAGCCAGTTTTCCCTGAGATGGTCATCCCGAATCCAGAGTGGGCGTAGCGGTCGAGGATTACTGGACGCGACGTGTCGTCGAAGCCCATCATGATGCCGTCTTCGTCGTAGATCGGCGGCTCGACGAGGTTGAACAGCGTCCCGAGCGCCTCAAGCTGGATGGGGTGGACGTTCTTGATTGTGTCCGTCGCGAGAGGGACAATAGTCCCATTACCCTCGATCTGTTGGTGGTGCAGTACCGTCGTCTCGACGTCCTGTTCCGCGAGAATGGTGTCAACGCGCTCGCGCATCTCGTCGAGTTCCTCGTGCGAGTCCGCGACGAGTTCCATGTAAATGGCGATGTCAAAGACCTTCGTTGTCCCGCGAATCACGTCTTGGAGAATCCGTAGGAGGTCCTCGCGCTCCAATTCCTCTTGATGGGTGTCCGTCCGACCCTTTCGGGACTTGAGCGTGAGCGCCGTCGTGGTCTGCGTGTATCGGCGCTGGAGTTGTTTACGGGTCTTTGCCGGGTCTCGTGGCGTAAGATGTAGCGAGAGACGAAGATTTACGTCCGCGATAGTAAGCGGTACGAGCCACCCGAGGTTGACCTTCCGGGGGAAGGCCGTGACGGTCATGATTTGCGTGACTTTCTCTTCACGGACTTGGAACTCAGGGTGACGCTCCATTGCTCGCGGCGCGACCAGTTTCTTGTCAAGCGTCTCTCGCTCTTCGAGGGATTCGGTAGGGGAGACGAGCGGAACTTCTTCGGCTTGGAGCTGGTAGGCCGCCCACTCGATGTTCTTTCGGGTGGCTTCCCGATCGAGGAGTTCTAGATATTCGAGTGCGACCTGGGTTTCCTTGCCGGAGAGATCGTCGATCGGAATACGTTCAGGCTCGTCTTTCTCGGGTTCGTTCTTTCCGAGGAGTTTCTCAAGAGGATTCATTTTGTAACCTCAGATTCATTTTCAGTCGTCTCGGGGTCCGTGGTGTCAGCGCCAATATCAGCATCGGGGCCCTCTATATCGACGCCGTCGGTGTCGACCTCGACAACACCGGTATCAGTGTCACGACACTCATCGAGGTCAACGCCAGCGTCTTCATCATCAGTGTCATCGGCGGGGATGGAAGGAATGCCTGCGCCCCCACCGTCGGTCGCCACATCAGACGCTTCCGGGTCAGAGGCGACTACCAGGTTCGAGAGGTCCACCTTTTGTCGCGAACGTACCGCGAGGACGACAGCGATGAGCAGCGCGAAGATGCCCATCGCGTACACCTCAAGCGTGAACGTGGTCACGGCGGGATTCGAGTCCCAGTCTTGTGGATACGCTCCAAGGAACAGAGTGAGTGCATAGCCTGCCGCCGCGAGGCCAGCCACTGCGAGTCCCTTCGTTCTTCGCTCCGAAGGGAACAATACGACAAGGCTCAGCACGAATCCAGGCAGACTCGCCGCAGCCGTCGCGAACGACACGGTTCGAGCCAGCCAGTAGATGTCCGTACCGCGTTCAGCGATATTCATCGACCAGATGAACGTTCCGAGCGCCCCTACACTGAGTATGAGGCTTAGGAGGCCCAGAAACACACCCGCGTAGACCGCTCGCGGGACGACTGGGAGTGATCCATGTCCAATAGGCCCGATATTACGAGCGTACCAGCTCAGGATACGCGATTCTGCGACACGCTCAACGGAGTCTGGGTGTGCGTACCCACCATCACCAACCGCCGCCAGCGGATCGGAATCAAATTCGGAATCTGGTTCGGGTTCGATTTCGGGATGTTCATCGGAAGCGCGATCGAACTCGCAGTCACCATCCTCATTCGCCTCGGTCTGTGCCGCTTCTTCGGGAGTATAGGCTGCGTTGGCGACCTCCTGTGCCTTATCGGCCGGGAGTGAGAAGCTACCTTGTTCGAACGAGATAGGTGGCTTCTCTCCGTGATAGACTTCGTAGAGGACCTCAAGAACAGCCGGGCGAGTGTCCAAAATCTCGGCTTCCACCTGCGTCTGGGGGAGCTTCGACGCCACACGCTGGGCGCGGGCTTTCACTTCCTCGATATACTTAGCTTCGTCATCGACCTCAACGTCGTTCTCGCTAGGCATCAACGACTGGATCTGGGCCTTGAGGCCATCGTCAGCCTCCTCATCTTTAGCGACTGCAACCGCGAAGTAGAAGTCGCGGTCACGAATCTCCGCGACATCGACGACGCCCCGGAGCCACTCAGTGTGGTACTTTCGACCGTAGTCGAGCAGCGGCGACTCATCCAACGGGTCGACATCTTCCTCGTCGTCACCCGAGTTGATGAGCATATTTTCGGCTCCCTCAAACTGCTTGAGGTAGGGTTCGGGATCGTATGCCGTCGTCATCGAGAGGATCTGTGTTGGGAACTGAACCCCGCGCAGGAACGTCAAGAACGATAGATAGAGGCTTTCTTTGCGTTCTTCGGAGAGGATTAACCAGTCTCGAGGCTGTATCTGCATCACCATCGCATAGGTGGTAGGCGTTTCCACGACGCCGCCATCACGGACATTCTTGAAATCCATGAGGTCCAGCGTCGAACCGGCGTCTTCGTATTCAGTCATTTGTTTGTCCTCCATACGTCGCGATCGGCCAATCCGCGTCAAGGCCGTCGTCCGGGTCCGTTGGTTCGTCCGTCTCCGCGTCTGTCTCGTCAGCGTCATCACGAGCTCCGTCAGCATCGGCGACGACTGACTTTGGGCGTCCCGTGATCCACGCCCCAAAGGGTTCGTGATACGCGAGATCGTCTTTGTTAGGCTCCGGAGGCTTCCAGACGTAATCCGTTCGCCCACGCAGGTGCCGTGCCATCGCTGCTGCATATTGCAGAGGGCGCTGTCCCGGCGGGGTGCGGCTATAGATGAACAGTCCCACGAGGAATCCGACGAACACCAACGGGAGCGTCACCAGCAGCGGGAGACCGATAGTGTAGAGTATAAGCGGGAGAATAAGAGGCGGCCCCATCGATTCGGCCAATTTGCGGGCCGAGACACCGAACATCTTCGAGGCGAGAAGATTAGATGCCACCGGAACGTCCTGGCTCATTTCGCCACCTCGTCAATCTCGGAGTCACTGTCACTCTCTGCTTCGGCCTTAGTGTCGGCCTCAGTCTCGGGTTCCACTTCGAGATCGGCGTCCGATTGATCAGGGGCCGAAACCACATGCTGGGTTCGGAGTGCCGGCGGCCACGTTCGTTCAGCAGCGAGAAGCCGCTGTTCGGCTTTCAACATCATCCCACGCCAGGTCAGTCCGAGACCTTTCCGAACCGAATTTAACCATTCATACTCCTCTTGAGATGAGATATTGATTCGCGTATTGTAGTCCGAGGGACTCGACGACCGACTCATCGGAAATCACCGTCGTATTCGTCAGCATAGCCCTCGTAATCATAGCGCGGGTCGACCATATCCCACTCGTCGTGGTCGCCGTGGTGTCGAAGCACATCTTCGACATCCTCGTGTGCGTCCGCGGGGTGAAATGGTCCACCACCTTCGGCGGCCTGTGCCGCTTGAGCATCCCAACGCTCGTATTCTCTTTCCCGGGTACGTTCGGCCGCAACCGACCGCTGCATATGGTTGGGAGCGGGGGTGCGATTCTCCTGCACCTGAGCGACGGCAGCACTCACGTCAAAGTGCTCGGCATCCTTATCGCCACGATCACCCTTGCTATCGACGTCACTACTGCCGTTCGCGTTAGCGTCCACATCCGTATCTGTGAAGCCAGACAGTGAGATTTCGGTCGTTGAGCGGGCACGTTGCCGTTCGCGAATCTGCTCGTGCAGTTGCTCGGTGACATTTGTTCGCTCGGTAGAAACGCCAGCGTGGTCACCCGGTCGAGAGTATGCGAGTTCTGGGTGTAACTCAACGAGGGCTTTGAGGAGGTCTATACTTTCTGCGTGTTTGGCTCCCTCAAGAAGGACGCCGCGCCATATCATCCCGTGCCGATCACGGAGATCGCGTAGGCGGTCAGCTTCTTCCCGAGAGTACCAGTCGACTTGAATTTCAGGCATAGGAGGGTGCTCGCATTTCCGGGCTAGAGGACGTGCCCTGTTTGGAGCTCACCGGACAGACGCAGTCACCCTCGCACGTGTCGTCACGTGCAGGCGACTCGCGCTCGTCCTGGAGGGGCGAGCCGTCACTCGACGTATCGGTGAGCGACTGGATTTTTGCAGGACTTGCCATCGGCCTTCATAAGCAGCAGGCAGTTAAGGACTTTTCAAATCTACAACAACTGTGGTGAATGTAGCGTATGTGGAGGGTGTGGGTAAAGAGAATATTTAGTCGCAGATAGCCTCAGATTAGCCACTCCAAGCGTCGTCGGCACCGCTGGCGACAACAGAACACCATCTCATGAACCCCCTCCAACTAGAGGCGCTTGAACTGTTTATCGACTGGCTCATTCCCGTCGGTGGAGTACTGTCGGCAAGTACCGATGTTTCCCATCTTACAGGATCATACATTCGAGGAATCACCGGCCCATTCGTACCACTCGGATGGTATCGGGCCATCTCCACGTTCACGCGTATACTAGCAGAACTCGTCGGGTACAGCCACGGTCCTCTCCTACATACTGTCGTTGATACTGCGGCGAGCGCACTCCTGCATACCGACACCCACACACAGCAGGCATCGGTTATTCCACTCCAGAGTGGCCCCGACCTCAGCACGCTTATTTCCGATCTAAAGGCCGCTGTTACACTCCCTAGTTGGGTCGGGAGCGCACTCAAGTGGACGGGTCTTATCACGCTTGTCATCGGCATAATTGCGTACTTCATCAGCCCGTCGATCAACAACCGCCGTCGAGGGTTCGCGATGGCAACAACCGGGTTCGTCCTCACAATCATTGGGTTCGCCTTCCCGATCTTCATCAGCCTGATCCACTATGTCCTCTCAGGCTGATTCACGTCGGGACGGAGAGACTGGATCGGCACACGAGGACAGTTGGGCCGATAGGCTTAGACGACGTATATACGCTATCTACGCCGCGTGTGTAGCGAAACTCACTACCACAACTAGTGTGGCGATGAAGGCCACCGCGAACGCTTTCCGGGGCTGGTCACACGGATTCCGCATCCTCGTGACGGTACTTTTAGCGACCAGCCTCGTGATCGCACCCGTCACCGTTGTCTACGCTGCAGGCATCGGCCCAATCTATGACATTCCGAGTCCCGAGCCTGGCGTCGATAATACCTACGACCAAACCTATCGTGTTCTCGCGAACAACGACGCGGATGTCGATCCCGCAGATGTCAGTTACACCGGCTATTTCGAGAACGACTACCCGGCCTACCCAGTCGACCTCGGGCGGGCTACACTGTCACCCTCGCAATCGCTTCGGTATTCCACAACAAGCGATGTCTACATCACGGACCTCTCCGATTACAACGCGATTCCCATCCAGGATGAGTGGAAACCCTACTCCAGCATGCCGTTCTACACAGAAACGCAGTTTATCAACGTACATGCCAACAACACCTACGACGGGCCTAGGAGCAACGATGGTGAGTGGTTCGTGCGTGCCACCAACCAGTACGGTGAGTGGCGACCCGTCTACAACGCCGACGTGAAATGGGATCCAGACACCGAAGAACTCTACGTCTCAAACCCTGATGACGCCCTCGTTCATCAGGCCAAACACGAGAGCATCATCTCACGGAACCTCCACGCGGCCGAACAATACACGAAGTACGCGCAGGACTCAGATCGGATCGCCATCCCGAGAATGAACGGCGGGGAGCTTTACCCCACCTCGAGCGGCGCGAGTATGTCCCGAAAATGGGGACAAAGTGACTTCAACACAGTCCGCAAGGCATGGGTCGGCATCAACGACCTCTTTGGCGGTGCCTGGTATCGTGATAGATACGTTTCCGGGTCGACCCCGACCCGGGGTGCGTACGTTCCCTACGACCACCGGGCGGTTGCCCCAGCGGATTTCAGTCGAAGTGCCACGTGTACGATATCGCACACCCACGGTGGCAGTACCCACACCCACACATACCCGAAGACCGAGTGGGCCGAATACGATCTCCTCGATTCGACGGCGAACGTCACATCCGTCCGACTCGATCGTCCCGGATTCACGGGCGAGTCCGAATGGAACCGATTCGGTAAGGTAACTTGGATCGCGATTGAATCTATATCGAGTAAGAATCTCGAATATCCTCGAGGGGACTACACCCTGACGGCGACTCTCGAAGTCACCAGCGAAGTCGAAACTCGGTGGGGTGTCACGAGCTCGAAATGCAGTGAATGGTCGCGAACGAGTGTGAGCACAAACACTCACACGACGAAATACAGCGTCCCCGTCACCATCACGGACTGGGATTCCCCGAATCTCGAGATCGATGTCGCTCACATCGACGGCGCTGGTCACGACCGCCTCGCCGTGAGGTGGAAGGGCAATCAAGACTTCCCGAGCGACCCTTGGAGAAGAATCAGTGTCAATATCGACAACAAAACCATCCACCTCACCTCTCCGTGGCGGTTCTACGGTATCTCTCGCAACGACGAGGTAGAAATCCTCACCGGAGGCGGGTCAACCTCCCACAACGCGACGCACACCCACAACGACCGCTGGCCTGCCATCTACCGCTACGAGACAGGCGTCGCCAACGTCACCGCCGCTTTCCCACAGAAGGGTGAAGACAACCAGGTATGGGGATACACGAAGACCGTCGATAGCCAAGTTTCGACGACGCTCCCGGGAGCACCACTTCCTGCCAACGTCAACGATCCCGATAACGATCAGCCGACCGACCTCTACACACACCACGTCATCGACGTCAGATCGAGTGATCTCGACACAGGTGAGAGCGTCACCGTCGACGCCTCGAATCCGTTCGGTGCTCCACTCGACGGGAAGACAGTCTCCGGCGAAGACCAGCTCGAAGTCTACAGCCAACCATACGAGTCAACCGTCCTCCAGATGACAGAGGTTAATGTCTCGTCTACCGGCGCGGATCACGATGGCGTCCTCGTTCTCACGGATACTGACGGCAACTCCATCAAAAATAAGGAAATCACTGTCACCCAAGGTGACGGAACGACATCGACGGTTACGACCGACAATAATGGCCGTGCCAAGATCGCGTGGGACGGATCGGTTCTCCGCGCTCGCTACGACGGCGACGTGTTTTGGTCACCCGGCGACCCCTACTACAAGGGTGACCGACTCCTCTATATCCTGCCGCCCTCACCCCTCGATTTCGAGGCCGTTGGCGCAGTCGGGGAATACATCTCGGCATCGATCAGCAATGTTCTCATCTTCGTCGAGTGGCTCGCCCTCGGGATCTTCGCCGTGTGGTGGGTGCGGATGCGTCGTCGCACCAGCAAGGGGAAATCAGGATGAGCAAGGTTAGTGAATTTACTGAGCCTGCAATCGAACTCCTCGAAATCGCGACCATTATCGGGCGCTACGGAACCCTCATTGCGCTCGTCATCGGTATCATCGGCTGGTGGGGTTACGCGAAGAGTCCTCGAGCGATGGCCCGCTTCCGGGGGATGGCCGTCGGTGGCGGAGCCGGCTACATAGCGATCGTCGCTATCGATGTCATCTACGAGGTTCTCGTGTTCATCCTTGGAAGCAAGTTCCTCCCGGATGGGTGGCCCTACGGCGCCGTGACCGGCGTTCACGAAATACGGCGCCGTGACCGGCGTTCACGAAAGCAACCTCTCCCAGCTCGCCACCGCTCTCAGCATCGTCCTCCACAGCCTTGGCCTCGTCTTGTTCATCATCGGTGTGACGTGGTGGGCGTTCGGCAGCCGCGATTCGCGTGCCGAGTCTCGCGGCCGTCGTGGGATCGTAATGGGGCTCGCTCTCATCGGTGGAAGCATCGGAGGCAACGTGTTCAGCGTTTTCGCGTGGATTTTGCTATGACCGGCAACGGCCAACGCCCGGACGCCGGAAGAGATTATGATGGAGATCTCGACCGCAGGCAAGAACAGGGACTTGATCAGGAGCAAGAAGAGTACGGCCACACGGACCAACCGTTGCTCCCCGAAGGTACGATCGCTCGGCGAATCGTTGACCGTCTCAAGAACCCCTGGGTCATCGCTATCCTCATCGTCGTTTTCGTACCGATGGTCGTATGGGTCGGCCATACTGTTCACGCAGACCTGACTTCTCCCGATTACGGGACTGCGACCATCTACGACGAGAACGGCGACTACCTCGCGTCCGTCGAGGGAAATGTCGCCGCCACATGGCGAGAACAATACACTGGCCTCTCGGATACTGACTCCCTTGAAGATGGTCACGGGATGATTTTTCTCCACGACACAGAGCGAGAACGCACCTACGTGATGCGGGACATGGCCTTCCCCATCGATATCATCTTTATCGACAAGGAGGGGCGGATCACCGTGATCCACCACGCTGAACTCGAAAACAGAGATCCCCTCACAGAGTACCGGGGCCAGTCGAAATACGTCCTCGAAGTCCCCTACTACTGGGCCATCAAGAACGGAATCGACGTCGGTGATACCGTCGAGTTCCGGTGGGGCCCCCCGCGCACCGAAACGGGTGGGATATCGATAGCCTCCACTAGCGGCCCTCACAACGATATCCCGATCAATTCGAAACGCCGCCCGATGGCCAGCTCTCCGTAATACCGTGTTACGTCAGTGGGGGAAAGGAAACCAGCTTGAAAAAGAACGTGTTGTAGGTGGGTCGTTCGTCTCAGTCTGAGTCGCTAGGATGTGCGTCGGACATTGAGGGAAGGTACTTGTTCTCTATCTTTTCAGCCTGTGGGAAGTCGATTTTTTCAAGGATTTCGTTGATCGCTTCGTCGTACGACTTCTCTATCAGGGGGTTGTCGTTCTTGTAGGCGGTCAACCGCGTATGCGTATCCCGGTGGAGGCAGACGTTGATCGTCGTCTCGGGGTCGCTGCCGGTGTTATCACTCGCGGTGGGCTTAGAGCTGTTTGTTGGCACTGCAATCACCTATGGACAAGGAGGCACTGGAGGGTGTTCCCAGTCCAACATTCAGGTGTGCTATTGGTAACCACATAACTGTTCCGGTGGAAACCCCCGTAATCCCGCTCGTTGATACCCTGAAACCGGCGTTCTACATCTACCACATTAGATGTGGTCTACCCTTCTTTATAATAGATTCTCGCCTCTTCCCGGTGGGTAACATGAGCACCCTCCGAACAAAGAAACTCCTAAGAAAGCACAGCATATCCCTCGTCTTGGGAATCCTCGTCCTGGTCGTTTTCGTGGATCCAGTCGCCGCGCAGAGTGGGCCCCCAGCCGATTTCGAGGGTATCATGACCAATCTATACGACGCCGTTCTGCTCGTTCTGAAGTACGCTGGCCTCGTGGCTCTCGCCTTTGGAGCGATCGTGTGGTTCACTGCCCGGAAAAATTCCGACCGCGCTGAGAACGGGATGTGGCTCATGATTGGTGGAATCAGTATGACAATCTTCTACTTCGGTGTCACGATCTTTGTGGCCGTCTTGGAGTGGATCGCCACCCCGTAAACCGTCTAGACGGGCTAGACGATACGGACGGTTTCCCGCTCTCCGCTCGTGCCCGAATTTCCAATTATGAGAGAATTATGTCAGAATCCAGTAGCGACTGAATCAAACATCAAAACACGATCCAAAATGACAACAAACATACTAATAGTGAGCCTACTCGGCCGAATCGTCCGGTGGGTTGGGGAGCACTCAACCGTTGCACAGTGTTGGCGGAGGGGGATATCTGCCCGCAAGAAGACGGTGGGCCAATGACTACCCCATCTACGAGCCCCAACCAGGACGATCATGAACAGGACACCCTCCACGATCGCATCAGCTCTTTGTCGTCGACGCGCGGGGACGACTCAACCGAATCGGGACAGGAGCATCACACTCAGAACAAAGACGAATCGACCAACTTTGACCGCGTCCCTCCGACCGAGAACGGGGTCGATGAAAAAAAGAAGGGGAGTGAGGATCACGTCACTTCCTACGAGGTCAAAGGCACGACTGGGCCGGGAAAGAAGCTCAGTGATCCGGTCGAAGCCCGGCCGTATATCCACATCTCCCCCGCCCGTGAGCAGGTCACTCCCGGGAACGTCATCGCGGGGCTTTTTGGCTTGTACCGGGCGGGCGTGACGAGTACTTCGCGGTTCAATCTCAAAGCCAGCCTCGGCCTCAAGGACTACAAGAAGACCTTCGAGTTCATCATCCACAAGCCGCGGAACACGAAGCGATTCGACTTCTATATCTCAGTGACGCCCTACGAGGCGACTGCGTTCAAGACGCTCGCCGCGAACGTCGCCGCGATGTATCCCGAGTCCTTCGAGTTCGAGATCGTCCCGTTCAACCCCGTCGCGGCGTTTGCCTCAGAAGACGGGAACGCCCGCGTTGGCGGGCGGCGTATCGCTACGCTCGACGACATTATCGACCTCGAGAACCTCGCTGGCTTCGAGGACCCCGAGGTTTTCGTTGACCATAGTATTGGAAGCGGGCATGATCTTTCTTCCGAGCAGGCTGAAGAGCAGCTCGTCAGGGAAGGCGTTCCGCTCCGTCCCGAGGAAGTCCGTGAAGAGAAGCGCCCCTCGCTCGTCCGGTGGAAAGGCATTGCCTCAAAAAAAGACGACTGGATGACGCTGCTTCGGCCGTTCAGCGATTTGGCTATCGACAGCGACGACCAGTATCGCTCGCCGCTCAGTGTGCTCCTTGAGCAGGCCGTCCACACCGACGATCCGTTCATCTTCCAGGCCACCTTCAGGCCACGCTCTAACTGGACTAGTGAGGCTGAAACCCACAAGCGGAACCTCAAAATGGGCAACCACGGGACGCTCTCCGCGTTTAAAAACGAGTTTGCCCGGCAGATGTTTGGAACATCCGATCAAGAACGCCGGAACATCCACCGTGGAGACATCTCCGAGCAGGTCGGAGGGTCCGTCAGCGCCGGCGAGGATGACAAGATCACGGGGTCGCGGATGGAACAGATCGATCGTAAACAACCCACCACAACGTTCGACCTCACGCTCCGAGCTGCTTGCGACGAACAGACCGTCCAGAGTATCTCAAACGCCTTCACATCGCTCTCAGGGCCATACTATGGCATCGAGGGGGAACTCCTCGGGTTCAACAACAAAGAGTTCGCCCACCTGTGCCACGCGCGTCAGGCCAGCACCAGCGGTTTTACCGGGCGCTTCAGTAGGGGTGACCCACTCATCTGTGCATCTCCCGACGAACTCGCGAACTTTGTCGTCGTCCCACATACGGACGCCCTCCCACGAGCCTCGCGTGGATCTTCGGGTGGATCACCCGACGCTCGCTCACCACTCACGGCGACAGACGAGGACCTGCTCTCGCAGTACGACTACGGAATGCACATCGGGTATGCCGAGACCGCCGTGGACAACCGGCCGGACATTCCCATCCGTCTCAGTGCAGAGCAACTAACGCACCACATCCTCCGCGCAGCGACGACGGGCGGCGGGAAGACAACCGCAATGGTCAACGATGCGCTGTCGGCCTACCAATCGTTTGACGGCCCCATCTTCGTCTTCGACCGGAAAGGTGGGACAATGGCCGACGAGTACAAGAAAGCACACTTCAAGAAATTCGGCAACCTCGATGACGTCCTCCACGTCCCTGTCCCTGGGCCGAACGACGAGGTGCTTGCTTTCCCGTACTTCGACATTCGACCGCAACTCGCTGCCGGCGTCTCACGCACGGTCGCCGTCCAAGAGAAAGTTGACCGCTACAACGAACTCCTCGTGTACGTGCTGGGCCGAGAAATGACCCAGCA
>Ga0207771_100167_pt1 | contig 46114 bp, 57 predicted proteins | sample A23M2SouthBayCA_2_FD_187731 | JGI IMG/M metagenome (GOLD analysis project Ga0207771, IMG submission 187731) | Aerobic enrichment media microbial communities from Eden Landing Ponds, California, USA - A23 M2 (2) (SPAdes) | ecosystem: Environmental > Aquatic > Marine > Unclassified | place... | reverse complement strand
ACAAAGGCAATGGCAACCGGTACGGTTGATTTCTTCAACGACACAGGCGGTTACGGTTTCATCGAGACTGAAGACGCGGACGAAGACGTTTTCTTCCACATGGAGGACGTTGGCGGTCCGGACCTCGAAGAAGGACAGGAGATCGAATTCGACATCGAGCAGGCCCCCAAGGGTCCGCGCGCGACTAACGTCGTCCGACAGTAGATTCGCACTATCGCTTTGTAGCGATCCATTTTATCGACGCAACAGGCCCGAGCGACAGCTATGTCCAGCCTGACAGTCGCAACCCAGAGCTACTGCTTTTGTCAGTTCGACCCGAAACCCCGGGCATGACCCACAGAGACGCGGCCGAGATCCTCCCTGGCGAACATCTGACCGAGAAAGTCCACAGCGGCGAGATTACCCAGATGCATCGCGGGCAGGCCTACGCCGAGGAAGGCGACACATTCGACATCGACGGCGACACCTTCGAGGTGACCGACGTGACCGAGCGCACGCTGGGCGATCTCACCGACGAGGACGCAAAGCGCGAGGGGTCGCCGGATCTGGAACACTACAAGAAGCGCCTCCAGCACGCCCACGATACGTTCGAGTGGAACGACGACAGCGAGGTCGTTCGGCATCGCTTCGAGCGGGTTGAGGACTGACGCCGGCCGGCTCGTGAGCGCTTTTATGCGCGAGCAGTTCAGCCGGGATTTGACACCAAACGACAGCCGGCTCGCGAGCACGTTCATCTACGAGCAGTCCAACCGAGAGTAGAGTGAGGGCTACAGCGTCTTTGATCGTTCACCGAGGGTCGCCGCTGCAGCCCCTGTAATTGCAGCGCCTATCGCGACGCCGATGGCCGGGCCAAGAAAGTCACCGAAGAGACCATCAGTGCCCCCATCTGGGGCGAAGATGACCACCAGAAGTAAGAGGACGACCGCCGCCCCCAACGTCCCAGTCCCGTTCGCGATAGCGCTAATCACTGGTCCTGACTCGTGGTGCTCGGTAGTCCGTCCGATAAACAGACCTAGCACCGTCGCAAGTCCTGCCCCAAAAAATAGCAGCCATGCGAATCCAAAAAAGAACCCGGCAAATAACTCGGCGGAACCACCCGCAGTCGATCCAACCGGCGACGTCGTCGAGAGATTCGTGTCGGAACCCGGTGCAAAACTCGCGAACAGGAACATCGAAACTGCCGTTCCTAATCCGAATACGAGGTACGAACCGAGCCCCAACTTGATCCACCGCTGTAGCGTCGAGGTCCCTCTCGCCGCCTGCTGTTGATTGTATGACATCGATTTGGCGATCTCATCGTATTTTCATAAATATTCCGGATCGAAAATATAGCCTCGATATCGCTCAGAGTGTCGCTAGTGCTCACGGCTTCGCCGCTCGCTATCCGAGACTCTTCGCTGCGCTCACCGGTCGTTCCGAGGCCGCTGGCGCGACCTCGCTACCTCCGCTCAGCTAACTCCGCCCGCAAGTCCTCCAGATCCATCTCCTTCATCGAAAGCAACACCAGCATGTGACGAGACCACTTTTTCCGCTTCGGGTGCGCTTCGCGCACCACTTGCGCAAAAACATGGGGAAAAAGCCGCGACTCACTCTGTTCGTCGCGGTAGATTATCGTCGTTCGGCCAATTCCGCCCGCAGGTCTTCCAGGTCCATGTCTTTCATCGAAAGCAACACCAGCATGTGGTAGACGATATCGGCGCTCTCGTAGGCGATCTCCTCGCGGTCGTCGTCTTTCGCGGCGAGAATGAGTTCAGTCATCTCCTCGCCCAGCTTTTCGAGGACGGCGTTCTCGCCTTTCTCGTGGGTGAACAGCGAGGTCGTGTACGAATCCTCGGGCAGGTTCGCCTTGCGGTCTTCGATGACATCGAAGACCTCGTCGAGCACGTCTGCGTCGGTCATACCGAGTGGTGTGCGTAAGAAGAGAAAAAGTCGTCCATCCGCTGGCAGCGGAGCACAAGACACTTATATTCGATCTGTTACCCACTGGTATGATACGTGCGGCTCTCCCGGGGGTGACGGTGGTCGTGGGAGTTCTTCTGCTGGTTTCGGTTCCGCTGATGGGGGTCACCGGGCCGGATATGGAAGATGACGACGAGTACATCTTCACTGTCTCGTCCGATACCGCTCTCGACGTGACCGTCCAGGAGAGCCCCGTCACGACTGCCGATGATCCCGACCAGATCAGACAGAACGACACGTACGAGAACCTCTCCCCGGCCGGCAAGGACGTCTTCGAGCGAGCGCTCAATTCCGAGGACGGCCGTGTCGTCCTCCGGGAGAATCCGCCCGACGACTTCGAGTATCCCACAGACGACGGCCCGCTCGAACGGACGTACTGGATCGACTATCAGGGCGATCAGCATGCCCTGACGGTTACAGCAGACTACGGCCCGTCCGGAATGTGGATCGGGATGCTGCGGATCTTCGCTGGCGCACTGGTTCTGGTGGCCGGTGTGGTCGTGACCCTCACTGGACGAGCGATGAGCGGTCGCGTCTCCGGGGAAGCGACGGGGGCAGCTGTAGGTCTCGGGATTGTGATCCTGTTGGCGATGGCCTTGCTCGCCCGCAACGTGCTGTGGCAGCCCCTGCCGCTGTCGTGGCTGTGGCTCCCCGTCGTGGTCGTGGTGAGTTCGGTCACCGTGCTGGTTCACCACTACTCGAAGAAGGCCAGGTCGTGAATCCGCGAATCCCCTGTGAGTTCCGGATGAAACGAAGTTCCCAGAACGGGCCCGTCCTGTACTGCGACCGGGCGGCCGTCCCACGACGCCAGCACCGCGGCGTCGCCGACCTCGTCGATGACGGGCGCGCGGATGAACACCGCGTGGAAGGGGTCGTCCAGTCCGTCGACATCCAGCTCGGCCTCGAAACTGTCTTTCTGGCGGCCGAAGGCGTTGCGCTGAACCGAGACGTCGAGGAGGTCGAAAGTGTCGACCCGGTCGTCGTTGGCATCGCTCGAACAGACGATCAACCCCGCACAGGTCGCCAGGATCGGCTTGCCTGCCTCGGCGTGGGCCTGTACTTCCGGAGCGATCCCCTCCCGATGGAGGAGCCGTGAGATGGTCGTCGACTCGCCGCCCGGGATCGCCAGCAGGTCACAGTCTGGAACGATTCCTGACTGGCGAATCTCGGCGACATCGGCCGTCTCGCCGTGGGCCTCGGCGGCCGATTCGATCGCCTCGGCGTGCTCGCTGACATCGCCCTGAACGGCCACGACGCCGGCTGTCAAACTCATTGGCGACCCTAGCCGGTAGGTGACGAAAAATGGCTCGTTCCGCGCCGATCGAAACGACTACTCGCTCGGCTGGACTGCCGAGCGATCCGCCTCTACTCGCCCGGCTGGACTGCCGAGCGACAGCCCTGATCGTCCGCGGCTGTCGGTTCGGCTGTGGCCTCCTCTCGTTTGGCCGCCGATTCCGCCTCGTCCTCCTCGGGTCCCGGCGGTGCCGAATACATGATTCCGCGGGTTTCGCTATAGCGTGTCATTGGCTCTACTGGGCCCGTCTCTCTACTTAAGCATACTCCTGAAATTCATACTGTTCTTTAGACACATACTAGGGCGGGCAAAGCCATTAGGGTCGAGGGTTCGTGGACGGCACATGGACAGACGGCGGGATCCGGTCCAGGCGAGAAACGACGAGGGGCTCGATCTGTACGATGTCGTCGACTGGGAGCAGCGGACGGTGCTGGACTCGCTCGCAGTCGCACTGCATCAGACGCTCATCTACACGACGCGGGCGTTCGTCGTTCTGCTCGCGCTGTTCATCCTGCTCGGCGAAGTCGCCCTCGGGACGCTCGGCAGCCTCACCGAACCGTGGATCGGTGGGCTGATCGTGCTGTCGGCCATCCCCGCGCTCGGACTGGCCGCGTACGTCTGGCGGGTTGATATAACGACACCGGAACCACTGTCGTTGCTCGTCGGAACCTTCCTGCTCGGCGTGCTCTTTGCGGGCTTTGCCGGCGTGCTCAACACTGTATTGCCCGAGATCCTCGCGTCGTACGGGGTTGACCTCACGCTCGTCGCGTTCTTTTTCCTGATCGTCGGCCCTGTCGAAGAATTCGTGAAACTCCTGGCCGTCCGTCTCTATCCCTTCAGAGACGACCGTTTCGACGCCGTCATCGACGGTGCGGTCTACGGCGCGGTCGCCGGACTCGGGTTCGCGACGATCGAGAACGCGATCTACATCACGCGGAATATCGCAGCGGCGGACGGCGGCCAGAACCTGCTGCTGGCCGGGACCGGGATCTCGACCGTACGAGCGCTAGCCGGCCCAGGCCACGTGATCTACGCTGCCTTCGCGGGCTACTACCTCGGAATGGCGAAGTTCAATCCCGACGACGCCGGCCCGATCGTCGTCAAGGGGTTGTTGATCGCCGCGATCATCCACGCCAGTTACAACAGCCTGACGCTGTTCGCGCCGGACCTGCTCGCCGGCCTTGCAGGAACGAGCTGGTTCGGCGGCTTCCTGCTGTTCGTGATACTCTTCGACGGCGTCTTCGGGTACTTGCTCTATCGGAAACTACAGGCCTACCGGCTGGCGTACAAACGCGTCCACGACCAGCCCCAGCCCCGATCCGAACCGACCGACTTCGACGCGTGACCCGACGTTCTCACTGATCGCCAGCCGCTCGCTCGACCCATCCGGGCCGCTGGTCCTCGGCCGCCAGCATTCGCTCGACGTACTTGGCCATCACGTCAACCTCGACGTGGACCGGGTCGCCGACCGACTTCTCACCGAGGGTCGTCACGTCGTAGGTCTCGGGGATGATCGCCACTTCGATCGAGTCGGCGTTACGGGCGGCGATCGTCAGCGAGATCCCGTCGATCGCGATCGACCCCTTCTCGACGAGGTACGTGCCATGCCCCTCGGGGATCGAAAACGTAAATCGCCAGTCGTCGCCCACCCTCTCGATGTCGAGGATCTCTGCCGTCGCGTCGACGTGACCCTGCACGAAGTGGCCGTCGAAGCGACCGTCGGCCGGCAGCGCACGTTCGAGATTGACGCCGTCGCCCGCCTCGATGCGGTCGAAGTACGTCCGATCGATCGTCTCCTCGGCCAGGAATACCGAGAACCACCCCTCGCCGAAGTCCTCGACAGTAAGACAGACGCCCTCGACAGCGACGCTCTGACCCTGACTGAGTTGCTCGAATGGCGCTTCGATTCGGAGGCGACGGCCGCCCTCCTGGTCGTCGATTTTCGTGACTGTTCCCGCCGTCTCGACGATGCCGGTAAACATAGCTGTCTCTTCGAGCCCCCCCGGCGAAAGAGTTCCCTCTCAGAATCGGGACGCGCGTCACGACACTGGACTTTTGCCTCTCGGTGGCCAACAGCGGACGATGCCGCAAGGAATCTTCGACACGTTCCAGCAGATGACCGCGATCTTCATCGCAGTCATGCTCACGCTTCCGGGACTGGACTTTCTGTTATTACAGGGTGAACCCGCAACCGGCGCGGCGTTGCTCGGACTGGCCGCGGTCGTCTTGCTCGTCTCGAAGTACGTCTCGACGCCGGGTGACGCAGCTGGTGGGGTCGCCCAGCGAATCGTCGGCTGGATCGTGAAACCGCCCGAAGACGACGATCATCGCCGGTAGACCAGTATTTTACGCCGATAAATCTAAATACTATACGTTTGTCTAGTGAATCTATTGGAGAGGATTCCGATATGAGATACACGTTCACAGGCGAGCTGTACGGTACCCAGTGCGAGCAGACGCGGCCGATCGGCGAGGGGACAGTCAAGCTGTATCGACACGACCAGGAGGCGCGGGCGACCCACAGCGTCGCGGCCCGGACCGCGGAGACGTTCGCGATTCTCGACGAGAAGCAGATCGAAGCGAAAGCCGATCGGTTGCTCGCGACGGGCGAAATCGAGTCGGACGGCTCGTTCAGCGTCACGCTCGACGAGGAGCAGGACTACGACGGCGAGGCGTTCGACGTCGACGTCGTCCTCGACGGGATCGATGGCCAACAGGGCGAGACCGTCCACGCGACCATCACGACCGTCCAGCCACGGTGGTACAAAGGCGAGGAGGGACCCGTGGCGTCCTGGGAGCACCAGCTTCCACAGAAGAACTGGTGTGCGATCCTCGAAACGCTCGGCATCTGGGTCGTCTGCGGCCGCGTGACCGACTGCGAGAGCGAGAAGCCAGTGACGGACGCAACAGTCAGCGTCACTGATCGAGACATCGTGCAGGACGACACCCTTGGGTCGGCGACGACCGACGCTGATGGCGAATACTGCATCTACTACCGTGTCGCCGACTTCGAGCGGATCCCCTTCGGTCTCACCCCGGTCGAACTCACCCCCGGCCCGGACCTGTACTTCGAGGTTCGGGGCCCAGGTGGAACGGTTTTGCTGGACGAGGACCCATCGATGGGGCGAGAGAAGGGGCGCGAGAACGTCGGTCCCTGCGCCTGCATGGATCTCTGTGTCGACTTCGAGGGTGACCGTGACCGACCGCTGTTCACGCACGTCGGCCGGTTCAACGTCTTCCAGGACATCGCACCCAACGGGACCCTGGTCCGGTCGCGAAACAACCTCGGTGGGCCCGGCTGGGGCTTTTTCGGGCACGTCCCGCTGGAAGGGTTCGTCCCGGCAGCCGACACCGGCCAGACCTACTATCGGTTCCTCTACGAGGTGCCGGGTGAGTCGCCAAAGCCCGTCGTCGGCGACCAGCTCGACCGGACGACAGTCGGGGGGAAGCTCGTTCCCGATCCGTCCAGTCCGACCGGCCTCGCCTGGCAGGAGATCCACGTCGCGGGCTCGGCGGGGTCGCCCGATCCAGGGCTCGACCCGGCACCGAAGACCGTCGTCCCGACGGCGGGCAACCGCAACGACGACGAGAACGGCTGGATCCCGGTCGACCCCGACGCCCACGGCGGCGGCTACGGTCATGGGCCACTACTCGAACTCGATACGACCGCGATCGTTCCCGGAAGCGCCCAGACGGCGACCGCCGGGAGCGCCCCGTCGAGTCCGGCCTCGGGCGAGCAGGTCACCGTCTACTTCGAGACGACCACCGAGGCTCCGGGCGGTGGCCCGGACACGAGCGCGATCGACCGGCAGGCCGACGCGGTGACGCTGTACGTCAACAACCACCCGGAGGTGCGCGAACTCGCGATCTTCGACGGGAACGGCGGCGAGATCGGCTGCTCGCCGGCCGACGGCGTGACGGTCAAGTATACCGCCGATCACGAGTTCCTCACGTCGTGGGGACTGTCGGTGTCCAGCCCGGCCGAGAAGCCGAGCGTCCACGGCTGGACAGCCCCATCGCTGTCGGGCCAGAATATCGACCGCGGCGCGAACGCACCGGGGACTGCCCGTGGCGTCGCCCGGACCGAGAATTTGAACGTCGACAGCTGGCCGAGTTGTACCTACGAGATCCAGCTCACGACCCGGCGGGCGCTGACAAACGGTCGTCGCGGCGACGACCCCGATTCGACGCCCGGCATCGACGGGATGTTCTACAAGCCCTGATCCTATTCGACGGGGATCGACCGGCTATCCTCGTCGCGGGTCTGTTTCGGGAGCGTCACAGTGAGGACGCCGTTTTCGTAGGCGGCACTGGTCTCCCCGTCGTCGACGGCCTCGGGGAGTGGGATCGTCCGCTCGACCGATTCGCGCGTGCGCTCGCGACGGACGTAGACCCCATCCTCGTCGCTCTCCTCGCTCTCGGTCTCGCGTTCGGCGACGAGCCGGAGCGTCCGCTCATCTGTCAGTTGTACCTCGATGTCGTCAGTGTCGTAGCCCGGCAGGTCTGCGACGACGACGACCGCGTCGGCCTCGTCGCGAACGTCGACGGAGATTCCACCGAGACTCCCTCCGAGTTCGACCGGATCGATTCCGGCGAACTGATCGCTCAGGCGGTCGAACATCCGCTCGATGTCGTCGAATGGATTGGATCTGGACGTCATACCTGGGTGACAATACAATCGGCCACGACTTAATGTTGTGGGGGAAAGGTCAGAATTCTCGCGAGGATTACGACATGACGTGTTCGGTGTCGTACGAGCCCAGCCGTTTGACCCAGCCGTTTTCGGCCAGCTCCTCGATCTCGGCGATCGCTTCCTGGGTGCGGTCCTCGTAGAGGCCGGCCTGGAAGTCGACGTGGAAGACGTAGTCACCCAGGCGTTCACCACTCGGGCGCGATTCGAGCCTGGAGAGGTTGATGTCGCGCTCGGCAAACGGTTCGAGCAGTTTGAGCAGGAGGCCGGGGTAGTCCGAATTGGGATAGATAACGATAGAAGTCTTCCCGCCCGCGTCGGACCTGTCGGCAGCCGGCCCGATCGCGACGAAGCGGGTGGCGTTGGAGGTCTGATCCTGAATGTCCTCGGCGAGCACCTGGAGGTCACCCTGGACGTTGTCGGGATGAGCGATGGCGGCGATTGACGGATCGTCGAGCGCGCGCTGGACGCCACGAGCGGTGGAGGCGACCGCTTCCAGTTCAGCCTCAGGGTAGTGCTCGTCCAGATATTCGCGACACTGGGCAAGCGCCTGGGCGTGGCTGGCGATGGTGTCGAAGCCCTCGTCGTGAGCCATGAGGGCATGACGGATTGGCGTGATGATCTCCCGGATGACCGCGACGTCGTACTCCGCGAGCGCGTCGAGACTCTCCGTGACGCTGCCCTCGATGCTGTTCTCGATGGGGATGACTCCGCGGTCGTACTCGCCATTCGCGACCGCCTGAACGATCTTCGTGACCGACTCGGTGAACGCGATATCCTCAGAGACGGCCGTTGACGCGCGGTGTGAGTAGGTCCCGCTCGGCCCGAGCGTGAGCGTCTGCATACCCGCCGATACCTCGGCTCACGTGAAAAACCACCCGGTGTCAATTCACAGCGTCAGTAACACGATCCCCGCAAGCGTCATGTAGACGCCGACGAGCCCGCCGACGAGTCCGATCGACACCAGCGCTCGCTCGGAGAGATCGGGCGTCGACAGTCGATCGGAATCGGTCACCACAAGCCACCCAACCACGATCAGCGTCGTCCCCATCACGAGCTGGATCAGTGACAACGTCGGGAGCTGCGAGCCACCGAGAAACTGTCCGAGTCCGTAGAGGACGTTCCCGACACCGAGCACCAGCACGCCAGCACCGTAGACGAGCCGCGGCGAGAATCGAGCGAGGTATCGCCCGTCCTGGAGCGCCATACCTGCGGATGCGGCCGGCCAGTCATAAATCCCGACTGTTCGACCGCGTCGTATCTACCGCCCAGCGCGTCGCGTCCCGTGCAGGCCACACGCCGAGCAGACGTCTATGCGCCGGGCAAACGTCTGACAGTGGCTCCCCGGCAGAGACGCCGGAACAGTGCTGCTGGGCTGTTCGTGAGCGAGAGTCGCCGCTCAGACCAGCGGCTGTAATAGAAGGAACTCGGCACCTCGGGTGCCGAATATCTGTCCGAACGTACAGCCGGCAGTATCAGTGCTCGGGTTCTTCGACCGGCGCACGCATGTCGTCGATGACCAGTACGAGCACGTTGTTGGTCTCGTCTTTGCCGTCGATCGTACCGATGATCTGCAGTTTCGACGACGGAGTCGGACCAGCCGTGATCGTATCGCCCGGTTCGAAATCCGCCATCGACCCGCGGAGGTAGATCTCCGCGCGGCACTTCTCGGGGTGGTGAACGCTCGTGAGGTTGATCTCGGTCACATTGGCGTCTTCGACGTACTCGCCGTTGTGATACAGAGCGACTTCGGCAGCCTTCTCGATGTCCTGAATCTCCAGGGCGTCGTAGGCCTTCGCCGTGGGCTTGTACCCGCCTTTGGGCCCCGGAACACCCTCGACCAGCTGCAACGCCTTGAGGCTCTGCATCTGGTTGCGGATCGTTCCGGCACTGCGGCCGATCTCCTCGGCGATCTTCTCGCCTTTGACCGCGCTATCGCTCTCGCGGTAGCTGTTGACTAGTTCCTGCAAGATCGTCTGCTGACTCGTGGTGAGTTCGATGCCTGACATCGGTTGGTAGTTTCTACCTCCGGACCGACGGGGAAAACTGTTGTTGTCTATAGTTCGTCGTCATTCGGCCGCTCTGTCTCCGATAGTCTCGATTGCACCCGGCGATATATCGCCACATGCTATATCAAACCCTGGTGTAGGCACATCATCTCAGTTTCGGGGTCAGCAAAGGAGCGTGAGCTTATAAACTGCGGACCAGCAGGTCGTCGTCCCGGAGCACCTGCCTGCGGCCGGCTGGAGAGACATATCGATAGGCGTTACATTCCCCAGAGAGATCGATGCCGGCGTCCCCGCGCTCGTTGCGTCGGCGAAGATCCGCTGGCGCGACCAGCTCGTCGTCTTTCGTCGCGACGATCACTATGTTCTGGGGGAGGAACCTGCCGGCAGTCGGGAAACTGTACATGTGGGGGAACACACGGGCCATCGTCTCGCACTCGGCACGGTAGAACCCCGACAACGGCCCGTTCGGCGCCGAGATGAGGTTGACAAGCAGTACACCGTCGTTCGAGAGACTATCGCGCGTCAGTTGCAGGAACTCGACCGTCGTGAGTTGGGAGGGCACTGTGCTCGCCTCGAAGGCGTCGAGGACGATCAGGTCGTACGTCCGGTCGGTCTCCTGAAGGAATTGCCGGCCGTCACCGACATGCACAGCGAGTCTGTTGGAGGACTCGACATCGAAGAACCTCCGCGCCGTGTCGACAACATCGGGGTCCTGTTCGATCACGTCGACCGCGATGTCGTAGTCCGCGAGAAACCGCTTCGGGCCGGTGAATCCACCACCACCGATGAACAACACGTTCTCTATGTCCCCGTGGAACAGGAACGGCAGGTGGAAGTGCCGCGTGTAATCGAAGACGTGCCTCTGCGGGTCGTCGAGATCCATTGCGCTGTGGGGAGCCCCGTTCAGGAAGAGTCGTCGGACGTTCCTTCGGTCGACGACACAGAGAGACTGGAAGGGTGTCGACGTCTCGTAGACAACCGTTCCATACCAGCGCCTGAACGCCGTCTCGACAACCTGTATCGCCTGGACCATCGCACCGAAGGCGATCTCCCAGCGGGAACGCACGCTCGTGGACCGTGACACACCTGGCCGCCGAGCGAACGCGGTCACCAGTCCACCGGCGAGACGTGCGACGACCGACGTAAGCACAGAGCGGTCGTCGTCCCTGATCGGGCTCGATTTTCCATCTACCCCGCCGGAGAGCTTCGCCAGCCGACGGTCGACCGGTGGATGCGTCGAGAAGAGTGTCGTCAGTCGCCTGTGCCCAGTCGGTGGCCGGGTGTCAGCATGGACTCGTTCGAGCGCGCTGGCAAGGGTAGCCCCGCCGACCCGCCGGGCAGCGTACGCGTCGGCGTCGTATTCGGTCCAGCGTCCGAGCCAACAGATCAGGAGGAACGCGGGGCCGAGCGCGAGTAGGCCCGCGTAGAATCCGCCCGGCACACCTGTAACCGTCACGACGAGCCACGGGGCGACGAACAGTGCCACCGAGCCCAGTCGCAACGTGACGTGTCGTCGCCGATGGTGCCCACGCTCGTGGGCGACGATTGCCCGCACTTCCGCTGTCGGAAGATGACGGAGTAACCCCGTCGTCACGAAAACAACGCGAAACCCAGGGATTACGCCCGCAGCAAATGCATTCGCGGCCCCGTCGGCCACCAACACCTTCACCGGGTCGCCGGGCGGCAAGTCGAGGCGCGAGCGCTCGCGCGGGGTCAGGTCGCGAACGGGAGCCACCAGCGGGACGAGTAGCGGTGGAAGTGAGGCGAAGGCGATCGCCGCCGCGATGACCCCCGCCGTGAGCCACAGGCCTGTCGGCGAGCCAGTACTGCCCATCGTTGAGAACAGGTAGTATCCCACGACGCTGACGGCAACCCCCACAGTGAGGAGTTTGTAACGGCTGGTCCGGCTCATGCGCTGACCACCGTTACGTGAGTTGGCGATAAGCCCGAGAGAGAGTGACAGGAAGAGAAATTCAGTAGTCGTTCTGTCCGTCCCGAGAACCGAGTATCCCAGCCAGTAGATGCGACCGAGCTGTGAACAGTATCGACGATCCGCCCGTGACAGTCAGTGGAGCGGGTTGAGAACCCGAGATCCAGATAGGCGAGATACGTCGCTCGATCCGCCATGACGGGCAGGGACGTACGTTCACGTGTCATATCGGTACAGGACTCACCATGAGACGCCCGTGCTGAACGAACGTACGGTTGGTACTTAAGCATTCCTCAACACTATCGAGCAGGTCATAGAGGGAAGGTGGTCGAAATCCACTGAGCGATACGCTGAAATGAGCCCCGAACGAACATTCGGCTATATGGAATTTGACGAGCTTTTCCAGGACGAGCCACAGAGCGGCCGTGATAAGATATTGCGGGCAGTGTATAAGATCACGAAAAACGAGGGATATGGAAGCGTCTCGATCCAGCTGGTCGCTGACGTTGCTGGGTTGAGCAAGGCGACGGTGTACCACCACTTCGAGGACAAGGATGATCTCATGCTCTCTTTTTACGAAAGTGTCCTCGACAAGATGGGAGAACAGATCGGCCAGATACACATATCGGATCCGATCGATCGACTCCACGGGATGATCGACCGTATGGTACTCGGTCAATTATCAGACGAAGTGGCCAATAGAGCAGGGGACGAGCTACCGAGCGATACCGATATCGGCCCGGGAGATCCGCTCCGGACGTTTATGGAAATCCGCGTCCAGGCAATCCACGAGGCGGCGTATCGGGACCGAATCAGTACGATCGATCAAGCATTTCGAGACGTTTTCACGAGTGCTATCGAAGATGGAATAGAGCAGGGTCGGATACGGGAGATCGATGCTGAACGGACCGCGGATATGCTCTACACGTTGTTACTCGGGGGTCTCCTCCGTCGAACGACGACAGATGACGCTGACCTGAAAGCGATTCGCGAAGAAGCGTACGAGGTCGTCGACCGGTCTGTGGTCGACTGATACGACCGGCTGTTGCAGCGTTCTCTGTTCCATTCGGTGCGTATACCGACCGTTCGGTCAGCGTCGAAAAGCTTACATACCGACCAAACGTCCGGTTGGTCATGAGCTTCGATACCGAATCCGCCGAAGTACTCGCTCAGCGCGGGTGCCTGGTCGGGACCCCAATGGAACGTCATGAGGACCCCGATGTGATGTCGGGAGGTGGCGTCGACGCATGAGCTGGGCCGACCGACTCGCGGGAGCGATCACCGCGCATAGCAGACTGGTGATCATCGCCATGCTCGTCGTCACGCTCGTTGCTGGAGCCGGGGCGGGCGCTATCGAACAATCGTCCTCGCTGGACCAGTTCCAGAGCGACACACCCGAGGCAGAAGCGCTGACCTACATCGAGGGGCATTTCTCGACGGGCCCCGACAACACGACCACAGCACAACTGATCGTCAGGGGCGACAACGTCCTTTCGAAAGAATCGACGTTGGACACGCTTCGCCTACAGCAAGCGTTCCGCGAGAACGAGACCATAAACCGAACGCTCGACCGAAACCAGCCGAGCGTCGGCGTTGCAAATCTCGTCGCAATGACGGCGCTGGCCGGGCAAGACCAGTCGAATTCGGGTCCGACAGGGCAACCATCCCTCTCTACCCAGATTGCTGCCGTCGAGTCGATGAATACGACCGAGTACGAACGGACACTCGCCGCGGTACTCAACCCGGAAGGAGGTAACGGCCTGGCGTTCATGCCGACGGACTACGAGGTCGGGTCCTCGACGGCGAACGCGACGATGGTGCTAGTCACCCACCGTCTCGAAGAGGGCAGTTCAGGGTCAAACGAGTTCGAAGAGGCACCGGACGAAATCGTGGACGCACAGGTGGCGATGCAGTCCATCGCGAACGACGGCGGCGACGGTTCCGAAGTCATCGTCTTCGGCCGGGGTATTATGTCCGCAGAGGAATCCAACTCGATGGCGGACAGCCTGGCGATCGTCGGCCCACTCGCCTTTCTGTTCGTGATCGTCGCCCTGATCGTCGCCTACCGCGATCTGCTGGATATCCTGCTTGGCCTCCTGGGCATCGTGGTCGTGCTCGTCTGGACGTTCGGGTTCATGGGGTGGGCGGGGATCGCCTTCAACCAGATCTTCATCGCGGTTCCGGTCCTCCTGATCGGTCTGTCCATCGACTACGCGATCCACATCTTCATGCGGCATCGAGAGGAGCGACAGAACGACGGGTCACCCGTCGGTGACGGTGTTCGCAGATCGATGCGCGTTGCGCTCGGTGGCGTTGGGATCGCCCTCGTGTGGGTGACGGCCACGACCGCCATCGGCTTCCTCTCGAATCTCACGAGTTCCGTGCCACCGATCCAGGACTTCGGCGTCGTGAGTGCTGTTGGGATCGTCTTCGCACTGCTCGTGTTCGGCGTGCTGATCCCGGCATTGAAAGTCGAACTCGATGAACTCCTCGAGAACCGCGGCTACGACCGCAACAAGCGCGCATTTGGCACCGGCTCCAGCCCCGTCGGCTCGCTCCTGTCCACCGGATCGAAGGCTGCGCGACGGGCCCCGTTCGTCGTCATCGCCCTCGCGCTTCTGGTGAGCGCGGGCGGTGCCTACGGTGCCACCCAGGTCGACACGAGTTTCGCCCAGGAGGACTTCCTCGCGGAGGATCCGCCGGAGTGGACGAAGCAGCTTCCAGAGCCGTTCAGGCCCCACGATTACACGTTGAAAGAGAACCTCGAGTTCGTCAACGAGCACTTCGTTCGTGGGGGGGCCCAGGCCCAGATACTGGTCCGTGACAACGTGGCAAATCCGGATACCCTGGACCGCCTCGCAACCGCGGAACGTGACGCGGCCGAAAGCGACGCCGTCGTCACCCTCTCCAGCGGCGAGGCGAACATCCAGAGCCCGCTGCGCACGATCCAGCAGGTCGCCCGTCAGAACGCCTCATTCAACGCAACGGTCGCCGCAGCGGATACCGACGGTGATGGGGTCCCTGATCGGAACATCGACGGCGTCTACGACCACCTGTTCGCCGTCGCGCCCGAGGAAGCGGCGGGCGTCATCCATCGGTCCGATAGTGGCGAGTACGGGGCCGTTCGGATGGTCATCTCGACGAGCGGAACAGTGGCGACGAGCCACGTCACCGCCGAGATGCGAACGATCGCGGCCGGCATCGACGGCGACGGTGTTCAGGCCACGGCAACTGGACAGACGATCCTGTTCGACATCATTCAGGGCCAGTTGATGGACACGGTCATCCAGAGTCTGCTGATCACGTTCGTGGTCATCTTTGCCTTCCTGATGATCGTCTACCGGCTCACGGAGGGGAGCGCGACCCTCGGCGCGGTAACGCTCTTGCCGGTCTTGCTCAGCGTATCCTGGATCCTTGGGACGATGTACCTCCTGGGCATTCCGTTCAACATCCTCACGGGGATGATCACGAGCCTCACCGTCGGGCTCGGCGTGGCCTACACCCTCCACATGAGCGAGCGGTACAATCTGGAGCTGCAACGGACCGGCTCAGTCTGGGAGGCGATGAACCGAACCGTTACCGGGACTGGCGGCGCGCTGCTCGGGAGCGCCGCGACGACCGTTGGTGGCTTCGGCGTGCTCGTGTTCGCCATCCTCCCGCCGCTTCAGCAGTTCGGCCTCATCACGGGGATGACGATCATATACGCGTTCCTGGCGAGCGTGCTTGTCTTGCCGAGTCTGCTGGTGGTCTGGACGAAGTACTTCGGGCCGGACGCCGACTTCGAAACCCAATCGGGGAGTTCCGCCGCACCGTCAGCGAGTGATGGAGGTCGCCCAGAGGATAGATAGCGTGAAACGGGAGAAGAGATATCAAGTAGTCACATGAGCGCGTCAGACGACACTGGATACGGGAATCTCGGAATCAGGATTGTCGTAGCCGTTCCCGTATTTATCCTGATTTACACGGGTCTCAACTCGCTCGTCGTCCTCAGGCTCGGCGGACTGCTTGGGGTCGAGCGAACCGTCCTCTATGCGTGGATCGCGTTCGTCTCGTTGTCCCTGCCCGTTGCCATGCTCGTCGAACGGATCTTTCCGAACATCGTCTCCAGAATATTCTATACGGCAGCGACGCTCTGGATGGGAATGCTCCTCTTTCTCGTCTGTTCGCTCTTGATCTACGAGGTGGTGAGCGTCTTCTACTCCGTGCCGTATGCAGGACTCATAATTGTTGTCGTCGTCAGTGTGCTAACTGTCGTTTCAACGATAAATGCAACACGTATTGCGGTGACCGAAGTCGAAGTCCCAGTCGAGGGGTTAGAAGAGGACATCTCTATCGTCCAGCTTTCAGACCTCCATCTCGGCACGATACGAAACTCGGGGTTTTTGGGAACGGTTGTCGAGAAGGCGACCCGTCTCGATCCGGATGTCGTGCTGATTACCGGCGATCTGATCGATGCCAGCGCGAGGATTCACGAGGAGATGTTCGAGGAGGTCGAGAGATTCGGGGTTCCAGTGTATTTCGTCACCGGGAACCACGAGGTCTACGAGGGAGTCGACGAGGTGTATTCGACTTTGGCTGATACGGAGATCCAGGTGTTGAAAAACGAGGTCGTCGAGTACGATGACATCCAGATAATCGGAGTGGAATACGCAGAACGTGACGGCCATCTCGGAGAGGAGATCGAGAATCTGGAGATAGACGAGACGAAGCCTGCGGTACTCATGTATCACTCCCCCGAGAGAGTCGAGGACGCAAAACGGGCAGGAATAGACCTGCAGCTCGCAGGCCATACACACGCGGGCCAGGTATTCCCGTTCAATTTCGCGGTTCGGATGGCGTTCCAGTATATCGAGGGACTGTATGATCTGGGAGGGCTGTTCCTCTACGTTTCGCCGGGGACGGGAACCTGGGGCCCGTATATGCGGCTTGGTTCGAGAAACGAAGTAACGCAGATTACGCTGAAAGCGAAATAGAACTCTCGGTGGCAGGAAATTTATATACATACCAAACGTTCGGTCGACCATGTATCGCAATGACGGAACCACCGAAGCGCTCGCCCAGCGAGAGCGCCTCGTCGAGAATACGATGGAGTGCCGTGAGGATCCCAACATGATGACAGGACGAGGATGCGACGTTACCCCAGAGAGGGTGCTAGCACGATGACCGCCATACGGGCCGACGATATCTCGAAGGATTATGGAGACGTCCACGCCCTCGACGGCCTCTCACTGAGCGTCGAACCGGGGGAACTCTTCGGTCTGCTGGGGCCCAACGGGGCGGGCAAGACGACTACCATCCAGTTGCTCACTGGCCAGCTTGTCCCCGATGCTGGTACGATGGAGGTTCTGGGCGTCGACCCAGTGGCCGAACCCGTCGAGGTCCGTCGAAACGTCGGCATCCTGCCCGAACAGGAGTCCCCACCGAGTTTCCTGACACCTCGTGAGTACTTCGACTTCGTCAGCACCGTCCGAGATATCGACAGAGAGGTACTGGTCGACCGGGTCGAGGAGTGGACCGACCGGCTCGACTTCGCCGAGAAGCTCCACACGCTCAACACGGATCTCTCGCGGGGCCAACAGCAGAAAGTGATGCTCACCGCCACGTTTCTGCACGAGCCAGCGGCAGTGTTCATCGACGAGCCCCTCGTGAATCTGGATCCGATCATCCAGGAGCGAGTCAAGCGCTTCCTTGAGAGCTACGTCGACGACGGCAATGCGATCTTCCTGTCGACCCATCACATCGAGGTGGCCGAGCGACTGTGCAGCCATGTCGGCATTGTCCGGGAGGGTCGTCTGGTCGCCGAGCGCGAGCCCGGATCGCTTGCCGACGACGAATCTCTCCTCGACACCTTCATCGACGATGTCGAGGGGGGTGTGACCCCATGAGCGACGACAGGGGGGTCACAGCGACGCTCCTGCCTGTCATGATCCGCGAGGAATGGCGGCTCCACTCGACCCTGTTCGGGGGGCGGCGATTCGCAATCTTTCCCGTCTTCGTTGCGCTCGCGAGCGCCGGCATGGTCTGGACACTCGTCTCGACGGGCACAGCCCCCGACACCCTTGCGCTCTGGCTACACCTTCTCGTGTTCGCATTCGGGCTCTACACCGGAACAGTCGGCCTGATCGGCCGCGATGGAATGCGCGATCTGCTGGGCGACCTGAGTCTCGTGCTGTTCTCTGCCAGGACCCTCCCCCTCTCCCAGCGCCGACTGCTCGGGACGTTCATCGTCAAGGACATACTCTACTATGCCGTGCTCATCCTCGTTCCGCTGACAGTCGCCTTCGCTCCAGCGGCCGCCACGGCCGGTGATCTCGCCCGATTGCCACTGTTGTGGCTGACTCTCACAGGGACGTTCGTGATCGGCCTCGTCGTCACGTTCTCCGCGATTTCGGCTCGAACACGGGGGCGGGCGGGGACGGCGGTACTGCTCGCGGGTGCCGGCCTGGTGGGCCTCGCATGGGCCGCTGGAATCGACCCACTCGACTGGTTACCCTACGGGTTGTACGACGGGAGCGGTGTCGTCGCTCCGGCGGTCGGACTCCTTGCCACGCTCGCTCTCGCCGCGGTCAGCCTCGCTGCCTTCGACCCGACCAGCGAGCCGGCCTCACAGACGACCGAGCCAGCGTTCTTGCAGTGGCAGCGCCGGCTGCGGTACGACCCCGACGGACTGGTAGCGAAGACGCTGCTCGACGTCGCCCGGTCGAGCGGCGGGGTCGGGAAGGTGGTCTTCTCCGGGGGGGTTTTGTTCGCGGTCACAACAGGCCTCGTCGAGCTGGCGGGAAGTATCACGGGCCTCGAACCATCGACCGGGTTGTCCTTTGGGGCCGTGCTCGGACTGTCATCGTTCACCACCTACAACTGGGTAACCCAGTTCGACGATCCCGACACGTACCGCTCCTATCCAATCGCCACGGCGGCCGTCTTCGAAGCCAAGTTCCGGTCCTTTCTCGTGTTGGGCCTGCCAACGGTGATCGGATATTACTTCCTCGCCGCAGGGATCTGGGGTGAGCAGGCCACGGTCGCTGTCGCGGGCGGCGTGTTGTTGGTCGGGCTCTCTGTCTACCTGTTCGGGCTGACCGTCGCCCTGACCGGGCTCGACCCCAACACGTTTTTGTTCGATACGGCCCGCTTCGCAGCGTTCGCCATAGGATCCGCTGTCCCGCTGGTTCCGGCCCTCGTCGTCGGCTTCGTGGCCGATCCATCACCCCTCCTGTTAGCGCTACTTGCTGTGGCTGGCCTGGCACTCGGGATCGTCGGTGTCGGCCTGTTCCGTTGGTCCGTGCCCCGGTGGACCGAACGGTTCCGGATGGGCTGATACTGTTGGCTGTAACAGACCCAAGATTCGCCACCCCGGGGTGGCGAAATTCTTGAAAGACTTACAGCCAACAGTATGTCAAGGAGGAAAAATCGAAACGCCGAATCCCTTGCTACCCTATAATTCTCAAAGCTGCTTCGACGCCGTCGGCCGTACGCCTTCCGTGGGCACTTCCCTGTCGAACGCGGTGCTCGTGCCGAGAGGATTCAATTTCGCCCGTTTCCGGATTGGTGCCTGTGAGACGTGCTGGTAGAAAGACGGGGCACCACCAGTGGCAGATGATGACACATCCGAGAGTGGCAGGGGGACAGACGACATCGGGTCGGTCACGACAGCGGTGGCGACGACTCGTTCGTCTGGGCCGACTCTCCCGACCTCGTTGTCGCGTCCGGCCAGCCGGGGGCCGGATCGTCGCCGACGGCTGATCGCATCTTCGATCGAACTATCGATTGCCGGAACTCGCTCGGCGTGTGCGCTCTCTATTCGGCGTCGCCCTCAGGATTTTATATAGCAATATCAAATTTATCAGAGCGTTCAACGCTCTATAGGGAGTCAAGTATATATTGCTGCCAGACCCGCTCACGGGGACGAAACGGGTCGGTACGAATTCAGATCCGTCGCGTCGACCTCATCACGTCGTCACGCTTCTGAAGCGATTCGGACATTGTCCGTGCTCAGATGTCGCCGTTGACGATGTCCGCGACGCGCTCGTGATCGAACAACTGCTCGTCGGGACCGAACGCCGGATAGGAATCGCCGGTCTCGTCCGGCCACGCGCCGAACTGCTCGGGATACAACTGTTTGGCAGTCATCTCCAGCTGGAAGAGGTTCATCAGCGGCCCCTGCCACCGCGTCCCCTGTGGGTACACCCGACCATTCTGGACGGCGGACACCGCCTGCCCGAGTGGGTCGTCTTTGAGGTTCTGCGTCAACGCATCGAAATCGAACGTTCCCGTGACCGTCCACAGGCCGAGTATCACGTCCGGGTCGGCTTCTACCAACGCCTCCATATCGATCTGCTTGAACGGCCCCGAGAACTGTGTATCGCCGAAGGAATCAACAGCGCCGAGCGGTCGAGTGTGGGAGTTCCAGTACCCGGGTTCGTTCAGTCGGAGCTGGTAGATTGCGGACAGGTCCTCCGAGACAGAGAGGTACGCGACGGTCGGTCGGTCCGACTCCGGTGGAAGCCGGTCTTCGATAGCCCCGAGCAGGTCGTCGTGGACGGCTGCGAGCGCTTCGTACCGCTGTCGTTCACCATAGAGGGTTGCGACACGGTCGAACAACTCCCACAGCGGATAGTACTCGTACCCGTCGGCCCACGCTTCGGGCGGCGCGGCATGGTAGGAGCTGTAGTAGTTCCCGAGCCACGGCCCGACGTTGGTCGCAATTTCGTCGACGTCACCCTGATCCCAGTTGTCCAGTGTCGTCACCCAGGCGGGATCAACGAAGTGGAGGTCACTGTCGAGTTCGTACAGCTGCTCTTTGGTGAAGCCGTACTCCCCCGCGTTGTCCGCCCACTCGATCTCGAACTCGTCGAAGCCTGCGGTGAAGTACTCGAGGCCCGCCACGGTGCCGTCCCACCAGAGATAGTTGACGGTGTCGCCCTGCCCGAGTGCACTGGCCATGTCCGGGAACCACGGGAAGTGAGTGAACACGTTTGTCGGTGGCTCTTCGAGCGTGACCGTCCCGACGGGCGACAGTTCGGCCGAGTACCGCTCGGGCATCGAGGTCGCCGTCCCGGTGTCTGTCGCCGTCTCCGACTCCGTCGTCGTGCCCGTGCTCGTCTCGGTCGCCGTCGATCCGGAATCAGCGTTCCCCGCACAGCCAGCGAGCAGTCCACCGCCGATGACCGCCCCGCCGTACTTCATGTAATCCCTGCGCGTCGGTTCCTCGTGGTCGCTTGCATCGTGTTCCATATGATTTAGGCCGACCTAATCACTCAAAAGCGTTCCGAATTTTAGGCCAGCCAAAATACCAGTGAGAGCCGCTGCACTGTGGACACACCGGCGGCCCGTTCTCGGGGGAAGGCAGGCGCGTAGAATCTCGATGATCGGTGAGATGGGCGACAAATCGACGAGCGAAGCCGAAACCGATCTCATCGCCCGAGACGGCTCACGACTGCCCAGAATTGAGCTAGCTCTCTGTGATCCGGTTTGTCCCCGTGGGACGCATTTTATATTCTTGCCGGACGCGCTTTGGGGTATGAAACGGATCGTTTCCACGGACCAAGCGCCGGCCGCGGTTGGGGCCTACAGCCAGGCAACAGAAACCGACGACCTGATTTTCACGGCGGGACAGATTCCACTGACGCCAGACGGCGACCTGCTGGATCACACCGCGCTCGACGTCCAGACCGAGCAGGCCCTCGAAAACGTGCAGGCGATTCTGGAGGAAGCGGGCGCGAGCATGGACGATGTCCTGAAAGTCACTGTCTACATGACCGACGTCGATCAGTTCGAGACGATGAACCAGACCTACGAGACGTTCTTCGAGCACGATCCGCCTGCCAGAAGTGCCGTCGAAGTCGCGGCGTTACCGAAGGGGGTCGACATCGAGATCGAGGCCGTCGCGACCAGATGACGCCCGAACGACGTGCGGTTGTGCTGTGGGGCGTGATCGGAGCCCTGGCGTTTCTGGTCCTGTTGCAGGGCTACGAGTTGCTGGCCGACCGCCGCGTCGACTGGCTCGTGAAGGCTGTCGTTACACTGGGGGTCGGCCTCGTAGCTGCCGGCACGACGCGGCTGTTGCAAGGACGGGTCCCGACGCAGACCTAGAGCGGGCGCATTCTGACGTCGCCGTTGGTCGAGACAGCCATGAGCTCGTCCCCACCCGCCCCGAGCGTGCCGCGGATGTGTCTCGACCGATCGACTGACCGGTCGACATCCAGACCGCTGACGCCCACGTCGCCGTTGGTGGTCCGGAGGTCGACCACTGCGTCGAGATCCTCGGGCACGGCCACACGAATGTCCCCGTTCGTTGTTTCGACCCGCGTGTCCCCGCGGATCGACGGGGCCTCAACGTCGATCTCGCCGTTGATCGTCCGCGCCCCGTCGCGTCCCGTGATGGAGCGAGCAGTGACGTTGCCGTTGCCAGAGCGAAGCATCAGATAGCCCTCAACGCCGTCGACGCGGATGTCGCCGTTGGTCGTCCGGAGCGTCGCGTCACCTGGAACGTCGACGACCCGGACATCTCCGTTCTGGGTAACGACGCTGTCGACGGGCACGTCCGCAGGGAGATAGAGCGTCAGGTCGACGCTGACGCTCCGGCCGGGCGGCGTGTCGTCGATCGTCTCGACGTGGAATCGCTCGCCGTCCATCTCCGTTCGGACCTCGACCCGGTCGAACAGGTCGGCCCCGTAGCGGGTCGACTTCCGGATTTCGAGGGTCGCGGTGTCGCCGCCACCGTCCTCGATCCGGATGTCGCCGTTTCGGTTGGTGACTGCCAGGGGCGTCTCTGCAGGGATGGACACCTCGTCGCTCGTCTGCTCTGACTCCAGGACACCCGGGAAAGCACACCCGGCGAGTCCGGTCCCGACGGCTCCACAGGCGAGTAACACGCGTCGACGAGTGTGGTCGACCATGATGGCCGTTCTCGCGAACTGGTGAAAGATGTTGGCCAGGACGGTGGCGGACTTGCTGCTCGTGAGTTGCCCGCTGCAATATTCTATGGGCGCTGGAGGCTCTGTTCGAGTAGTGAACGAACTGACCTTTGAGGCGGGAAGCGACTAAAATCGCCAGCCATCACATACACCGAAAGACACAGTATTCTGTGTAACGGTAGATTCCTATATGCCGACGATCACGGTCAACGTCGACGATGATCTCAAAGATCGTATGGAACAACACCCGGAGATCAACTGGAGCGAAGTCACACGACAGGCCATCAGTGAGAAGATCGAGGCGCTTGAAGTGATGGCCGAACTCACCAGCGAGAGCGAACTCACCGAGAGCGACGTGCAGGAGATTGCGGATAAAATCAACGGGAGTGGACGCAATCGCATTGACGAGGAAACGGCCTAACCTCGACGAATGAAGCTGGTCATCGACGCGAACGTCGTCATCTCCGCACTCATCGCCGATTCGAAAACGCGCGAGCTCATTGTCACACTCGAACCCGATCTACTGACACCCACGTTCGTCTCTGACGAAGTCGAGAACCACGAGGACCTGATCGCCGAGAAGTCCGGGATGGAACCGGACCGGGTGGCACAGTTCATCGACCTCTTGTTCCAGTACATCGAAGTCGTCCCTGCTGACGAGTTCTATCCGACTATCGAGAGAGCAGACGAAGCAATCGGCGATACCGACCCCGACGATGCCCTCTATCTGGCGTGTGCGATAGCTTTCGATGCGGCCATCTGGAGTGACGATTCCGACTTTGACGAACAGGAGATAGTCCGGCGGTACTCAACGAGCGATGTGATCGATTCGTTCGGCACAATCTGATTCATACTACGAGCTATACGCAGATCTACGTGGAACTCACTCGCACGTTCGACGATCGAACGAGAGCAACCCCATTAGTATGGGCGCTGGAGGATTGTGAACCTCGCCGTCGGCTCCCGCTGGTCGCCGCCGTCTGGTTCAAATCCGCAGCGATACAGTTACGCCGCTCGCGAATTTGCTCACGGCAGAAACATGGGCGCTGGAGGATTTGAACCCCCGACAGCTTGGTCCGAAGCCAAGTACTCTGTCCAGACTGAGCTAAGCGCCCTGCACTCACGTGTTACCCGTGTTCCGGTTTAAACAACTCGGTTCGATCCGGCAGCACCTTTTTGCGCTCGCTCGCCGTCACTTCGTGTATGCCTGTCACGGACGACGAGACCCTTCGAGAGATTCTTGCAAGTGAAACCATCGCCGTCGTCGGCTGCTCGACCTCCCCGGGAAAAGCCGCCCACGACATCCCGAAATACCTGCTGGAGCACGGTTACGACGTGATTCCGGTCAATCCCTTCGCCGACGAAATCTTCGGCCGCGAAGTCTACGACTCGCTGGCCGACGTCCCAGATGAAATCGATATCGTCGACGTGTTCCGGCCGAGCGAAGAGGTCGCCGGAATCGTCAACGAAGTACTCGAACGCGAGGATGTCGAGACGGTGTGGCTCCAGCTCGATATCACCGACGACGAATCGGGCAAGCGCGTCGAGGAGAGTGGCCGGACGTTTGTGCAGGATCGCTGCATGAAAGTCGAACACCAGCGCCTTCGCGGGTAGCTACTCGGCAGTCGCCGTCTCGTCCGTCGTGTCTTCGCTCTCGTCGGTAGCGATATCCTCGATATTGGCGTCGGCGATGATCGAGTCGACATCGAGATCCTGTTCTTCGGCGAGTGCTTCGAGGAGCGCGCGTTGTTCGGCCAGGTCACGTTCGATGCCGTCGACCTGCTCGCTGGTCGACTGGACCTCGTTTCGGAGCTGGGCGAGCTGTTCGCGCAGCTCGTTTATCTTCTGGTAGCTGTCTTCGGCGAGCGAGGCGACCTTCTGGAGCTTTTTCGCAGTGCCTCCGAGTCCCATAGCCGGGTATTGACGGTGGGGTGTTGTGGGCGTTGCGGTGTCGGCCGCGACTGAACAACCAACGTGATAGTGATTCTTGTAGATTATTTCCAGATCACGCCACCCCCGGTGTCGGCGCGTACCGGTAAATCGCTACAGGAATCACTATGCGTGAACGAGTGGACTCGCCGGGATTAAGACCCACGACGCCCGAGCACCGACTATGGAACGCTCGCGCCGGATCGCGCCGCTGGTCGGGATCGCCGCCTGTCTACTCGTGCTCGGTGTACTGGCGGTTCCGTACGCGCTCGCGGACGCCGCGACAGTCAGGCTGTACTACGATTCGGGGCTGTTGCATCCGTTCGTGGCGGGACTACTCGCGACAATCTCGATTGTCGTCTTCGCTGCCGCCCGTGAGGGGCGAACCGATCCCGAACTCGCGGCGGGCGTGACGCTGACGTTCGGGCTGTTCGTGGTCTTGCTGGCGCTGGCGTGGGCGCTGACCGTCCGCGTCGACGTCGCGGGGCCGGAACTCGCAGAGCACCGGTGGGCGCTGGTGGCCGTCAGCCTCGGGGTTCCCGGGGCGGCGGCGTGGTACGCGCGTTCGCTCGGCCTGGTGTAGAACTGCGGCGGTCCGAGTCGCGTCGTGCCGAAAGACCCTTACGTTGCAACCGGCTACGAGAGAGTGGACTAGGTCGGGCGGTTAGGCCCCGCTCGTACTCCCGCACTATGGTCTTTAGCGGGGGCCGAACCCGGGGGCGTCCGGTAGACGGGCGCGGACCCCGCAAGCTAACGTGGAAACCTCGTCCGACGGGGGTAGCGGTCCACGGCGACTCACCTGCAGGGGTGATTCGGCGTGGTTGACCGCGGGCAATCCGCCAGGCGCGGAAGCGAGCAGCGGGCCCGCGGACACCTGCCGCTCGTCGGGTCGCGGGGTGGAGGAGGCGCGCGGGACTATCCGTGCTCGAACGCCGGGCAATCCCGTTGTCCACCCATTCATATCGATTCGCGAGATTCCGAGCAGCCTGCGATATCTCGAAGCTGCGGTTCGAGAACAACGGCAAACCAGGCGCAGTCTCGTCGATGTGACTGCAGAAGTGACCTGAATAGGGGGGATACAGCCGGCAATAGCAGTTTTTTTGGTGGTTGCGAATAACTAGCGTAGTAGCAGGGGGTACCATGAAACAGTACATTTCGTATCAATTAGCAGGGGTCGTGTCGTTTCTGCTGGTGTCAGTTGCAGCGTTCGCCGCCAGCGGCGTCTTCGGGAGTGGGTACACTGCGGGGCTGGTCTTCGGGTTCGGGATCGGGCTGGCAGTCGCGCTGTTCGAGTACGGCGTCGTCGTCGAGACGGAGGTCCGTTCGAGCGGCTATCCCGACGCGATCAAACAGAAGATCGACCGGGTATTTGAGTAGTAGCGAGACTCCGAGCGTAGCGAGGAGTCTCGAAAAGATCGAGCGGCGACTGCTGGGGGCATCTCGAAGCGTTCGAAAGTCACCGCCTGCGCAGTTTCCGACTACTGTAGCACAGGCCGGCGAAACCGTGAACGGCGAGCAGCGCGCCGAATAGCCAGGCGGTACTCCAAGCCGTGAACAGCGCGATTCCGAACAGAGTGAGGAATCTCGAATAGACAAGCGGCGACGAAGGAGCCGCGAACAGAGAAGCGATCCACAGCCCCGCGACGAGGATGGAGGCGGCGGCGAGGAGCAAGCCGTCACGATACACACGACGTGGTGGGGCAGCCACAACGACGTCTCTTCCGGGTCGAAGGGTTAGTGATGGAGCAGTCCGTACAGCCGAGTATGAGCGAGGCTACGCTCGTCTACGACGACGACTGTGGATTCTGCACGTGGTGGGCGGACTACATCGCCGAGCGATCGGACATCGAACTAGCCGGGTTCTCCGAACTGAGCGAGGACCTTCGCGAGAAGCTGCCCGAGGACTACGAGGAGTGTGCGCATCTGGTGGTCGACAGCGAAGTCTACTCCTGTGGGGCAGCGATCGAGCAGGCGCTCGGTCGGTCAGAACTCGGTGTCGACTTCGAGCCGCTCTTTCAGTTCTGCCGGCAGTTCGACGAGTATTCGCGTTTCCGCGAGTGGGCCTATCGCGAGGTCGCCGACCGGCGTGATCTCTTCGGGAAGGTCATCTCCAAGGAACCGCCGGCACGGTCGAACAGCCGGGAGTGACCGACAGGCGGGCAGTCAGGACTCGTGGAACGCCCGGAGGATCTCCAGCCCGCGCGCTGTCTTGGCGAATTCGGCAGTCGGGTGGACGGCGTCACAGTGGGTGCAGACGAACGACTCGTCCGGTTCGGGGAGGTCAGACGGCGTCGCTTCCCACGACTCGTTACATTCGGGACACTGCAGTGGAATCCACGACTCCTGCATGGGTGGATGTCGTGGGTCCCGCCGGATGAATATTGGGGCTACACGCTTCGGTAGCGCTCTCGGGCAGAGGCGTTCGAGTGGCGGCCGTCTTTATGTGTCGTGAAATGAAATCACACACCGAACCGCGATGAGCATCGACGAGACGGACCCGCGCTGCCCGGAGTGTGGCGAGCCCATCGGGCAGACGGCGACCTACTGTATGCACTGTTCGGCCGACCTGACCGACTATCAGGAGACAGTCGAAGACGACAAACTCTCGTGGGACGGAACCGACGAGCAGTCGTCCAGTGATGGGGCGACGACCACAGAGACGGTCGCCGAGAGTGCCAGCGGTGTCGCGGATGCGGCCGGGGTCGGGACCGATGACGGACAGATTCTGGATCCGGACGGGTTCGTCGACAACACGCTGACCGTTATCGTCGGCATCCTCGGCGGGATCGTCGTCGGGTTCGTCGGGACCACGGTTTTGATCGCGCTCACCGAGAGCGGGTGGGCGCTGCTGTTCGGCCTGGTCGCGTGGCTGGGATCGACGGCCTATCTGGTCCGGAGAAGAACTGTGCAGGGTGCGATTTCGAAGACGGGATACGCCGTCGCGCTGGTGCTGCTGTCGATCCCGGTGATCGCACTCAGTCCCGCCCTGCAGGTCGACGGCGGGCTCGAAGGGCGAGGGGAATTCTTCGGAGCAATGTTGCTGTTCGTGCTGATTCCAGCACTCTTCGCGGCCGGGATCGGCTGGGTCGCCTCGAAGTTCGTTCCCGACGATCTCGGCGGTAGCGAGGGGTGATACTGCCGGCAGTGAGAGAAATGGACGCGATCAGTCGTCGGACTGGGCGACGGCTTCGTAGCCCTCGATATCCAGCGAACCGCCGATGGTGCGGTTCGGGTAGGGAATGTTGATGTCTTCCTCGTCGAAGCGCTGTTTGACGGCCTTGACGTACTCGCCTTTCGTCTTCACGAAGTCGCTCCGGGCCGGATTCGAGATCCAGACCCGCGACTTCAGACCGACCGAGGAGTCACCGAGCTCGGTCAGTCGAACCGACGGTGCGGGGTCTTCGAGGATGTGTTCGTGCTTTTCGGCTTCCTCGATGATGATGTCAGTCGCCTTGTCGATGTCGTCGTCGTAGCCGATACCGAACAGGAACTGCAGTCGCAACTGCTCTTTGGCGACGGGGTTCTTGATGACGCCGTCGGTGAGGTTAGCGTTCGGAACCGTCAGCAGTTCGTTATCGAACGTTCGGACACGGCTCACGCGCAGACTGATGTCCTCGACGATCCCGGAGTTGCCGTCCCACTCGATCCAGTCGCCGATGCGGAACGGTTTGTCCGTGTAGATGAACACGCCAGCGACGAAGTTCTTGATGACATCCTGCAGGGCAAAACCGATCGCCAACGTGGCGGCAGCGGCGATGGTCGCCAGTGAGGTGAGGATGTCACCATAGCCGGCGATACGGAACGCAACGGCGAGGGCGACGAACCCAATCACGAATCCAGTCGCCTTCCGGATCGGGGTCCGGGCGTGCTCGTCGAGCCCACGGCGACGCATTACGCGACCGACCAGTGGCTGCACGATCGCTTTCCCGGCGAGGTACAACACGATGAACGCGACGACGAACGTGATCGCCGAGCCCAGCGGGTTTGCGATCGAAAGTTCGAGACCGACATCCTCAGCGAGGAATTCCGCCACTGGACCGTTGGCGAGCTGCAGTGAAATCACCGCTTGAACACCCCTGTGTGGCCCCGGGTCTGGACGACCTCGGCGTTCGTCAGCGCAGCGAGCTCGTCAGCCAGTTCTTCCGTCGTCGTCCCGCCGCGTGACGACCGCAAGAACTTGACTTTGACCAGTTCGGCGTTGTCTAATTGATTCGAGAGTTCCTCGGCGACCGATTCGACGCCGCCTTTCCCGACCCGGAGTGTCGCGTCCAGATCGTGGATCTCTCCTTGCTTCTCAGAATCTATCATGTAGCTATGTTATTTAGCGGAGAGGGTTTAGAGTCTTCGGCCAAAAGAGTTAGGGAGTGTTTCTTTACTACCACTCTGCTCATTGATAGCGATAGCGTGCCTGTGTACCACAGTCACACGTGACGACGACGTGGCCATCCTGGGTGCGGACACGGGCGTTCTTGCCGGGGATCAGATACGTATCGCAGGCGTCACAGGTGAAGCGGTCGAACTGTGTGGGGAGCGACAGTCGGTTGCGCTCGGCGACGCGCCGAGCAAGACGGACGTACTCGCGAGCGCGGTCGTCGTTGCCCTCGCGTGCAGCGGCCGCTGCCCGCTCGTGGAGGATCTCGATTCGCTCGCGGGCGATCGTCTCGCTCGATCCCATCTATCCATCCGTTCTCGACCGGGCGAGTTAGACGTGTCGTTCGACCCGCGTGACGTCTCACGGGCCGCATCTTCGAGATTCCACTCTTCGCACGACTATGCCGTTCGCTTATTCGAGATTCCTCGCTTCGCTCGGCCGCACGCTTCTCGCGGCTTCGCCGCTCGATCTTTTCGAGATTCCTCGCTTCGCTCGGAATCTCGCTATCGCTCGTTCGACAGGATTAATTCCTCGGATAGCGAGCCACAGGGTGTGCGCGTCCTGAACTATCTGGAGCTCGAAGGTCGGCTCGACCGAAGTGGGATCAGCACGTCGGTCGACCACCAGCGCGCCGCGCTGGCACAGTCAGAGACGGACGTGACCTATCTGACCACTCCGTGGTACGGCGGTGACATGAAACTGGCAGCGATCAATCGCGTCGCCCACGGGCAGGGGATGTCCTCGTTCGATCTTGCTCACTGCAACATGATCGGGCCGGGCAGCGTGTTCGTCGCACGCCAGGCCCGCAAGAAGGACATCCCGCTGGTACTGCACGCCCACGTCACCAGCGAGGACTTCGCCGAGAGCTTCCGCGGGTCGAATATCCTCGCCAGGCCGCTCCGGCGCTATCTGCGGTGGTTCTACTCGAAAGCAGACCTCGTGCTCTGTCCCAGCGAGTACACCAAAGCGACCCTCGAAGACTATCCGATCGACGCGCCGATCCGACCGATCACCAACGGAATCGATCTGGACTCGGTGGCCGGCCACGAACAGTTCCGCGACGAGTACCGCGAGCGCTACGATCTCGATGGGATGGTCGTCTTCGCGGTCGGCAGCGTCTTCGAGCGCAAGGGCCTGACCACGTTCTGTGAACTCGCCCAGCAGACCGACTACGACTTCGCGTGGTTCGGCGAGTACGACGGGAGCCTGCTTGGCTCGCGAACGGTCAGGAAGTGGACGAAGAACCCACCCGAGAATGTCACTTTTACCGGCTGGGTCGAGGACAAGCGCGGCGCGTTCGCCGCGGGCGACGTTTTCTGTTTCCCCTCGAAAGTCGAAAACCAGGGTCTCGTGGTCCTGGAGGCGATGGCCTGCGAGAAGGCGGTCGTCTTGCGTGACATTCCCGTGTTTCGGGAGTACTACGAGGACGGCCACGACTGCCTGCTCTGTTCGACCCAGGAGGAGTTCGTCGAGGCACTGGAGCGGCTGGAAGCCGATCCCGATCTCCGGGAACGATTAGGCAAGAACGCCCGCGAGACGGCCGAGAACCACAGTCTGGAACGGGTCGGCGAGGAACTGGTCGACGCCTACGAGGAAGTCGCAACAACTTAAGTATCGCTCGTACAATCCTTGGACGAATGGGGACACCAACGGTCGCCGCGTTCACGGACACCTATCTGCCGACCATCAACGGCGTTACCTATACCGCCAAGTCCTGGCGCGAATGCTGGGAGAAGCGCGGCCACGAGATGGATATCGTCTATCCCCGCTCGAAGGACTATCGTGCGGGCAGCGGCGAGTATCCCGTCCGGAGCGTGCCGTTTCCGTTCTACGAGGGGTTCCGTATCGGCGTCCCGAGAGTGCCCGACGGCGTCACAGACGCCGACATCGTCCACGCACATACGCCCTTCTGCGTCGGTCTGAGTGGGCTTCGACTCTCGCGCTCACAGGACCTCCCGCTGGTCGCGTCCTATCACACACCGACTAGCGAGTACGCAGAGTACATCTCGTTCAACGGAGCGATCGAGCGCACTGTCCGCCGGTGTGCTGAATCCTACGAACGGTGGTTCCTCGAACAGACCGACCTCATCGTCGCTCCGAGCGAGCGGACGCGCCAGCACGTCCTCGAAGAGGTCGGCGTCGACACGCGCGTCGAAGTCGTCCCCAACGGCGTCGACATCGATCGCTTCGAGCCAGTCGACACAGTCCAATTCCGGGACCGGTACGACCTCGGCGACGGCCCGCTGATCGGCTACACCGGCCGCCACGGCTACGAGAAGTGCCTGCCGGACATTATCGCGGCGGCCGACGGGCTCGACGTGACCGTCGTCTTCGGCGGTGACGGCCCCGCTCGTGACGACCTCGAAGCGCGGGCCCGGAAAGCCGATGTCGACGTTCGCTTTCTGGGCTTTCTCGACCGCGAGGAACTCCCGGCCTTCTACTCGGTGCTCGATATTTTCGCGTTCCCCAGCCCCGTCGAGACGCAGGGGCTGGTCGCCCTGGAGTCCAACGCCTGCGGAACGCCAGTCGTCGGCGTCGACAGCGGTGCCCTCTCGGACACCATCGAAGACGGCGAGACCGGGTATCACTACCCCCAGGGCGACGTCGAGGCCTTCGGCAAGGCGATCCAGCACGGGCTCGACGACCGCGAGCGACTCAGTCAAACCTGTATCGACCGCCGCGAGCAGTTGAGCGTCGAACATTCGGTCGACCGGCTCGAAGAGCTGTACGACTCTGTGCTCGCGAAGGCAAGTCCCGTCCCGTAGCGCGCGGTGCAATCAGTGCTCCAGTCGTGACTGCCACTCCCGGAGCGCAGCGATCCGTTCGTCTGGTGCGGGATGGGAGCCAGGCAGAAGCCGATCACACAGCCGCTCCCAGCGTCGCTGGAGCCGCCCGAGACCGTCGTCGTGGACATCCTCGTCTGTCGCTTCGAGGGCGTACGGCAGCACGCAGAGTTCCCGCACGCCCGTCTCGGCGTCCCGGAAGTCCGTTTCGGGTCGTCGATCCCTGGTCAGCGTTTCGAGAGCGCGCGCCAGCGCAGCCGGTGAGCCGCTGATCGCGACGCCGCCAGCGTCGGCGGCGTACTCCCGGATCCGCGAGAGCAGGCGGTAGCAGGCGGTACTGGCGAGATAGAGGACCGCGGCGATCGGGAACGCGACGACCGCGAACACCAGCAGTGGAATCTCGATCTGCGGTGCACCGAACGTCTCCTCGCTGTCGAGATCCCAGAGCCAGTTGAGGAGCATCGACTGGCGGAGCGAGCGGACGTATCGCTGGAGGAACTGCTCGGTCACCGTCGGCAGGAACGCCGCCGCGGTCATCACGAAGGCGTCGCCGTTCTTGAGGTGGGCGAGTTCGTGAGCCAACACCGCGTCGAGTTCGTCATCTTCCAGCGAATCGAGCAATCCTGTGGTCACGAACAGCGTCCGCTCACCGGGCCGGCTCGCGACGTAGCTGTTGGGCGTGTCGGTGTGGACCAGCCGAATGGCCGGCGGCGCGAGGTCGGCAGTCTGGGACAGGCGGGCCACGCGCTCGCGAACAGGATGACCCACTGCAGGCTCGGCCACTTCGAGGGTGTCGTCCTCGTCGCCCTCGTCGTCGCTCCGGTCGGCGAGGATGACGTTTTTCAGTGACTTCTCCGGGCCGATATTCCCCTCGGTGACGTCACGCAGCGTCAGCCGGTAGCCGAACACCGACTGGACGACCAGTGTGAGTGGCGTGCCGACGAGGAGAGCGAGCCACAGCGGGACGAGGCCGAACTGGATCGGCCAGGTTACCGCGTACGGCTGAAAACTGATCAGGGGTAGCAACCAGATAGCGACGTGTCCCAGCACGTAGACGGCGGCGACGAACGCCACGTCGAAGACGAGCAACACCGCTGCGAGCGCGACGATCCGCAAGCGATGCCGGTGGATGGAGGGCTGACGCGTCGACATCATCCAGACGTTCCCACGATGAAATGAAAAACGTGTCGGAAAAGACGTTCTTGGCTCGCTATCTCCTGAGTGGTCATCCTGAAGAGGGTCGAGGAATAGTCGACGCTATGGGCCTCGTCGCAGAGTTCGATATTCACTGCCCGGCACTGCCGCTGACCGACGTCGCGGCCGCAGCCCCCGAGGCAGGCCTCATCGTCGAGATGCAGTACAATCACGGACGGCGACCACTGTTCATCACACACGTTACCCACGACGATTCCGCACCGGTCGAGGCTGCCTTCGAATCGAGTCCGTTCGTCGCGGACTTCGTACTCGTCGGGCGAGCGGGCGAGACCCGCCGCTACCAGATTGAACCCTCGCTCTCGCTCGAAGAGACGCTGGGCAACGCCCTGGACAATCTGGACGGCCTGCGGGCGCTGGCGACGACTGAGGCCTCTATCGACCGCATCGAGGTCACACCAGACGGGTGGATCCAGTCAGGCTGGTTCGCCGACCGCGAGGCGTTCGACGACTTCCGGTCGTTCTGGCAGGCCGAGGCTGGCTTCACGCTGCGGCGGCTCACCCGCGATGGCGACCCTGAACCCCCCGGTGAGGGGCTGACCGACCGCCAGCAGGAAGCCCTTCGGACCGCCTACGAGATGGGCTACTTCGAGATTCCGCGGACGACTTCCCTGGAGGCGGTCGCGGACCAACTGGGAATCTCGGCGTCCTCGCTGTCCGAACGACTCCGGCGAGCACAGACCCACGTCATCGAGACTAGCGTCGCCTCGACGTGGCCGCCGCTTCCCGATAGCACTTAAACGGTCTCACTGCTGAGAGTGAGATTCAGCCCCGGACGACTGCAAAACAGAGATCCACGATGCAGACAGTCACTGCCGCAGATGGGAGACGCACCGAGTACGAGACACACGGCGACGGCCCGACCCTTGTGCTCCTCTATGGCGGAGGCGGCCGCCGCTTCTGGGATCCGATCGTGCCCGCCTTCAGCGAGGACTACACCGTCGTCGTCCCCAATCGACGAGTCCACGACGAGGACGACCCGGTCGAAGGATACATCCAGCGCGAGGTCAGTGATGTCGAGGCCCTGATTGAGGCGGTCAGCGGCGATCCGATCCTGTTCGGCCACTCATTCGGCGGACTCAAAGCAATCGAGACTGCCCGCGTCGCCGACGTTCGCGCGGCGATCGCCTACGAACCTGCCTACCTCGTCGGCGAGTACCGGGAGCAGGCTGATCTGGCCGCCCAGATGCAGGACCGTCTCGACGCGGGTGAGCCGCGCGAGGCAATGAAGTTGCACCTGAAGGAGGTTATCCACGGCGGCGATATCGAGCACTTCGAGTCGTGGCTCGAATCGTGGGATGGCTGGCCCGAAAGCGCCGAGAACGCCGAACACACCGTCAGAATGGATCGGGCGCTCGAACAGCACGAACTGGCCGATTCGCTGGAGATAGACGCGCCGGCATTACTGCTTTCCGGCAGCGACGGCCCGGCACACCTCCGGGATAGTATCAGGACCGTTCACGACCGGCTCGATCACAGTCGGTTCGTCGAGTTCGACGGGGTGGGTCATCTCGGACCGGTAACGGGGCCGGAACGGGTGATCGACGCAGTACAGTCGTTCCTCGGGACGCATCCGGACCTGTAGATTCGTAACTACTTCCTGTGTGGCATCGCTCGGGTCGGTATGGCATCTGAGCCGGGGTCGTACACACAGGTGGGCGCGTGGGGCCAACTCGCCACAGCCGGTATCGCGGGGGCAGCCTGGTATCTGGGTGCCGGGTCTGTCTTCATCCTCGCCTGTGCTGGCTATTTGGTTGCGACGCTACTGGGGATCGTCGGCATCGTCAGAACCGAAGAGATTCCGGTCCACGGGCCAGTCCTCTATCCGTTCATCGTTCCCGGATTCGTGCCGCTGTACTACTTCGCGATGAAACTCTGACCAGCACGGCGAACAGTACGCTGTTCTCAGGCCAACGCGCTGCCGGCCCGAATGATCGTTTTTTCGCCAAACGCAGGCCCGACGATCTGCAGTCCGACAGGGAGGCCGTCGTCGGTTTCACCTGCAGGCACGGAGATGGCCGGGAGATTCGCGAGGTTGACGGGCGTCGTGTTCGCGTCCGCGAGGTACATCGTCAGGGGGTCGTCCAGACTCTCGCCGCGTTCCATCGGCGGAACGGGCATCGTCGGTGAAGCCAGCACGTCGGCCTCTCTCAGCGCCTCGTCGAAGTCCTGTTTGATCCAGTCGCGGGCGTCCTGAGCCTGTTTGTAGTACTTGTCGTGATACCCTGCGGAAAGGGCGTAGGTTCCCAGAAGAATTCGGCGTTTGACTTCCTCGCCGAAGCCCTCCTCGCGAACGCCCGCGAACTCCTCGTTCCAGTTGCCCTCGTACTCGGGCGTGGGGCCGTAGCGGACGCCGTCGAACCGCGCGAGATTCGAGGAAGCCTCGCTCATGGCGATCACGTAGTAGGCCTCGACAGCGTGTTCGAGTGACTCCATCGAGACTTCGTGGTAGCTCGCACCCTGTGATTCGAGTTCTCCGATCGCGTCCCAGAAGGTATCGACGACGGCCTCGTCAGCGCCGTCGAGCAGTTCGGTCGGGACACCGATCTGCAGGCCATCGACATCGCCGTCGGCGGCCTCGGAGAGACCGCTCCCAACCGCTTCATCGAAGCTCCCCTGCTCGCGGGCGTCGCCCGCTCGCTTTTCGGAGGCCCACGGGGCCTCCCTGGTCGTCGCGTCGTGGTCGTCCTGTCCGGCGATGACCTCCAGCAGCTCGGCAGCATCCTCGACAGAGGGGGCGATCGGGCCGATCTGTTCCAGCGAGTTGGCGTAGGCGATCAGCCCGTAACGGGAGACCAGCCCATAGGTGGGTTTGATCCCGACGACGCCACAGAAAGCGGCGGGACAGCGGATCGATCCACCAGTATCGGTTCCCAGCGCGAGGTCGGCCTCGCCCGCGGCGACCGCGGCGGCCGAGCCACCCGAGGAACCGCCCGGAACCCGACCCTCGGCGGCGGGGTTCTCGGTCGCGCCGAACGCCGATGTCTCGGTGGTCGTCCCCATCCCGAACTCGTCCATGTTGGTCTTGCCGGAGATGGTCGCGCCGGCGTCTTTCAGGCGCTCGACGACCGTTGCGTCGTACGGCGGGACGTACCCTTCGAGCATCTTCGACCCGCAGGTCGTCTGGATGCCTTCCGTCGAGATATTGTCCTTGACGGCGACGGTCTTGTCGGCGAGCGGACCCTCACCCGACCCCTCGATCGTCTCGCGAGTGACGAAAGCGTTGTACGTGCTCATCTACGACACCTTCGGCCCCTTGAAGTAGCCGTCCTCACTCTCGGGAGCGTTCTGTAACGCCTCCTCCTGGCTGAGACACTCGTGGGCCTCGTCGGGGCGCATCACGTTCACCAGGTCGGCTTCGCTTTCGACCTCGGGCACTTCCTCGAGGGCTTCGAAGGCCGCGAGGATCTCGCCGAACTGCTCGGTGAACCGCTCGACCTCCTCGTCGTCGAGGTCCACCCGCGCCAGATCGGCGACGTGACGGACCTCCTCGGGATCGACGGCGGGTTCGCTCATGTCTGTCGCGAAGGCAGGGCCAGCGGTAAGGATTTCGATGCCACGTGGACCAGCGACACCAGCAGTTGTGCCCACTTCACACAACTATCGAACGTGTGATTACCGTTCGACGCGAACGAGATATAGCGAGACGAATCTCGATTTCCGAAACAGGAAATGACTTTTCGGCTAGCCGAAGATTTAAGTCGCCGTACCTACAACACAATGACGAAGCCAGGTAATTCTTCGGGCGCGTGCCCGATGTGTATCCTCCAAACCAATGACAGACACGACCATCAGACGTCACGAGCGCACGAGCGAGCGAGAGGAATCCACCGACGAGCAGGCCAGCGAAGAGCAGGTCTGCCCGGAGTGTGGTGGAAAGCTTGCAAGCGACTCCGAGCGCGGCGAGACCGTTTGTACCGAGTGTGGTCTCGTCGTCGAGGAAGACGAGATCGATCCCGGTCCGGAGTGGCGTGCGTTCGACGCCAAAGAGAAAGATCAGAAGTCCCGCGTCGGCGCACCGACGACGAACATGATGCACGACAAGGGGCTCAGCACGAACATCGGCTGGCAGGACAAAGACGCCTACGGCAACTCCCTGTCCAGCCGCCAGCGCGAGAAGATGCAGCGCCTCCGAACATGGAACGAGCGCTTCCGGACCCGGGACAGCAAGGAGCGCAACCTCAAGCAGGCACTCGGTGAGATCGACCGCATGGCCAGCGCACTCGGTCTGCCGGAGAGCGTTCGGGAGACCGCCAGCGTGATCTACCGCCGCGCACTCGACGAGAATCTGCTTCCCGGGCGTTCGATCGAGGGCGTCGCGACCGCGTCGCTGTACGCCGCCGCCCGGCAGGCCGGAACGCCGCGGAGTCTCGACGAGATCGACGGCGTCTCCCGCGTGGAGAAAGACGAGATCGCCCGCACGTATCGGTACGTCGTCCGCGAACTCGGTCTCGAAGTTGCGCCTGCCGACCCCGAGAGCTACGTGCCGCGGTTTACCAGCGACCTTGAACTGAGCGAAGAAGTCGAGCGCCGCGCCCGCGAGCTCCTGAGCACGGCCAAGCGAAAGGGCGTCCACTCCGGAAAATCGCCCGTCGGACTGGCCGCGGCTGCGGTCTACGCTGCCTCGCTCCTGTCGAACGAAAAGGTGACCCAGAACGAGGTCAGCGATGTCGCCAACATCTCCGAGGTCACGATCCGGAACCGCTATCACGAACTCCTCGAAGCCGAGGACGACGTCCCGGCCTAGGAACGTTTTTCCCGCCGCGAACGCAGGCCGCGGTATGGAGACGACTCGTCACTTCGTCGCGACCGTCTACGTCGTCAGCGACGGCGCTGTCGCGCTACACGACCACGACAAACTCGAGATGTGGCTCCCGCCCGGCGGCCACATCGACCGCGACGAACTCCCACACGTCGCTGCCAAACGCGAAGTCCGCGAGGAGATCGGCCAGGATGTCGACTTGCTTGCGCCCCAGGGTGAGCTTTCCTCACCAACGGTCGAATCGATTCCCGAACCACAGCACTTCCTGCTCGAAGACATCAACACCTGCGACGGCGAGGTCGGCCACCAGCACATCGACTTCGTCTTCTACGGCCGCGCCGAGAGCCGCGAGATCGATCCCGGAGCCGGCGAGGCACCACCCGACGCATGGGAGTGGTTTACGCCCGCGGATCTTCGGGACAACCGCGACCGGCTGGAACCCGACGTGGTCGAGATCGGCCAGCGAGCGATCGAGGTCGTCTCATAGTGATTGCTGTAAGTCTGTTCCGGATCGGCCGCGCGCCTTCGTGCGGTCGTATCAGTAAATCGTTACAGCAATCACTATCAGATTAATCTTCCATCACGAGAATCCGTCCGAAGATCGCGACGCTGGCCATGAACAGCCCGCCGAAGATGACGTACAGAAGGACTTTCACCGGCAGCGGCAGCGGCATGAAGAACGTCGCCAGCGCCATCAGCAGCGCTGCCACCCCGGCCGCGGCCCCGAAGACGACGATTCGTGGTGCCATCTGCTCCAGACTGTGCGGTCCGGGCCTATGAATCTATCTCACTACGCATTCCGAAGGACGGGGTCGCTCACGGGATCGAGAGCATCGCCTCGACATCCGCCCAGGAGAGGTACACCCGTGCGCCGAGCGTCCGGGCCGCCAGGGCCCCGCAGGCGTTGGCGGCCGCCAGTGCCGCTTCGGTCGTCCGCTGCTCGCGAGTAGCCAGAAAGCCCGCGGCGAAGGCGTCGCCCGCACCTGTGGTGTCGACCGGTTCGATCGGAAATCCTGAATGGACAGTGACCTCGCCGTTCTCGCGGACCTCGGCCCCGTCGGCTCCGTGTTTGACGACCACCGTCTGGATGGCGTCGAGGAGGGTCTCGTCCGCGAGAAGTGCGGCCTCGCGTTCGTTGAGGAAAATGAGGTCGGTCAGTTCGACGACGGCGTCGTAAGCGCGGTCGGCGATCCGGCGTCCCGGATCGAAACTCACCGACACGCCGGCTTCGACCGCCGTCTCGGCCAGTTCCAGCGCCGTGTCCGGCCGCTGGTTCGTGAGGTGGAGGTGGGCCGCATCGCGGATGGCTTCAGTGTCGATCTCGTCCACGGTAAACGATTCGTTCGCGCCCTCGTTGCCCAGCACCATCACCTCGCCCTGCTGGTCGACGACGAGATATTTGACTGTAGTTTCGGCGTCAGCAACCTCAACGAGGGAGGTCTCGACCCCGAGAGCGTCCATCTCACGACGGACGAGATGGCCGTGGTCGTCGTGGCCGACGCTGCCGATCAGCGTCGGTGCGTCCTCCAGCCCTGCCAGGACTGCTGCGACGTTCGAGGCGCTGCCGCCGCCGGCCTGGCGCTGGCCCGTGATTCGGGCCTCACCGTCGGCTTCGGGCAAGCGGTCAACCCGCAGGGTGACGTCCCAGTTGACGTGGCCCGCACAGACGATCCGGGTCACGAGTTCGACTCCGTGTCCGACTTGCCAGTCGGTCGCTCCGTCCCGGGTTCGGCCCAGGGCTCGGTCGTCCCCCCGCCAAAGAGTTCGCGCATCAGCGTGACGATACTCTCGGGTGGGAACTGGCCGTGCTCGGTGACGATCGCATCGACATATCGCGGCGGCGTGACGTCGAAGGCAGGATTCTCGACAGTGATGTCGCCGATCGCTGCCCGCTGCTTGTCCTCGATCACTTCCGACACCTCGCGCATCTCGATCTCGACAGTGTGGCCGGTCATCGTATCGGGATGGAGTTTGATCGTCTGGGCGGCGACCATGATCGGCGTCCCGCGGTCGCGAGCGTTGACCGCCAGCCCGGAAGTCCCGATCTTGTTGATGACACTGCCGTCGGCGGCGATGGCGTCTGCACCCACCATGACGTGATCGACGTCGTTGAGGTAGCGGCGGGCCGCCGAGTCGACGATCAGCGTGACGTCGACGCCCAGTTCTCGAAGCCGTTCGGCAGTGATGTGGCCCTGGTTGCGCGGACGGGTCTCCTTGACCACGGCGGTCAGTTCTTTGCCCTGCTGGCGAGCGGCTTCGACGCAGGCGAGGACGTCGGTCGAGTGGCAATGGGTCATGATCCGGTCGCCGTCGCGCAGGCGGTTGGCCCCGACCGCACCGAGGTCGTCCTGAGCGTGTTCCAGGCGACTACAGAACTCCACAGCACCGGCGATAGTATGCTCACGAACCGTCTCGACGGTGTCGCCGTCCATCCGCTGGAGGACGTACCGGAGCGCGTTGGGCAACGACACCGCCGTCGGTCGGGTATCAAGCAAATGGCGGGCGGCCGCCCGGAGTTCCGCCCGGAACGCCTCGGGCGTCTCGGCGTCACTCTCGACAGCCTGTGTCCGGAGAGCGTCGGCCGCGGCGTCGGCGATCGTCGCGGCCCCGCGGGTCTCCATCTCCGCGATGTCGACAGCGACCGTCTCGACCGTCGGATGGAGGTCTGTCATGGCAGTCATCTACGGCAGCGACCGATAAAACTGGACAGGGCTCACAGACGCCCAGAAACAGCGATTCGTCGAGCTGCTCGGCCAGAAGAGGAGAGGTCGATATCGGCGAAAATCAGGCCATCGCGATTCCCTGCTCGGCTTCGAGCAGTTCGTGGTAGCGATTCCGGATCGTGACCTCGGAGATGTCCGCAACCTCGGAGACGGCAGCCTGGGTGGTCTTCTCGTTGGTGAGCAGCGACGCAGCGTAGACCGCGGCGGCCGCGAGGCCCACGGGTGACTTGCCCGAGTGGACGCCCTTCTCTTTGGCGTTGGTCAGCAACTCGCGAGCGCGGTGTTCGGCCTCCTCGCTCAGTTCGAGGTCGCTGGCGAAGCGCGGGACGTAGCTCTCGGGATCGGCCGGCTTGACTTCGAGGCCGAGTTCCCGGACGACATAGCGGTACGTACGGGCGATCTCGTCTTTCTCCACGCGGGAGACCTCGGTGATCTCGTCCAGCGACCGGGGAACGCCAGCCTGGCGCGCGGCGGCGTAGACCGCGGAAGTCGAGACGCCTTCGATCGAGCGACCCGGCAGGAGATCCTCGTCGAGTGCACGGCGGTAGATCACAGAGGCAGTCTCGCGAACGTTCTCCGGGAGGCCCAGCGCGCTAGCCATCCGGTCGATCTCGCCGAGGGCCTGCTTGAGATTCCGTTCTTTGCTGTCCCGGGTCCGGAAGCGCTCGTTCCACTTGCGGAGGCGCTGCATCTTCTCGCGCTGGTTCGACGAGAGGGAGTTGCCGTAGGCGTCCTTGTCACGCCAGTCGATATTCGTCGACAGACCCTTGTCGTGCATCATGTTCGTCGTCGGCGCGCCGACACGACTTTTCTCGTCTTTCTCTTTGGAGTCGAACGCGCGCCATTCGGGCCCGCGGTCGATCTCGTCGGCGTCGACGACCAGCCCGCAGTCGTCACAGACGGTCTCGCCGCGTGCGTCGTCGGTGATAAGACGACCGCTACACTCCGGACAGTTAAGGTCGCTCTGTTCGTCGGTTTCCGATTCTACTGTGTCTGATTTCGATCGAGTTCGTGTGGTTTCGCTCATGGTGGTGGCTCCGAGGGCGGACGCTATCCGGGCAGGAATTTCCTGGAAAAACCCGGACGCGCGTTGGCTGACCAATCGGTTAGTCGCTACCCTATAAATCAGTTTCGGTATCTACAGCTGTAGTGGTTCTATGGGCCGATATCGTGATGTTTGGTGTCGGTTGGCATGCTATTGAAATAGGGGCCTAATTATGAAGCGCTCGGCAGTTCCACTCGACGTATGGATGTCACAGTCGGGAGTACGAACCCAGTCAAGGTGCGAGCAGTCGAGCGCGCGCTCGCCGGTCGCGAGGCGGACGTGTCCAGTGCCGGGGTCGAGTCAGGCGTGCCCAAGCAGCCCCGGAGCCGCGCCGAGACGATTGAAGGCGCGGACAATCGAGCACGGCGCGCGCTGGCGACGACCGACGCCGATCTGGGCGTCGGGATCGAAGGTGGCGTCACGAACGTCGAGGCGGTGGACGGGCTCTTCCTGATCATGTGGGCGAGTGTCACTGACGGGACGCGGGTGGAACGTGGCGGCGGGCCGTCGATCAGGCTTCCCGACGCGATCGCCGACCGAATCCACGCGGGCGAGGAGCTCGGCCCCGTCCTCGACGACGTGCTCGACACGAGTGGGGTGGCGACCGAACAGGGCGCAGCCGGCGTGCTGACGGACGACATCGTCGATCGAGAGTCGTCGCTGGTCCACGCCGTGGCCGGCGCACTCGGGCCGTTCGTCGCCGGGCAGTACTAGTCCTGTGTGGTCGACGCTTCGACCTCGGTCGGCGTCTCGCTCTCACTCGCGGGTCATACTTCCCCGCTCGCTATTCGAGGCGCGGGGCGCCTCGGTTTCCTCGACGGCGGTCGTCAGCGAGACGTTGAGCCAGGCCATCGAGACCAGGCCACCGGCCAGCGTCACGAGGTTCTTGACAGCGTGATCGACGATGGCGACGCTGATCGCCAGCGCACCGCCGATCGGCGTCAGTCCGACGACGATGATCGCGAACGCGCCCTCGTAGAGGCCGAGGCCAGCAGGCGTGAGTGGCAGCACCTTCGCGAGGTTGCCGACGCTGACCGCGAAAAAGGCCACGCCGAGCAGGAACGGCGTGAGTTCGACACCGAAAGCGGCGAGGACGGCGACCGCGGTGAGGACATCGATCGTCCAGATCAGAAGACTCGTCGTTCCCACGAGCGCGAACGCCCGACGGTCGCTGGCCACAGTTTGAACGTCGCCAGTGAAACGTTCGATCACGCCCGCGACGTAGTCAGCGTAGGCGTCCGAACTGAGTCGGGAGATCGTCGCCCGAACGTAGTTGCGCTCGCTACGTGCACTGAGGACGATCACGATCGTCGCGAGAACGGCTGCCACACCGACGCCTGCTGCGACCAGCATCGCCGTCTGCCCCGCGGCCTCCTGGCCGCCCGAGAGCTGCGCACTACCGATCGCCGACTGGAGCTCCGTCGGTGACATCGTGACGGCCATCCCGACGATGACCGCGCCCGCGAGAAACGCGATCGTCAGCAGATCAAAGACGCGCTCGACCGCCAGCGACGCGAATCCGGAGGGATAGGGAACCGACCGACGGGCTTTCATCACGTACGCACGGACGGCGTCACCGAGCCGTGCCGGAAAGACGAGGTTGCCGGTCTGGCTGATAAAGATCGCACCCGTCAAAAAGGCGGGATCGGAGCGATAGCCAAGCCGCGAGAGAATGTCCCGGTAGCGAAGCCCGCGCAGCGGCCAGGACGTGACGTAGACGAGCGCGGCGAGCCCGACTAACGCGAGATCGGCGTCCTGCATATAGCCCCAGACCTCGCCCGGATCGAGGTAGGTCGTCATGAGCAAGAGGGCGACGAACACCAGCAGCGTGCCGGCGGCGACGTTCACCCGGCGAGTGAGCCGCGGGCTGACCGACACCTGCCACCAGGTGCGGACGATCTGGCTCCCCATCCCGAAGACGTCCCGGACGAGGTCGACCTTCGAGTCGCCCTTTGGCGTCCACTCGACAGGGAACTCCCTGACATCGTAGCCCGCGCGCTGGGCCCGCACGAGCACTTCCGTGTCCCAGAACCAGTGCTCGTCCTCGACGTCGTCGAGCAGGGAAAACAGCGCCTCGCGGTCGAAGGCCTTGAAGCCACACTGATGGTCGTTGACATCCGAACGCAGGAACAGCCGGACGAGCGAGTTGAACCCCTTGCTCGGGATTCCCCTTTTCGCCGGCCGATCGACGGCTTCGCCGGGGATCCAGCGCGAACCCGTGGCCACGTCGTACTCCTCGGTACGGACGCTCTCGACCAGTTCTTCGAGATATTGCATGTCGGTCGCGAGATCGGTATCGAAGTAAACGAGCGTCTCGCCGTGTGCCTGCCGGAACGCGTATTCGAGCGCCCCGCCGCGGCCCAGACGCTCGTCGCTGTGGACGTGTCGAACGCGCTCGTCGGCCTCGGCCATTCGGCTCGCGATCTCGGGAGTGCGGTCGTCACAGCCGTCCTCGGCGACGACCACCTCGAACGAGCCTGCGGGCAGAAACGCGGCGAGCGTCTCCAGCGTGACCTCGACAGTCCGCTCGATGGTGTCCTCCTCGTTGTACGCGGGGAGAACGACGCTCACCTCGACCGCACGAGTCATGGAATCTACTAGCGGCGAGCCACAGTAAGAACTTTCTGTTTGGTCAAACAGCCGATTGACCGCGTTCATACGGTCGGTTGTAAGTCTGTTCCGTATCGACCGCACACCCTGGTGCGGTCGTAGCGGTAAATCGTTACAACCGACCGTATCACAGGGGCAGGGGAACATTCTTTGTGGTCGGGGAGCACCTTCAGCGTATGTCAGTTCGGGCCACCGGTGGCGTCGTCGCCCAGATCGACGCTATCGGAGGATTCGTCGGCGAACAGCCGCTCGTCGCCGCGGCCGCCCTCCTCGCAGTCGTCCTCGTGGCTGGCATGGGCGTGTGGGGACTCAGCCGATTCCGCCGATCGGCTGGCGAACGGTTCCAGCGGCTGGTGGGCAAACACGACGCAGTCACGGTGTTGATGCACCCGAACCCGGATCCCGACGCGATGGCCTCGGCGATGGCCGCCTCGGCGATGGCCGAAGACGCCGGTGCCACGACGACGATCCAGTACCCCGGGCAGATCCGCCACCAGGAGAACCGCGCGTTCCAGACCGTCCTCGATCAGGACTTCCAGCAGATAGAGACTGCTGGCGATCTCGGCGACGGCGCGGTCGTACTGGTCGATCACAACGAAGCACGCGGGTTCCCCGGGGCCGACGGCGTCGATCCGATCGCCGTCGTCGATCACCATCCGGGCGAGGGCGAGGGCGAATCGTTTACCGACGTCCGGACAGACCACGGTGCGTGTGCGACGATCTTCGCCGAGTACTTCGATGACCTGGGCTGGGGGCCGAACCGCGACGAGCGGACCCTGACGCCGATCCTGGCGACCGGGATGCTGTACGGGATCCAGGCAGACACGAACCACCTGACCAAGGGCTGCTCGCGTGCGGAGTTCGAGGCTGCGGCGTTCCTCTACGGCGCGATCGACGAGGATGTCCTCGATCGGGTCGCAAACCCCGAAGTCGACGCCGAAGTGCTGGAAGTGAAGGCCCGGGCAATCACCAACCGTGAGGTACGCAATCCATTCGCTATCAGCGATGTCGGCGAAGTGAACAACGTCGACGCGATCCCACAGGCTGCCGACGAACTCCTCCGTCTGGAGGGTGTGACGGCCATCGTCGTCACCGGCACGTCCGAGGGGACGCTCCATCTCTCGGGCCGATCACGGGACGACCGCGTCCACATGGGCAAGGCGCTGAAAGCCGCCGTCGAGGATATTCCGATGGCCGAAGCCGGCGGCCACGCCCGGATGGGCGGCGGCCAGCTCTCGGTCGACCACATGGAGGGGATCGGTCCCGGCGACGGCGTCTCCTTCGAGGAGTTTACCGACCGTCTGTTCGACGCGATGACCGGCGAGTTGCAGTAGGGTCTACTCCACGACGCCCTCCAGCACGATTCGCTCCTCGAAGCGACCGCGCTCGCCGGCCTTGCGCTCTCGTTCGGTCTCCAGATCGGTATCCGAGAAGCCGTGCTGTGCCGCGAGCGCGGAGGCGACTTCCAGCACGTCGGCCAGTTCCCCGGGCCGGCGCGACTTCCGGTACTCCGCGACCTCTTCGTCGAGTTTCGCCAGCAGACGTCGCTCATACTCCTCGTCGCCTGCGACGTGTGTGATGGGCGTCTCGTCGTCAGCTTCGATGATCTCGGGGATACGGTCGCGAACCAGTTTGTCGTACTCGCGGTCCATCACTGAGAGGTATCACAACCGTTTTGCTTCAGGCTGTTGGACGCCGGTCTATGGTACACTGTCCCGAACGTCACGCGACGCTCGAATCGCCCGAATCCGTCGAGTTCGTCGACATGGAGACCGACAGCGGCATCTTCGAAGTGACCAAGCGCTTCTACATCGCCGCCTGTGCGGACTGCGGTGCGGCCATCGGCAGCGGCGTCGCCGGCGGGCGCGGGTAGAGCCGCGGGC